>Ga0180063_1000015_pt1 | contig 36319 bp, 77 predicted proteins | sample EasRivT47_16_10D_FD_121776 | JGI IMG/M metagenome (GOLD analysis project Ga0180063, IMG submission 121776) | Soil microbial communities from meander-bound floodplain in the East River, Colorado, USA - East River metaG ERMLIBT47_16_10D | ecosystem: Environmental > Terrestrial > Soil > Floodplain ...
CGCCGAGAAGGACGCCCGAGTCGAGAAGATCGTCGGCGAACTGTCTCACGTTCGATGGCGTCGTGACCTAAGTGGCAGTGAACATTACGAGGTCACGATCCGGGTCTGCCCGCGACTCTTTGGCGGCCATCGCGACCGAAAAGACCTGATGTACCTGGCCCAGCACATTGGCGATCAGGTCGCCTACGAACTCGCGTCCTACAAGTACATCCAGAAGGCCGAAGAGTACGAAAGGAATCCTTTCGGCCGATGAACTGCACACGCTGCTCTGGCACGGGCTTCCTCAACCTGGATCAGGTTGAGGATGAAGTTCGGCAAAGATTTGACACCACGGGCGACCACAACGTCGTGCTGGACTGGATCGGCGCACGGAACGCGACCATCGAACGACTGCACTGCGCCTGCAACATCTCAACACCGTGCCCACGCTGCGAGTTGTACCACGAAGTTCAAGTCTGCGACTGCTGCGGTGATGGAACCGAATGGTACGGCGAACCGGGTGAGCACCGCATCCGCCCAACAGGCTGGGACCATCCATACCCTGCACTCCCGGATTGCTACTGATGAACGCCAAAGAAGCCAAGAAGCTGACCAAGAAGTCGAAGCCGGCTGCCGACGCCAAACGGAAGGCAGACACCATCTCCTGGGCCGTCCGAACCGTCGCGGAGTCCAAAGCCAAGAAGGCGGCGAAGAAGGCCATCTTCGACAAGCGATATGGCTTGGTCGAAGAACAGATCAGGCGAGCCTGCGAGCGAGGCGAGACGACGTGCGATGAGCGCACGCAGTACGAGGATAGAGACATCAAGGCCGACCTTCTCGCTAAGCTGCACAGCGCGGGCTTTACTGCCGAACTCGCTGGGCGTGGGCACATGGACTGGCGAACCACCGCTGATGGCGGAATGGGCGACGAGTTCTGGAACGAATACGAGGTCATCGCAATCTCATGGTGAACAAGCCGGCGACCACGACGAAATACATTCTGTCTCTTGAGGCGCGTACACGCAGCCCGGACAGCTATGTGGCGATAAAGCTCTTCGACACCAAGGAAGATGCCCGTCGATACCTGGAAGGCAACTTCACCCTGGATGAGTGGCACGAGCAGTATGGCCAGACGCATGGGACCGTCCGAGGGGAACGGCGTCTCTACTTCTCTATCAAGCCGATCGAGGTTCTGGAGTGATCCACGGCCCTCTGCCGGCCGCGAGCGGCGAGGACTACCGGGCCTCCAAGGACTGCATCTGCACTTGTGGTCTGGAGTTCTGGCGACATCCGCTGGACTTCTGGGAACTGAGCTACGCCGACGAACCCTTCCTGCACGTCCTGTGCAACGGAGACCGCGTGAAGTTATGAACGACGAACAATTCCAAAGTCACCTGAACGAAATCTTGGCGAACCCCGAGGCCGCAGGTCTCCGGGCCGCTCTCCGTCTCAAGGACATCGAGATCGCACGGGCCAATCTGGAATCCGCCCGAAATCTTTACAACCACGCCGGCCTGCTGATGGATAAGTGGGATCGCAAGCTCAAAGAAGCTGAAGCAATCAGCAGAGGCATCAGTGAAGCACCGACTGTTTAACGGCGACTGCCTGGAAGTGCTCAAGAAGCTCGACCCGGTGGACGCCATCTTCGCCGATCCGCCGGACAACATCGGCCTGGGCTACGACCACTACGACGACCGGCTATCTGAGACCGCCTACCGCAACCTGCTCCACGACTGGACCATCGCGTTCATGCGTACTGCACCCGTTGTGTGGATGAGCTTTAATTCGCGGTGGACGTTGGCCTACGGGGCAGTCGTCGATCACATCTTGTCGCTCAACCCCGAGTGGGAAGCCAAGCCGTGCGTCCAGGTCTTCACCTTCGGCCAGCACAACAAGAACGACCTAGGTAACAACCATCGCCCGCTCTGGCGATTGAAGCACAAGGACGCCCCGCTGTATCCCGACGCCATTAAGGTGCCGTCGTGGCGTGAGCGGCACGGCGACAAGCGGGCGAAACCGGGTGGCCGAGTCCCTGGGGATGTTTTTGGTAACGACTCGGCGAACGATGGGGCCGCAATCGACCTCGACGCTGGACCGTTCCCCGGTGATGTTTTTGACTTTCCACGAGTCACAGGTAACAGCAAACAACGTCGTGCCTACCACCCGACGCAGCTTCACGAGGAACTCGTGGAGCGATGCATCAAGCTGAGTACGCCGGAAGGCGGCAGTGTTCTTGATCCATTTGGCGGCACTGGCACAACCCTGAGAGTGTGCAAGCGGATCAATCGAGACTGCACGCTGATCGAACTTGACTCAATGTACTGCCAGAAGATCGCTGATGAGCACAAGATCAAACTCCAACCTCGGCAAAGAAATTCCGCAGCCTAGTCCCACGCGACTTGCGGCCTTCTATGCGATGGTTGACCGACGCGGAAGAGACGACTGCTGGGAATGGGAAGGTTACTTGCTTGATTCCGGGTACGGTCAATTCAAACTTCGCTCGAAGAATTATCGCGCTCATCGTATCGCGTACTTCCTGGCAACAGGCCGGCAACCGGGACGGAGGCTGGTTTGCCACACCTGCGACAACTACCGCTGTTGTAATCCTAAGCATCTCTTCCTTGGATCAAACGCCGACAACTCGGAAGACATGGTTGCCAAGGGACGCTCTGCAAAAGTCGGCGGCGAAGACCATAACTGCGCAAAGCTCCGTGAGCGAGATGTCATCTCAATCCTCACAAGCCGCGAAACAGGTGTAACCCTTGCAACCAGACACGGCGTCTCACCGTCGCTGATCTCCGCTATACGCCACCGGAAAATCTGGAAGTACGTCCATCTAAAGAAATTCGCCGCCTGAGTTGCCCACCAAGGCAAGGTCGGTGTAGCACCCGTGACCCATATGAGAGAAACCATGAACGCGACCGAGACCTCGACTCCCACCGTCACCGCCACGCTCGACTTCGTTGGCCAAGCCATCAACGTCGGTAACACCGTTGTTTACGCCGTTCGTGGCGGCAGCCAACTGTGGCTAGACAAGATCGTCGTCACCCAGGTCCACGTCAACAGGATCATCGGCTACAAGCCTGGTGACACCATGCAGCGACGGATCACGCTGAAGAATCTGCACACCTGCGTTGTGGTCAAGAAATAGAACACGCGCCCAGTCGTCGGCTGTAGCCCGGCCCACGCACTGCGAACATCCGGGCTTGCAAGAGACCGAACCATGAACACGAAGATCGTAACCCTTCAGGCTGAGATCGCCACGCTCCAAGCTCGTATCAACGCCTTAGAGCAAGAGAATCTCGTCGCCAATAGCAACGTCGCCGATCTGTTGGCGTCTCTCGACTCGATTCGATTGCAGGCCGCCCGCGCCATAAAGTCGTAATGGACTTCAAACGTAAGAAGCCAAAAGGGTCGGAGACCCGACGATGGGTCTCCGAATGCAAGAACTATTGCATAACCCTCCGTCACACATACTGTGCCACAGTCCTGGTGGAGAAGGGCGACGGCAGGTGGTGGAACTTCGTCCAAGGAAATCCACCGCACAAGTCGATTGGAAAGTTCAAGCGCGCCGCCCAGGCATGCGAGAGGCATAAGCGGCTTTGGGACGCCTTCGTCAAGCTCAGCCATTCTGACGGCCGCCGGGACTCGCGCCTCGCCACGCTACGGATTCGTGCGCCCGAGGTCTTTTGGTACATCCCGTTGTGGGTCCGCCGCGAGGCGGACCCCTCTTTGATCCTAATGCTATGCCCGAGACCCGCCGACCCGAGCGACGATACCGAAGTCTCCGAGACTTCCTCGTCAAGCAATGGGGATGGTCACTGCGAGAAGCAAAGCTCAACGACCCCACCTTCTGGCCCTGCATCCCTTGCAGCGGAAGAGGCTGGTATTACGACCCCGCCGACCGAGATGTCGTCGAAGGCTACAAGCTCGCGCCGCGCTACCACTGCAAAGCCTGCGCCGGCACCGGCCGAGGCACCAAGGAAGCGGTCAAAGCGATCTACGACGAAATCGTCGCCAAGTTCCGAGCCGATCTCGCTGCCTGGAAAGAAGCCGAAGGCTACCGCCAAGCCGGCCTCAGCAAGCTCACGGATAAAGAGAAAGTAGCACTAGGATTATGAGCAAGGCAGTCTCCATCCTGAAGAAGGCTCAAGCCCTGCTCGCTGCGAGGCTGTCCGAGTACGTCATCGAGAATGAAGAGGGCTTCCTGGAGTCGTCCAGCGGCGCTGACCTTGGCCTGCACAACGAGGTTTATGACCTCGCCGACAAGCTCCGCGATCTGAGCATCATCCTAAGCGTCATGCCTGATGTGTCCGAGCCAGTGAAAGCTGATCCCTCCAAGGTCCAGGTCGTTCAGTCCGAGGGCGGAACGGTTGTGCAGACGCCACCGGCCATGACCTATGAGACGTTTATCTCATCCGTCCAGGCGGGATATTTCCGCGAAGCCGCGATTGTCCTGGCCCACCTGTTCCAGGTCAGTGTAGTCAGAGCGGAGGACTGCACGAGGCACCTTGCCGACAAGCTGTCCACTGATCCTGACGCCTACTTCAAGGCACTCACAGTGCCTGACGCGATCAGAACACCAAACGACCAGTCTCTCCGCTTGCTGCACGAACTGTTCGGGCTGCAAGGCATGGAGATCGCCCACGTCTTCCGTCACCAAACAATTGGACCGCCGAAATGATCTGGTACGCCTTCGAGACTCTTCTTTTCCTTGCCCTGTTGTCCATCGCCTTCTTCGTTTACCGGGCGTTAGTGAATAGCGCGGCATTCACTCGCTTCATCGAGCGGACGAAGGGCACCAGCGAGGTCGGCGACATGAACATACGAATCCATGTCGCTGAGGAACAAACGGAAGAGGCACGCGAAACGGCTAAGGATCAGGCGCGGCGGATTATGAAAGAAATCCGTGCAGCCAAACGCCGTCGCGGTTCGTAGTTGCCAGTCTCAATTCAAGTCGTGAGTTACACCCTATCCCATAGAAGAGGTTCCGAATGAATGTGAAGTTTGCAGCGGCGGGCATTGTCGCCGCGATGGTTCTCATTGTTGGTTGTATCCTGGGCTTTGGCCTTCTGGGTCACAACAACAGCACCGACTTTCAGATTTTGCAAGGCGTCACCGGCACCACGACGGTCATTGACCGAGCGGGCTACTACTACAAAGGCTTCGGCACCGTCTGGACCTATCCGCGTGTTATGGAAGCCAAGTTCGAGCACACGGTTGACAAGACGAAAGACCAAAGCATCCGAGTCACGTTCAATGACAGCGGCAATGCCGACATCGGTGCCTACGTCCGCGTACAACTTCCGACGACGACCGACAAGCGACTGCTGCTGCACCAGGACTTCCAAGGCAACCCGGAGAACATCAAGACGGCCATTCGCGCCCACTTGGTCAACTGCGTGAAGGCCAGCGGCCCAGTGATGTCGGCGAGCGAGAATCAGTCGAGCCGCAAGGCCGAGTTCAACCAGATCGTCGAAGAGCAGTTGGTGAAGGGTCTGTTCAAGATGCGTCGGACGACCATCGAACTGGACGACTTATCCGAGATCGAAGACGGCGGCGTTGACGCCCAAGGGAACAAGATCACGAAGGAAAAGAAGGCCCGAGTCCAAGCCACCGAAATCGTGCTGGACAAAGATGGCAAGTCGATCGTGGTTCAGTTCTCACCCTTGGCTCACTACGACTTGGGCATCAACCAGTTCTCTATCACAGAGACCGAGTACGACGAAGCCACACTGCGTCAGTTCGCCGCCAAGAAGGAATCGTACCTGAACGCCGAGAAGTCGAAAGCGCAGCGACAGGAAGAAGTCCAGCAGCGTTTGATGGTCGAAGAGAAGGGCCGCCGTCTGGTCGCCGAAGTGCAAGCTGACGAGAACCAGAAGAAGGAACGAGCCGTTATCCAGGCTCAGCAGCAAGCCGAAGTCGCTGTCATCGAGAAGGACCGTGCCGTGACCGCCGCCCGCCAGAAGGTGGAAGTCGCCGGCCAGCTTCAACAAGAGAGCGAGATGCTGAACAAGGTCGCGGCCGTCAAGGCGTCCACGGCTGAACTGGACAAGAAGGCCACCATCTCGGCGGCTGAAGCTCAGCAGAAGGCGATCGAGCTTGGCGGCGGCATCTCGGAAGAGAAGCGCGTGCTCGCGGAGATCGAAGCCAAGGCCAAGGTCGGAATCGCCCAGGCGATCGCCCAGATGCCCGGCCCCGGAACCGTCATCGTTAGTGGTGGAGGCCCTGGTGATGGTGGCGGCGGCCTGACTGGCAGCCTTATCAACTACCGGTTGATGGAAGCCAGCGGACTCATCAAGTCTCTGCAACCTGCCGTGACAAAGTAAGCCGGCTGATAACCGTCTGACCAAGATCGCTGAGTCAAGCCATCGGCCCAGCAATCAAGTGATCGTAGCTCAGCGGTAGAGCGCTGGTCTCCATAAATCCAGGTCCGTCACGGGTTCGAGTCCCGTCGATCACTCTCAAGCGACAACCTCTAGTGTGGGACCGAAAGGCCGCGCCGGATCGCCCAGCGTCAATAAACGTCAACCACGCCGATGCAGCCGGATCATGGTTGTACGGGCTTAGCAGAAGGTAGTGGCTGTCGCTTGTTCAACTTGGAGTACGAAATGACCGTCTCACGAAAGACCCTGAAGCGTTACCTGCCGTCGCTGCTGAAGCGGCATCGTCGGCGACTGAACGACCTGGCCGTCATGCGGAAGCGCAACCCGCATAACCCCAGGCTGCCGGAGGTTCAGGAAGAGAAGCGAATGGCTGAGATGCGCGAGTTGGCCGCCAAGGCGTTCGAGGAACGACAGGCCGCCACTGCAAAGGCGGCCAAAGAGTTCGAGCAGGGGACCGCACCGGCGGCTGCCTGATTCGGCCTCGTCGTTTAACGGACAGGACACCAGACCTTCAATCTGGATACGCGGGTTCGATTCCCGCCGAGGCTACTCACATGATCTACGCCATCGACCTCCATCGAGTCACGATTACGCCCGCTTGCCGGCCGCGAGAGCCATACAAGCTGGCCTTCGCAAAGACGACGCCACACCGAGCGTTCGTCATCGAAGCACTGACGATGACGATCAGTGAGCTAAACGGGCGCATCGGCCGGATGACCGACCTAGTGGACGAACCCGAGCTTGGCAGTCTCCAGCATGACCTGGACTGCGCCAAGTTGGCCCGAGAGATCATCTCGGCCGCGCCCGATTACGGAACACCGTCTTCACCCGTCGCTGTCATAGTCGCCGGCACCCAGATCGGCACTCTCAAGTTCGAGAAGGAAGAGGTCTGGGAAGTCGAGATTTAGCACCGTCGTCTAGTGGCCAGGACGCCTTTTCGAAAGGGATACCTGGGTTCGAGTCCCAGCGGTGCGACTGTGATCGTAGCTCAATTGGTGTCGCAAGACGAGAGCGCCGGCCTGTGAAGCCGGAGGCTGCGGGTTCGAGTCCCGTCGATCACCCTTAACCCTACTGGAGAAACGATGTCGATGAGTCCTTTCCTTCTCAATGATCCCCGTGTGTTCAGCGGATGCGAACGTCCTCCCAAGCGTCCGATTCTTCGGGCGTTGGTGAACATCGCTCTGGGTGCTTTGGCAGCCTTCGCCATCGTTGGTGCGGCGGCTCTGGCCATCCGTTTGATCCTCTGCTAGTTCCATGACGATCTGCTATTACGCGCACCCAGCAACCCAGCAAGACCGCTGGGTCATCGAGAAGACCAACGGTCGCCGCAAGGGCTACTTCGTCGAGATCGGTGCGCACAACGGCGTCCATCACAGCAACACGCTGACCCTGGAGGCACACTACGGCTGGAACGGCATCCTGGTCGAACCGGACCCGATGCTATTCGCCCAGCTTCACCACAATCGCCCGCAGTGCATGTCGATCCGGGCGACCGTAGATTCCGAATTATGCGAAGGTAAGGAATTTCTCTTTGGTAACTCTTATGGCGGCCTTGTCCAGCACATGCCGCCGGATTGGCTAGAAGAACACAAGCACCGGGAAACTCGGGTCGGTGTAGTACCTACGACCACGCTCTACAGGTTGCTCGATGCGGTCAACTGTCCGCACGTCGTTGACTTCCTCACGTTGGATGTCGAAGGCGCTGAGCTTCCGATCCTGGATACGTTCTTCCAGGAATGCCAAGAGTTCGATCGCACCTACGTCTTCCGGTTCCTGACCGTGGAGTTCAGGTACGACCAACTCTTGCTGGACAAGCTCACCGATCGTCTGGTGTCGAAGGGCTACGAGCTTGACTGTGTGCGTGGATTCGATGCGTGCTTCCGTCACCGAATTCACGGAGTTTAGATGAGCAACGTCCTGAAAGTAAAAGTCCCGATCGTCCTGTCCCGCGATAACGAGGGTTTCTGGCTGCACGCTGAGATCAAGAACGGCAACGCCGCCATGATCTTCCTAGGTGCCCTGGCCGAGGGTCTTATCCGAGACGTGTTCAACGGCTGGGCCGCCGAACAGATCATCGCCGCTTATGTCCACAAGCGCCGCAAGACGGGCCGAAAGGACACCGCCGGACAAGACATCTACGAAGGCGACATCATCCGCCGCGACTACAACGCGCACTACGGCACGGTCGTCGGTGCGATTAAGTGGGACGACGAGAAGGCCGCCTTCATCGCCCAGGGAGCCTTCGAGGACGGCGGCGGCTGGGGCACGCTTAACCTAGAACAAGCCGACCAATGGGTAGTTATCGGAAACATCTTTGTCACCCCTGAGCTTCTCCAGCCGGCCAAGCAGGTCGCATGAAAACAGCAATCGACCTGTTTGCAGGTGGCGGCGGATTCTCGACCGGAGCGGTTCAAGCGGGGCTTAGTGTACGTTGGGCGGCCAACCATTCACCGAGGGCCGTCGCCTGCCACGCGAATAACCATCCCGACACTGAGCACGCCTGCCAGGACTTGCACCAAGCTAACTGGAGCCAGGTTCCTCGTGCCGACATCGTGCTCGCCTCCCCGTGCTGCCAAGGTCACACCAAGGCCCGAGGCAAGGACGGCCCACATCACGACGCCTCCCGCTCCACCGCCTGGGCCGTCGTGTCGTGCTGCGAATACCATCGACCGAAGGCGTTCATAGTCGAGAACGTGCCAGAGTTCCTGGACTGGTCCCTGTACCCAGCGTGGCGAGACGCCATGAGTCGTCTGGGCTACCGGATGACGACGAACGTCCTGGACGCCGCCGATGCGGGCGTACCACAGAATCGGGTCCGACTGTTCATCGTTGGCTCTCGACATGAGATCACCATACCGGCTGGCGGCCGAAGACCCAAGTCGGCCGGCGAAATAATCGACTTCTCTGACGGCAAATGGTCCCCGGTAAATAAGCCGGGACGTGCCGAAGCCACACTCAGCCGAGTCGCTAACGGTCGCCGGCAATTCGGCCGTCGATTCGTGATGCCCTATTACAGTTCCGGCTCCGGCCTCACAGGTCGGTCTCTTGACCGACCTCTCGGGACGGTCCGCACAAGGGATAGCTGGGCCGTCGTTGACGGAGACCAGATGCGGATGCTCACCATAGGGGAATACAGCCGCGCGATGGGCTTCCCGAAGTCGTACAAGTTGCCCGACGCTAAATCCCACGCCGTTCATCTTCTTGGAAATGCGGTGCCGCCCCCATTGGCCAAGCACGTCATCAACTGTGTCTGCCAAGCTCTATGAATAACCACTTCACCGCCGATCTGCACCTGGATCACGAGAATGTGCTGGCCATGTCTGGCCGCTTGTTCCCAAACATCCTGGAGCACGACAACCACATGATCGCCCAGATCAACCGGTTCGTGCCTCGCGGCGACCGGTTGTTCATCCTCGGGGACGTGTCTTGGTTCTCGGTCGAGAATTATCTGGCCCGGCTGCACTGCAAAGACGTGCATCTGATCTGGGGCAACCACGACCGAAACAAGTTCGGCGCGAGTTTCAAGACGGCTGAGGACGTGACCGCGATCAAGATTCAAGGACACAAGGTCTTCCTGTCTCACTATCCGCACGCCTACTGGCCCTCCAGCCATCACGGCAGCTTCCACCTGTATGGCCACTGCCACCGGCAGCGAGAAGCCACGCTGGATGCCGCCTTTCCTGGTCGCCGGTCGCTCGATGTCGGTGTAGATAATGCGCTTCACCTACTTGGTGAGTACCGACCGTTCACGGAGGACGAGATCGTCGCGATACTCGGCAACCGGCCGGGCCACGACCTGCTCCCTTTCTACGCGGACTTCCAAGCGAAGCTGCCGAAGTACGGGGCTTCCTGTGGCTTTGTGCCGCCGACTACCGATTACGCCGGCTGTACTCGCGAGAAGGGGCACACCGGTCCTTGTGCTCACGAGTTCGTCCAGGAACACGACAACCTGCTGCCGACGCACCACAAGCGGCCCAGGCCGCTGCGGGACAACGACGAGCTAAAGGCCCAGGCGATCCGTGAGGCCGTTATCAAAGGCGGCGAGATGTACCCTACCAACGTGATCCGCGACATCATCGGTAAGCTACGCGACATGGAAGAGGCGGAAGATTACGAGCGGGTGCAACAGATCAAACGCAACCGACCCAATCCGCCCGAGATGTTGGAATTTGGAGGTCAAAGCCGACCATGAGTGAGCTACCCCGAGACGTTCAAGACCTTGCCGCCGCCGTGGCAGCACTGCCGGCCGACCATCGAACCAAGCTGGAACACCTGATGTCCCAGGTAATCGCGAACACCATTCGCCGCCGAAAAGTCCTGAACCTCGTGCAGGACGCTCTCAGCCAACTGCGGCTCGACCTGAAGTACCTCGTATTTGACCTGGAGGCCACCCGCCGCGAGCGGGACGCCGCGAAGAGCTAATGAAGAGTGACCCCGAAGAGTCGAACAACACAATCGACGACCGCCAGCGTCGGCTCGATCTCAACTGCTCTCGGTGTCCGCCGAACCGCAAAGAGAACGCCAAACGCAAGGGCAAACACGGCACCAAGAAACGCAAGTACAAGCAGAAACGCCGATGAAGAAGACCATTGCCTCGATCTGGTTGTTAATCCTCGGTGCGTTCGTTGCTTACTTCGCCCTGGTCGTGACCGTAAATCTCTTCCGCCGAGGGGTCATTGACTGGACGTTGGTTTGGCACGGTGTCGCCATCCTAGGCGTGGGTGCTGTTACGTGTTGGGCCGTGGAAACCTTACTGGCGGAGTGAAACGCAAATGAGCTACAAGACCTGGGGCACCGACATCGACCAGAAGTCGCACGCCCAGATGGCTAAGGCGATGGAGCTTCCTGTGGCCGTCGCCGGCGCACTGATGCCGGACGCTCACCTAGGCTACGGCCTGCCGATCGGCGGCGTGCTCGCCCTGGACAACGCCGTCTGCCCGTATGCGGTCGGCGTGGACATCGCCTGCCGGATGAAGATGTCGATCTTCCCGTTCGACGCCGACATCCTGGACGCCAACTTCAACCGCTTCTGCGAAATCCTGGAGCGGGACACCTACTTCGGCGTCGGCGTCCAGCACAAGGGCGACAACCGACATGACGTGATGCTGAAGGATTGGGGAGTCTCGCCTGTCACACGCGATAACAAAGAGAAGGCCAGCAAGCAGCTTGGCACCAGCGGGTCGGGCAACCACTTCGTTGAGTTCGGCCTGATCGAAGTGTGGCCAACTGAGGACCAGTATTGCATCTCCGGCGGGCCTTTCAATCTGCGTTTGCACGGCATCAAGTGCGGAACCTACGTCGCCCTGATGTCGCACTCTGGCTCTCGTGGTACGGGCGCAGCCGTCTGCAATCACTACAGCAAACTGGCCAAGCAGAAGCGGCCGGAGTTCGGTGATCTCGCGTGGCTGGACCTGGGCACGCCGGAAGGGGACGAGTATTGGGCCGCCATGAACCTTATGGGCGATTATGCGTCGGCCAATCACGACGTAATACACCGTGAGATTGGTCTGTCGCTGGGCGTCCGCCCGATGCACAGCATCGAGAACCACCACAACTTCGCCTGGAAGGAAACCCACGGCGGCCGAGAAGTCATCGTCCATCGCAAGGGTGCCACGCCGGCTGGCAAAGGCGCGATGGGGATCATCCCCGGCTCGATGGGCACGCCGGCCTTCGTCGTAGAGGGCCTCGGGCAGCCTGAATCCCTTTGCTCGGCCAGTCACGGTGCGGGCCGCCTGATGTCCCGCACTCAAGCGAAGAAGACGTTCGATCGAACAGCCGAGCTTGAGAAGCTCAAGGCCCAGGGCGTGACGGTTCTGTCATGCGGCGCTGACGAAGTGCCCGGCGTTTACAAGGACATCAATCGGGTCATGTCGTACCAGACTGATCTGGTGAAGCCAACCGCTGTGTTTCATCCCCGAATTGTCAAGATGGCTCCCGGCAGTGAAAGGGCTGAAGACTGATGCGTGACTACCACGGTGAGATGCTCCTACCGGACGGCCGTATGACGCAATTCCGCTATGGACTTGACGCGGAAACGGAAGAGGAAGCTGTCGTCGAGATCGAGACAGAGACATACACGGGAGCGACAGTCCTGTGGGTCGCCTCGGGCTTCATTCCCGAAGACAAGAAAGGCTGGGAGCAGTGGTCGATGGACGCTGACAACTTCGCCGCTGAAAACCTGCCGATTCGTGATCCGAGACGGTTAGTCGTGAAGCAGTTGCCGCCGACCTAGCTAGGAATCCAATGGAACGCATCGTCAAGTTCACCACGACAACCGGCCCGCTGTGGATCGACCTCGAAGAGGTAGCCCTGGTCACGCACGGAAAGACCGACTGCGAGGGTAAGCCCACCATCGTCCTGAAGTGCGGGCAGAACTGGACGCTCAACCAGTCGTTCAAAGCCGACATCGAGCGGTACATGGACGCTTGGATGTCCCACAAGAATAGCCTGCATGGTGCCCGAAGCTGAAGTGGCGTCAGCGCCCGCCTGTGTGGCGGAAGGTCGTAGGTTCGATTCCTACCGGACACCCTTGGAGAACACATGGACCAACAACTGATTGAACAACTCGGCTGCTACCTGGGAGATCGTGTCGCCGCAGAAACACTCGGTGATCCACCGGATAAGGACGCCATCACAGGTATGATCGCCGACTTCTTCACGGAGTCGGGCGTCCCGCACCAGCACGCGATGGTGGACAAGCTCCGGTCCTACGATCCGGTCGAGCACAGCGACGAGTGGAACCCATACGAAGCCTTCGCAGGGAACATGGATGACGCCTACTACGGTGGCATCCTCGACGGTGAGGCTCAGCTTGCCGCCGAGCTTCGCGACTTGCTGGGGATCGAACTCAAATGAAGTCTTGGTTTTCAACCTGTGCGTTTGACTGGCAACGGAAGATCGGCCGATTGTCGATCCGTTACTCACAACGCCGATCGGACGGTCTCATGGGCCGCTTCGGCGGCGGATGGAATTGGAAGGTGGGCATCCAGGTGGGTGGAAAGACTGTTCTGATTTCCTTGCTGGTCGCTCAACTAACCCTGACCTGGGACAAATGACGCCCATCGAGTTCCCCGAGCACACGATAGTTCTGGCGAAGGATCAGCCCGAGTATCAACCCCTGCCCGTCTTCAATGACGGTCAGCAGATGATCTCGTGCTGGAAGCTGACGCTTCGCGAGAGGCTGACGCTGCTCTTCACCGGTAAGCTCTGGCTCCGGCAACTGACGTTCGGCGGCCCGTTGCAGCCCCAGCTTCCTCAGACCGAGTACCCCTTCGAGAGTTAGTGATGTTTGGAATCGGACATTGGGAACTGCTTATCGGCCTCGGGGTCGCGCTCCTGCTGTTCGGCAATCGGCTGCCCGGCGTGCTGCGATCCCTCGGGACCAGCATCAAAGAATTCAAGAAAGGGATCGACGAATGATCTTCGCGTACCTCGAACAGATCGACGACACGGAAGTCACCGACCGACAGCTACGCGATGCGATCATCACGGCCGTGCGTCCACTCGGGTACAAGCTGCACGCCACGATGGACGCCGGGCAAGTCACGAAGCTGATCGAGGGTGTGAAGGGAATCCTCGATTCATATTCACTCGGGCCAAATGAGCACGAGGAACTGAGTCGTCTAATTCAACCAATCGCGGAACCAAAATGAATAGAAGACTCTTCCTGGCCGGCACCGCTGCCGGCGTCGGCGCTCTGACTCTGCCCGCCCTGGCCGACCCGAGCAACCCGGCCTTCATGCTCCATCGTGAGCTTGTGAAGCGTGGCGCTAAGTTTGAGCGTCCTGTTAGACAGGATGCAGGGGACTTGGAGATGTACGCCGCTGATGACATACGCCGATTCGTTATGGACGAAGCCGTCGTCCATCTCGCTGATAAACTGTTCGAGCTTTACAGGTTCGAGCGTCAGAACTGGTCCTTTCAGTTCAAGTCGGGTCGATTCGAGCGTTGGGGTGACTCCGACAAAGATCGCGGAGCCACATACCACTACAAAAATGTCGTGGTGAATGTGTTCGAGTTCCGGGCGGCTAACACGAACGACATGGTAACTGTTCTGCGTTGCGGACTGATCTAACACCTTGATCGAACAACTTTGGAGTTTGTGATTTGCCTTTCTTCTTTGGCGTCCTGGTGGGCGCACTATTGATGGCATTTGCTTGGTTCTTGCACGAAAGTGAGAAATGAAATACTTCCTCGACTGCGAGTTCCACGAAGACGGCCACACGATCGACCTGATCTCGATCGGCATCGTCGCCGAGGACGGCCGCGAGTTCTACGCCGTCAACGCCGACTGCAACTGGGATCGCATCTGGGGTGGCGTGACCCAGCACGATCGGGAGCGGACGGCTTGGCTGCGAGACAACGTAATGCCGCAGATCGACCGCTCGATCGCCATCCCTCGCACCGACATCCGGGATCAGGTCCGGGACTTCGTGCTCTTCCAGCCCAAGCACGTTCCCTCGTGGTGTCCGGTGGAGTTCTGGGGCTACTACGCCGCGACTGACTGGGTGGCCCTATACCAACTCTGGGGCCGGCTGATTGACATCCCGCCACACTTCCCCAAGTGGTGCCGCGATATCAAGCAATTCGCGGCGTCCGTTGGCAATCCGACACTGCCCTACGATCCCAAGATTCACCACGCCCTGGAAGACGCCCGCTGGCAAAAGCTGGCGTATGACTTCATGGTCGAGCACGCCAAGCAGAAGGCGGACGAAGAACGTGTTCGGCTGCCACTCCAAATGTTAGGCATCAAATGACACTCGGCGAATTCCGCAAATTGACCGAACACCTTCCAGATGATGCTCCTATCGTCTGGGAAACACGTCGAAGGCTACGCGAACTCGATTGCTGCACTGACATCACGGTCAAGGCCGGTAAGGTCGTGATCGACGCCGCGCAGTTTCAGGAAGAGCCGGAGTAGTTATGAGAGGCGACGACATAAAGTCAGTTACGATCTACGTCAAGTTCCGTGTTGGCGACATCGTGTACATCAAGACGAACACGAACAGGTGGCCCGGCATGTTGCTTGGCTATGACATTCGGCCAACGGGAACTACCTACCTAGTGGGCTGGCCGGACAACACTAGCAGTTACCACTACGACATCGAACTCACCAAAGAGTTCATCAAGGACTTCTCATCCGAGAACTGCGACGACTAATGACACCGCATCGACAAGCCGCCGAAGACCTCTTGAAGTACCTCGCTGGCGACCAGGACGTGTGGGACGGCTACGACGGGCACACGGTCGCCACGATCCTGGAGCCGCTCGCCCAATACTATCTTGCCAACAACCCCGAGCCTGTGCCCTCCGCGCACGTCTGCGGCATTTCTGGCTACGACGGGATGCTTGATCCGCCTTGCCCTGGCTGCGAGATGCCGCCGGATCACAAACCAACCGCAAAGCAAGTCGCCCAGGCACTATCTGAGCACTTCCGCAAGAACAAGCAATTCACAGGACAGAAATGAACGACAAGTTTGACGCCGCGAAGATCAACCTGCCTGACGGCCGCGAGGCATACGACTGCCTGAAACTGGCCGCCATCCCGACCGAAGGCATCTTCCTGAAGGATCATCCCGACCACCTAATCGTGGTCCAGACTCAGAACACCCGTTACGAGTTCATCTCGGAAGGCGGCAAGGTTCTGGGCCGGGCAATCAAGCCGGACGGCAGCACGCCTCGCTATCTGCCCGAGCAAGTGCCGGTCAACATCCACGGGTCCACCTGGGGTGGGTCGATGCTCAAGATCGGGTACATCGGCGTCGAGATGTACCTGGAGTTCTCAACGGAGGGAGTCCCAGGCACCATTACCACGAGCGCCATCGTGAGCGTCCAGGTCGCGGCCCTGGCTGATTGCAGGCTCGCCGCATGAAGATCGCAGTTGACTTCGACGGAACGATCGCCAAGCACGAATTCCCCAAGATCGGCGAGCCGGTCCCGCTGGCCTTCGCATGGATGAAGGCGTTCCAAGCGTTGGGCGCTAAGCTGATCCTGTACACGATGCGGAGCGACGGCCAGCAGCATGGTGACGTGCTGACGGAAGCCGTCGAGTTCTGCCGCCGGCATGGCATCGAGTTCTACGGGATCAACCGCGACCCCGACCAGGACGAGTGGACAAGCTCTCCGAAGGCTTACGCGAACATCTACATCGACGACGCCGCCGCTGGCTGCCCGTTGATTGTCAACCCGGCCGGTCGCCCATACGTGGATTGGTCGAGAGTCGGCCCAGAAGTCAGGGACATGCTGATCGCATGAAGATCGTTGCCATCTCCGATTTGCACGGCCAGCTTCCGACGATACCGGAGTGCGACCTGCTACTCATCGCGGGCGACATCTGCCCCGTGGACAACCATGACGTGTTCTACCAGGACATTTGGTTGCGTCGAGTATTCAATCCCTGGCTGAAAGAACAGCCGGCTAACTGGATCATCGCCTGCTTTGGAAACCACGACTGGATCGGGGTCGAGAATAGGAACCCTGATGTAGATTGCACGTTCCTCACGGACGCCGGCTCGATCATCTATCACGGCGACAAGAGCTACCGCATCTACGGTCTGCCCTGGCAGCGTCGGTTCCACGACTGGGCGTTCAACCTGGACGAGCCAGAGTTGAACCTGAAGTACGAAGCCATCCCCGAGTGCGACATCATCATCTCTCACGGGCCAGCTTACGGCTACGGTGATCGCGCTCCGAGGCGGGGAGGGTCCGAGCGAGTCGGCTCAATGGCGTTCACGAAGCGCATCAACGAGATCAAACCGAAGCTCGTCGTCACCGGACACATCCACAGCGACCCAGGCACCTGGACTCGCGGCGAGACAATCATCACCAACGCCACGATGGTCAACGAGCGATACGAGATGGTCTATGAGCCGAGGGTCTTCGAGATATGAAGTTTCCCGATGAGGTTAGGGCCGAGGCCGAACGCACAGCGAGCCACTCGCTCACTGCTACGGCCATGACCCTATGCGTGTCGTGTTACTCCAAGCTGCCCCTGGGCGGCCAGTTCTACACAGTGATCGTAAATCACCACATCAGGCGCGCCTGTGTCGCCTGCTTTGCTTCCAAACCCGAACTTAAACAAGCGTGGATGGGATGAGCTTTCTCGACGAGGTGATAGAAGAAGCGGAAGCGGCCGTGAAGAAGCACGGGCAGTACAACAGCCTTCACGAAGCCTTCGGCGTCATGCTGGAGGAAGTGGAAGAGTTCTGGGATGAGGTCAAGCTGAAGCGGTCCAAGCGGAGCAAGAAACGCATCCGCGCCGAACTCAAGCAGATCGCCGCCGTGTGTCTGAAGACGGCCGAGAAGTTCACCTGAGATTGGCCTGGGCTTTCCTGACAACCTTACCTTCCTCGAACGTGATGAGTACCAAGACATACTGAGGCTTAGTCCATTCCAGGCACTTGCTGTCTGCTGACTCCCACTTAGAACCAGTCGCCGGACCGAGACATCGTGTTACCCAAGTTTCCGTGTCGCCGAGCTTAATTTTGTTGAAGTTCTGCATCGTTATGCGTGACGGGCCAGCCGCCATCGCCGCCGAGCAAACAAGAATCAACATTAGCCCGATCAGATTCCTCATAGGTTCCTCCCGGCAAAGATAGAACGCCCTGGTCGAGTGTCAAATCTAATGAGCGACAAGCTACTGACCATGAAAGACGTAGCGGACCGATTGTCGATCGGCCGCACGACCGCCTACAAGCTCGTCGAAGACGGCGACCTGAAGGCCAAGCGGATCGGCACCGGCCGAGGCACGCTCCGTGTGCGCCCGGTCGATCTCGAACGCTACATCAACCAGCCCTCGCCGCAGTCGGTTGAGATTCTGGAAAGGCTATGAGGTTAGCCTGGGCGGCCATGAAGCCACTGTTCTTCTCGATGTGCCCGTAGCGAGTCGCCAGCATCCGACCGTCAACGTGACCCATGAGCTTGCTTACATACATGGGGTCTTGCCCGCTAATCAGTCGGTTGTGGGCATACGAGTGTCGCAACGTCGTCGCCGTGAGCTTGGGTTCGCTCAGCAGAGTCTTCAGCCGGCGAAACCGGCAACGCACTGAGTTCTTATTCCACGGGTTGCCCTTCCGATTCCTGAAGAGCTTCCCGGTCGAATACTTCTTCGCAAGGGCGGCCACAATCTTGAAGGCCGTGTCCGGTAGCCAGATCACTCGGCTCCGCTTCTTACCCTTGCTGTTTTTGATCTCGAACGTGATCTGTCGGCCGTCCAGGTGTCGGGCCTCGATCTTGAACATCTCCTGGACCCGAGCGCCGCTGTCCAGCATGAAGGTCAAGAATTCCTTGAACTGGGCATCCGTCGCCGAGGCGATCACCTGGGGCCAAATGTCGGCATGGAGGAATTCCTGCCGGATCGCCGGCTCGGGCTTCTTCATGTTGGCGATCGGGCTGACTTCAATATAGCCCTCGGTCGCCGCCCAGCCGAAGACGCCCTTGACGTGGGTGATGAGGGTGTGGCGGCGGGTGTCGCCGACGTGGGGGTACTTCTCGTCGATCCAGTTCGTGACATGGAACGGCTTCAGCTTGCGGACCTTCAGCTTGGTCCCGATGAACGCCTTGAACGAGGTCAGCACCGGCTTCATCCGGTCGGCCGTGGTCTCGGACAGATTGTTCTTGACCCAGGTCCAGCGGCGGTCAACCAGGGTCGCCACCGAGTCGTCGGCCGTGACCGTTTCCTGCCGGCGCTTCGCCATGATCTCGTAGTATTCCTCCCACGCTTCGGTCTCGTCCTTGCCCAGGTTGATGAACTCTTTCCCGAGCTTCAGGTAATAGGACTGGGTTTGCTTACGAAAGAAGGGTTCCGGCTTGCGCATGGTGCTCTCCACAGGAAGAATAGGTCACTGTGGAGAGCCGGGCGGATCGTTGCACTTTTCGATTGCATTGTGCAACGATTCCACTTGGGCGGTCGCCGTAAGTCCTTGGCAAAAACAGAGCCAGCGGTGGGAGTCGAACCCACAACCCCCGCATTACGAATGCAGAGTTGGCAACTGGCTGATCCGCGTAAATCCCGGCTCTCCAACAACTTATGTCATCGTATTTTGTTCGGCGAATAACGTCAAGTCCCAGGAATCCGGGCCAATCGTTGCACGGATCGTTGCACGGATCGCCTATCAGGTCGGGTTGTGCGGCCCAATTAGGTGTCTTGTCGCGGTCAGCCGCCAAAGTGCCTTTATGCAAGTTGACTTATGGGAATTAGGAAGCATTCTTGAGTGTAGCAAGAAACTTGATACGAACTGGATAGGTGCTCGTCCCACACCCGGTTTGGATTTGATTCTGCGAAAAGATTTTTGCACAACCTACCTGTGTGGGGGTGCGCCAGTCTGCAAGGCTGGTGCGCTCTTGGAGCCTTCCATTGATGTTTTCCTTAGTGCAGCCCGTTCGTTTTGACCCGGCAACTATCCGTAATTCGAGTGACCAGCCTTCCGAGATCGGTGTAGTACCTTTCGGTCACACCAACCTTGGAGGACGCAGGATGAACCTTGCAAAGCGGACCGATGAAGAATTGATGCAGGCGTTCCAATCAGGAAACTCGGACGCCTTCGACACCCTCTTCAATCGGTACTACACACCCCTTCAGCGTTACCTGGAGAGCCGCATCCGTCAAGACACGGATAATGCGGACGACGTGTGCCAAGCTGTCTTCATGCGGGTTCACAAGCACGCTGGGGGGTTCCAGACGGGTCAGCTATTTCGCCCCTGGCTGTACGCGATGGCGGACCGCCTCGCGAAGAACGCCAACCGGGACTATCACCGTCGCAAGAAGCATACCATGCGGTTCTCCGATTTTGACAAAGAGTCCGACCATGCGGGTGATGTCGCTTGGTCCTTCAACCAGGAAGGCATCAATTTTACCGAGATCATCGGTGATGGGCCAATCAACGAGGCCGAAGTCAGCCACCAGCGAGACATCCGCGAGGCCCTGCCCAAGATCGTTCTGAGCTTGCCCGTCCACCTACGACAGATCGTGCAGTTCGTCTTGACCAACGGAGCCTCGCTCCGCAGGGCCGAGGCCGTCCTATGCGTCGGCCGTCGCACACTTAGCAAGCGTCTCGACGAAGCGTGCGCCATAATCCGCTCCCGGTGTAACCACGGAGAGATGCCAGAAGGCAGTGCGACCCTCTCGGATGTCGAACTCGCTACCGTTCGCGATCTAATCGACCTGCTCCCACCGGATCAGTGTGACGCGCTGTCTCGGGTCGTGCTCGAAGACAGCGAGGATGAAGCGGACCTGTCGTCGCTCTGCGCCATGCTTAACAAATTGATCGGCAACGTCTCCACAGAGGTCGCCTTGGTGTAGCACCCACGTCCTGATCGATCAACTTATCAGAGTGTGGCGGAATTGGCAGACGCGCCCGTGAAAAATGGTTCCCGATCAACTTGTTCGTCTTAGGCGAGCCGGCCGGAAACTGTTCTCAAGGGACGGGTTCATTCCAGGTTCGACTCCTGGCACTCTGACTTCCGTGAGCCGACAGTTGAGGGTTATCGGCTTAATATACCCCTCAGCACCAACTTGTTCACGGACTTGTATTGAAGCGCATGGGTGAGCCGCTTGGCCCAGGGTTATCCTTTTAAGATTTCCCCCTAGGCCGCACAACTTGTTCGCCCGCTTTTCAACCTGGAGCAGCACCGATGGGTTACGCCAAGCACCTTGCCAGCCCGCCGCAGACGGAGGCCCTGCCGGGCCAAGTCGCCAACTCGGCCGGCGGCTACTCCTACGGAGTGGACTGCTGGACCCGCCTCGACCGCTTCCTCGTCCTCGGCTGCGAGGGCGGCAGCTACTACGCCAGCGAGCGTAAGCTGACCCGCGAGAACGCTGCGGCCGTGCTGGAATGTGCGAGTCTGGACGCCAACCGCGCAGTGCAACGTATCGTCGAGATCAGCGCGGCTGGCCGCGCTCCTAAGAACGACCCGGCGATCTTCGCCCTGGCCCTTCTGGCAAGCTGCCAAGACAAGGCGGTCTATGGAGGCCGGTCAGCCGTGTTCGCAGAACATTACGGCCGCAAAGACGTTTCGCGCCCGAACACGATCGCCGATGTCGCGCTGGCCCATCTGAACGATGTCTGCCGGACCGGCACGCATCTCTTTCAGTTTGTGGAGTCTGTCACCCAGTTCCGTGGCTGGGGCCGGGCGCTCAAGAACGCCGTCGCGAACTGGTATCAGTCTAAGGACGCCGACCGGCTGGCCTACCAAGTCACCAAGTATCCGTCGCGTAACGGCTACACGCACCGCGACCTGCTCCGTCTGACCCACGCCGTCCCCGCCCGTGGACAGGCGGACGTGTACCAGTACGTCGCCCAGAAGGACAAGTGGCTCGCCTCCGCGAAGCCCGGCACCCGGACGCTGGTGTTCGTGGAGGAAGCTCGCACCGCGAGCACCAAGAGGATTTGCAAGCTGATCGAGGAAGAGGGCCTCGTCCGTGAGCACATCCCGACCGAGAAGCTCAACGAGCCAGAAATCTGGGAGGCGCTCGCCCAAGGTATGCCGATCACCGCCATGATCCGCAACCTGAACAAGATGACGATGGTGGGCGTCCTGAAGCCGCTGTCCCTCGGGACCAAGAAGGTTTGTCAGGCACTCACCGACGCTGTGATGCTGAAGGACGGTCGCGTCCACCCATTCAACCTGCTCGTCGCCCTCAAGACCTACGCCTCGGGCCACGGCTTCCGTGGGTCCAACTCGTGGACGCCGGTGCCCCAGGTCGTCGCCGCCCTGGAGGATGCCTTCTACCTCGCGTTCGGCACGATCGAGCCGACCGGGAAGAACCACCTGTTCGGGATCGACGTGTCCGGGTCAATGTCGGCCCTAATCAACAACACGAACATCTCCTGCCGGTCTGCGGCGGCTTGCTTGGCGATGGTTGGAATGCGGACCGAGCCGGCGTCCTACGCCTTCGGCTTCACGAGCCACTTCCAAGACCTGCGGATCACCGCCCGCGACCGCCTCGACGACGTGGAGAAGAAGGTTTACCACACCAACTTCGGCTCGACCGACTGTGCCGTGCCGATGATCCACGCTTTGCAGAACCGGCTGGTCGTGGATGCCTTCGTGGTGCTGACCGACAGCGAGACCTACGTGGGCCGCAAGCACCCGACCGTCGCCCTCGAAGAGTATCGTCAGAAGATGGGCCGTGATGCCAAGTTGATCGTCGTCGGGATGACCTCGAACGACTTCACGATCGCCGACCCGAAAGACCCCGGCCAGATGGATATGGTCGGCTTTGACACGAACGCTCCCGCCATCATGGCGGACTTCGTTCGGGAGGAAGCTCCCGGCCGTCACAAGGCCGCCGCCCGCAAGACGAAGGCGGCCTAACCGCTACAAACCTTGTTAGCTCCAGGTGCCCGGCGTAGTCGCAAGATTACGCCGGGCATTTTCATGCGCCCAGGGTGATGTCAGCGGTGTAGCCACTGTGGACATATACCTCAACGGAGAACTACCTTGTTCCGCGTCTTCAATGCCTTCCAGCTTGTCACCCTATTCGCCGCGCTGCCCTTTGGCATCGGCTGGCTGCACAGTGACCCGTTCCCGTACAGCACGGCCGCCTTCTACACGGCGATCTGCGTGTATCTGATCCTCTTCTGGGTCCAGGTCGCCGCCCTGGCGTGCTTCGTGGACACGAACAAGTGGTAGTCCAAGCCCTCTGCTTTGTCCTCGGCGTCCTTCTCTACTTCGGCCTGGGCACCCTCACCGTGTACAAGATCGGCAATGGCTAAGACCGTCACCACGACTGTCCGAGAAGAGCACATCGTCACACGCACTGACATCCTCTGCGCGATGCGTGCCAAGGGCATCAACGTACCCGACGACGCTGATGTCATAGTGCGAGTCCCTGGCGGCGGCGACTGGTCCAACATGGACCTGCACGTCCACGAAGCCCCGGTCATCGTTCGGTTCTCCGAGACAAAAACGACGAACGAATGAGCTTCCTCCGATCCATCTGGCTGTGGCTCATCGGCCGCAAGGCCCTAGCTCCGCTGCCAGTGATCGAAGTCCGCGCCATGATCTGCGAGTCTTGCTCGGCCCGACGCCGAAGCTGGTGGCGTTGGTTCTGTCAACTGTGCGGCTGCACGATCAGCCGACACCGGCATCCGTTCAACAAGCTGGCGATGCCGCACGAAGAGTGCCCACTGAAACGCTGGGGAAAAGTATGACCGACGAACTGGCTGCCACATACACGTTGAAGCTCGAAGAGCGTTACGGCTATCGCGGCGAGATTCGGACAAACTACCACACCTGCAAATGCGGCAAGAAATACTCGCACTAGCATGATCCCCGACGCCATCCCCACCACGGTCCATTCAATCCGGTTCATCCTTAACGGCCGCTACGACGACCTGGAGCCGCGAGTCTTCGAGGCCGGCTTCACTGATTCGTTATTCCTTCGACGCGATGGGAAGAACTATCTAGTCGTCGATCGCGGCGATCCCAAGCTAGTCTGCGCCCACGCCGTCACGATCGAATGCCTGGAAGCACTGACCAAGGCGGGCATCCAGGTGGTGGCGATCGAAGTGTACGATATCGACGAAACCATCACGGCCGGCTACCACGACGCCTGCGACATCGCCCAGCGGTGGCTAGACGACGAGATGGACGACCTCGAACCACACAGCAAGATTACCCTCACCATAGAGAGGTACGAGATCGGCCTGGAGGACTACCTGGAGGCTTACTCCCAGGATTAAGGTCTCCACTTGTCAGACATGGGTGTAGCACTCGTGACTATGGAAGACATCATCCTCGAACTCGCGATCCAGTTGCTTGGCGACATGGCCATAATCCTCGAACAACCCCGGAGCTTGTCACTGTGAATCCCGAAAAGCTGACGACGGTGACGATCGAAGTAACCGAGCGTCTGGTAAAGACCGGCACGGTCAACGATAGCGCCGACTGCCCGTTCGCCCGCGCCTTGAAGAAGGTGCTGGCTAAGGACGTGGAAGTCGATGCGAACTACGACGACATCACGTTGACGCTCCCAGACGACGTGTACCCGTCTGTGATTCAATCCATCCCGACGCCGGCCACGGTCGCCAAGTTCATGGAGAAGATCGACGCCCGCGAAACCGATCCCTACGTCGTCGATGAAGTCCCTGAGAAGTTGCCGCCCCTCCCGAAGCCGTTCTCCATCAACCTGAAGATCAAGAACAAGTTCCTGCGGCCGGGTCTGCGTGCATGAGAGACGACACAACGCTGCAATACGTTCGTGACTGCTGCGAGAACGAATCATTCTCGTATGCCTTCACCGACTACAGCAACTACGAGAACGTGAAGGACAAAAAGTTCCACCGTCTCCGTCTGGCGTACCTGGAAGCCGGCAAGGCGCTGGCCAAGTACCTGGGTGTGGAGATCGGCGGATGAGCAGCGTCGTCGAACAACTAACGCAGAAGGGCCTGATTCGGCCGCCAGCTTTCGTCGTCTCTAACACCGTTTACGAGACGATCACCGGTTCGTATTCCTACGGCGTCTCAACTGACACGTCGGACTTCGACACGGTTGGCGTCTGTATCCCGACCAAGGAAGTTATCTTCCCGCACCTTGCCGGTGAAGTCTTCGGCTTCGGTCGGCAGAAGAAACGCTTCCGGGTCTATGAAGCTCATCACGTAAAAGACCCGAGCGCCCAGGGTGGTGCCGGCCGTGAGTACGACCTGAACGTGTACAACATCGTGGACTTCTTCCATCTCTGCATGGAAGGAAACGCGAACATGCTGGACACGTTGTTTACGTCCACCGAATGCGTGTTGTCCTGCACGAAGATCGGCAACATGATCCGCGACGGCCGCAAGACCTTCCTCAGCAAGAAGGTGTGGCACACGTACAAGGGCTACGCCTACGGCCAGCTTCACGAGATGGACTCGAAGAAACCGCAGCCGGACAGCAAGCGTGACAAGCTCCGTCAGCAGTACGGCTTCGACGTGAAGTTCGCCTACAACGTCGTCCGTCTGATGGATGAGGTCGAGCAGATTTTGACCGTGGGTGACATCGACCTTCGCCGCAATGCCGAGCAATTGAAGTCGATCCGGCGCGGCGAGATTCCGCCCGAGGACATCCGCCGAATCTTCGACGAGAAGGAACGCGACCTGGAGAAGCTCTACCACTCCAGCCCGCTTCCGTATTCGCCCGACGAACCCAAGATCAAGCAACTGCTCATCGACTGCTCATCGACTGTCTCGAAGAGCACTACGGCGACCTGTCGTCGCGCGTCGTCAACCCAGACGCCATGTCCACGGCGTTCCGCGAGATTGCTGCGGTCGTCCACAAGCACGAACGTCTCGTTTCCCAACCCTGAGTACCATAATGTTTGGATTCACACCCAAGAAGAGCGGCTCCGCCGCAATCGAAGAGGCCATCGGCCAGTTCGAGGACATCGCGTCCCGGATCACGGCGGGCGTCGAAGAGAACCGAGGTCGCATCTACGACAACAAGATTGCGATCGTCAACCTGGAGGCCGACAACGCTGTCCTGGAGGCCGTAGCCGCCCGTGGCGTCTCCGTCGCCGCCAAGCTGCGGGAACTCATCGCTTGAGAACTGGCTTCGTGTTGTGCTACGTCCGTGCTCGGTTTGGTGGATACATCGAACTCGAAGACCTGTATGACCAGCACTTGGTTCTACCCGACCGATGGAACTACGTGCCGATTCTCGTTGGTAACTGGACATGCTCCGAACACTGGCGATCATCCTCTGCCTCGGAAGTATTCCCCGTGACGACGTAGCTCGGGAGTCGGTGGACCTGATTGAGGTCAACCACTTCTACGATGAGTGCGGCAAGCTCGTCTTCGATCAGGTCATCTTCTACGACTGGGACTGGAACGCCGAGAGGTATCAGATTCGAGCGTGGCGGTTGGTCAAGAGTCCGGCAATCCTCCCGGTGCGAGACAGTGCTGGCTACCGTTCGACCTGGCAGGACGGTCTGATCCCTCGCTCCGTCACCGCAACTTCGTTCCGAGAGACCTGGACGCAGTACGACCCTGAGTTGGTCGAGCGGGAGTTCCTGCCGAAAGAACGCCGTAAGGAACTGAGGCGATAATGAACGACATCGAGACCAACGTCGCCAACGACACCAACGACACCAACGACACCATACTGGGCGCACCGGTTTGGTCGATCGGTTCGTTCTCGTTTCGATGGGTGCAGGATTGCAAGACTCTGTACGTTTTCCTTAATGGCACGCCGTACTCGAATATCAAGCTGCCGAACTTCGACACCGAAACACTGGCCCGAGAGTTCTCCTGCAACTGGGCGGCCGAGTTCTTCTCGAATGGCCTAGCGGCCGTGGCAAAGTTCCGTCGAGACATCCGATGAAGCTCGTCATCGCGCCTAACCCGATCCTCAAAACGAACTGCCTACCGTGCGGGCCGCTGGATGTCCGAACCGTGGTCCAAGCCTTCGCGCTGCTTCAGCAGCACAAGGGCCTGGGCCTCGCGGCACCGCAGATGGGGATAGCCGAGCGGTGGTTCGTGACGGCCTGGGGCGAGAACGTGGGCGAGGTCAAGAGCCTGGAGAGGGTCGAGATTCCAGTCACCGTCGAACACAACGCCCTTCTCATCCTCGACATCCTGGACGCCGAGGGTGAGGTCGTCTTCACACACAGTGAGCCGAGCAGCTACCCGATCTACGCATACGTCGGCGACGTGGTGAAAGTCAACAACCGCAACATCGAGATGATCCGCAGATGAGCCTTGAGATTCGCGCCGCCTGAGCCTGGAGTTACTGCCCAATAGACGCGCTTATGCTTAGCACACATTCGCGATGTTCAGATCGCTCACGGCAATGACGATGCGGGACTACTCGACGACTTCCGAGATTCTCCGGGAGCTTCGGTCAGCGAGAAGTGCGGCGGAGACATCGGAACCAGTTGCCCACGAATAGCTCCGGCCACAAGGCCGTGGAGCGTGTGCTTGCCCATCTTGGTCTTCAGCGATCGTATCCTGTTGTCTATCGCGCTTTCTGACCTGTCCACGGTCGTCGCGGCGTCCTTGATATTGTGGTCGTCGGCCAGCAAGCCCAGCAATTCCCTGTCAGCTTCGTTGAACTCCATGTAGTTCGCTGGCAGCAAGCTGCTGATCGACAGCGCGGCTACACTGAGGATGGTAGGCTGCGGCTCGACTGGGTGCAGGCTAGTCAGCGCCCAACCTGCGGCGTCTTTCGGTGAGCATTGCCACCGCGCGACGAACTCGGCCGCCTCACCCTTGACCACGCATCGCGCTAGGTTCTCTCCAACCATAGCCCGGTCCTCATCGAATGCCAAGTCCACCAAGGCTTGCCCGATGACTTCTTGAGAGACTCCAAGCGCCCACAGCACTCGGCCGCGACGGTCTAGTAGCAGGATGTGCAAGTTCAACATAAATTACCCTCCCTAGTTGGCGCTTAGCCGCCCCGAGGCCGCGCTTATGGGTGCCGGCGCTTAGCGCTTGGCCCACCCGGACTATTTGTAATTCTACGCCCGGTAGCCAGTTTGAGGACGACACTCCCAAACGGTGCCTGCGGCTTCGATGGCATCCAGCCACTTCTGCGGGCACGTCCGGTAACTAATCACTCTCAGGCACGCGGCTTGCGGGTGTCGTCGGCGGATCACCCAGAGAGCCGTGGTGCCCCTTGGCATCTCGTACTCGACTAGGGCCTCGTCTACGAGGACCGCGAGCACGTAGGCTTCACGGACGCCCTGGTTGACCTGGACCTCTAACTTGTCGAGAGGCTCCCAAGCGAACTCGGCACCTAGCTCCCAGTGGTAATAATCTGGGAAAGCCTCGCCGCCGGCTGGGTGTTTCAGGTGAAAGCTGAAGCTGTCGTACCCTTCACTGTGGTACTTCTCTACCGACTCAATCGAGTCGTTGACTTCCTTCCAGCGATGCCCCTGGACACCCACCTGCCAAAGAGCATGGATCGTCCAATCTGGGAATCCCCTCTTGACAACTTCGATGATGGACTTGCGGGTCACGACGATGTGTACATCGGCGGCGATCTCGCGGCGTTCGAGCGTGGCTTGACTCATCGTTTCATCGACCTCATCGTTGGCTTGTTGGTCATCGTTGGTTTTTCGGTCTCAGTTTAGACCTCTCCGGCTGGCCCTCTGCCGCCGCAGCGCGCCGGCCCGTCCGCACCGGTAGCGCCGTCACAGACCGCAAGGTCGTTACACGCCGAGAACCTGGCCCGGCCGCTACGTGCAGTATGCCCTGCGTTCTTGATTCTGTCAAGTTTCTTGCAAACATCATTCTACGAACTATGCTTTGGGTATGGCAACAAAACCCTGGCGACCGAAGATCGAAACTGACTCGAACGGCAACCCTATCGTGCCCGTGCTCACAGTCGGGCGAGGGATCATCGGACCGGAATACTTCGGCTGCTGCGGCACTGGCCAGCGGCCTACCATCCGCCGCATTGCCGATGGTCGATACGTTGTCGGCACCGAGTACGCCGCCGACACTCTGCGGCCCATGCTCACCGGTTGCATGGATAAACGCATTTTCCGCAAGGGACGTGAAACGGTTTGGGCATTCAAGAGCCGAAAGCCTGCCGTTGACAAGTTCCATGAACTGTGCGGCGTCGTGCGCAAGTTCAACCAGGACACCCGCGAGGCCGCCGCCCGCGACATGGCCGCCGCTGCAAAGGGCGACATTGGAGCGGCGCTGCGACTTGGCGACTATTGATTTGACTTCATAGCTTCTTGGTACATACTTTCAACATGGCAACAACGAAAGAACAACTAGCCGCTGCCCTCGATACACTTCGGGCCTTGGCCGATACGGTCAAGGAACTGGGCGAGGTTCCCAGCGGCCACCTGTACCAAGTGGTCATGGGTCGCATGAGCCTGCAAGCCTACGAGAAGGCAATCGGGCTGCTCATCGGGGCTGGCCTGATCCGCAAGTGCGGCAACGTGCTGGTCTGGAACGCAATCGAAACTGCGGAGGCCGCGTGACGCTACAGCCGACGAAATATCAACTGACGATGCTGCTCTTCACCAAGCTGCCGCATCCCTTGCACTTCACCGACAGCCGGGGCGGCAAGCACTTCGGCCTACTGCAAACCATTCAGCGCGAGGACGGAAGCGGTTCGAGCTTCAACCTCACCGTCAGCAACGAACACGGCAGTGATACCTTCCATGTGCGAACCGTTGACTAGGAAAATTTGACAACCTAGTTTCTTGATACATACTTGTATCATGGTAACTCAACTGCAACTGTTCGCCCCGCCGAAACTCGACGACTTCACGCTGGCCTACATCGAAGCCGCGCTGTGGTCCAGCAACGGCGACGATGATACGCCGCTCGATGCGAACTACAGCCGCGACAATCTCGCCCGTGAGACTCTCGACGATATGGCCGCCGACTGTGCGAGGTTTCAACGCGAGAACGCCACCGACCTCGCGGGCCGCAAGGCCCAGCACGGGCATGATTTCTGGCTGACCCGCAACGGCCACGGGGCCGGCTTCTGGGACCGGGGACTAGGCGACCGGGGCGACCGATTGACGGAAGCCGCCGATGAGTTTGGCGAAGTGTATCTCTATGTCGGCGACGATGGCCGCATCTACAGCTAAATCACATGACATACAAACAAACTCCGACCCCTCACCTGCACCCCATCGAGAAGGGGCGACCGTTCGCCCCTGACTACGGCACGCCGCTGGCAGAGTTCGACGTGACCACGGGCGAATGGGAGCACGTTTGCTGCGCCCGATTCGGCGAGGGCCGACCGTGTAGCTTCAGCCGCACGACGAAATGGACCGGCGACAGCTACCGGTATGACATCTTCCGCAAGGGCGACCGAATCGCCCTGCGTTGGTGGAATGGCGCAGGCGAGGGGTGGCTTACGTCCATCGACAAGACTAGCAGCGGTGAATCAAACCTCTTACTGACCATCGCCTCGAACCCGTGCGAAGAGCAGCGCTGGGACGCCTGCCATTTCCTGTGGAACATCGCCGAGAAGTCTGCGCGAGCCGCCAAAGCCGCTGAGTTCACCCGGATCGCTACGGCATTCACCGAAGGCAGGCTGAAGAAACGGAAAGTGAGGGGCAGGGATAGCTACGAAATAAAAATAGAACCGACCGCTTTGACATCCTAGATTCTTACTACATACTTGCAATATGGACATCGAGACTTTCATCAGCCAGCACAAGATCAAGCTGACCCACAAGCCCTACCCGGATTACGTGCCGAGGCGAGGGAGCTTCAGCGCGAACGCCTCGCACTACAAGGTCACGCTGACCCTGGGCAAGCGGGCGCTGCACACTGAATTCCACAGGGGCGCGGGCCATTGTGGCGCACCGCCGACTGCGGCCGAAGTCCTAGACTGTTTGTTGTCGGACGCCACCGCCCAGCCGTTTCGCGACTGGGCCAGCGACATGGACACGGACATCGCGAACGCCGCCGACAGACGGGAAGCGCGGCGCACTTGGCGTGCCTGCACCAAAGTCCGCAAGAACCTCATGTTTCTCCTGGGCGATGCCTTCGACACCCTGATTAACGAAGTCGAGCGACTGTAATGAAACACCGAATCACCTACCAAGGCTTTCTGCAAACCGTCGATCGCACGTTTGACAGCCACGCCGATGGCGTGCGATGGCTCCGGCAGATCGGCCGCAAAGACCTGATCCACCGCTTACAACCCGTCTAGTTGCTAGGCCCGTTGCGGGGCCGTTCGTTGACAGCCGCCCGGCCTGGGTTTCAGGCCGGGCGGTTTTCTCTAACCTGGGGCCGCTCTATGACCGCAACATTTCTTGAAGATTTTCAGCGATGCACAGAGGGGATCAAACATATCTCGACCGGCATCTACAGCAAGTGCGCCGACTGCCAGAGCGCATGGGGCATGGATGAGGCCGAGCTAGAGGCCGGCTGTCAGAGTGATGACGTGATAGATGAGGGCGGTTTTTCGTGGTCACAATGCGCCGGGTGCGGTAGCCACCTGGGCGGCAATCGGTACGCCGCCCACGGCTTTATCGGCGAGCGCGTGATTCACTTGGACGTGTGCGAAGACTGCCTGATTTACATCGCCAACGGCGATGAGCCAAAGCGGTCGATTTGACTTCCCAGTTTCTTAGTACATACTTGTAACAGAACGTCCCTCCCCGCTCGCAGGCCACTAACCCGGAGGATAGAGCCATGAAGCGCTAGAAAACTAGCACCGCAGCCGGCCCGGAGAAATCTGGGCCGGCTGTTTTTGTTGACAGACCTAGATTCTTGATACATACTTGCTATTGTGACTAAGCCGGGGTCGTACCCGGCGAGTATTTCTCTACACACACCCGGAGTTAGTGAATGGCTGCTTACTACGTTTTCGCCTCGACCTTCCAACTCGTCATCGGTTACTTGATTCTGGCTGCCTCGATCTTCGCACTGGTTCAGTACGCCCGTGCGTCCTTCACCAAGACTCGATAGCCTCACGGAGCGCCTCGCCCCATGACCGATCAAGAGTTCGCCGACAAGCAAACCAAGGCCCTTTGCCTATTGCCACCCGAGTTCCACGGGCCGTTGAGCCAACTTGCCTGGGATAGGGGCCACTCTTCGGGCCATGACGAAGTGCTGACACACCTGAGCGACTTGGCCGACACCCTAGTTGATCCAGTGCGGGCGCTAGTCGCTCGCATTAAACGCGAGTCATCGCCAGACAGGCGGTTCTAATGAGCGACGACTACCACATTGACATAGCCGAGCAATTGCACGTTGACGGACACATCACGCCTAAAGAGCGCGATGCGTGCTGCGGCTTCTACGATCCCGCTTACCCCGTCACAGTCTGTGCGAACGGGGATGTAGTGATTCACCGGGATGAGCCGGTTGTGCTGAAGGGGTACGCTCAGCCGCTCGAAGCACCACCGCCGCCCGCTATCGTGAGCAGCCTGCACTTTCACTATGCCAAGCTGACGGATGCCGAACGCTGCGCAGTCGATGAGGCATACGGCGGCCTAACTGTGGCCCTGGGCGAGCACGGCCTGGGCATCCGGGGCGACGACACCGCCGAGCGTGTAGTTGACGCTATAGCCGCTGGCGTGCTCAATTCGCGCGGCTTGACTTCGTAGATTCTTGATACATACTTGTGGTATGAACAAGAACACGGGCAACCTGAAGTCAAACATCGGCGAACTGGTCTTCACCATGACCAGCGCCAATCACGTTCACATTCAAGCCAACGAAGCCGCCGTCTATAGCATCTCCTGCCACGTCCACCTGATCGACGGCCAGTGGAAGCTCAAGGATTACCGCGAGCTTTACATGAGCCGCCCCGGATCGTTTGACTATCCGACCTCAGCCGCTCGCCGAAAGGCCAGCGATGCTATCCTGGTGGCTTGGGCCGCCTTTGTAGCGTCCACTGGCTTCACCGAGATAGCCACGGCCGCCGAGCGCGGCCACTTGGAAGACGAGATACGCCGGGCCGACGAGAAAATCGTTGAGCTTGAAAAGAAGCTGACAGCCGCTCGCAACGAGCGGGGAGACCTTCGATATAAACTGGGGGCGCTGTGAACACCGAAGACTATCGCATTGCTCCAAGTGGCGAGGGGCCGCACGCCGCCACCTGGAAGGACAAACCGCACCGGCTGGTTTATGACCTGTGCCGAGCTATCGACAACATGCGCAAGGCGTTCACGCCCTTCGTCGATGCGGGGTCGCTCGAAGCGACCGGCGACAAAGATCAGCTAGTGCGAGTGACGGCAGACGAGATGTCCGTTGCCTGCCAAACGTACCTCGACGCTGGCGGCTGTGAGAAGCTCCCGGCGGCCCTGCAAGCCAAGCTGGAACGCGAGCAAGGGCTATGCACCAGCGTTGCCCACAGCCAAGCGGAGAACGTCGCCCGAGTCCGTTTCATTCTGTCGGCCTTTGAATCTTTCCTACCGCTTGAACGTGCTCACCGGACCTTCGATGATTGGCAGCGGGTCGATGATCCGCCGATGAATTTTGAGGATTACCGCTATCGGCTTGCTCGCTGATTTGACTTCCCAGTTTCTTGATACATACTTGTATCATGGTAGCTAACATGAAAACGCCGAGCATTGTCAATGTAAACATCCGCCAGCACGGCGACGGCAAGCGGGTGTACATCACCGTGGAAGATGGGCATTCGACGTACACGATCAACGCCGACCTAATTTGTGTGTTCGTGCAGGGGTCGATCCAAGACAACAAGCAAGTCAACGTCGAACGGGGAAGGGACTAGCATGAGCGTAAAAATGCGGCAAGAAGTGGAACGGAAGATAGTGGGCCAGTTCGTCAAGGATGCGCTGGCCGCCGGCTATCGGCTGGCCGTTTCCCTGGAGCGCGGATACGACATCGACGATATGCTGCTTGGCTCTGGGGATTACGACAAGATCATGGAGGCGGCATTTGCCGGCGACGAGTGCCATATCTTCTTGCAACCCGCCGACGGCCCGACGGTCGAAGATGGTCAGGTAGTTTCAGACGGTCACGTCTATTGCGTGTTCGGCAACGATGGTTGGGACGTAATCAGCGACTACTCCACCAACTTGGAGCCGCTGCTGGCTGGCGCTAACAAAATCTCTGACCACTACGCTTGACATGACAACACACGATAAATTGTATGTGAGTCGGCTGACGGAGGCGCAACACCGCCAGACTTGCGGCTACTGGTACGTAGTGACCAGCGGGTGTACGGCGCACACGGCGTTCGGTACTCGGGCCGGATTGGACCGATACCTCCAAGAGCGCGGGCTGAAGCTCGCCGGGTCGCTCGATGAGGCACCTTCCGGCTGTCACATCGAAGGCACGTACCGTACAGAATCGCACCGGTACGACGCCGACACCTTCGAGCAGCTTCAGGGCGAGCGCTCGCGTACACTCAGCAACGGCGACTGGGTGGAAGCCGTCATCACCCTCGACGCAGACGGCGTGCGAACCGTTCACACGCTCAATCCGAACGTGCGAACCCGCAGGGTGTACGATTACCGCGAAAGCCTCGCGATGATGAGTTGACTTCCAAGTTTCTTGATACATACTTGGAGTATGAAACGAATCACCAAGGTATTCGACACCCTGAAGCAAGCCGAACAATTCCAAAATCGGTTGTACGACAAGTACAACCATGTTCGGCTTGTCAGTTCGCCCACGTTCTCCGAAGACGGGACATACGTTTGGGAAGTGAAATGAAGCAAGACATCAACAAGATTGAAGAGGACATCATCCGCGCAACGGAGGGGCTACGCTCGATTCGCCGGCTGTTCGCCAACACGACGGCCACGAGCGAACGCGCTGCCCTGGCCGCCTGCCGGGATCACGTAGGCACGCTGAACATCAACGCCGAGTGTCTGCGGGTGGAGCTTGGCAAGACGCTGCCCTTGCTCGCGGACTTCCTTTGCTTGACTTCCTAGATTCTTGCTGCATACTAGGTGTATGGACGAAAACACCATGTATCTGGCCGGGTTCTTCCTCGCTCACTATCGCGAGGCCGACTACGATGCCCGCGAGGCCGAGGGCTACTACGCCCGATACGGCACGCCTGCCTATGTTCGGTTGTGCTCTTACGAAGACGACCCGAAGGCTAAGCTGCTTGCCTTGCTGCCCGAACCCTGCCGCCCGTTCGTCACCTGGGGCAATCTGTAAGAGACCCACCCATAAACGCGCTTATGAACTTTACCATCCCGACATTCAGCGCCATGCAGCCCGGCACGCACGGCGATACCATGCACTCGCATACGCCGCGCCTCGACGCGCTGAAGCAAGCAGCCTACATCCAGAACCGCCTGGGCCTCCGCTACACGATGACCGAGCACGCTGACGGTGCTGTCACTGTTCAAGGCGACGGCCTCGCGCCCCTGACGTTCTCACCTGGAACGCTAACGATCATCGGCGCTTAGGCCGATACAATCCCCAACGGCGGAAGGTCACTGCCGAACGCGCTTACGGGCACGCGCGCTTACGGGCACGCGCGCTTGCAACATTTTGGGCAGCAACCAACCAGCCGGCCGCCTGATCCTTCCCAGATCGGCGGCCGGTTTTTCTTTCCGCCGCTCGCCTGGGCGACCTCGACGGCCCGGACGATCGGCCCGGCCGCCGCCTGGTCCTCGCCCTGGTCGTTCCCGGCCCCGGCCTCCCTGGGCCTCGCCCTGGGCCTCCCGATCGCTGGGCCTCTTGGATCACGAGCTTACCGCCTGGGCCTCGCCCTGGGCCTAGCCTGGAAGCCACGAGCCACGCCGCTGGCCGCCGCTGGCCTAGACCTCGGGCCGCCGGCCTCGACGCCGTTTGCCGCCATGTTAGGAGCCGCCGGCCGCCGGCCGGCGCAGGACGCCGCGCGGCCTTCGGCTCGGCCGGATGACCAGGGCAATCGCTACGGCCGTAACCCCTGGACAATAAAGGGGTTGTTAAGAATCTACTGGTTGTGCAGTAGGAGCCGGATCATTAAGCCCGCGTTGGCGCTGCGTACATTGTCAACCGTAATCACCGGAAGGGTTGCCGGCGAAAGCCCTGCGACCAGGGCCGCCACGGTTAGGCCGCCGGCCGAAGCTCGAACCGCCTCGCCCGATTTTCCACACGGTTAGATTTCACGGTTAGGGAATCGGTCACGGTTAGCGCGCCCGAGTCCCGGTTGGCACAACCGGTGCGACCGGAGCATTCGTTACAACCGTCAAACTCGGAGCATCCCGGAACTCCAGCACGATCGGGTCCAGCCGATACAATCGGTGCATAGGGCAGGCGCAGCGCTTGCCCATCGACCAGGGCAGGCCGCTCGCGACCAGGGCAGGCCGCTCGCGACCAGGGCAGGCCGCTCGCCTGCGATCGACCAGGGCGCAGCGCTTGCCCATCGACCAGGGCGGAGCGCTTGCCCATCGACCAGGGCGGAGCGCGGGCCGCTCGCGACCAGGGCGCAGCGCGGGCCGCTCGCGACCAGGGCGCAGCGCGGGCCGCTCGCGACCAGGGCGCAGCGCTTGCCCATCGACCAGGGCAGGCCGCTCGCGACCAGGGCGCAGCGCTTGCCCATCGACCAGGGCGGAGCGCGGGCCGCTCGCCTGCGATCGA
>Ga0180063_1000016_pt1 | contig 36200 bp, 28 predicted proteins | sample EasRivT47_16_10D_FD_121776 | JGI IMG/M metagenome (GOLD analysis project Ga0180063, IMG submission 121776) | Soil microbial communities from meander-bound floodplain in the East River, Colorado, USA - East River metaG ERMLIBT47_16_10D | ecosystem: Environmental > Terrestrial > Soil > Floodplain ...
CGAGTATCCCGAGCGCGAGCGCGCGGACCGCTCTCATGCCGGATGGCCCTCGGCAGCCGGGTGCTCCTCGACCAGCGCCGGGTTCGGGTTGCGCAGCTTGGCCAGGAACGAGGTGCGCGGCTTGGTGAACAGGTCCTCGAGCAGCGTGTAGTCCCGCGGCTCGGCCTTGCGCTGCGCGACCTGGCTCTGCGGGTCGAGGATGTCGCCGAACGTGATCGCGCGCGTCGGGCAGGCCTGGGCGCATGCGGGCACGACGTCGCCATCGGCGAGCGGCCGGCCGGCCAGCTTGGCCGCGATCTTCCCGGCCTCGATGCGCTGCGTGCAGTACGTGCACTTTTCCATGACCCCGCGCGAGCGCACGGTCACGTCGGGGTTCTGCGCCAACTTGAGGGCTTCAGGCGTGTCCTTCGTGTAGTTGAAGAAGTTGAAGCGTCGCACCTTGTACGGGCAGTTGTTCGAGCAGTACCGCGTGCCGATGCAGCGGTTGTAGACCATCACGTTCAGCCCCTCGCCGTCGTGGACCGTCGCGGCGACGGGGCAGACCTGCTCGCACGGCGCGTTTTCGCACTGCATGCAGGGCATGGGCTGGAACACGACCTCGACCGCGCTTCCCGCGTCGCCGGCGAAGTAGCGGTCGATGCGCAGCCAGTGCATCTCGCGACCGCGCCGGACCTGATCGCGACCGACGACGGGCACGTTGTTCTCGGCCTGGCAGGCGACGACGCAGGCGTTGCAGCCGTTGCAGGCGGCGAGATCGATCGTCATGCCCCACTGCGGGGACTCGGTGTAGGTCTTGTCGGGCCACATCGAGCGGCTGACCGGCACCTCGACCACGTGCTGGGCGAACTCCGGATGCTCGCGGAACCGCTCGAGCGTCGCCTCGCGGACCAGCGGACGCCCCTCCATGCTCCCATGGTCCTGGGTCTGCGCGATCTCGGGCGCCGGGCCGACGAGCGTAACCTCGACCCCGGCCACGAGATCGAGCGCGTCGGTCGTCCGGATCGGGTAGGCATCGACACCCACGCCGGTCCCGACGCGGCCGGCCTTGGCCCGCCCGTAGCCGAGCGCAATTGCGACCGTGCCCTCGGCGATCCCGGGGACGATCCATGCCGGAAGCGTGATCTCGTGCTGGCCGTGGCGGACGCGGACCTGCTCCTGGCGCGCGACGCCGATGCGCTCGGCCGTGGCCGGGCTCATCAGCGCGGCGTTGTCCCAGGTGATCTTGCTCAGCGCGTCGGGCAGCTCCTGGAGCCAGGCGTTGTTCGCGTAGCGACCGTCGAGCATGGCGGCCGACGTGGTCAGGACCAGCTCGATGCGGTCCCCACCGGCGGTGGACGCGAGCGACTCCGCAACATGGACCTCGACGGGCGCCTCGGGCAACGCGCCGTCGCGCAGCAGGCCGTCGTGGAGCACTTCGAACCACGCGCGCTCGAACGACGCCGTGGGCAGGATCGCTTGCCAGGTCTCGCGCACGCGGTCGTAGGCCTGCGCGTCCTGGCCCGTGGCCAGCAGGCCGAGCAGGTCGACCGCGCTCTTGCCGCCGTAGAGCGGGAGGATCAGCGGTTGCACCACGCTCGGCGTGCCATCGGCGGCGCGGGCGTCCGACCAGCTCTCGAGGAAGTGCGCTTCGGGGATGTGCCAGCCGTCGGGCCGTGACGTTTCGTCGTCCTTGGCGCCGAGGCGCACGACGCGTCGAACCGCTTGAACCGCCTGAGCCCAGTCCAGGTCGGCCGGGGCGTCGTAGGCCGGGTTGCCGCCGAGCACGACGAGCGTCGTCACCTCGCCGCCGCGCATCGCGCTCACGAGCGCGGCGAGGTCGCGCGTGGCGGGGAGCGCCGCGTCGACGGGATCACGGTAGCCGACGGTCGCTCCGAGGTTGCCCAGGGCGGCGTTCAACCGGAGCACGGCGGCATGAACGGCAGGCGGCTGACGCCTCCCGACGACGATGAGCCCGGCGCCGCGGTGCTCGAGGAGGTCGTGGGCCAGCGCCTCGAGCCAGCGCTCGGGCACACCGGCCGGCGGTGTGGCCACGACGGCCCCCGGAGCCACGCGTGCCGCGAGCGCGGCGACGAAGGCGCCGATCTGCGAGGTCGGCACGGCGAGCCTGTGGTCCGCGTTCGCGCCGGTGAGCGACAGGACGCCTTCGACCGCGTAGAGCCGGCTCATCTCGTCGCCGGGGGCCCGGACGCGCCGCGCGGCGGCGAAGTCCGCCGCATGCCGAACCGCCTCGGACTCGGTCAAGAGAAAGTCGCAGTCGAGCGCGAGCACGACGCGCGCACGATCGAAGTGGTAGACGGGCAGTCGCGCAGCGCCGCTCGCGGCCTCGAGGCCGCGATGGACGTTCTCGTCGCTCACCGGCTGCCAGGTGGCCCAGCGCGCGCGGGGGTATCGCTCCTCGAACGCTCGGCGCAGGCGCGCGAGCGTCGGCGACGAGAAGGGCGCGGACAGCACGGCCAGGCCCGCACCGCCTGCGGCTTCGTGCTCGGCCGCGATCTCGCCCCAGGCGCGGACGAAGTCGTCCCAGGTCTTCGCCTCCTGGCCCATGCGCACGGTCGTGGCCCGATCGGGGTCGTAGAGCTCGAGGATCTCGGCCTGGGCCCACGCGCTCGTCGAGCCGAGCGATGCGGGGTGCAGCTCGTTGCCCTCGATCTTGGTCGGCCGCCCCTCGTGGCTGCGCACGACGAGGCCGAGCGCCCCGAGGCCGGTGGGCATCGTCGTGGCAAAGCGGCGAGCCTGGCCCGGAACGACCGACTCCGGCGCGCTCACGTACGGGACGATCTCCTCGACCGGCCGCCGGCAGCCGGCCAGGCCGGCGAGCGAGATCGACGCTCCGAGCAGGCCGAGCATCTGCCGCCGGGTCACGCCTTCGGGCAGCTCTGAGGCTCCCTCGGGGAACTCCCGCTCGAGCCAGGCGCGGACACGCTCGTCCCCGACCCGCTCGTCCAGGCTCCGCCAGTACTGCTTCGTCGAGGGGTCGCTCATCGGTGGCATCCCGAGCAGTCGACCGGAGGGACGAGCTGCTTCTCGCGGACGATCGCGCTCGCGACCTCGACCTGGTTCGCCGGCGGCCACCAGTCCATGTCGGTCACGGCCTCCCGGGGCCGCAGGTGCGGCAGCGGGTTTCTGTGGCAATCGAGGCACCAGCTCATGCTGAGCGGCTCGACCTGCGTGACCTCGGGCATCTCGCTGATCTTGCCGTGGCAGCTCGCGCAGCCGACACCGGCCCGCACGTGCACGGCATGGTTGAAGTAGACGTAGTCGGGCAGGTTGTGGACCCGGATCCAGCGCATCGGCCTGCCCGAGGCGGCACTGTCGCGAATCGGCGCCAGGAGCGGGCTGTCCTTCTTGATCAGCCGGTGGCAGTTCATGCAGGTCTGGGTCGGCGGCACGGTGGCGGTCGAGGAGACCTCGACCGTGGCGTGGCAGTAGCGGCAGTCGAGACCCAGCTCCCCGACGTGGAGCTGATGGCTGTAGGGAACGGGCTGGTGCGGGCGATAGCCGACGTCCGTGTAGCGCGGGGAGCCGTAATACCAGACGCCCCCGACGGCGAGCGTCCCCGCGAGCGGCCCGGCCACGGCGAGGATCAGCGCGAGGTAGTTCGCCCGCTTCGGGAACAGCTGCGCCAAGCCTGGCTACCCTCGCGAAGCCCGGAACCGCCGGGGCGGTCGGCGAGTTTAGTCGGGTGGGTCGGGAGGGGTCAAGGGCCGGTATCATCCGGATCCTTGCCCGACAGCGGCCCGGAAGGTAGAATCTTCCTCGGATTCTAGATAGGAATCGACGTGGCTCTCAGCATCAAGAACCCAGAGGCGGATCGACTCGCCCGCGAGTTGGCGAAGGCCACGGGCGAGACACTGACCGAAGCCATCGTTCGGGCCCTACGCGAGCGCTTGCGCCGAGAGCGCGGCCGGCTGCGCGCGCCGCGCCTGAAGGAGGAGCTGCACGCGATCCGCGAACGCTGCTCCAAGCTCCCGGTTCTCGACGCACGGAGCCCGGACGAGATCCTCGGGTACGACGACGCCGGCCTGCCGCGCTGAATGACGGATGGTCCTCGACACTTCGGCCATTCTGGCGATCCTGTTCAACGAGGAGAGCGCAGATCGACTCGAGAGCGCCATCGCGAGCGATCCGGTGAGGCTCGTCTCCGCGGCAACCGTTCTCGAAACGGCCATCGTCGTCGAGTGTCGATTCGGCGAGGCCGGTGGGCGCGAGCTCGACATCTTCTTGCACAAGGCCGGCCTGGAAGTGGTGTCGGTGGCGGAAGAGCAAGTCGACGTGGCCCGAGGGGCGTACCGCAAGTACGGCAAGGGAAGACACGCTGCGCGGCTGAGCTTCGGCGATTGCTTCGCCTATGCGCTGTCCAAGACGGCAGCGGAGCCGCTGCTGTTCGCCGGGGACGATTTCGCCAAGACCGATGTCGAGAAGGTCCTCTGAGCGGACTCAGCCTCCGGTCTCCCGATCGTAGGGCACGATGTGCTCCCACTCCTCGGCGTCGGAGCGGGCCACCACCGCCACGACCGGCTCGCTGTCGCTCAGGTTGAACACCTCGTGGGGCACGCCGGGCTCGATGAAGATGAAATCGCCGGCCTGGTTGTCCACGACCCGGCGCAGCCCGGGACCGTACTCGTGGCGCACGCGGCCCTCGAGGATGTACAGCATGACCTCGAAGCCGACGTGGATGTGGGCCTTGGCCACGCCGCCCGGAGGGATCGTAGCCACGTTCATGGACAGCTTCGTCGCGCCGACGTTCGTCGCCGACATCCCGACCTTGTAGCGGATACCGTTCCAGCTCCGGGAGTTCCCGGGGCCGCGGATCACCAGCACGCCGTCTGCGCCCTCGACGGGCCGCCTGAGCTCCTCGTTCGTTTCCGGCATGGATCGGCTCCTCCCTGGGTGGATGATACGCGCGACGGCTTGACAACACCTCGGCGCTCCGGGGACGATGAGCGCCACCGTCGCACCGGTCGAGGAGGTCACTCATGGAGTCGATGCGGTCCGTCGAACGATGGGCCATGGCCCATCGCGACCTGGGCTTCGAGCTCGTGCGGATCTATCTCGGGGTGGGCCTGTTCGTGAAGGGCCTGCAGTTCACGCGGGACACCGATTTCCTGATGGGGATCTTGCGGGACTCGCACACGGTCCAGTTCCGCTTCAACTTCATCGAGACGTTCATCGCGCACTACATCCCGCTGGCCCACCTCGGTGGGGGGCTCCTGCTCGCCGTCGGCCTGCTGACGCGGGTCTCGGCGCTGTTCCAGCTTCCGGTGCTGTTCGGTGCCGCGTTCGTGGTCTACGGCCGCGAGGGGATCTTCGGGCACAACCAGAACTTCCAGTTCACCGCCTTGGTCCTGTTCCTGCTGCTCCTGATGCTGGTCTACGGCGGCGGTCGCTGGTCGGTCGATCACCAGCTGCGGAAGCGGTGATTCTCACGCCCGAAGAGGTTCAGTTCGGGCAGCGCGCGATCCGCCGCCGGCGGCTGTTCCTCGGTCTCGCCATCGCCGGGGTCGCGATCGGCCTCACGTTCGCGGGCTTCACGGGCTATCGCGCCGCGGTCGATCCCGGGGCCCCGACGGGGCCCCGCGTCGCGCTCGTGGTGTTGATCCTGCTCAACGCGCGGCAGAACCTGCGCCAGTACCGCTTCGCCGGGATCCTGGAGAAGAGGGGCCTCGGCTAGAATCCGGGGCGTGTCGAACCCGGTCGATCCCGCGCCCGGTCTGCCGGCGACCGAGCCGCGACGCTCCCTGCTGCGCAGCCCCTACGCCTGGGTCGCGCTCGGCGGGATCGCGGTGCTGACCGTGCTGCGCGCGCTCTTCCCGCCCCCGCCGCCCGCGCCCATGCTCGGCCGCGTCCCTGCGTTCCAGCTCGTCGACACGCGGAACGAGCCCTTCAGGTTCGCGATCCACGGATGTCCCGCGAGATCCGCGGAACGAGCCCTTCGGCAGCGCGGATCTCGCGGGACATCCGTGGATCGCGAACCTGTTCTTCACGCGCTGCGGCTCGATCTGCCCGAAGCTGATGAGCGACACGGCCGCGCTCGCCGAGCGACTGCTACAAGCCCGCGCGGTCGGCGTCCGCATCGTCAGCATCACGGTCGACCCGGAGCACGACACGCCCGAGATCCTGCGAGCCTACGGCGAGGCCCGCTCGATCGACCCCCAGCGCTGGGCGCTGCTGACGGGACCGTTCGCGGACATCGAGGCCGTGGTGACTGCGGGCCTGGCGCTCGGCATGGGCCGGCCCTCGACCGACGCCGCGGGCCTCGTCGACATCGCCCACGCCGGCAAGCTCGTCGTGGTCGACGGCTCAGGGTGCATCCGCGGCTACTTCGACACGGATGCCACGGGCCTCGATGGCGCCTATCGCACCGCGCTGCTCATCCGGGCCGACCCGTGCAACCCGCTGCTAGAATGGCCGCTTCCGGACGAGGCCGAGTGAGCGACACGGGGCTGCTGCTGGTCAACCTGGGGACGCCGCAGAACCCGCGGCCCGGGGACGTTCGTCCCTACCTGCGCGAGTTCCTGATGGACCCGCGCGTGATCGACCTGCCGGCGTGGCGCCGCTGGCTCCTCGTCAACTTGCTGATCCTGCCCTTCCGGCCCAAGGCGTCGGGTCACGCCTACGCGCAGATCTGGACCGACGAGGGCTCGCCGCTCCTGGTGCACAGCCGCGCGCTCGCAGCGAAGGTCGCGACGCGGCTCGGCCCGAGCGTGCAAGTCGAGCTGGCGATGCGCTACGGCCAGCCCGCGATCGGCGCGGCGCTCGATCGGTTCTGCGCGCACGGCGTGGACCGCATCGTCGTGTTCCCGCTCTATCCGCAGTACAGCTCGGCGGCGACCGGCTCCTCGATCGAGAAGGTGTTCGCCGAGGCGGGCCGGCGCTGGAACACGCCTTACCTGCACGTGATCCCGCCGTTCTACGACCATCCGGCGTTCATCCGCGCCTGCGCCGAGGCGGCCCGCCCCGTGCTCGACGAGATCCGACCGGACCGAGTGTTCCTGAGCTTCCACGGCCTCCCCGAGCGGCACGTGATCCAGAGCGACACGACGGGCGCCCATTGCCTCGAGCGCGACGACTGCTGCGCGCGCATCGTCGAGGCCAACCGCCACTGCTACCGCGCGCAGTGCCTGGCCACCGCGCGGCTCCTGGCCGATGCGCTCGACGTCCCGACGGGCGACCGCGTCGTGTGCTTCCAGTCGCGGCTCGGCCGAACGCCCTGGATCCGACCGTACACGGACGAGGTGCTGGTCGCCCAGGCCAAGGCCGGCGCGCGACGCGCCGTCGTGCTGTGTCCCGCGTTCGTCGCCGACTGCCTCGAGACGCTCGAGGAGATCGGCATCCGCGCACGGAACAGCTGGATCGAGAGCGGCGGCGAGCGGCTGGCCCTCGCGCCCGCGGTCAACGCGAGCGACACGTGGGCCGACGCGCTGGTCACGATCGTGCGCGAGCACACCCGCTGGCTCGACCACACGGCACGCCCGCTGAGCTTGCGGGCCGGCGCATGAGCGGGACGCTCGTCGATTTCCCGGGCTCGCGCGAGACGCTGCGCGTCGTGATCGCGGGGGGCGGCATCAGCGGCCTCGCCGCAGCCCACCACCTGCAAGAGACCGCTGCGCGCGGCGATGGGCCGCGCATCGAGATCCGCGTGCTCGAGGCAGGCTCGCGGCCGGGCGGGCTCGTGCGGACCGAGAGCGTCGCCGGTCTCGTGCTCGAGACCGGTGCCGACAGCATGATCGCGCAGAAGCCGGCCGGGCTCGCGCTCTGCGAGCGTCTCGGCCTGGGCGACGAGGTGGTCCGGCTCGACTCGCCGCGCCCGACGATGCAAGTCGTCCACCGCGGCCGGCTCGTCGATCTGCCGCCGGGGTTCGCGCTCCTGGCCCCGGCGCGGCTGCGCCCGCTTCTCGTCTCACGCCTCTTCTCCTGGCGCGGCAAGCTGCGCATCCTGGCCGAGCCGCTCGTGCCGCGCCGGCGCTCCCCTGCATCCGACGAGAGCCTGCGCTCGTTCGTGACGCGGCGGCTCGGCCGCGAGGCGCTCGAGCGCGCCGCCGAGCCGATCGTCTGCGGCCTCTACACGGCGGACGCCGATCGGCTCAGCGTCGCCGCGACACTGCCGCGCTTCCTCGAGCTCGAGCGAACGCACGGCAGCGTGGTGCGCGGGCTCCGGCGCTTGACGCGCGCCCACGCTTCCTCCCAGGGCGCGCGGTTCGTCTGGCTGCGCGGGGGGATGGAGCGGCTCGTCGATCGGCTGGTCGCCGCGCTCGCGCCGGGCACGCTCGACCTCGGCGCGCGCATCGAGCGCGTGCACCCGGACCCCGGAACCGGGCGCTGGTGCATCGACGTCCAGGGCCGGCCGGCGAGCCAGGCCGACGCCGTGATCCTGGCCACCCCGGGCTGGACCGCGGCAGAGCTCGTGAGCCAGGCCGATCCGTCCCTGGCGCGGGACCTGGCGACGCTCCAGTACGCCTCGTGCGCCACGGTGCACCTGCTCTACCGCGCGGCACAGGTGCGCGCGGCACTCTCGAGCTACGGGTTCTTCGTGCCGCGGACCGCGGGGCTGCCGATCCTGGGCTGCAGCTACGTCAGCCAGAAGTTCCCCGGCCGCGCCCCGGCCGATCGCGTGCTGCTGCGCGCGTTCCTCGGCGGCGCGCTCGATCCCGACGTGCTCGAGCGCAGCGAGGACGAGCGGATCCAGATCGCGCACCGCACGCTCGCCGCCCTGCTCGACATCGAGGGCCAGCCCGAGCTGGCACGAGCGCACGCCCACCCGCGGTCGATGCCGCAGTACGCCGTCGGCGATCGCTCGCGCATCGAGCGCATCGGCGAGCGGCTCGCCCTGCATGGGGGCCTGCTCGTCGCGGGCAGCCTGCTCGGCGCCGTCGGCGTGCCCGACTGCATCGAGTCGGGCCAGCGCGCGGCCGAGCGAGCGCTGGCCTACGTCGCCGCGTTCCGCGCGAGAGCAGCCCGGATCGCACGCGCATGAAACGCGGCTGGATCTCGATCACCTGCGGGGCGCTCGTCGTGGCGAGCCTGGTGCTCGTGGTGCTGAACATCCAACCGCCGGGCCGCCCGCTCCCGGACCTGACGGTGCGCGACACGGGCGGCCGCGCCTTCGAGGTCGGGGCGCTCACCGACTCGGTGTGGATCGCGAGCTTCGTCAGCCGGCGCTGCCTCGAGGCCTGCCCGAACACGCTCGAGCGCCTGGCCGCGCTGCACGACGACATGCCCGAGGGCATGCTGCTCGTGACGTTCGTCCTCGATGCCGAGGGCACGTGGCCGCCGCGCCCCGCCGCCGCGCGGAGCCGCGAGCGCTGGGTCCTGGGCCAAGGCAACGACGTCGACGCCGATCCCGAGTCGGCCGTGCGCGCGTTCGCGACCGAGCACCTCAGGCTCGACGCCGCGCGGCTCGCCGCACTCGGCAGCGGATCGCCCGGCGCGATCGCGGTCACGGTCGATCGGCTCGGCCGGCCGCGGCGCGCGAGAGAAGTGAGCGAGACCGACGCGTCGAGCCGCCGTCCCCTGCGCTCCGTCGTCGGCGACGCGTTCTTCCTGGTGTCGCTCGATCGACACCCGGCGCTCCACGCGCTGCTCAACGGGACGACGGCCGCACTCCTCGTCGCCGGGCTGCTGTTGATCCGGCGCAAGCTCGTGCGCGCTCACCTGACCTGCATGATCGCCGCGGTGGCCGTGACCTGCGTGTTCCTGGTCTCGTACCTGGTCTACCACTTCAACGTCGGCTCGATGCCGTTCCGCGGCACCGGCTGGTCGCGGCCGCTCTACTTCGGCGTGCTGCTCTCGCACTCGCTGCTCGCCGCGTTCATCGTCCCGCTCGCCGTGCGCATGCTGTGGTTCGCCTACCACAAGGAGTTCGAGCGCCACAAGGCGCTCGGGCGCTTCGCGCTACCGGTGTGGCTCTACGTGTCCTGCACCGGCGTGCTGGTCTACTGCATGCTCTACGTGTGGTTCCCGGCGCAGGGCGGGTAGCGGCTTCGCCCTACCGCACCCGCGCCAGGAGCAGCGTCTGGTCGTCGGTCTGCGGACCGAAGGCGCGCGCCGCGGCGAGGATGCTGTCGTGGATCTCGCGCAGCGGCCGGTCGGCGTGCTGCACGACGAGCCGCTCGATCCGCGTCTCGCCGAACTCCTCGCCATCCGCTGCGAACACCTCGGTGAAGCCGTCGGTCAGGATGACGAACAGATCGCCTGGGGCCGCCTCGACCGCAACGTCGCCGAACACGCGACCCTCGATCGCCCCGAGCGGCGGGTGCGCGTTGGGCAGCTTGTCGAGGACGCGCGCGGCCGCGCGGAAGTGCAGGATCGGCAGGTGGCCGGCCAGGGCGTAGCGCGCCTTCCCATCCGCGTGGATCTCGAGCGCAGCGAAGGTGGCGAGCATGCCCGGTCGCTGGGTCTCGCTCAGCACGTCGTTCAGGCCCGTGACCAGCTCACCGAGCGCCGGGCGGTCCCGTAGCTTCATGCGGATCGCGCTCTTGATCATCCCCATCGCCAGGCCGGCCGAGACACCGTGGCCGGTCACGTCGGCCACGTAGAGCGCCGTCTTGCCGTCACGGTGACACGCGTCCATCAGGTCGCCGCCGACCTCGGACGCGGCCATCGACACGCCGTACAGCTCGAAGCGCTCGGTCGTGCGGTCGATCGCGGGCACGAGGTGCTGGTGGATCTGCCGGGCCAGGTTGATCTCGGTGCGCAGGCGCATCGTCTTCGCGCCTTCGCCCGAGATGAAGATGACGAAGAAGACGTATCCCAGCACGATCACGCAGATACAGATCACCGCCTGCGCCACGAGCGCGAGCCGAGCGTCGGGCCGGGTGTAGAAGTCTCGGCCAAAGAGCTGCGGCACGAGAATCGAGACGGGAATCCAGATCCAGAGGAAGCGCAGGTTCCGCGTGAACGAATAGGCCCATCCGACGGCGGTCACCCCCGAATAAACCGACCAGAGAGCCAGGCTTTGCCAGCGGAGCCCCTTCGGGCTCATGAAGTCGTAGATCAACGAGAACGGGGCGAACAGACAGAACACGCCCGTGTAGAACGTCAGCTGCGCCCGCAGGCTGACCTGGTCGAAGAACCCGCCCGAGCGTTCCGTGGTCGCCATCGACGTCTCCCCCGTGATACGTGGACTGCCGGAGATTCTAAGCTAGGGGGCGCGCCGCCCCAGTGAATCCGATACAGCAGCGGGTAACCGGAACACAGGGTGTCTCGCTGGGTCGCCATGGCTCGAGCGATGGTGGTGGCTGCTTCGGGCGTCAACTGGAGGGTGAGAATCCTCTCCTGAAGGCGCTTGACGCCGGCGGGTTCGGAGCCGTGGGCGATGCCATCCAGAGATCCTCGGCGGTGACCTCGCGCGCCGGCGCGATCGGTGGGGCCCGCGTCGGAAGGCCGAGCTGGCCGCCGCGATAAAAGGGACACTCTCCCTTTCTGCTCCAAATGAGGCAGGCGCCGGGGGATAGAATCGCCGCCATGACTTCCCGCGTTTCGGCAGCGCTTCTCCTCGCGCTCGCCCTTGCGAGCGGACCGACCGGCGCGCAAACGGAGGGCGACGCGGGCCTCGTCGAGACGACGCGCGTGCGCCTCCTCACCGTTCGCTTCCGGCTCGAGCCGAAGTTCGAGGCCGAGCCGGGCGAATGCTCCGAGGTCACGCGCTCGAACCTGTCGATCCGCCTGCGCGACCGCACGATCCAGGCGCAGGAGATCGTCTCGATCGCCAGAGACGAGCGACCGATGCTCCATGCGTTTCTGATCGACCGCAGCCTGAGCATGACCGACAAGCTCGACATGGCGCGGCGCGCGCTCCACAAGTACATCGCCCGGCTCCGCCCCGGCCTCGACCGCGGGATGGTCGTCGTCTTCGACGAGGACGTCGTCCTCGCCTCGCCCGCGACGTCGGACCCCAACGAGCTCTACCGCGCCGTCGACGGCATCGCCCTCGGGAGCAGCACAGCGATGTACGACGCGCTGCACGTCACGATCGGCGAGCTCTCGAACAAGCTCGAGCGCCCGATCGTGCTCCTGCTCTCGGACGGGGTCGACAGCGCGAGCATTGCCAACCAGGACGACGTCCTCGCGCTCGCCGCCCTCCGACCCGACCTCACCGTCTTCCCGATCGGCGTTCACCTTCCGGACATCGCCGCGCGAGGGGCCGGGGCCCCGCCCACGCCGAAGAAGTTCCTCGAGAGCCTGGCCCGGCAGACGGACGGCGAGTTCCTCAACGTGCCGACCGCCGGCGGCCTCGGCTCGGCCTACAACCGCGTGCGCGAGCTGCTCGACTCCGAGTGGGAGGTCGTCATCGCCGATCCCGAGCCCGACGCCGCGAGCGAGAGCCCGCGGATCAAGATCACGCGTAAGCGCTGCTCGATCCAGGTCCTCGCGCGCGGCAAGGACGACAAGCCGAGCCCGGATGAGCAGGACACCGAGAAACGAGAGTCGACGCCCGACTGCACGGCGGACCTGCGCGCCTACCCGCGGAACGCAGCGCGCCTCGCCCCGCGTCTCGGCTCGAGCTGGGCCGCCGCAACGTCGGCCGCCTCGGTGCGCGGCTGCGCCGTCGACATGACCTCGGACGACGGCTTGCTCTACGACAGCCAGGAGGTCGACGGCGCCTGGACCAACGGCTGGCGCGAGATCGGGAGCCGGCCGTTCGAGATCGTCGTCTCGGCGCCGGAAGAGCTGCCCACGCTTCCCGAGCACGCGCTCGACGCGATCGCCCGCGCGCTCGCGAAGCACAAGGGGCCGGTGCCGAGCCCGGGGCCACGGCAAGAGCCGATCGAGCGCCACGCCCGCCCGTTCAGGGACCTGCCCCTCGTCTGGAACGGCCGCACCGCGCTCGCCGCGCGCACGAGCCTGGCGCACGCCCTCGCGGAGCGGCCCGAGTACGCGGCCTACGCGCAGAAGCGCTCGGAGGAGGAGATCCGTCGACTGCTCGACGACGAGGCGACGCGCATCGTGAAGACGAGCCCGGGGACGACGCGCGAGCGCATGCGCGAGGCGCTCGCCGTCTCGCCCGAGGGCCAGGCGCTGCTCGCGCGGGCGGAGAAGCCAGGACCGCGCGAGCTCACGCGGCACCTCGGGGCCTGGATCGGCGACGTGCCCGCAGTCGACGTCTTCCGGGCGTGGGAGCTCCAGGCGATCGCGCGCGAGCTTGCAGGCGAGCCCGACATCGAGCCTGCGTTCGAGGAGGCCTACCAGGCGGCCTACCGCCTGTTCTTCGTTCCGTCGTACGCGCGGATCCTCTCACCGCTCGTCATGGGGAAGGACCCGAAGACGGGCGCCGTCGGCCTGTGGCGCTTCGTCCTCCCGCAGGTCGTCTGGATCGGCGCGCGTAAGAAGGATCTCGACGACCCCGAGTACCGCCGCGTCCCGATGGACCTCGTGCCCGACCGCCCGCTCGGCCTGCTGCTCGCGAGGCAGATCGCCGACGAAACGCGCGGCAAAGGGCTCACGCCGACCGAACTCACCTACGAGCCCCTCGTCGACTCCAACCAGCTCGAACCCGGAAAGGCGTTCGACCACGTCCGCGTCACCCTCAGCCTCGGCGAGTTCACCTACAGCAGGGACTGGGAAAAGCGGACGCTCTCCTTTTCTGCCCCAAAAGAGGTGGGCGCCGCGGAATAGAATCTCCGGCATGGAGAAGAAGCGCCGGCATCGGCGCTGCAGTGCATCTATTCGTCCTTCGTGTGCCTACGTGTCGGCGTCCCGGTGTTGGCCGCGCCAGCCGCACGCCGCACTTCGTCGTTTGTGAACACCGCGAACAGGAACGGCTGCGATTCGAGGAAGCGAGCCAGGTCGCGCAACGTCAGACCAAGATGCGACAGTCGGTCTTCATCAACGAAGATCTGGCAGTTTTCCGCCTCGAAGGACGTGACCAGCTGTTTCGCCTCAGGATCGAACTTCTCGTGCAACAGGTCTACGATCGACGGCACAAAGTGCCGACGGTCCGGCGACGACGGTTGAGACGGCATGCCATGGTCCGCGGTCACCGCGAGGAGAAAGCTCTTCCCGACCTTGGCCTCGAGCGCACCCAGCACCCGCGCCAACTGCCGGTCCATTTCACCGAGCGTGACACGAAGCTCGTTCGAATCCGGACCGTACTTGTGGCCCACGAAGTCCGCGCCCTTGTAGTTCAGCAGAATGAGATCCGCAACGTCATCCTCGCCCAGGGGCTCGCGCTCGATCATCGAGGTCATCGCATCGGCTTCGAATGCTGGAAACAGAGCCGAATAGCGCACCGCGGACGGCGAGTCGATCTTGTGACCCATCCACTCCCCGTCAGCCGGCCACAGGGTTCTCGTGTTCGGATCCTTCAGATACTCCGGCAGCCGGAAACAGCCGGGGTTCGCGTTCCAGCCGCCGGTCTGCTGATCGTAGCTTGCGAGCACGACGGGCGCGCCATTCAGCTGACACGCTCCATGCCCCGCAAGCGGCGTCGCCGCTCGGTCGATGCTGCCCTGCGCCAGTATGATCGCGTGGCCAGCCGTCGCCAGCTGCCAGACGTCTGCCAGTGTCAATGCCATCAGATCTTGCGGCATTCCTGCATCGAATACCTTGTGCTGGCTGCGGTGCACGCGGTCGTACACGCTGACGCCCGTGATTCCGTGCACGCAGGGATCGGTTCCCGAGGAGATGGTCGAGTGCCCAACAGCCGTGTTCGACGGAAGAACATTGACCTGCGCCTGAGTGAACCAGGCGCCGCGCTGACGCAGGCCGGCGAGCGTTGGCATCGACTCGGCGTACCGATCGAAGTAGTCCCGGCGCATGCCATCCAGGACGAGTAGCATGACCACTCGCGGTCGAGGGAAGTTGCTCCGCAAGATCGGCAATACACGGCCGGTCGCGGTCGGGGGCATCTGCAGGCCCAGCGCAGCCGCAAGCGTCGGCGCAACGTCCTGCTGCACGGCCGGCATCGAGTACACGCCCGCGCTCACCGCGGGGCCCACAAACATCAGCGGTATCGAGACGTCATACGCCCACGGCGAACCGTGCATGTACGCCACGTCCGGGTCAGGCCGCGTGATGAAGTCGCCTTCACGTGGCACGATCAGGAGTTGGCCCGTTCGCCCGGGAAAGTAGGCCCGAGCGAACATCGCCAGGAAGCGCTGTCGCGCGGCGACGTCGTGCGACGCCGAAGCCGTGCGAGCCATCGCGACCAGGCTCAGGCCGAGCAGGACGGCAATGACCGAGCTTCGCCGCGTCGTCATGGCAGCCCCCACCGCGCAGCCACTGGGCCGCTACAGAAGACCAGGGATGAGTCGTTTGGTACGTGCACAGTACTCCGCATACGGAGTCCCGAGCGCCGCGAGGAGCACAGCCTCTTCCTTGACGATGCGATTCGCCACCGCCGCTGTGATCGGGATCAAGAGCACGACGAGACTGAGCCAGCTAGCGAGGTACACACCAAGCCCCACGAAGCAGAGCAGAAGACCGGCATACGACGGATGGCGGACGAAACGATAGAGCCCGGTCTGGATCACGTGTTGCTGGTGCTGAGTGGCGACGTTGACAGTGAAGAATCGCCCCAACGTGAGGATCGCCGCCCACCGGATGCTCAAACCGCCGACCATGAGCACAAGAGCCAGCAGACGCAACATGCCCACGGAGCCAGGAAGAGGAGCCAATCGCAAGGACTGCGTCGCCACGGCCGACCCAACACCCAACGCGATGGCCACCCACAGCAAGCGCATCGAGGCTCGATCTTCGATCAGTGCGGTCGTCGAGGTCGCGCGCTTGAGCGTGGCCAGCGCGATCTCCGAGATCGGGAAGAACACGATCACAACCGTCAGCGCCGCCGAGAGGATCATCGCTCTTCCAGGTGCTTAGCGGAACGATGCGAACCGGCCGAGCGCTTCTCTCCCGGGGAGGATACTCGATGACCGGGCACGGTCCAATGCTAGGCTTCGCCACAGCCACTCGGTGGGTCCGAAGCGGAACCGTCGCATCCATGCATGGGCGAGTCCGCCCTGAATCGCGTAGCCCCGATCGTCTCAGGCCGGATTCCGGCCTGTCGGCTCTCTGTCGCGACGGGCTATGACCGCCGACGGTCTTTTACCGTCCGCCGTGCGTCCGCCGGCGGGGCGCCCGGCGTCCGCGCTCAGTGAATCAGATACAGCAGCGGGAAGAGGAAGGTCCAGATCAGGTCGACGAGGTGCCAGTAGAGGCCCCCGAGGTCGACCGGCGTGAAGTAGGCGCTCGAGAAGTCGCCGCGCACCGCGCGGCGCAGCAGCCAGGCCAGCACGCCCACGGAACGCCGTGTCCTCGCTATCGCGGAGGAGCGATCACGATCATGGCCAGGAAGCGCTCGGGCCCGGGATTCCGCATCGAGTGTTCGACGCCCGCGGGGAAGAGGACGAGGTCGCCCGGTCCGACGAGACCGTGCTCGTCACCGACCTGGACCTCGGCACGCCCTGTGAGTACCAAGCACAGCTTGTCCTGGTGCTCGTGTATGTGGCGCGGCTGCTCCTGACCCGGCTCGAACGCGTTGAGTCCGGCGAACAGCTGATCGCCGAGCGCCAGGGTCGCCTTGGCCATCCTTTCCGGATCGAACTTGGCTCGACCGGCAACATCGATCACGATCATCGGGGTCCTCCAGGACGCCGGTTGCTGGCGCCCTCGTCCGATCCGCTCACCCGCACGGTCGCTTCGCGCTTCTCGCCGGTCGAGGAGGCCAGCTTCGTCGGCGCGGGTAGCCGGAACAAGCGCCCTTTTTCGGGACCATGCTCCGAGCCGTGGTCCGAGGGAAGTCTGGGAACGGGTGATATGTCAAAGCCCCTGGCTCCTCGGCGTCACTCCGGATGATACCCTTGCCAGGGTGCCGGTGGCGGAGAACGGGGTGGGTCACGCCTGACGCTCCTGCTGTCCCGATCGGCCAGGTGCCTCGCACCATCGAAGCCGTCTACGCGGAGTTCGGGCTGTCCGTCCCGCAGCGCCCTTTACCGGGCGAGAAACGAGTCACCGCACGGAACCGAAGAACCGTCACGGTCGCCAAGAAGCACCGCGCGCAGGCGTGAGAAGAACACGGACGAGGTTGAACCTCGGCGGCGGGATCAGCTCCAGCCGACGGTATCAGGCGACGCCGAGCTTCCCGCGCGTCCCGTCATGGGGCGTCGCGAGCTCCTCGGGTGTCAGAAACTCGGCCAGATCCGACGCCTCGAGAAACGGCCGGATCTCGATCTCGCTCGGGCCCGACATGGGATTGGGGCAGCGCTTCGCCCAGGCCACAGCCTCGTCCATGTCCTTGACCTCCCAAATCGAGAAGCCGGCGATCAGCTCGCGGGCCTCGGCGAACGGCCCGTCGATGACCGTGCGGCCGGGACCATCGAAGGCGATGCGCTTGGCCTGGGCGCTGGGCTTGAGGCCGGCGCCGGCCACCATGACGCCGGCCTTGACCAGCTCCTCGGTGAACCGGTCCATCGCCTTGAACGCCTCGGTCGTGGGGGGCACGCCCTTTTCGCTGTCCTCGGTGGCTTTCACGATCACCATGACTCGCATCGTCTGTCTCCTTGTTTGAGCCGGCCCCTTTGGCGTCTCATTGGGACGACGAACGAGCTTGTCGGCAATCGACATCGTTCTGCAAATCTTTCTTTCGACGTTCGAGGCCCCCGGCAGAACGGTCGGTCTTGTCCGCTACACCTCCGGCGGCCCGTACCTGGCGCTGACGGCTGCCTTCATGGGCGGAAGTGGACCCCAGCGACAATCTCGATCGCGATGGTCGCGGCAACGACCCAGTCGACGGCGGCACAGAAGGGCGGCCACCACCGGGTGCCGGAGACGAATCGACTGCGTTGCTGCCACGCGTCCTTGACCCCGTGCGCCGCGAGCCCGAACGCGAGCAGCCACGCCGGCCCGGTGATGCCCGCCGCGGCGACCACAACGAACGCCATCGCGACCACGCACTCGACGACGATGATCCGCACCCGTCCGTCGGCGACCGCGAAACCGATGTAGACCGGCGCGATCACGGCGAGGCCGATGGCATAGGCGGTCGCCGGATCGAGCCACCAGAACGCGAGCGGCGATGCGGCCTGGAGGACACCGACCACGACTCCCCACGCGATGGCCACGTGCATCGACGGCTTCTCGCTCACGGGAAGGGGTGATCCGGCGCTAGGGCTCGTCACGGATGGCCTCGTCGGAGTCGGTCGTACCTGCTTGCCAGGGTCGTTCGACGCGCGGGAGGCTCGGTGGCGCGCCGTTGTTGATCCCGAGGAGCTCCTGGATCTCCGCGGCGAAGTCGAGCAGGTCGGCGGCGGACGCCTCCGGGATTGAACTCGGCGTGCGCTTCTCGACCTCTTGGACGAACAGGTCGAGCATGCGCAAGGCGATCCGGGCTCCGTTCGGACGCGCCAGCGCCGCGCCGGCTGCGTCCAGCTTCGCCGTCAGGCTGAGCTCGATCCCCTGGGGAAACGCCAGCGCCCGGACCTCGTCGGCGAGATCCTGCAGCGCACGGACCGGTTGCCGGGTCAGGATCGACGGACGCGCGACCCACGGCTCGCGTCCGGCGGCATCGTCGGTGGCGACGAAGACGACGCGGTCGCCGAACGGCACGAAGGCGCCCGGATTGGAGCTCTCCGGACCGGGAAGGAGATCCTGGACCAGGAACGTGCCGGCCTCGGTGCCGTCGCTCCGCCACAGCTCACGGCCGTGGACGTCGTCCTCAGCAGTGAAGAGGAGGATCCCTTCCACGTTGGCAAGGCGCTCCGGCCAGCCGTCGAGGTTGGACCCCGGCAGGATATCCTTGACAACCACCGTCCCCGCTTCGGTGCCGTCGCTCTTCCAGAGCTCGATGCCGTGCTCGTCGTCGAACGCTGCAAAGAACAACGTGTCGCCGACCGCGACCACCCCCTCGGTTAGCGCGCCGCCGCTCTCTCCGGGGTAGATGTCCTTCACGAGGTGCGAGCCGGCGATCGTGCCGTCGGTGACCCACGGCTCGGGCCCCGTGGCCTCGGTGTAGCCAAAGAAGAAGAGCGACTCGCCGGCCACCGTCAGCTCGTAGGCTTCGATGATGCCGAGGTCGCCGACGTGGACGGTCCCCGCTTCCGTGCCGTCGCTTCTCCAGAGTTCCGAAGCCTGGACGCTGTCGCCGGTGATGAACCAGAGGGACCCTTGGTACACGACGGGAGGTGGGGTGTAGCCGGTGCCGAGCTCGGCAACGCGGAACGTGCCGGCCTCGGTCCCATCGGTTCGCCACAGGTTCTGCCGGGGCGAGCCGTCGTACGCGAAGAAGTACAGGGCATCTCCGAAGGGGACGAAGTCCTGGGGGAACGACGTCCCCGGGCCTGGATAGATGTCCTTGACGAGGTGCGTGCCCGCCTCGGTGCCGTCGGTCGCCCAAAGCTCGTGTCCGCTCGTCCCGTCGTCCGCCCCGAAGACCGTGAGGGAGCCAACGGATGCCATGGAGAACGGCTCGGACCCGGTGGTCCCGGGCTGGATGTCCTTCACGAGATAGGTTCCGTCCTCGGTGCCGTCGGTCGACCAGAGCTCCCGGCCGTGGGGGCCGTCGTACGCGCTGAACACCGCTTTGGCGCTCGACCCGAGCCGGCTCACGCGGTGCACACCGCTCCCCAGTTCAAAGGAACTGGAGAGGCCGGGGAAGACGTCCCGCACGAGGCGCGTGCCTTCCTCGGTCCCGTCGGTGATCCACGGCTCCCTTCCGACGAACGCATCGTCGGCGAAGAAGAGGAGCTTGCCGCCGAGATCGACCGTTCCCGCCAGCTCCGTCGAGGGAGCGGTCCGGGAGCGCGCGTTGACGTTCTTCAAGAGGACCGTGCCGCCGGGCGTACCGTCCGTCGACCACAGCTCGATCCCGTGTACGCCGTCGTCGGCACCGAATAGAACCGTGTCCCCGCGCTTCCCTGGCGCGAGGAACGAGAACGAGGTGCGCGGTCCGGGATAGATGTCGCGCAGCAACACCCCTCCGTCCGTCCCGTTGGTCGCCCAGGGCTCCACGCCCCGGGCTGTCTCCCCGCGCGTGTAGAAGAGCCGCTCTCCTGCGGCGGTCAGCGCGGACGGTCCGAAATTCGCGAACAGGTTGGTCACGAGTAGGGTACCGCCTTCGGTGCCGTCGGTCGTCCAGACCTCGGGGCCATGCTGGGTGTCGTCGACGACGAAGTAGAGCTTGGCACCCACGCGCGTGAAGGCGTTGGGGAAGAGAGACGTATTCGGACCCGGAACGATCTCCTTGACGAGGTGCGTTCCGGCCTCCTCGCCATCGGTCACCCAGAGCTCGTGACCGTGCGTTCCATCGTTCGCGACGAAGTAGAGCTTTCCGTCGAAGGCACCGCTGACCGACGCCACCGACCCCGTCGTGCCGGCTTGGATGTCCTTGACGAGAACCGTTCCCTCGGGCGTCCCGTCGGACTTCCACAGCTCGCTGCCGTGGAGACCGTCGTCGGCGATGAAATACAGCTCGCCGTTCATCGCGAACCTCAGAAGGAGGTTGGAGCCGTCGGGGCCCGGACGGATGTCCTTGACGCGATACGTCCCGGCCTCCGTGCCATCGCTCCGCCACAGCTCGATGTCGTTCGTGGTTTCCGTAGCCGAGAACAGCAGCGCGCCTCCGACGTCGGCCGCGAGGTCAGCGACCTTGCCGTTGATCGGCAAGTCGGTCAGGCGGATCGTGCCCGCCTCGGTCCCGTCGGTCCGCCAGAGCTCGAACCCGTGGGCGCCGTCGTGCGCCGTGAAGTACAGCGCACCACCGGCGCCGGCGCTTTCGAGACGTCCGAAGGAGTTGGAGCCGGACAATCCCGGCAAGATGTCCTTCACGAGGAACGTGCCCGCCTCAGTCCCGTCGCTGCGCCAAAGCTCCGTTCCGTGATCGGCGTCCGACGCGAGGAAATACAGAAGTTCCCCCACCGCGGCGAACGTGAACGGCTCTCGATCGAAAGCCGGAGTCAGCCCCGACGCCGGCCCCGGTCGGATGTCCCTCAGGAGGAACGTGCCCGCTGCGGTGCCATCCGTCCTCCAGAGCTCGAGGCCGTGCACGCCGTCGGAGGCCGGGAAGAAGACGACGTTGCCCGCGCGAGCGGAGACGAAGTTGTCAGTAGAGAACTGGGAGCGGGCGGCGACGCTCGAGAGCGGACCGGGCCGGATGTCCTTGACGAGCACGGTTCCCGCCTCGGTGCCGTCGGTCCTCCAGATCTCGATGCCGCTCACCCCGTCGTCCGCGACGAAGACCGTGACGTCCGGTAGCTCGGTGAACCCCTGCGGCCATGCGTACGTCTCGATCCCCGCCGCGATGTTGATGTCCTTGAGGAGCGTCGCGGGGCCGGATTGCGGGATGGCGGCGATGGACAGAGCTGCGCTGGACAGGACGATGCAAGCCAGTGCGATGCGCATGGTGGCCCCCCTGATTCGCTTCGTAATCATACGAAACGGTCATCGGGGCGACCTGGGAAGAAAGGCCCCCGTCGCGAATTCACCTATTCACTTGGAGAGTGGAGGAGTGCGATCTTCCTGCACGCGCACTTCGGGCGGACGGCTCTCCTAGCCCAACTTCGCCAGTTGGGGGGCGTAAGTTGTTGAAAACACCACGAGGCACCCCCGAAGTTGGCACTACATTTCGATCGCTGGGGGTGCACCGAGGCGTTGGGGCAGGGAGAGTCCGAGCCGATCGAGGATGAGCCGGACGGCCGGGTCGGGACGGACCACACAGCGGAGTCGCGCGGGTAGCCCGAACAAGCGCCGTGTTCGGTTCATGGTCAGGCGTGGGATTCTCCCAGGGGTCCGAGAACGGGTGATAGGTCAACTCCCCTGGCTCCCCTGCGTCACTCCGGATGATACGCTTGCCAGGGTGCCGGAGAGCGCTCCACGGCCGCGCGTGCCCGGGGCCTGCGAGGGCGGCTGCCCGTAGGGAGCGCCAGACGCCGCCGCCCGGTCCCCCGCCCGGACAGCCGCTGCCTGAGTTCGATCGAACCCAGCCCCAGGGCCCCAAGTTGACGGAACAGTCCTTGGCGGACCTGCAATCTCCCCTCTCACCCACATCTCGGTGAAAAAGAGGGTGGAGAGGCCGCGGGGGCGCCCGCCCCAGCCCGATCTGTCGGCCGTCGTCGCGGCGGAGTCTACCCGATCACGGACAGACTGCGGTGTTGCGCGACGCCCCTCCCGAAGTCGTGCCGTAGGTTCCGACGCCGCAGACGTTCGACCCGCGAACGAGGTAGTAGAAGCCGGCGCCGACCGCCGGCGTGTCGGTCTCCACGAACTGCGTCGAGCCGCTGTCCGGCGCGAGACAGGTTTCGGCAGGCTTGCCGCCGGTCGGCAGCTGCGAGATCAGGCCGCGCATCAGGTCGTAGATGATGCCGGGCCCCGCCTGGGCCGCCAGCGACGTCCAGGAGATGGTCTGGTTGTTGGTCCCGAACGCCACCCCCGAGATCTCCGCGGGCATGCTCCACGCGGTCGGGTCGCTCGGCGCACAGTCCACCAGGTTGCTCACGCCGTCGCCGTCGATGTCGGAGATGACCTTCAGGAAGACCGTGGTCGGCGTATAGAAGATCTGCCAGACCAGACCCCCGGGAAGGACCGGCGTGTTGACCGTGGGGAACGTGCCGGTCGCCGACGGGAAGGTCAGGATGGTGAAGATGTCGAGGTCGGCCGGGACGAAGCCGTCGATGAGCGACACGTTGAGCGTCCCGGCAAGGACCGCCGCCGTGTTGAGCACGGCGCGATCGTGCTGGGTCGCCGGTGTCAATCCGCCGATCTCGACGTCGAACGCCGAGGCAGCGGTCGGGGCGAGCGTCCCGGTGATGGTCAGCGAGCCGGGGGAGAGCCCCGGCGCCAGGTGGCCGTTCATGTTCACGTTCCCGGTCACCGTGCCCGACCCGGCGAGGCTCCCGCCCTGAATCGCCAGCGGCACCGACGCGAGCACGGCCCCCCCTTCGAGCGACAGCGAGCCGGCGGTCTGCGTGTACGACGTGCTGAACTGCAGCGTGCCGGTCTGCACGCGGAACGCCCCGGCGTTCGTGACGTCGACCGTGAGATTCATCGTCCCGGTTCCCCCGCTGCGCAGGAAGGTGCCGGAGGCCGTGTTGTCGAACAGCGCGGCACCGCCGAGCAAGTCGTTGATCTGGGCGTCGGTCTGCGCGTTCCAGGTCCCGGAGTTGTGGATCACCGCGCCGGTCCCCATGCGGATGACGCCGGTCCCGGTCCACGTGAGCGTTCCGGCGGTGTTCAGGATTCGCCCGCCGGTGATGTCCTTCACCTGCGGGGCGCTGATGGTTCCGCCGCCATTGGCGTTGACGATCCCGCTTTCCGTCAGCGCTCCCCCCGACCAGGTGAACGCGCCCGAGACGTTCACCGTGTCGCTGCCCTTGAGGATGCCGGCGCTCACCGTGAGGGTGGTGACGTCGATCGTCTCCCCGCTCCTCAGGTCCAGGGTTCCCCCGCCCATGGCGAGGGCGGTCCCGACGCTCGTGACGGTCGCCTCCGGCAGGAGCGTCAGCGTTCCACTCGTTCCGAGCGTGGTGCTCGTGGCGGCCAGGAAGGTCCCGTGCACCTCGATCGTTCCGGAGTTCCCGACCTCGACGCTGGACACCTGGAAACTCGAACCGGAGTCCAGGCTGAACGGCTCGAGAACCACCTTGAAGGTCGTGCCGGCCGATCCGGTGATGGCAGCCGTGCAGTTTCCACCGGCGGAGACAAGGATGACGCCGCTCTGGATTTCGATGGTCCCGTGATTCACCAGCGGCATGGCGAACTGGGTCTCTCCGGATCCCGCCGTCTTCCGGAAGGTCGCTCCGGCCTGGTTGTCGAACGTCCCTCCGGCCCCGAGGACGTCGTTCACCTGGGCATCCGACTGGGCCTGCCACAGCCCGGCGTTGCGGATGCTGCTGTTCCTGGTGCGGATGGACCCGGTCGACGACCAGGTGACGGTCCCGGTGGTGTTGAGGGTGCGGCCATCGACGAGGTCCTTGACCGACGCGCCTCCGATCGCCATGTCGCCGTTGGCGTTGAAGGCTGCAGCGCCTCCGATCGCGCCGCCGCTCCACGAGGTGAGGCCCGCAACGCTGATGACGTCGGTCCCCTGGAGATTTCCCGCCGAGATGCTGGCGCTCGGCAGATTGACCGCCTCGCCGCTCCTGAGGTCGAGAACGCCCCCGCCGACGCTCAAGGCCCCCAGGCCCACGAGGGTCGCGGACGGTTCGAAGGCCGCGGTGCCGCCCCCGCTTATGCCTGTGCTCGACGAGGCGGTGAAGGAGCCGAGGACGGACAGGTCGCCGGCGGACACGACGACGTTCGGAACGTCCAGCGTCGAGGCGGCGTCCAGGGTGTAGCTGCCACCGCTGAAGCGCAAGGTCGTCCCGGCCAGCCCGGAATACGACCCGGGTCCCGACCCCCCGCCCCCCAGTGCGATCGCTCCGGTCTCGACCGCAATCGATCCCGCGTTGCCGACGGGAAGATTCAGGGACGTCGTTCCTGCCGCGACCTTCTTGGTGAAGATCGCTCCGTTCTGGTTGTCGAACGATCCGCCGCCGCTGAGCGTGTCGTTGATCTGGGCATCGCTCTGCGACTCCCACGCGCCGGTATTGCGGATGAGCGAGCCTCCTCCCATACGAACGGAGCCGGTCCCGGTCCAGGTGGTCGCGGCCTTCGTGTTCAGGACGTGCCCTCCGAGCATGTCCTTCACCGGCGCGCCGCTGATGGCCAGCGGACCGTTGGCATTGGTGGTGCTGGCCCCGTTGAACGAGCCGCCGGACCACGCCAAGGTTCCCGAGACCGACAAGGTATCGGTCCCCTGGCGCGAGCCGCTGGTCATGGTGAGGCTCGTGACGTTCACCGCTTCGCCGCTGTTGAGGACGAGCGTCCCGGCGATCGACAGGGCCGGACCGATCGCGTTGAGCGTGGCGGCGGGATTGAACGTCCAGGTGGTGCTGTTCGAGCTCGCGCCGGAGACGGTGGTGGTCCAGGATCCGTTGACGGTGAGCGTCCCGGAGGCCACCGAGGCGTTGGGGACGTTGACGCTGGAGGCGGTCCCGAGCGTGAAGGATCCGCCGCCGAATCGCAGCGTCGCGCCGCTGAGGCCGGAGAAGGACCCGTCGCTCGACCCGCCGCCGTTGAAGCTGATCGTCCCGCTCTCGACGCTGACGGCGCCGTCGCCGGACCAGGGAACTCCGACCGCCGTGGTGCCGCTTCCCAGCGTCTTCTTGAAGGTGGATCCGGCCGGGTTGTCGAACAACGCCGCTCCCGCGAGGTTGCTGAACGCGGCGTCGCTGCGGGAATCCCAGGTGCCGAGGTTGTGGATCGTCCCGCCGCTTCCGATGCGGACGGCGCCGGTGCCGGTCCAGGTCACGGTGCCGTGCGTGTTGAGCACGCGGCTGGAGGTCAGATCCTTGATCGACGCGCCGCCGATGGCCATGCCGTTGTTCACCTCGGTCGTTCCGGCGCCGGTGAGCGCCCCGCCGTTCCAGGTGAAGGTCCCGTTGACGGCCAGGTCCGCGTTGCCGGCGATGCCGCCCGCCGACACCGTCAGCGTTCCATCCACCTGCGACGCCGAGGCGATGGTCAGCGCGACGGAGAGGCTGAACGAGGCGCCGCTCTCGACGAACAGACTGCCGATGGACGGAGGACCGGAACTCAGGGTCACGTTGGACCCGGCGGGGATGCAGACGTCGTCCGAGGCGCCCGGCAGGATGTCGGTGCTCCAGTTCGTCGCCGTCTGCCAGAGGCCGGTGCCGGCGCTGTTGTCGAAGCGGATCGTCCCCGGGCAGCCGGCAGCAGCCGGGGCGATCGACACCTCGCGAACGACGACCAGCCCGCCGGACGCGGCGGCGGCGTACAGGCGCGCGCCGCCGTCGGCGTCGGCACGGTCGATTCCGGCGACGATCGGGCGCCCGTCGGGATCGACCGCCAGGCCGGTGGCACGGGCCATGGCGCTGCCGGCGATCGGCTTGACGCGATCCACGGTGGCGTCGAGCGCCGACACGCGGGCGATGAAGGCGGCTCGGTCTCCGGGAGACGCGGCGGCGCCGCGGCCGGATGAAGACTCCGCCGCGCCGGGCGGTTCGCGAAACTCCTCGCCCGAGATCCAGGCGTGCCCGCCTTCCGGCGCCGCGACGGCGAGCGGAACGCGATCGAGCAGCGTGACCATGGGCTCTGCAGAGAGGGCGGCGGGCACCACCGCCGCGAAGCCCCTCTCAGGGGTCCCCGGCGCTTCCGCGATCCGCCGACCGACGACATAGAACGTGCCATCGGTGCCGAGCGCCAGGTCGGTGGGACGGGCCGCCTCCGACATCGGGAGCGGGATCACGGCGACCGGTCCCGACCCATCGGCGGCAAGCGTCGCGAGGAAGGGATCGGGGCCGGAGGTTCCCGCGGCATGGAGACGCCCCGCAGCGTCGATGGCGATGGCGTCGATCGACCCCGCCTGCGCCGCCGCCAGTTCCGCGGACCGGCGCACGAGCCGGTTTCCTTCGGGAGAAACGACTGACAGCATCGCCGCTCCCGAGCCGCTCCCGGCAACCCAGGCATTTCCGTCCGCGTCGAGCGCGACGGCGCGCGCCTCATCCTCTCCGCCGCCACCCAGATACGTGGAAGCGACGAGCGCGCCGCCGTCGGGGGAGAGTATCGTCACGAAGGCGTCCGACGGGCCCGCGAGTTGCGCCGCGATCGCGTGCGCCAGCGGGAAATCGGCGGACCCGGTCCGGCCCACGACGACGACGGAGCCGTCGTTCGCGACCGCGAGATCGAGGGGCACGTCCCGACCTGCGCCTCCGAACCAGGCGACCCACGCGGGCCCGAGACCGTCGCGATCGATGCGGGCGACGAACGCCTCCGCCCCGGCCGCGACTCCGGCCGGCGCGAGCGGGGAGAGCGATCGGCCGGCGACATACGTCCTCCCGTCCCGATCGACGACGACCCGCGCGATTTCCTCGGCCATTCCCGCACCGCGCGCGATACCGGAATCGGGGACGCGGTCGAGGGTGTAGCGTACCTCGCGCCTGCCGCCGCTCCGATGCAGGCGGAGCACTTCGGCGGCCGACTCGTCTTCGAAGGAGACGTCCACTGCATCCGGATCTGCGCCGCCCGTGAGCGAGAAGGCGAGGATCAGGCGGCGGTGATCGCCGCGCACCGTCAGATCGACGCCCGCGTAGAGGCCGCGGTAGCGCACCGCGCCGAAGGCCGGCACGTCCCGGATCCATCCGGCCGGGTCGGCACCCGCGAAGAAGGAGACGGTCCCTTCGAGCGGTTCCACGCCGGCGATGCCGGTTCCGGGGTTCGATCCCTGAAACACGAGGCGCGCATGGCCGGTCCCTGGCGCCTCACCCCTGGCGCCGCCGAGATCGATGTCGATCCCTGTCGGGTCCAGTCCGAACAGCATTCCGTCGGCCCGGGAGACGAATGCGGTCCGGGGGTCGGTCTGGCCGCGGTTCTGTTCGAACACCTGCGGCGGGATGGGGGCCGCGGCGCCGCGCGAAATCTCCTCCGGCGGCTGGGACCCTGGCAGGGCGGTGACGGTCAGGGACGACAGGAACACCCAGGACAGAAACACACTGCTGCGACCCAGCCGGCAGCCAGCGCGCATGAATCCCCCCCCGAAGTCCGGCAGAACATACGGCAACCTCGAAGCCAACGCATCAACCATTTCTGCGGGTGGAGCGCGATATCCGGCCTTGGGGGCGTCGTACCAGGCCGGGCCAGCAACTCCGGCAGCAACGGATTGACGGAGCGAGCCAGCCGATCGAGCCGCTGCCTCCAGTCCAGACTCGCGAATCGATCGGCGAACGTCTGGGCACGCCGGTAATCGTCGACTGCAAGAAACACGTTGTCCTGCTTGGCGTACCGGATCCCGTGACGCGTCAGCTTGCGGGCCAGCCACTCGTGCCCGTTGACGTAGACCTGGATCTGCATCGGAAACCACGTCTGGATGCGCACATGGATCAGGCCGAACTCGCGATCCATGAAGTAGTAGTACAGGAACAGACACTTGCGCCTCGCCGATTGAACGTACGAGGCTTCGCGCCAGCGTAGCGAGTAGGTCCGACACGGCTCGAGCGTCGAGAACACGCAGACGAGCCCCTGTTCGAGACGATCTGACGGGCAAGCTCCTCCTTGCGCACCCGCTCACCGAAGTATTGGAACGGGCGATTCCCCCGTCGGGCCATCCGCCGAGCGTGATCCTTCAACAGGTAGGCCTGGCGCAACAGGAAACGCTTCAGCTCGGGGCGCCGTATACCTCGGCTGTCGAGAAACGCAGCCATGGCCGCGCCACTGAACAACGGGAGGTAACCACGGAAGAGCACCCGGTCGAAGCACGACAGTGTGCCTTCGAGCTTGTCGGCGTGCTTGGCGATGAACTGGTCCATGGGCTCATCGCACACCAAGTCCTGGCCGACTTGCAAGACCCGGCGCGACGACCAAGCGGAAACAGGCTTGGTTGCGGCCGCCTGGCCCATGCACTGATTCTACCGTTCGCCAACGCTGACGCCGAAATCGTTTCCGCGGCCGGTCAGGTCGGTTTCCACGCTCGTCTTCGTCGTCGTCCCCCAACAACCCCGTGGGAAAGGTCGCTGGAGCACTACACCGCGCGCGCGGTGAATTCGGCGACGGTCTCGACGCGCGCGCTCAATACGTGTATCGCAACATCAGGCTGAGGATATGGTTCTCGTAGTTCCGGTAGTCCATGCCGAGCAGGATCCAGTTCGCCGCGCCCGGATCCTCGTCCGGTTCGCCCATGTACGGCTCGTTGAAGTCGCTGGCGAAGTTGTCTTCCTCCCAGCTCTCGTACCAGTACGACAGGCTGTAGTCGAGGTTCTTGCGTACATGGTGGCGCAACGCGAGCACGGCGTACTCCAGCGTCGCGTCGACTTCGGGGAACGCGGTCAGCGTGGTGTCGCCGGAGGGCGCTCCGCCGGGCACGAACGCGGTGGTGATCCGGCTCGTGCCCTTGGAGTACGACAGGTCCCCGTGGAGAGTCCACGTGCGCTCCTCATCGATCGCGCAGTTGAACCCGACGGTCGCCGTGTCGTAGTCGTCGTCCGCGGCGCTGGACCAGTTGTCGAGCGGGTCGTCCGTGCCCACACCACCCGAGACGTTGCGGTAGCGGCTGGCCAACGCGTACTCGAAACTCTCCAGGGTGTAATCGGCGTAGACGTCGAAGCGCCGCCCCGCGACGTAGCTCACCCCGAGCGCGTAGGCATCGCCCGAATTCTCGGTGCGCCCGGCGAGCAGGATGTCGTAGGTCTCGTCCGTGCCGTCGAAGTTGCGATCCTCCTGCACGGAGAACGACCGTCCGATCTCGAGGCCGGTCTCGGGGTCGAAGTACAGGTCGTCGTAGTACGTCGCCTCGGCGTACAACCCCCACCGTTCGTTCAGCGTGACGTCGAACATCAGCGCGTAGCTGTCGCGATCGCGGTCGGTCCAGGCGAAGCGGCGCGTGCCTTCGTTGAACGCGGCGACGTAGGGCTCGCCGGCGGGGAACGAATCCTCGTAGTAGTGCGCGTGATACTCGTCGGCCTCGCGCTCCTGGCGTCGCGCCGTGGCGCGCAGCCAGAGCCACGACGAGACGTCGAAGTCGAGGTTCAGCTTGTAGCTCGTCTCGCTCGACTCTTCGACAGCGCTGAACTCGCGCTCCAGGTCCTCGCGCTCGACGGTCAGCGCGCCCTCGAACCAGTCCCACGGACGCCAGCCGATCAGGCCGCCGAGGTTCTCGCGCTGGTAGCCGTAGGGCAGGTTGCGCCGGGGCAGGCGATCGTCGAGCACGTCGTTGCCGTTGAGGTCGCACGGCAGGTTGACGTTGCCACACAGCGCGAACGACGCGTCGGTGGTCACGTTATCCTGGAAGGTCAGGCTCGGCGAGCGATTGTCCAGCTCGTAGGCCCGCCACCAGGCGCCCCAGCGCACCGTCCGCCCGGGGCGTCCGGAGAGCCGCACCTGGGCGGTCGTCGTCTCGTACTCGCCGTCGAAGCTCGACGCGGGGAGCGCGCTCGGAACGAGCAGCGAGTTGATCGTCATCGGCAGGAACGCGTCGTCCTGGGTCGTTTCGCTCACCGAGATTGACGCGTCTAGGCGCGTGCGCGCGGGCAGGTTGAGGCCCCCGCGGACGGCCCAGCGCGTCATTCGATTGTCCGTGCCGAAAGTCAGACGTCCGTGCGCGGGGTTCGCGGAGTTGGCGTTCGATCCCGGCTCGTCGACCAGGAACAGTTGGTTGTCCCAGGTCAAGGACGGGTTCGCGTTCTGGAAGTCCGAGGACGAGAGTTCCAGGCCGACATGAAAGTCGCGGGCCACGTACTCGACCGCGGCGCGCGCATCGTCGGTGCGGTAGTCGAGCGGTGCGGCGACCTCGGCGGGGGCCAGGGAGAACGTCTGACCCAGGCTTTGCGGTGTCGTCCCGCGCCGCCGCTCGCGGTCGCCGGACACGCGGAAGGTCCAGTTGCGCGTCGGCGTGAATTGGAGTTCCAGGCCTCCCCTCTCCCGCTGGTGGCCCAGATCGACCGCGGCGGCGCTGGCCCCGATCGCGTTGTCGATCACGAAGCCCTTGGTCCCGGGATCCCACTCGCCGTCGCCATTGGCGTCCCCGGCGGGCAGGCTCGACCCGGTCGCCGCACGCACGGCGGCCTGGAACGAATCCTCGAGCGTGAATACGCCGGGCGCGGAGGGCGTGAACAGCATGAACGCCTGGTCGGTCCAGGCCCTCGGGTTCTCGGCCCAGCGCACGATCCCGTGCCAGCGATCGACCTGGCCGAATTCGACGTGAATACGCTGGTCGTTCTGCGACACGTCGATCGCGTCGAGGTCGAAGAACCACCCGGGCTTCGGCTTCCACGACAGCAGAAAGCGCCCGGCGACGAAGCCGTTCGGCACGTCGCGGTACTCTTCGAACTTGGCCGAATCGCGATTGTCCGAATCGACCCAGTACTGCTCCCCGACGACGACCTCGCCCTGCAGTTCGTCGTCGGCTTCCTCGGCCATGAGGGCCGGTTCCATCAGGAGCCCGAGGAGTACCAGGAGCGCGAACGACGCATACTTGCCGTAGTTCATCGGGTGCTCCTCCCTAGCGCAGGAACCGCACGCCGGCGGGGTGATTCGAGCCGTGGATCTGCGAGTGACAGTTCATGCATCCGCGGTCGAACATCCGCGTGTTGGGGAAGAACTCTTCCCCCGTCGCGGTATCCGCGTACGGTTGCGTCGGGTGACGCGCTTCGTCGTGGCACTGCTGGCACAATCGGGGCTGCTTGGCGATCTGCATCCGCGGGTGCAGCGAGCCGTGCGGATCGTGGCAGTTCAGGCAGTTCTCCTTCACGGGCGGGTGCTCCCACAGCATCGGCGAGCGTTTTTCGGCGTGGCATGCGTAGCAGTTCTCGTTGACCGAGTCTTGCAGCAACAGCGCCGGCCCGGTCGCCCCGTGCGGGTTGTGGCAGGAGCTGCAAGACATCGACCCCTCGCGCAGCGGCATGTGCGACGAGCGCATCAACGCGGCCTTGCGCTTGAGGTGACACGAGCCGCAAGTGTCGAACTCGGTGCCGTGGGTCAACAGGCCAGCCGGGGCCGGACCGTCGTCGTGGTGGATCCGATGACACGTCAGGCACGACAGCCCGCGGCCGTCGTGCGCGCTCCCGGCCCAGTGCACGCGCTCGCCGCGATCGTGGCAGTCGAGGCACATCGCCGACTGTGCCGCAGCGTCGAGTCCCGACGGCTTGCGGATCTGCGCCGCGTCGCCGCCGGCCTCGACGTGGGCCGCGCCCGGCCCGTGACAGCTCTCACACGAAACCGCCCCGTCCCACGTCGCGGCCGAGGTCGCCCCGTGCGCGGTCCCGGCGAGGGTCTCGACCTGCGCGGAGTGACACGCGGCACAGGCCTCGGGGCCGGCGTAGCCCGCCGGCGGATCGGTAGCCCAGGCCGTAAGCGGAATCAACGCGAGGGCGAGTGCCCCTGCGTAGACCGCGTACCGGGGTCGAGCGATATGGTTCATCGGCGTGCCTCCTCCCGCGGGGGAGATCATCGAGGCACGCTTGCGGCGGAGTCAAGACCTCGATGGCCTGTAGTGCGCCAGCGGATTTTTTGGCCCGGATTATTCACGAATCGTAGAAACGCCAAGGCCTCCTTCGTGGGGGCGATCCTGCTCAAGGCCGTCGATGAGCGGTTCGGTCTGACGGCACGACTGGCGGCGTGTCTTCGGGACAGTCGGCAGCCCGGCAAGGTGGCTCACGAGCTGATCGAGTTGTTCCGGCAGCGGGTCTTGAGGGCCAGGCTTCGTCCCGCAGGACCGCCGAGGTACCCGAGCAGCCAGCGGATGCGCGGGTAGCGCTTGACGACGCCCGAGAACACGAGCTTCGACGCCGCGAGCGTGGTATCGAACAGGAACCCGTTGAGCGGCATGAGCCAGTAGTTGCGCATCGCCTCGACCCCGACCGGATGCGTCGGGTGGATCATCAGGACCGCGTCGCGATCGTTCGCCGCCTCATACACGGGGAAGAACCGCTCGTCGTCGAGACCTACGCCCTGGACGTGCTGAACAGCATCGCGCCCGGGAGCCGCAACTGATCCATCGCCCGGACCAGCTCCGCCGCCGACGCCTGCGGATCGCACAGCGGCAGCGTCGCGAAAGCCGTGAAGCGCGTCAGAGATGACGGTGATTCAACGAGCTCTGGTGAGGAACCGTCAGCGTAAACCATCCACGACGTAGAGGCCGGTGAGCACCCGGGCCACGCTCAGCGTCCAGTACTTGCCGTCGGGCGTGATCATCGGGACCGCGAAGCGGACACCTGCGCTGTCGCTCGGTGTGATCGTCGCCCACGGCGTGCGTCGCCCGCTCGAGAGGTCGAGGCGGTCGATCGAGATCGGCAGCTGGCGACCGGCGACGAAGATCGCCGAGCCGTCCTCACACCAGGTGACCGGTCGATCGTCCGGAAGCAACCCGAGGATCGGGAGCGCGTCACCGCCGTCGAGCGGGCAGAGCTTCGGCGTCCCGCTGCCGTCCTGGACGATGGCGAGCCTGTCGTCGGGCGAGACGGGAGGCCCCGAGAAGTACGGCCACATCGCGCCTGAAGGTCCGAACGGCTTGCCCGCTCCGGTCGCGATATCGACGACGTAGGCGCGCGATGCCTCGGACGCGTGTCGACCCACGACCACCACGCGTTTGCCATCGCCAAGCCACGTGACGATGCTCTCGTACGCGATCCCGTCGGGGTTGGGAAGCGTTCGCGTCGGCCCGACGCCCAGCGGGACGATGAACAACGAGCGATAGTCGGCCGCGTTGAGCAGGGCCCATTGACCGTCGAGCGAGATCGCGTTGCCCTCGCCCACACCGAGCCGCGTGGCACCGGGACGGTCCGAGCGGATCAAGAACGTCTCGTACTCCTTGGGGATCTGGTTCGCGACGAGCACCGCCCGTCCGTCCGGCGAGATCGCCCGGACGACCGAGGCCTCGCCGGGTACGACGAGGCTGCGCGGCGCTGTCGATCCCGCCATCAGCGCCATCGCGTCCCGCTCCGTTCGCTGGCTGCCCAGGAGCACGCGTCCGTCCGCGCTGATGTCGAACAGCTCGTTGAACCCCATGCTCGGATAGACGACCCGGCTCGGGCCGCCGAGGTTGGCCGCGTAGAGCGCGGCCGCCGCGCCGCCCTCCGACCCGGTGAACCAGACCTCCCCACCGCCGGGAGCCCACGCGACCCCTTGCATGATGGCGAAATCCGATGCCAGGGTCGTGCGCTTCCCTGCGCGATCGACGACGGCCAGGTTGCCGCGGTTGTCGCCCCAGGACGGATGGTCGGCGAAGGCGACGCGCTCGCCGTCGGGGGACACGCGCACGTCGGCGAAGTATCCGGTCGTCTTGGCCAGGACGGTCCCGACCGGGTACTCGAGCTGATCGAAGCCCTCCACGCGGTGAACGACCGCGAGCTCGGATCCATCGGGCGACCAGTCCGCCGAGCGGACCTGCGTGAGGATCTCGCGTGCGCTCCCACCGAGGACCGATGTCCGGGCCAGCGTTCCCGTCCCGAGCCAGCCGTAGTACGCGAAGCCCAGCCCGACCGCCATCTCGCCGCTCTTCGAGATGTTGAACAGCTCTCCCGGAGGGAGCGGGATCGGCGCCCCCTCGGGCGAATCGGTGCGCGCCAGGTAGAGCTTGATCGGCGGCCCGTCCCAGGCCGCGCCGTAGACGATCGTGCGGCCGTCCGGCGCGAACCTCGCCGAGCGCATCATGCCGCGCTCGAAGGTCACCCGTGTGAACGTGACGCGCGAGGCCTCGCGCGTGGTGGCGCTCGTCGCGCCGCGCCGCGCGATCCACAGGCCACCGACGAGGCCGGCGAGGCCGACGACGATCCCGAGGATCGCGACCGCGGTCGCTCGCCTCGGGGGCGCGGCGGGGAGCGACGCGACCCGGCCGTCTTCCGGGCTCTCGTCGAGCAGCAGGCTCGCGTCGCCCGCGTCGCGCAGGCGCTTGCGCGGCTCCTTCTCCAGGCAGCGGCGGAGGAGACGCCGGACCGCGACCGGCGTGTCGGGAGGGATCCTGTCCCAGTCCGGCTCGCCGCGCACGACCGCGGCGAGCACGTCGGTGACGGTCGCGCCGCCGAACGCCCGCTCGCCCGTGAGCATCTCGAACAAGACGCAGCCGAAGGCCCACAGGTCGGTGCGGCGGTCGACGATCTGGCCGCGGGCCTGCTCCGGGCTCATGTAGGACGCGGTGCCGAGGATCGTCCCGGCCTGGCTTCCGGCGGAGGTGATCGTCGCCGACTGCGCCGACGAGCGATCGGCGGTCCCGAGCGCCTTGGCCAGGCCGAAGTCGAGCACCTTGATCTGGCCGTCGGGCGTGCGCATCACGTTCGCCGGCTTCAAGTCGCGGTGGATCACGCCGTGGTCGTGCGCCGCCTCGAGCGCCGCGGCGATCTGCCGAGCCGCGTCGAGCGCCTCGTTCAGCGGGAGCGGTCCGCGCGAGAGGACGCGCGCCAGGTCCTCACCGCGAACCATTTCCATCGCCAGGAACCGGAGGCCGCGGGCCTCGGGGAAGCCGTAGACGGCGGCGATGTTCGGGTGGTTGAGCGAGGCCAGCACCTTGGCCTCGCGCTCGAAGCGCGCGAGTCTCTCTGTGTCTGCCGCGAGGGCCAGCGGTGGAACCTTGATCGCGACGTCGCGGTCGAGCGTCGTGTCGACGGCGCGCCAGACCTCGCCCATGCCGCCCTCGCCGATCTTCTCGACGAGGCGGAACTGCAGGAGCGACAGGCCGGGTGCGAGCGACACGTCTGCGGATTCTACCCGCTTTGCGTTCGGGTCGGTGCCACTCCGAATCTCTTCGACGGATCTGCCCGGCGGCACGGCCGTCGGGCAACTCCGCGCGTCCACGCCGATCGCCCGGTCGCCGTCCCGCGCCCTTGACGGCCGGGCTGCTGCTCCGCGACAATTCGCGCGTCCGACGGTCGACGGAGGGGGGAGCCCGGGGGAGGCGGCGTATGAAACGGAACACAGCTCTATGCGTGCTCGGTCTCGCGACGGTGGTCGCGGTCGCGGCGTGGGCGCAGTCGGCGCCCGCGAAGAAGTCGCTCTACGATCGCATCGGCGGAGAACCAGCGATCGTGAAGGTCGTCGACGACTTCGTGGCCAAGGCGGCAGCCGATCCCAAGGTCAACTTCACACGCAGCGGAATGTGGAACGCGACCGACGCGGCGGTCGCGACGCTGAAGACGCACCTCGTCACGTTTCTCGGCAGCGCCTTCGGCGGGCCGCAGAAGTACACCGGCCGCTCGATGAAGGACGCGCACAAGGGAATGGGGATCGCGCAGGCCGAGTTCGACGCGCTGGCCGCCGACCTGCGCGCGGTGCTCGAGTCGAACAAGGTGCCGAAGGCCGAGATCGACGAGATCATGGCGATCGCCGCCTCGACGGCGAAGGACATCGTCGAGAAGAAGTAGGCGACGACGCGCTACTGCGGCCGCAGACCGGTCGGTGCGGCCGGCACCGTGCCGGACGGTGCGGTCTTGAAGCCCTCGGTAACGACCCAGGCCGGATTCGTCGAGCCGGTCCAGGTGTAGGCGCCGGCGTCGGGCGTTCCCGTACGCGCCGTCCCGTTGAAGTCGAGCGAGGTGACCCACGCCGACGGGTACACGACCAGATCCGGGATAATGGCATGCGCCATGGCTGAAGTGCCCGCGGCGCTCCTCATTCGCAAACGTCAAGCGCGAAAGGGCTACGTAGCGTTAATCTTTGCGGCTGGCCTCAGCCAAGCCGTCGCACTGTCCCAATCACCGCTGCCCCAGACGGAGTCGAGTCTTTCCAGAAACCCC
>Ga0180063_1000017_pt1 | contig 34945 bp, 29 predicted proteins | sample EasRivT47_16_10D_FD_121776 | JGI IMG/M metagenome (GOLD analysis project Ga0180063, IMG submission 121776) | Soil microbial communities from meander-bound floodplain in the East River, Colorado, USA - East River metaG ERMLIBT47_16_10D | ecosystem: Environmental > Terrestrial > Soil > Floodplain ...
CCGGCCGTCGCGGTTCCAGGCCAAGGTGGTCGACGAAGGGGCAGGGTTCGACCCGGCCCAGGGGATGGACCCCACGGCGCCGCCGAACCTGCTGAGCACCTCCGGGCGCGGACTGCTGCTGATGCGAGCGTTCGTCGACGAGGTTCGATTCCGCCGTCGACGGAGCCGCGGGATGGAAGTCACGCTGGTCAAGAGCCGAGCCGCCGCGAGTACGACGAGTTGAGGGCGCGGGGCGCAGGGAACACACGCGAGTTCACGGAGGTAGCGTCATGAAGGCGAGCATTCGCAGCATCGGGAAGGTCGCGGTCCTCGATCTATCGGGCAAGATCACGATCGGCGAGGGCGACGTGGTTCTGCGGGAGAAGGTCATCGAGCTGCTCGAAGGCGGGCAGCGGAACATCCTGCTCAACCTGGAGAAGGTCGGCTACATGGACTCGGCCGGAATCGGCGAGCTCGTGGCGTGCTACAAGCGCGCCAAGGAGAAGGCCGGATCGGTCAAGCTGCTGAACCCCTCGGGCAAGGTGTTCGACCTGCTGCAGCTGACCAAGCTCGAGGAGATCTTCGAGACCTTCAAGGACGAGAAGGAAGCCTTGGTCTCGTTCTGATCGCGGACCGATCGCTCGGCGTCAGGGCTCGTCGTCGCGCAGACGGCGCTGCCAGTCCGCGACCAGCGTGAGGGCCTCGATCGGTGCCACGCGGTCGAGGTCTTTGCCGCGCAGCTCGGCCAGCACGTCCGCGGCGATCGGGTCGGCCGGTTCGTCTCGAACCTCGGCCTCGCGCCGAAACAGCGAAGGCTGCGCGGCGGCGCTGCGCGCTCCCGCCCGACGTGCCCGGCGCGGAAGTCCGTCTTTCCCGTACTCGTCGCACTCGAGGTTCTGCAGGATCTCCCGGGCGCGCTCCACGACGCGCGACGGGATGCCCGCGAGCCGTGCGACCTGGATCCCGTACGAGCGGTCCGCCGCACCATCCTCGACGCGATGCAGGAACACGACCTGTTCGCCCCGCTCGCGCACCGTCATGCGCAGGTTCTTGACCGCCCCGAGCTCGGCAGCCAGCTCGGTCAGCTCGTGGTAGTGCGTCGCGAACAGTGTGCGTGGCGCGCCGCCTGCGCACGCGCTCAGGTGCTCGACGACGGCCCAGGCGATCGACAGGCCGTCGAACGTCGAGGTTCCCCGCCCGATCTCGTCGAGCAGCACCAGGCTGCGCGTGGTCGCGTGATGCAGGATGTTGGCCGTCTCGGTCATCTCGACCAGGAACGTGCTGTGCCCTTCGGCCAGGCTGTCCGAGGCCCCGACGCGGCAGAACACCCGATCGACGATCCCGATCACGGCCTCGTCCGCCGGGACGAACGAGCCGGCCTGGGCCAGGACCACGATCAGCCCGACCTGGCGCAGGTAGGTCGACTTGCCGCCCATGTTCGGTCCGGTCAGCACGGCGATCGAGCGGCCCTGCGCGTCGAGCAACGTGTCGTTGGGCACGAAGCGCCGATCGCGCGCGATCTGCTCGATGACCGGATGGCGTCCGCCGCGGATCGTCAGCTCCGGACCCGCGTGGATCGCCGGCCGCCGGTAGTCCTCCGTGGCAGCGACTTCGGCCAAGCCGGCCAGCACGTCGAGGCGGGCCGTAGCGCGGGCCGTGCGTTGCAGTCGCGGCACGTGGCGCACGACGTCGGCGCGGAGTGCGGCAAAGATCTCGCTCTCGAGACTCGCGATGCGCTCCTGCGCTCGCAGGACCTTGTTCTCGTACTCCTTCAGCTCGGGAGTCACGAATCGCTCGCCGCCGACGATCGTCTGGCGGCGCTCGTAGCGCTCGGGCACCAGGTGCAGGTTGGACTTCGACACCTCGAGGTAGTAGCCGAACACTTTGTTGTAGCGGACCTTCAACGATGCGATGCGCGTCGTTTCGCGCTCCCGGGTCTCGAGGCTCGCGATGTAGGAGCGACCGTCGCGCTGGATCGAGCGATACTCGTCGAGCTCGGCATGGAATCCGTCGCGGATCACTCCTGCGTCCCGCAAGCTGAGGGGCGGCGCATCGACGAGCGCGCGCTCGAGCAGCTCGAGCAGCTCGCTCAGGGGATCGACCTCGGCCAGCGTTTCGACGAGCAGCGGCGCGGCGCACGCGGCCAGGCCACGCAGCAGCTCGGGGATGTGCTGGAGCGAGCTGCGGATCGCCGCGAGATCGCGCGGTGTCGCCGTGCCTCCGACGGCGCGGGCGACCAAGCGCTCGAGGTCCAGGACGCCGCGCAACCCGCTGCGGCCGGCCTCGCGCAGCCCCGGTTGAGCGAGGAGCTCGCCGACCGCATCGTGTCTCCGGCCGATCTCCTGCGGCTCGAGCAGCGGCGCGAGCAGCCAGCGGCGCAGCAGCCGCCCGCCGGCCGCGGTCACCGTGCGGTCCACGGCATGGAGCAGGGAGCCCACGCGGCCTCCGTCCTTGGCCGTGCGCTCCAGATCGAGGTTGCGCCGCGTCGCCGGATCGAGGACCAGGAACTGCGCGGGGTCGTGCATGCGGATCGCGTTGAGGTGCTCGAGGCCGGAGTGCTGGGTGTCCTTGAGGTATTGCACCAGACCGCCCGCGGCCGCCACGGCGGCGGGTCGGTCGCGCAGTCCGAAGCCATCGAGCGACAGCACATCGAGCTGCCGTGCCAGCAGATCCGCCGCCGCACGCGGCTCGAACGCGTCGGCGTCGGACGGCGTGAGCACGCCCCCCGACGGGAGCGCGCGCGCGAGCGCATCCCCGAGGGGCAGCCCCGCGGGCACCACGAGCTCCCGCGGCCCGAATGCGCGCAGCCGCTCGGCCAGGGCGTCCCAGTCGGGCGGCGCCGCGTCGGCCGACTCCCAGGCCAGCAGCTCGCCGGTCGTCAGATCGGCGAACGCCGCGCCCAGCCGCCGGCCGACCGCGGCCACCGCCCCGATCCAGGCGTTGTCCGAGGCGTCGAGCTGCGCAGGATCGGTCACGGTTCCGGGCGTGACGACCCGCACGACCTCGCGCCGCACGAGTCCGCGCGCCAGGCGCGGGTCCTCGACCTGCTCGCAGATCGCGACGCGATGCCCGGCGCGCACCAGCCGCGCGACGTAGGTGTCCAGCTGCGGGTGGGGAAAGCCGCACATCGGTGCCGCGGTGTCGGTTCCACGTCCGCGCACCGTCAGCGTGAGCTCGAGGGCGCGGCTCGCCACCTGGGCGTCCTCGAAGAACATCTCGTAGAAGTCGCCCATCCGGAACAGCAGGATCGTGTTCGGATGGTCGCTCTTGAGCGCCCGGAACTGGCGGAACATCGGCGTGAGGGCGGGAGCGGCCGAGGGCATCGGGCGGGCGAGTATAGCACCCAGCGAGACGGGCCCGAGCGCGCGGTGCGAGTCGCTTGACGCGCGCCGGCGCTGGCGGATATAACCGCGAGCGATGGAGCCCGAGCGACTCGGCGAAGAGCTGGACGACCAGGACCGCATCCTGCTGCTGTTCGCCTACCTCGGGCCGCTGGCCCTGGTCGCGCTCGTCGCTGCGCGCCGCGAGTTCGTCAAGTGGCATGCCAAGCAGGGGCTCGTGCTCGGCGTGAGCTTCGCCGCGGTCTACCTCGTGCTGCTGCGGCCGGCGATCGCGCTCGCGACGCGCTTTCTGTGGAGCGCATTCGCCGATCTGATCTGGGCCGCGACCTGGCTCGTGGTCCTCGGCGCCGTGACGGTCACGCTCGTCTGCGTGGTGCGCGCGCTCGAAGGCGAGCGCTTCAAGCTCCCGGGTCTGGGCGAGATCGCCGATCGCCTGTAGACCGGTGCGTCGAGCTAGGGTTTGGGCGGGTCCGGCGCTCGCCACACAACCGGCAGCACCCACTCGTCGGCGTGGAACACGAGCGGGGCGTATCCACCGATGAAGGCGGTCTCGCGGATGTCGTGCCCGGCGAGCGCGTACTCCAAGGCCGCCGCGACGAACACGGCGCGTGCCGCGTCGAGCGAGGCTTGCAGCGTCGCGCGTTGCGCCGCGTCGGGAGCGGGCGTGGCCGTGACCGCCTGGCGCGCCGACCGCACGACCTGGGCCTGTTGGGCGAGCAGCGTCTCGAGCTCCGCCTTGGACCAACCGGTCCACAGGCGACCGTCGGGCCCCGTGGCCGACAGGCTGCCCAGGCTCGCGGCCTGATCGACGATGCGGGCGCAGTAGCGCGCCCGATCCGCGTTCGCCGGGTCGAGGCGCTCCGCCTTGCGCCAGGCCTCCCCGGCTTCGCGCCACAGCCCGAGGCGCGCCCGGGTGACTGCGAGCCGATCGAAGACCTCGACGGAAGACTCTCCGGCGTCGACGAGGCGCGTGTAGGCGCGCTCGGCCGTGTCCCACTCGCTGGCCTCGAACGACCGATCCCCGAGGTAGCGGCTGGCCCAGCGCACGTAGGCCGGAGCGAGAGCCGCCCCGTCGCCGGAGGACGCGTCGAGCGCTCGAGCGTACCAGCGGGCGGCCTCTTGGGGATGATCGGTGTCCGCGTGGAGCTTGCCCAGCGCGAATCGGCCGAACGAGGTCGTCGGCTCGGCCTGGGCCCCACTCTCGATCGAGCGCAGCGCCTCGCTGGCCGTGCGCTGCGCGTCGGCGGGACGTCGCAGGTTGGCGTAGGCGTTGGCCAGATAGAACGACGTTTCGAGGCTCGGGGCGCGAGCGGACTCTTGCTCGAGCGCGGCGCGCGCCCGCTCGAGGGTCCCCGTGGCCGCGGCGTCGCCGGCCACACGCTGGCAGTAGAACAAACGGTACAGCAACGCACCGTCGGCCTGGCCGGCTTGGTCGATCTCGAGGAGCGCTCGCGCCGCCTCGGCGTAGCGACCGGTGTCGTACATCTCGATCGCGCTCGCGCGCGTCGCGGTGGTCGGATCGGCAGCGTGAGCCAGCAGGATAGCCAGGAGCGATGCGGCCAGTGCAGAGGACGCGCGGCGTGCGAAGGTCGGTGGATTCATGGCAGACTGATTATCACACGGAGCGCCGATGTCGGGCAGCCGCGAGCGACCGCAGCACGAACGATCGCGGGAAACTCCCGGCGCGGTCCGGTGTGGCGTCCTGCTGGCCTGCGCCCTGCTGGGCGGCGGCAGGCCGACCCCGGCCCAAGACGGGCCCGCCGCGGTGCTCGATCGCTTGCAGGGCTGGCTCGACGGCACGAGGACGCTCGAGGCCCGGTTCGAGCAGACGTTGGTGTCCGGCGCGCTCGGCGGGGGGCTCGTCGAGCGCGGCCGCGTGTACCTCGACCGGCCGGGACGCTTGCGCTTCGACTACACGGAGCCCGAGCGCAAGGTCGCAATCGTCGTCGACGATCGCACCTGGCTCTACCTCGCGGGGGAGCGCCAATTGCTCCTCGGTCGGCTGGGCGCCGAGGGCGACCTGTTGCCGGCACTCCTCGCGGGAGCGAAGCCGCTCGCGCAGTTGTTCGAAGCGACGTTCGACACCGGCGGCCCGCCCCCGTCGGATGCGCCGTACCGTCTGGCGCTGCGTCCGCGCGGGGCGGCGGAGGGCCTCGAGCGGATCGTGGTGACGCTGCGCGCTCCGACCTTCGCGCTCGAGTCGGCGGAGGTGCTCGATGCAGCGGGCAATCGCATGGATTACGCCTTCTCCGCGGTGCACCGCAACGGCAGGCTCCCGCGCGGAGCGTTCGCGTTCGAGCCGCCACCCGGAACGGAGATCAGCGGCAGCCACGCTCCCGCACAGGCCGCGGGGAGTTGAAACCCCCGGGGCCGGATGGTAGGATCGCGGCGGATTCCCTGTTGCGTGAGAATGATTTCGCACGGATGCCCCACCTGCGAGTGAGCGTGCGCCCGGAGTGCCGAGCCCGAGGCCGGCGGTGAGTCACGTGCCCGGGACGGAGCGCGCCGCACGCGTCGCTCCGGCGCCGGGCGAGCCGCCCGCACAGGACCAGATCCTCCCGCTGATCGCCGAGGATCTCGATCGCGTCGAGGTCCTGTTCCGCGGCAGCCTCGAATCGCCGCTGCGTCTGGTTCGCGAGCTCGGCTCGTTCGTCTCCGATGCCGGTGGCAAGCGCGTCCGGCCGACGCTGCATCTGCTGTGCTCGAAGCTCTGCGGGTACACGGGCCCGCATGCCGTCCTCCTCGCCACGGTGCTCGAGTTCATCCACTCGGCCACGCTGATCCACGACGACGTGATCGATGGAGCGCCGACCCGGCGCGGCCGGGAGTCGGTGAATCGGCGCTGGGGCAACGCGGTCACCGTGCTGTTCGGCGACTATCTGTTCGCCAAGGCGATGGAGCTCGCGCTCCGCGCTCGGAGCCTCGACGTGATGGGGCGGCTCGCCGACGTGACGCTGCGCATGACCGAAGGCGAGATGCTGCAGACGCGCTACGCCGGCCGGCTGGACCTCACGGTCGCGGAATACCTGGACCTGGTCGAGCGCAAGACCGCTGCGCTGTTCTCCTGCTGCTGTGAGCTCGCGGCGGTGATCGCCCGGACCGATCCGGAGCGCCGCGAGGCCTTGCGCCGCTACGGACGCAACCTGGGGATGGCGTTCCAGGTCGTCGACGATGTTCTCGATTTCACGGGAACCGCAGACCGGCTGGGCAAGCCGGCGGCGAGCGACCTGCGCGAGGGCAAGGCCACGCTCGCGGTGCTCGAGCTGCTCGGTTCGCCGTCGCCGCTCGCGAACGAGGGGCGGGATCTGGCTCAGCGGGTCGTCGAGCATCGCGGCGCGGAGCCGGCCGACATCGCGCGCTTGACCGAGATCCTGGTCGCGAGCGGCGCGATCCACCGCGCACGCCGGACCGCGGAGCTGTATGCAGGCGCGGCGGTGCGCGAGCTCGAGCGGTTCCCGGACGGTCCGGCCCGGCGCGCGCTGGCGGCGGTCCCGCATGCGCTGCTCGCGCGGGATCGCTGATCGCAGGTCGCTCCGCAATATGTTGCGTTGCCGCTAGGGTGTGGCGCCAGATCTTGCGGGCCCGTGCTTGGAGTCTCCGCGCGGCGATGGTATAGTTCGCGCATCGATTCCATGGGCGGCGCGCGGAGCGTCGCGGGGGTGGCCGTCGGATGCTGAGGCTCGAACGCGTCGAGATCTCAGGCTTCAAGTCGTTCGTGGACCGTACCGAAGTGCTGTTCCCCGAGGGGATCACGGCGATCGTCGGTCCGAACGGCTGTGGCAAGTCGAACATCGGCGACGCGATCAACTGGGTCCTGGGCGAGCAGAGCGCCCGCATGCTCCGGGGCAAGGAGATGTCGGACGTCATCTTCGCCGGGAGCGAGGGCCGCAAGCCGGTTGGCCTGGCCGAGGTTTCTCTGACCCTCGCCGGCCTCAAGGCGGCGGGGTTCGGCGAAGAGGACGCCGTCCGCGTCACCCGCCGGCTGCATCGGGATGGCGAGAGCGAGTACCTGCTCAACGGCAGCCGGACGCGCCTGAAAGACATCCAGGAGTTCCTGGAGAAGACCCACGTCGGTGCGCGAACCTACGCCACGATCGAGCAGGGCCGCATCGAGCAGATCCTGAGCGCGAAGCCCAAGGACCGTCGTCTGCTGATCGAGGATGCGGCCGGGATCGCCGGCTACAAGCACAAGCGGCGCTTGACCGAGCTGAAGCTCGAGGCCACGCAGGCCAACCTGCTGCGCGTCCAGGACGTGGTCGCGGAGGTGGAGCGGCAGATCCGCGCGCTGCGGCGGCAGGCCGGCCGAGCCCGACGCTACCGACGCCTGCGCGACGAGTTGCGCCGGCAAGAGACGAACCACCTCGCGCTGCGCGTCGAGCGGCTGGAAGCCGAGCTGACCGACTGTCTCGCCCGCGAGGCTCAGGCGCGCGACGCCGAGATTGCCCGGACGGCCGAGGTCGCCGCGCTCGAGGCCGGCGTGGCCGCCGAGCGTGTGGCGATCGAGGAGGGCGAGCGAGTGCATCGCGAGCGCGCCGAGCGCGCGCACCGACTCGACCTCGATCTGGATCGACAGGAGGCCCAGACCGCCGCATTGCGCCAGCGCATCGCCGAGTCCGCCGAGCTCGAGACCCGGCAAGCCGGGGAGGGCGATCGGCTCGCTCGGGCGCTCGAGCAGCTGGAGCACGAGCGCGAGCAACGCAACGCGGTGGCGGTCGCGGGACGGGTCGAGCTGGCGCGCATTCGCGAGGAGGTCGCTGCACGCCAGGGAGCTCTCGACGCGGCCGACGAGCGACGCCGGTCGCTGCGCGCGGAGGTCGAGCGGCTGCGGCTCGAGCATTTCGACGCGATGCGCCAGGCCGCCGAGGCCCGCAACGGTCTGCGCGCGGCCGAAGAGGCGCTCGAGCGCGTCCTGACGCAACGCGGGCGCCTCGAGGCCGATCGCTCGCAGACGGGCGACGACCTGTCGCGCTGGGGGCGTGAGGGAGACTCGCTGGCCGGCGCCGTGGAGGCCGAGCGCCAGGCCGTCCTCGGGTTGCGGGAGGAGTGCGAGCGGCTCGAGCAGCGACTCGAGGAGGCGCGCGGCCGCGAGACGCTCGAGGGCGATGCCCTCGGTGCGGCGCGCGAAGAGCACCGTTCGACGGCCTCGCGCCTGGCGACGCTCGAGGACGTGGCGACACGCTTCGCCGGGGTTTCCGACGGGGTTCGCGTCGTGCTGGCCGAGGGCGCGGGCGCCGGTGTCCGCACGCACGGGGTCGTGGCCGACTATATCGAGGCCGGACCCGAGATCGAATCGATGGCCGAGAGCTACCTCGAGGCGTTCCTGCCCACCGTCCTCGTCGAGGACGATCAGGACCTCGAGCGTGCCGCCGAGATCGTACGACGGCACGGCGCCGGTCGTACCGGTCTGCTGGGGCGCACGCAGCCCGCCGGGGCGCCCGCCGTGGGTGTGGCGGGCAACGGCCACGCCTCGATTCCGGCCGAGCTCCTCGCGGATCCGCGCGTCCAGGGGCGCCTGCGCGACCGCCTCGAGCTGCGCGCGACGGCCAACGGCGTGATCCACGATCGCCTGGGAGACGCGGTCCTGGTCCGCGATCTCGGCGCCGCGCTCGACCTGCACCGCCGCTACCCGCGAGCCGACTTCGTGACGGCGGACGGCGACGTGGTCCACGCGTCCGGCCTGGTGTGGGCCGGGCGGCGCCGCGGCGGGGATCACGGGCTGCTCGCGCACAAGCGCCGGACCCAGGAGGCACGCCTGGCCGAGGCGACGGCCCGCGAGCGCGCGGCCGCCCTTGCCGGATCGGTCGAGACGCGCCGCGCCGAGCGCGCGAGCCTGGATGCGGAGCTACGCGAGCGACGCGCCGAGGTCGAGCGGCGCTCGCTCGAGCTGGTCGAGATCGAGGTGCGAGCCCGCCGGGCGCGCGACGAGCACGAGCGGACCGGGCGGCGTGCCGAGGTCCTGACGGACGAGCTGGGCGCCTTGGCCACCGAGGCGGAGCGGATCGTGCAACGGCTCGACGAGCACCGCACGGCCGTCGGGGCGGCGGAGACGGGCCACGACAATCTCGAGGCGCGGTTGGCCGAGACCACCCGCGCCGCCGACGCGGTCGAGCTCGAGCTGAACGCGGCGCTCGCAGTCGCCACGGCCGCCCGCGAGGATCTCGCTGCGCGTTCCGAGCGCCAGGATGCGCTCGAGCAGGAGCTCGGGCGCCTGGCCCTCGAGTCGGCCGAGCTGGCGACGCGCGTTGCTGCGGCCCGCAGCGAGGCCCAGGGCGCCTCCCGCCGTGCGGCGGAGGCGCGTGAGGAGCTCGAGCGGGTCGAGGCCGAGCATCGAGCGACCGTCGGTCTGCGCGAGGAGCTGGCACTCGGGCTGGCCACGGCCGAGCGTGAGGTCGCCGAGCGCCGGGCGCTCGTGAGCGCGCAGGAGGCCGGCCTGCGCGCCGGGCGCGAAGCGCTCGATGCGCTGCGCGAGATCACGCGCGAGGTCGGGATCGAGCGCGGGCGGCTCGAGGCGGCGCGCGGTCACCTCGACGAGCTGGCGCGGCAGGAGCTCGGCCTCGACGCCGCGACCGCGCGCGACCAGGCCCGCGCGGCCGGGACGCAGCTCGAGTCGATCGACGGCGTCGCGATCGAGGCGGCGCTCGCCGAGCTGCGGGCGAAGATCGAGGCCATCGGCCCCGTCAACATGACCGCAGTCGAGGAGTTCGTCGAGCTCGAGGAGCGCCAGCGCTTCCTGGCGGCGCAGCAGCAGGACCTCGAGCAGTCGATGGCCTCCCTGCGCGAGACGATCCGTCGCATCAACCGCTCCTCGCGCGAGAAGTTCCTCGAGGCGTTCGAGGCGATCCGCGGCTCCTACCAGGAGGTGTTCCAGCTGCTGTTCCGCGGCGGACGGGCCGACCTGCGGCTCGAGGAGAGCGAGGACGTGCTGGAGTGCGGGGTCGAGATCCTGGCCCAGCCTCCGGGCAAGCGGCTGACCAACATCACGCTGATGTCGGGTGGCGAGAAGTCGTTGTCGGCGATCGCGCTGCTGTTCGCCATCTTCCGCTATCAGCCGTCGCCGTTCTGCATGCTCGACGAGGTCGATGCGGCCCTCGACGACGTCAACGTCGGCCGGTTCACGCGCATGCTCGCGGAATACGCCGGACAGACGCAGTTCATCATCGTGACCCACAACAAGGTGACGATGGAGGCGGCGCGGCTGCTCTACGGCGTGACGATGCAGGAGCCGGGCGTCTCGAAGCTCATGTCCCTCGAGCTGCGCTAGCCGGCCGGGGGCCGCACGATCCGCACGCGCACGCCGTGTCCCGCAGCCTCGAGCTCGATCTCCAGGCCGTCCGGATGCTCGGCCGGCACGAGCGCCTCCCACGTGTCGGATTGCAGGCGATAGTAACGGTCGCCGATGCGAGCCGCGACGCCGACCGACAGGTCGTGGCCATCCGCGGGGTCGAGCGGCACCTCGAGGGTTGGCGGCGCGTCGAGCTCGAGGCTCCCGCGCGCGGCCTCCGGCCCGGCCGTCGCGAGCGGCAGGAAGAGCAGCATCTCGTGTCGCGGCATGGTGGCGAAGTCGCGCCCGAGCGGCGAGGCGCCGCGCCAGTGGCTCGGCACGTGCGGGGCGCGCAGGCAGGCGACGTACAGCGCGACCTCGGCGACGACCGCCGCGGGATCGTCGAGCGCGAGGGCCGTGACCAGCTCGGCGGGAACGCGCGTCGGGATGCGCAGGTGCGCGGGACTCCCGGGCTTGGAGCCACGCAGGTGGAGCACGATGCCGCTCGGCTCGACGGGGGTTGGCTCGGCGGACTCCGGGGGCGGCACGGTGGGATGCAGGGCCGCCTGTCGCTCCTGCATCGCCCGCAGCACGGTCTCCGGGAGTCCGGCCAGGTGCAGCTCGGCGACCATCTCCTCGTCGAGCTCGAAGTCGACGGCGGCGGACTCGATGCGCCGCACGATCTCGTCCGCCGCGACCCCGGCGACGTGCCAGCGCACGACGTCCTCGACGCGCAGGACAGGTGCCGCGGGCGAGGGCGGATCGGCCGCGCGGAGCGCGAGCGGGGCGAGCAGCGCGGGCAGCAGGGCCACGAGCCAGACAGCGCGCGTCACGGGCCGTCCCTCCGTGGACACTCTACCCGCAACGCGGAGCGCGCCGCCGTTCAGCCGATCTCGGCGGCGATGGCCTCGGCCGCAGCGGCCGGATCCGCCGCGCGGGTGATCGGTCGACCGATCACGAGCCGATCCGCTCCGCGTGCGATGGCCGCGCGTGGTGTGGCGCTGCGCGCCTGGTCGTCGCGGGAGCCGCCGGCCGGACGGATGCCCGGCACGACGATCAGGCCCGCCGGCATGCGCTGGCGCGCGATCTCGATCTCGAGCGGGGAGCAAACGACCCCGTCGGCCCCGGCTGCGGCCGCGAGCGCCGCCAGCCGGTCGACCGCCGCAGCACACGGACCGGCAAGGCCGATCGCCTCGAGCGCGGCGTCGTCCAGGCTCGTCAGCACCGTGACGGCGAGAACCGCGGGCCGGCGCGCGCCGAGCTCCTCGGCGCCGGCCGTCGCGCCCCGCGTCGCCGCGCGGAGCATCTCGAGTCCGCCCGCCGCGTGGACGGTCAGCAGAGTCGCGCCGAGCCGCGCGACCGCCGCCGCGGCGCGCTCGACGGTGTTCGGGATGTCGTGCAGCTTCAGATCGACGAAGACCTCGTGACCGCCCGCACGAAGCTCGCGCACGAGGTCCGGTCCGCAGGCCGAGAACAGCTCGAGACCGACCTTGAAGCCGCCCACGCGATCGCCCAGCGCGAGGACGAGCCGCCGCGCCTCCGGCGCTCGATCGGTGTCGAGGGCCACGAGGATGCGGTCGCGCCCGTTCCGGCTCACGCCGGGACTCCCGTGTCGAGCGTGCCGACGAGGTCGCGCAGCGCAGGGATGCCGTGACGCACGAGGTACGATTCGAGTCCGCGCACGACGCGCACGGCCGCGTCGGGGTGGACGAAGTTCGCCGTGCCGACCTGGACCGCACTGGCGCCCGCGAGGAAGAACTCGAGCGCATCCGCGGCCTCGACGATCCCGCCGATCCCGATCAGGGGCAGCGCGACCGCCTGTCGCGCCTGCCACGTCATCCACACCGCGAGCGGACGGATCGCGGGACCGGAGAGCCCGCCCGACACCTTTGTCAGGACTGGCCGCCGGCGCTCCACGTCGACCGCCATGCCGACGAACGTGTTGACCAGCGACAGGATGTCCGCGCCACCGGCCGCCGCGGCGCGGGCCGTGACGCGGATGTCGGTCACGTTGGGAGAGAGCTTGACGATCAGCGGCAGGCGCGTCGCGCGCCGGCAGGCGCGCGTGACCCGCTCGAGCGCGCGCGGATCCGTGCCGTAGATCATCCCGCCCTCCTCGACGTTGGGGCAGGAGACGTTGAGCTCGAGCGCGTGCACGCCCGCGGCCTGATCGAGCTTGGCGCAGACCTCGACGTACTCGGCGTCGGTCTCGCCGAAGACGTTGGCGATGACCGCGGTATCGTAGGCCCGCAGGGCGGGGAGCTTCTCGCGCACGAAGGCCTCGACGCCGACGTTCTGCAGGCCGATGGTGTTGAGCATGCCCGCCGGGGTCTCGACGATCCGCGGTGGTGGGTTGCCGCGGCGCGGCGCGGGGGATAGACCCTTGGTCACGAATCCGCCGATCGCACCGAGATCGAAGTAGGGCAGGAACTCCGCGCCGTAGCCGAACGTGCCGGACGCCGCGAGCACCGGGTTCTTGAGCGCGAGCGGCCCGAGCGTGACGGCGAGGTCGGGGCTCACCACGCGAGCGTCTCGGCGGGCATCACCGGGCCCTCGACGCACACGCGATCGTAGCCGAATTCCGAGCCGGCCCGCCGCGTGGGCACGACGCAGCCCAGACACACGCCGAAGCCGCAGGCCATGTGCGCCTCGAGCGCCAGGTCGGTGCGCACGGCGAAGCGCGAGGCGAGCCGGGCCACCGCGCGCAGCATCGGCTCGGGCCCGCAAGCGTAGACGTGCAGCGAGCGCGGGTCGCTCGCGGACAAGAACTCCTCGAGCGGCTCGCTGACGCGGCCCCGCCGTCCGGCCGATCCGTCCTCGGTGGTGAGCGTCAGCTCCGTGCGGCGCTCGAACCAGGCCGAGAGCGGGAGATCGGCCGCGCCCCGCGCGCCGTAGAACATGCGCGGCGGGCCAGCCGGCCCGAGCGCCGCGAGCAGCGCGGGAAAGGGCGCCGCGCCGATCCCTCCGGCCACGAGCACCGGGCGCACCTCGCGCGACGCGGGGGCGACGAAGCCGTTCCCGAGCGGTCCGAGCACGTCGAGCGCCGTGCCGCCCTTCAACGCGGCCAAGAGGGCCGTCCCGCGGCCGACCACCTTGTACAGAACCTGCGCCGCACCGTCGGCGCCGTCCTCGAACGTGCCGGGGAGCCCGCACACGCTGTAGGGCCGTCGGAGCAGCGTCTCGCCGCCCGGAATCCCGATCATGAAGAACTGCGCTGGCCGCATCGACGCGATCATCGACGGCGCGGAGAACTCGAGCAGGAAATTGGCCCGATCGAGCTCGACGTTGCGCAGGACGGGTACACGGAGATCCTTTGTTATGCAGGTTGCGGCGGCCACCGAGGATAGACAATCGGCGCCGAGCGGTCAATCGGCCCGACTTGACGGTCGCTGAGCCGCCGGCTACGATGCCGCCCCGATCGTCGCCTTGCGTCTCGCGCAACCTTTAAGTCGGGCCCGTGAGCCCGACAAGGGGCCGCTCGGATGACCACGCCGCGCCGCGTCCCGATTCTCGACGCCGCGAGCATCGATCGCGCGCTGACGCGCATCGCCCACGAGATCCTCGAGAGCGCGGCCCCGGGCGAGAGCCTGGGCCTCGTGGGCATCCGCACGCGCGGCCTGCCGCTGGCCTTCCGCCTCGGACGCAAGATCGCCGAGATCCGCGGCGCGGAGCCGCCCACGGGGGCGCTCGACATCAATCTGTACCGCGACGACCTCGAGCGCATCGCCGACCACCCCGTGCTGCGCAAGACGGACATCCCGTTCCAGGTCGACGGCGCACGGATCGTGCTGGTGGACGACGTGCTGTACACGGGGCGCACGATCCGCGCCGCGCTCGACGGGCTGGTCGATCTGGGTCGGCCGGCGCGCATCGAGCTGGCCGTGCTCGTCGACCGCGGCCACCGCGAGCTGCCGATTCGCGCGGACTACGTCGGCAAGAACGTGCCCACGGCGCGCGAGGAGCGAGTCGAGGTGCGGCTCCAGGAGGTCGATGGTCGCGACGAAGTGCTGCTCGCGGGTCTGGCGGGCCCGGCGGACCGGCGCTCGGGAGCGGCGTGATGCGCCTGCGCAGCCAGCACCTCCTGGGCATCGACGGCATGAGCGCGGAGGAGATCGAGCTGATCCTCGACACGGCGGAGAGCCTGGCCGAGATCGGTCGGCGCGAGATCAAGAAGGTCCCCACGCTGCGTGGCAAGACCGTGGTGAACTTCTTCGTCGAGCCGTCGACGCGCACGCGCTCGTCGTTCGAGCTCGCGGAGAAGCGCCTGTCGGCCGACGCGCTGAACTTCTCGCCGTCGATGTCGAGCTTCGCCAAGGGCGAGACGCTGCTCGACACGGCGCGGAACCTCGAGTCGATGGCGCCCGACTTCCTCGTGATCCGCCACGGTCAGGCCGGCGCTCCGCACTTCCTGGCCCGCCACTGCAGCTGCTCGATCATCAACGCCGGGGACGGGGCGCACGAGCACCCGACGCAGGCGCTGCTCGACGCGTTCACGATTCGCCGGCACAAGGGAAGGCTGCGCTCGCTGCGCGTGGCGATCGTCGGCGACATCCTGAACAGCCGCGTCGCGCGCTCGAACGTGCTGCTCCTCGGGCAGCTCGGCGCGGACGTCACGGTGTGCGGACCGCCGACGCTCCTGCCCAAGGGGATGGAGCGGCTGGCCTGCCGCGTGACGCATCGCATCGATGAGGCGCTCGAGGGGGCCGACGTGGTGATGGCGCTCCGGATCCAGGTCGAGCGCATGCGCTCGGGCGCCTTCCCGAGCCTGCGCGAGTACGCGGCGCTCTACGGCGTGACGGGCGAGCGCCTGCGCGGCGCCGCGCCCGACGCGATCGTGATGCACCCCGGTCCGATGAACCGTGGGGTCGAGATCAGCGGCGAGGTGGCCGACGGCGCGCAGTCGGTGATCCTGGAGCAGGTGACGAACGGCGTCGCCGTGCGGATGGCCGTGCTGTACTTGCTCGCCGGGGAGGTGCCGCGTGAGGCTGCTGCTTAGGGGTGGTCGTGTCGTCGACCCGGCGTCGAGCGTGGACGAGCGGCTCGATCTGCTGCTCGAGGACGGGCGCGTGGTGCGCGCGGACCGCGGCCTGGCCCCGGACGGCGCCGAGACCCTCGACGTCCACGGTCTCGTGGTCTGCCCGGGCTTCCTCGACATGCACGTGCACCTGCGCGAGCCGGGGCAGGAGTGGAAAGAGACGGTCGAGAGCGGCACCCGCGCCGCCGCCGCGGGCGGCTTCACCGGCGTCGCCTGCATGCCGAATACCGAGCCGGTCCACGACACGCGCTCGGTGACCGAATACCTCGTGACGCGCGCGCGGAGCCACGGTGCGGTCACGGTCCATCCGATCGGCTGTGTGACCAAGGGCCAGCTGGGCGAGGAGCTGGCGGAGATGCACGACATGCGCGAGGCCGGCGCGCGCGCCTTCTCCGACGACGGCCGTCCGGTGAGCTCGAGCCTGGTCATGCGGCGCGCGCTCGAGTATTCGCGGATCTTCGACGTGCCGATCATCGACCACTGCGAGGATGCCGTGCTGGTCGACGGGGGCGTGGCGAACGAGGGCGTGGTGGCGACGCGCATGGGCCTGCGCGGCTGGCCGTCGATCGCCGAGGAGATCGCGGTGCAGCGCGATCTGCTGCTCGCCGAGTACACCGGGGGTCACGTGCACATCGCCCACGCCTCGACCGGCCGGACGATCGACCTGGTACGCGAGGCCAAGCGTCGACAGGTGCGCGCGACCTGCGAGGTGACCCCGCATCACCTCGTGCTCACGGATGAAGCGATCGCCGAGTACGACACGAACGCCAAGATGAACCCCCCGCTGCGCGCCGCCGAAGACTGTCGGGCGCTGATCCAGGGCCTGGCCGACGGCACGGTGGACGCGATCGCGACCGATCACGCCCCGCACCACACGGACGAGAAGTGCGTCGAGTTCGCGCTGGCCCCGTTCGGCGTCGTGGGGCTCGAGACGGCAGTGGCGATCTGTCTCGACCGGTTGGTCCAGCGCGGGGCGATCCCGCTCGCGCGCTTGGTCGAGCTGCTGACGATCGGTCCGGCGCGGATCCTGCGCCTGGACCGCGGTACGCTCCGCCCCGGGGCCGTGGCCGACGTGACGGTGCTCGATCTCGAGCGCACGACCACCGTGCGCCCGGAGCAGTTCCAGTCCAAGGGGCGCAACACGCCCTTCGGCGGCTGGGAGTTGCGCGGGGCTCCGGTGTTGACGATCGTCGGCGGTCGGGTGGTCCACGACGCACGCTGACAGCGACAGGAGGTGGGCTCCATGCACTCGATGCCACCCGGCCCGGCCGTGCTCTCGACCGATCTCCCGGGCCTGTCCCTGAGCGCTCGCGGCAAGGTCCGTGATCTCTACGACCTGGGTGACCGCCTGCTGCTCGTGGCGACGGACCGTCTGTCCGCGTTCGACCACGTGCTGCCCGATCCGATCCCGGACAAGGGCAAGGTGCTGAACCAGATCTCGTCCTTCTGGTTCGAGCGGTTTCGCGATCTCGTGCCGAACCACGTGCTGTCGACGCGCGTCGAGGAGTTCCCGGAAGCCGCGCGCGCGCATGCGGCGATCCTGGCCGGCCGGACCACGCTCGCGCGCAAGCTCGCGATGCTGCCCATCGAATGCGTGGCGCGCGGCTACCTCGCCGGCTCCGGATGGAAGGAGTACCGGGCCAGCGGCACCGTGTGCGGGATCCGACTCCCCGCGGGCCTCGCCGAGTCGTCCGCCTTGCCCGAGCCGATCTTCACGCCGGCGACCAAGGCGCAGGACGGCCACGACCTCAACATCCCGTACGAGGAAGCCGAGCGGATCGTCGGCCGCGAGCTCGCCGCACGGCTCCGGGACACCACGCTCGCGCTCTACGCCGCGGGAGCCGACTACGCCCGCGCGCGGGGCATCCTGATCGCCGACACGAAGTTCGAGTTCGGGCTGGGCGAGGGCCAGCTCGTCCTGGCCGACGAGGTGCTCACACCCGACTCCTCCCGCTTCTGGCCCGCAGCGGGCTACGCGCCGGGTCGCGGCCAACCCTCGTTCGACAAGCAGTTCGTGCGCGACTATCTCGAGTCGATCGCCTGGAACAAGGAGCCACCCGTGCCCCATCTGCCGCCCGCGATCGTGGCCGGCACGCGCGCGCGCTACCTCGAGATCTTCCGCATCCTCACCGGTCGCGAGCTGGCGTGACGCGCGTAGGCCGCCCCGTTCAGGCCAGCGAGCGGAACGGGGCGAAGCCGGCACAAGCCGTGGCCCAGCCCGCGTCGGCCGAGCTGGCCACGATCCGCGCGTCCCACGTGCGCGCGAAGCGCTCGACTCGCTCGACCGCCTGGTCGAGCCGTGCGGCGAGCACGGCGGACGAGCGTACGGCGCGATCGATCGCCGCCCGGGCGCGCTCGGCGCGATCGAGATCGGCGCAGTAGAGCAACAGGTCGCAGCCGGCTTCGAGCGCCTCGAGCGCCACGCTTCCCGAGAGGTCGCGCGGCGCGACCGCACCCATCTCGAGGTCGTCCGTGGCCACGAGGCCCTCGTATCCCAGCGTTCCGCGCAGCAGTCCGGCCACCACCGCTGGCGAGCACGATGCAGGCCGTGACGGAGTCGGATCGAGCGCCGGATAGTGCCCGTGTCCGACCATCACGACCGGCGCGAGCGGACCGAGATCGCGGTAGGGGCGCAGATCGGCTTCGAGCTCGGATCGATCGCGCCCGACGAACGGCAGCTCGTGGTGCGAGTCGACGCGCGTGTCCCCGAGTCCGGGGAAGTGCTTCAGGCAGCCGGCGACGCCCTCGGCCTGGAGCCCCTCGAGGAACGCGCGCGCGTGGAGCGAAACCCGTGAGGGGTCCGTGCCGAACGCACGCGTGCCGATGCCGTTCGGGGCATCGGGAGCCGAGAGATCGACGACGGGGGCGAAGTCGAGATTGAAGCCGAGGGCGCGGAGCGCCCGTCCCGTGGCTGCGGCGAATCGCGACGTCGCAGCCGGTCCGGCGGCGGCCAGCCGCTCGGCCGTGGGTGTGGGGCCGATCCAGGGCTCGAGCCGGCTGACGCGACCGCCCTCCTGATCGAGAGCCAGGATCCGGGGACCCGGAACGAGGCCGCGAAACTCCTCGAGCAAGCTCCGGGTTCTCTCCGGGCTGGCCAGGTTGCGCCGGAACAGGATGAGACCCGCCGGCTCGAGCGCGACGACGCGCCGCGCGAGATCGGGTGTCCAGTCCGTTCCGGGAATCCCGATCAGGAGACAAAGTCCGCCGTGGATCGGGGTGCGTGTCGTCACCCAGCGAGATTATCACGCGGCCCGGGCGGCGAATCCGCCTTGTGACCACGGGAATGACGGAATCGCAATTGACGCCTCGCGGTGTGGATGATAGGTTTTGCCGCGCCGACCGGGGGGGCGGCGCCCACGACCCAGCATGATCGGAGTCGGAACGGACGATGCCCGGACGGTTCTCATTGACCAGGCTCCGGTTCCCGCGCGCGTTCTATACGATTCTGATTCTCCCGCACGCTCGAAGCCGGTTCCGCAAGCTCCACCTGTCGCGTGGGTTCCTGATCTCCCTGGCCGGACTGGCCGGCCTGACGATCGTGGCGGGACTCGCTGCGCCGCACCTGTGGTTCCGGATCCAGAGCCAGGCCGCTGAGATCGAGGCTCTGACGCTGCAGAACCACGAGCTCGAGCGGCAAAAAACGTACTTCGAGAGCGCCGTGGCGGAGATGTCGAGCCGACTCCAGGGGGTCGAATCGCGGGCGACGCAGCTGGCCGACGCGCTCGGGGTTGCGGGCCTCCCGTCCGAGCGTCCCGCAGCCGGCGGACCCGGCCCCGTGTCCGGGCGCTCGCGCTGGTTCCTGGACGACGAGTTCGAGTCGCTCGAGGGGCGGGCGGAGAACCTCGAGACGTCGTTCGAGACGATCGGCAGGGCGTTCGAGGAGCGTCTGCGCCTCCTCAGCTCGACGCCGAGCATCCTGCCGACCCCGGGGTGGTTCTCGCACGGCTACGGTTGGCGTCAGGATCCGTTCTCCGGGCGGCCGCAGTTTCACCGCGGCGTGGACATCGTGGCCGACAAGGGCGCGCTGGTGGTCGCGACGGCGGACGGCGTGGTGTCGCGGTCCATCCGTGTGCCGGACTACGGCAAGATGATCGACGTATCGCACGGCTACGGCTTCGTGACGCGCTACGCCCACTTGAACGAGATCCTGGTTCGCCCCGGGCAGCGGGTCCATCGCGGCGAGACGATCGGCCGCGTCGGTAGCACGGGCCGATCGACCGGCCCCCACGTGCACTACGAGGTGTTTCGCGACGGTCGGCGCGTCAACCCCTGGAAGTACCTGGCCCCGTCGCGCTGATCCGACGTGGTACCCTCCCTGCATGGGCGGCGACTCGCCAAGCGAGCCAGGCGATCCGGTCGAGCCCCAAGCCACTCTCGTGCCGGCGCGCGGACGGCTGCCCGCGCCGTTCGACCCGTTTCGTCGGTACATGGCCGAGATCTCCCACTACCCGCCGCTGACCCGCGAAGCCGAGCAGGAGCTGGCCCGCCAGTATCGCGACACGGGTGACAAGCGCGCCCTGTTCCGCCTCGTCACGGCCAATCTCATGCTCGTCGTGCGCATCGCCCTCGGGTATCGACGCGCCGCGCGCAACCTGCTCGACCTGATCCAGGAAGGCAACGTCGGCCTCCTGCAAGCCATCGATCGCTTCGACCCCGGCCTCGGGGTCCGGCTCCCGACCTACGCGGCGTACTGGATTCGCGCCTACATGGTGAAGTTCCTGCTGGACAACGTCCGTCTGGTGCGAGTCGGGACGACGAACGCCCGCCGCAAGCTCCTGCGAAACCTGCGCCGCGAGAAGGAGCGGCTCGAGCGGTCTGGATTCGACGTCGGCCCGCGCCTGCTGGCGGAGCATTTCGGAGTGTCCCAGGCCGACGTGGAGGATGTCGAGCGCGCCCTGGCCTCGCGTGAGGTCTCGCTCGATGCCCCGGTACGGGCGGGGGACGAGCGCGCGGCATCCGAGGTGATCGCCGACCCGCGGTCTCCCGATGTCGAGGAGCAGGTCGCGCAGCGCGAGCTGCGGGAGCGGTTCGAAGCGGTCATCGGGCCGTTCCGCAAGGGACTCTCCGAGCGCGATCGGGCGTTGCTCGATGAGCGAATCCTCAGCGACAGCCCGCGGACCCTCCAGGAGATCGGGGACCGTTTCGGCACGACGCGCGAGGCGGTGCGCCAGGCCGAGACCCGCGTGCTCGCTCGGCTGCGTGCGCTGGTCGAGCGAGAGCTCGGCGACCTGGCCCAGGTCAAGACGGGTCGACGTGTCCACGGAGACACGGGGCGTCAACGGTGAGCCACGTGGACGTGCCCTGACGGGCTTGACTCGGCCCGGGCCTGGGCCGAACTTGGCCAAGATACGGAGCCGGCAAGTGATTCCTGGCGCCGAGCATTGTTCGGCCCGGATCTTGCTGCTATCCTGGCGCGGCGTCGAGCAATAGGTGCCGGCGCGCGCTGGATACCGCTTCCGATTTCGAGGCGGATATGCAGGTGCTGATTCTCGTATTTGCGGTCGTACTCAGCCTCGCCGCAGCGCTGGCCACCGCGGCAGGCGTACTCAGCTTGTTCTTCCGGCTCATGGCCCGCCGCCGCGAGCCCTGACGGCCGCCCGGCGCCGTCCGCCGACCCCATCCTAGGGCGCGGCGACCCCCAGTGCATCGTTGGCCGCCTGGTGCGAGCCTTCGACATCGGGCAGGGCGAGCATGGCGTCGTAGTGCGTACGGGCTTCGTCGTACTTCCCCGTGCCGTCCAGGAGCAACGCGAGCTGGTAGTGCGCGTGGACCACGTAGCGGAGCGTCTGGCCCTCGGCGGGAAGCTGAAGCAGCTCGCGTAGAATCGCCTCGGCTTCGGCCTTGCGGTCAGCGGCCGAGAGCGCCACGGCGACCTTCAGGCGCGCCACGGCATCTCCGGGCTTGAGCGCCAGCGCACGCTGGGCCGCAGCCAGGGCGTCCGTCGGCTTGCCGGCCCCGAGTAGCCGATCGACGTCCGCCAACGCCGCCTGGTAGCGGAACGTGGAATCGACGGAGTCGGCTCGTGAGCGCACCCAACCGGCGAACGCGGTGTCGGCCCGCTCCGCATCCGTTCCGATCGCCGCAGCCAGGGCGCCGATCGTCAGCGGCTTCGCCGAATAGACGCTGCGGACTCGATCGATGCCGCCCGTGTCGAGGAGCCACTTGACGAACAGCCCCGCAGCGGGAAACGCGGTGGCGTCCTGGGTCAGCTCGCGCAGCGCTTCCTCGTCGAGCAGAGTCGCCAGCGTGGGCACGGCATTGCGGTCGACCACGAGGGCGGCGAACCGGTTCAGATCTGCCGCGCGCTCGAGCGCGACCGCCAGACCCTCGTAGAGCGCGGTCTGGTAACACGGACCCCATACGGCCCGAGCGACGAGGTGAATCTCCTCGTGCGGACTCGGCGCGGCCGCGTACTCGGCGGTCACGTGCAGCGCGCGCGCGGACGGGACGCTGTGGACGAGATCGGCGACATCCGTTTCCGCGCGCTTCGTCTCACGATCCGGGTACACGAACAGCTCGATGCCGTAGTCGGGACCCGGATCGCCCACCATCTGGATCGCGCGCGTCAGCGCTGCCTCGCGCGCTGCGAGCACCCGCTCGACCTCCTGCGCGGAGAGGCTCTCGGGCACGTAGTGCACGGTGTAGCGTGCCGATGTCTTCCGCGCGCTCAGCTTCCCGCGGGCGGCCGCGTGATCCTGTTCCGCATGGACGTTGCGCTTCGGCGGCCATTGGCTCGCGTCCTCGAAGTTGCCTTGCCGCACGATCGTGCAATCCCGAAACACGGCCCAGTCCGATCCGGTGAACGGCATGGGGAAGTACCGATCGATCTCGGCGTCCGTGCGCGACCAGAAGACCAGACGTCGCTCGGGGTTGTAGGGCGAGGCGACGGCGAAGAGCAGGTCTTCGCCGTCGCCGACGCGAATCCCGCCCAGGAACGAGCGACCGTCCGGGATCTGGGCGAACGGCTTCGGTGCACGCTCGGTCCCGATGATCCGGTTGTCCCAGCCGATCACGAAGAGATCGCCCTGCAGCTGCTCGGGGGTCACGGAGGCGTCGGCGACCACCGTCGCGTCGACTCCGTGCTTGTGTCGCAGGTAACCGGCGCGCCGCTCGGCGCAGAGCCGATTCGTCGCCACGTCGGCGCCGGGCGCGGTGGAGTACACGACCGTGACGCGCTTCAGGCCGAAGAGCGCGGCGGCTCCGATGTAGTCGGCGCGGGCGATCCGCGGCAGCGCGACGGCCGCGAGCAGGCACAGGGCGGCGAAGCACGACTGGGCACGCATCCGAGCATTCTAGCCATCGGGCCCGTCGCTCCGCCTCTGCGGCCGTGGCGCTGGCGAGCCGGCTCGCCTAGAATCGCGCGCGGTCTCGACCTCCCATGGCCAAAGTCTTCGCGCTCGCGGATCTGCACCTCTCGGGCACGGGCGAGAAGCCGATGGACGTTTTCGGCGAGCTGTGGCGCGACCACGCCGCGCGGATGGCCGGGGCCTGGGATCGGCTGGTGACCCCCGGGGACGACGTGCTGCTGGCGGGCGACCTGTCCTGGGCCAGGAGCCTCGACGGAGCGGCACCCGACCTGGCCTGGATCGCGGAGCGGCCGGGCCGCAAGCTGCTGCTGCGCGGCAATCACGACAGCTGGTGGTCGAGTGTCGGGAAGGTGCGCCGTGTCCTCCCTGCGGGAATCGAGCTCCTGCACAACGACGCCCACCGGGTGGGCCCGTTCGTCGTGGTGGGCGCCCGGGGCTGGGTCGATCCCGACGATCCGCGCTCCGCGGCCGGAGATGTCCGCATTTTCCGACGCGAGATCGATCGGCTGCGTGCCTCGATCGCAGACGCCGACGCGCGCTTCGAGCGCGCGTGGCCCCGTCTGGCGCTCCTGCACTTCCCACCGTGGATCGCGGGCCGGGAGCCGAGCGAGGTCGTCGAGGTCCTGCGTCACGCAGGGGTCCGGGTCTGCGTCTACGGGCACCTGCACGGAGACGATCATCGGGTCGCGATCCGCGGAGAGCGGCTGGGGCTGCGCTTCGAGTTCGTCGCGGCGGATGCGGTGGGCTTCGCGCCGGTCGAGATCACGCACCTCGCCTCGGGGCCGGATGGTTGCGCCGCATGAGCGCCCTGCACAGGCCCCCACGCGGGTCGCGAACGTGGAGCGGCCGCCCGCGCGGCGCTGCGGGCGCACCCGCTGCGACGCGTCACGGGTCGCCGAGCACGCCGACCCGGCGCATGGCCCCGGGAGTCGGGCCGCTGCTGCGCTCGCTCGAGGGTGCTCCGTTCGTGCGCTATCGCGAGATCCTCGGTAGCCACGCCGCGGGCGAGTTCACGATCCGGGTGGACCAGGTGCCGGCCGATCCGTTCGCCGAGTCCGCACGGATCTGTCTCATCGGCGGGCGCGCCGCGGCCGGGCTGCTACCCGAGGCCGTGCGCGACCGGCACGCGCGGGTCGGTGTCGAGGACTGGTTCGCCCGCCGCGCCGTGGCGGCGTGCGCGCAGCTGGGGAGCGCACGCCCCGGGCAGACGCATGTGCGCGTGCAGGAGATCGGGTCGGCGATCGTCGAGCGTTCGGCCTGTCGCCTGGGCAGCGACACGATCGAGCTGCGCCTGCTGGTCGACCTCCCGGTCGCATCCGGCCGGATCCGTGGAACGGAGTGCGAGCGCCTGTTCGTCGAAGACCTCCCGCGGATCGCGACTCGTACGCTGCTGTGCTCGAGCGACGCGGCGCGCAAGGCGCGCGAGGCCGCGCAGGTCGCTGCGGATCATGGGATGCTCCAGCGGCAGATCGTCGAGCGTGGCCTGGTGGCCTTCCTGCCCGATGGCGCGTGGCTCGACGAGGGGAGCACAACGGTCCGCGCGACGCCGCAGCGACTCGAGGCGCCGGCGTCGCTCGCGACCCATCTCGAGCGGGAGCAGGGCGGATCGGTGCGCGGGCTCGCGATTCCGGCGGGTGTCACGCTGATCGTCGGCGGCGCGTTCCAGGGCAAGTCGGCCCTGGTCGACGCGCTGGTGGCCGCCGTGCATCCGCACCCGCCCGGCCACGCGTGGGCTGGAATCGCGAGCCACCCGGACGCGGTTCCGATTCGCGCGGAACCCGGTCGATTCGTGCAGGGCCTCGATCTCACGGCCTTCCTCGACGATCCCCCATGGGGTATGCGCGCGGCGTGCTACTCGACCGACTGCGCGAGCGCGGTCGTCTCCCAGGCCGCCGCCGTCGCCGAAGCTCTCGAGGTCGGGGCGCGGGTCCTGCTCATCGACGAGGATCGGTCGGCCCCGCGCTGGCTCGCGCGAGATGGCGTGATGCAGCGACTGGTCCCGCGCCCGCAGGACTCCATCACGCCGTTCCTCGAACGGGCTCGTGAGCTGTACGAAGACCACGGTGTCTCGAGCGTCGTGGCGACCGGGGCGATCGGGGACTTCGTCCAAGTCGCCGACACGGTACTGAGCGTGGAGGACGGCCGGCTGAACGACGTCACGCTTCAAGCCCGCGATCTCGCGGCGGCGACCCGCTCGTTCCGCGTGCGCGAGAGCGGACGCGCGATGCGTCTGCCGGCGCCACGAATTCCCGAGGTCGCCCCCGACGCGGATCTCGCGCGGCTGCACGTCGGCGCGCGGGGCCGGAGCCTGCGCGTCGGCTCGCAGACGATCTCGCTCGACATGCTCGATCCGGTCACGGAACCGGGGCAGCCCCGCACGCTCGCGCGCTGGCTCGAAGAGGTCGCACGTCGCATCGCCGAGGGCGGTACGGTCCGAGACCTGGCCTTCTCGTTCGACGAGTGGATCGAGCGCGAGGGGCTCGACGCTCTGGCCCCGCCCGCGGCCTACGACCTGACCCGACCCCGACGCTTCGAGCTGGCGGCGGTCCTCGGCCGGTGGCGCGCCCTGCGATTCCGCCCCTGCCCGGGAGACGGCACATGATCCTGCCCGGCCGGCTCGGCTGTGCGCTCGCGTGCGTCGCGATCGCTGCCGGCGCCGCCGCGCGCGACGCTCCGCCCGCGACAGACGACCCGGCTCTCGAGCACGCCCGAGGGCTCCTGCGCGAATGTCGCCCACTCGAGGCGGCCGAGGCGTTCGCTCAGATCCTGGCGCAGCGCCCGGACGACGAGCGAGCGATTGCGGGACGGATCGAGTCCTGGATCGACGCCGATCGCTGGAACGCAGCGCTCGCGGAGGTCACGGCGCTCGGCGAGCGGGCCCGCGTGCGGGTCGCGCTGGCCTCCGCGGCAGGTGCGGCGCTCTTTCGCGCGGGCCACATCGCGGAGGCGGGAGATGTTCTCGGTCCCCATGCCGACTCGAGCGAGCTCGCGGCGAGAGGGTTGAGCGTGCTGGGGGCGGTTCGACTGGCCGAGGGTCGCTCGACCGAGGCGGTGGACCTCATGCGCCGCGCGCTTGCCGCGGATCCGGACGATCCACGGGTCGTGCTCCGGGCCGCCGAGGCCACGACCAGCCGCAAGGAGGCGGTCGAGCGCCTGGCGCGCTACCTCGAGATCGGCGAGCGGGATGACGCGGACCGCCGCGAGGGGGCACGGGGCACGCTCGAAGGGCTCCGCGCGCTCGGGGAGCGCAGCGTCTGGCGGCTCGAAGCCGCGCCGACGCGGCTCGAGCTGCCACTGGGCCCGCTCGTGGGCCCGGAGGGCGATCCGATCGCCTGGACCGTCACAGCCCGATTGGGCGCGAAGCGCCACGCCGCTCGTCTGCTCCTGGATACCGGGAGCGGCGGTCTCTTTCTGACCGATCGCGTGGCCCGACGCGCGGGTTTCGAGGCGCTGGCGCAGGAGACGGCCTTCGGAGGCGGCGGCGCGGGGAGGCATCGCTCGGCGCGCGGGCTGCTACCGGCGCTCGGGCTCGGCGACCTGCGGTTCCTCGATGCGCTCGTGACCACGACCCCGGTCGAGATCGATCCGACGGGTCGCTATCAGGGCATTCTGGGGCCCGGCCTCTTCGAGGGCTATCGAGTGACCCTCGACCTTCACGACGGGGTGCTGCGGCTCGAGCGCGGCGGCGAAGGCCTGACCCATGGTGTGGCGTACTGGGTCGTGGCGGGGCAGATCCTGGTGCGGGCGTTCGCGCGGGGCGGACCCGACGGGTTGTTCCTCCTCGATACGGGCGCGACCGCGAGCGTGCTCGATCTCGACTACGTGGCGCAGATCCCGGGGGCGAAGCTCTCCGAGCGGGCGCTGTCCCGCGGCTACGGCGGGACGATCCCGGGCGCGCGACGCGTGGAGAACGTCCAGATCGAGCTGCTCGGGCGCGCGACGCGCGGTCGAGATCTCGTCGCGGCGGATCTCTCGACGCGCAGTCGACTCGGTGGCGTCGAGATCGTCGGCTATGTGGGGATGGACCTCCTCGGTGGCGCGGTGCTGGTCCTCGACCCGCTCGCTCGGCGGCTCGACCTGCGCTGAGGAGCACTCAGACGGCCGGGCCGAGCGACTCGTCGAGCAAATCGAGGCGCCGGTCGACCGCAGCCAGCGCCAGGGCGTAGGGCTCCTCGCGCTCGAGATCCACGCCGGAGCGCCGCAGCAACGCGAGCGGGTAGTCCGAGCCGCCGGCGGCCAGGAACTCGAGGTACAGCTCCGCCGCCGGCAGGCCCTCGCGCAGGATCCGCTCCGCGAGGGCCATCGCCGCGACGATCCCGGTCGCGTACTGGTACACGTAGAAGTCGTAGTGAAAGTGGGGCACCGTGGCCCACTCGATTGCGTACGCGTCGTCGACCTGCACGACGCCGCGATCGTGCCCGTGGTACTCGCGCAACAGCGTCAGGTAGCTGGCGCTGAGCTCTTCGCCGGTCAGCGCCTCCCCGCGCTCGACGCGCTCGTGGATCCCGAGCTCGAACTCGGCGAACATCACCTGGCGGAACAGGGTCGCCCGGACCCCGTCGAGGAACGTGCCCAGCAGGAACCGTCGCTCGTCCGCGTCCTGGGCCGCGGCCTGCACGTGCTCCTGCAAGAGAGTCTCGTTGAGCGTCGAGGCGACCTCGGCGACGAAGATCGAGTAATCGGCCGTGGCGTACGGCTGCGCACGGTTGCTGAAGTGCGAGTGCAGGGCATGACCCAGCTCATGGGTCAGCGTCGAGACGCTCTCGAAATCGCGCGTGAAGTTGAGCAAGACGTAGGGATGGACCGCGTAGGCCCAGCCGTTCGCGTAGGCCCCGGCGCGCTTGCCGGGCGCCGGGTGCCAGTCGATCCACCGTTCGTCGAAGGCACGCGAGAGGGCCGCGGCGTAGCGAGTGCCGAGGGGCGCGAGGCTCCGCGTGACGATCTGGCGCGCTCGCGCGGTGTCGTATGCCGAGGGGGCGTGGGCCCCGAGCGGGCAGTGCAGATCCGAGTAGTGCAACGACTCGAGGCCCAGCGCCCGCGCGCGGAGCCCGAAGTAGCGGTGGAGCACGGGCAGTCGCGCTCGGACCTGCTCGATCAACGTGCGGTAGACGGAGACCGGCACGGCGTCTGCGTCGAGGGCGGCCGCCACGCACGACGGGTACCCGCGGGCTCGCGCACGGAACAGGTGGCTCTTGACCGTCCCGAACAGGTTGCAGCCGAGCGTCTCGCGAAATGTCTCGTAAGCGCCGAAGTAGGCGGGGAAGATGATCTGGCGATCCTCACGCACAGGTCGAATCCGCTGGGCCTGGAACGCCACCGGTGTCAGCCGTACATGCTCGCCGCCGCCGAGCGTGACCTCGGGGCGCGGGAGCTCCGCGTTGTTCAGCAGCTCGAACACGGCGGGAGGGGTCGAGCCGAGCATCGAGCTGGCCGACAGCAGCCGTTCCTCCCCCGGGCCGAGCACGTGGTGTCGCCGGCGCTCGATGTCCCGCAGGAAGAAGGCGTGAGGGGCCAGGCGTGGCTCGAGCGCCAGGTAGGACGCGACCGTCTCGGGCGGCAGGGCCAGGATCTCGGGCCTCAGGTAGGAGGTCGCGCTCGAGAACTCGACCGCGAGCAGATCCACGCGCTCGCGCGCTCCCTGAGCCGTGGCGACGCGTGTGTCCAGATCCGCCCGCAGGCCGACATAGGTGCGGAGCAGCGACAGTGCCTGGTGGGCCTCGAGGATCGCGTCGAGCGCGTCGGCCAGGCCGGACGCCGAGTCGCCGAGCCGGCCCGCGAAGTGCGCCAGGCCGGGGATTCGCTCCTCGAGCGCCTTCTCGGCCCGCGCCACTTCCTGAGGGTCTCCGAAGAGGTCCCCGAGGCTCCAGGTTTCGGAAAGAGGAAAGGCGGCGGTTTCCATGACAGAGAGCCTAGGGCGGTGGCTCGATCGGATCAACCCTGGGGACCAGAGTCATGTCGTCGAAGGCGAAAGCCCCGCGGGCGATGGCGACAATCCCGGGCACTGCAGGAGCTCGACGCAAGAGAAGCCGAGGGCGTGGCCCACGTACCCTTCGCCCGCTTCCCCGAGGCGCCCGAGGATCTCCTCGAGCGTCGGCTCCCGGCTCGTGGAGGCGCCACTCAGGGCGGAAAGGGAGGCCAGCAGGGCAATCGCCGGAACCCAGCGTCGGGCCCGGGTTGGTGCCGGAGGTGGGAGTTGAACCCACACGCCCCGAAGGGCGGGGGATTTTGAGTCCCCTGCGTCTGCCATTCCGCCACTCCGGCCGCTCGCGCGCGATTCTAGCGCAGGCTGCGAGGGACGGGTTTAAGTTGTTGACGATTCTCGCAATTACGGCTATCATGCCGCCGCGTGTCCGCCCCTTCCACCCGAGTGCCGACTTCCAAAGTGAGCGAGAACGCCATGCCAATCACGTCCTTCAAGATCGGTGACAAGGTCGTCTACCCGAACCACGGCGTCGGGGTCATCGAGCAGGTCACGCGCCGGTCGATCGGCAATATCGAGTCTTCGTTCTACTGCCTCCGCATCGTCGCCACGGACAGCACGGTGATGGTGCCGGTGGAGAACATCCGCGCAGTCGGGCTCCGCAAGGTCCTGACTCGCCGCGAGACCGGACACGTTCTGAAGGCCCTCCGCGAGGGCGAGGTCAAGACGTACGACGATTGGAAGGGGCGCTTCCAGGCGAACTCCGAAAAGATGCGCACGGGCGACATTCGCGCCGTGGCGGACGTGCTGAAGAGCCTGACCATGCTCAACGAGGTCAAGCCCCTGTCCTACCGTGAGCGCAAGATGCTCGATCGCGCGCGGTTCCTGCTGGTCTCGGAGCTGGCCGAGGCCAGCGGCAAGAAGGCGGAGGACGTCGAGCTCCAGATCGACGAGGCCCTCGGCGAGAGTCTGAAGGGCGCCAAGATCAAGGTCGAGCACTGATCGCGACCGAGCGCGCAACCCGTCGTCCCCGGACGCCCGGCTCTCCAGCCGGGCGTCGTCGTCTCCAGGCGTCATGGATCTGCCGATCCTGATTCCGGTGGTCCGCGCTTTGCGGTCCGCGCTGCGTGGGACCATCGTCGAAGAGGTCCGGCAGGACGACGACCGGTTTCGCTTCGTGTTCGTCGCGCAAGACGACACGCCGCGCTCGCTCGTGATCTCGATCGCTCCGCATCGTCCCTGGATCGGACGCCCGGCGTCGAGGTCCGCCCGCCGGGTCCTGTCCCCGACGCACGCCGAAGCCATGCTTCGCCGCCAGCTGAAGGGCCTGCAGCTCGTGGACATGTTCCTGGCCGACGGGGATCGCGTGATCACCCTGCGCTTCGCCGACGGCCAGACACTCGTGGCGGAGCTGGTTCCCCACCGCGCGAATCTGATCGTCGTGGGGTCGGACGGGGCTGTGCGAGGCTGGGCCCGGCGCCCACGATCGGCGGCGAGCCGGCTGGTCGAGGGCCAGCCCTACGCGCCCGCCCCCCGGCCGCGCACGCCCGACGCGCGGTCCCTTTCCGCAGGCGAGATCGACGAGCGGGTCGGGGAGCGCCGGCGGGAAGGCCTCGAGCTCCAGGCTGCGCTCGAGCGGGCTGTGTTCGGCATCGGCGTCGAAACGGCTCGCCTGGTGATCGAGGAGGCCGGGAGAACGGGGAGGAGCGCCGGCACGGTTCTCGCGCGGCGACTCGATCCCGTGGAGGTCGATCGCCTCGAGCCGCTGGTGCTGGCCGCGGAGGATCCGCGACAGGCAACAGCGGGAGAGCATGTCGACCGATCCAGTCTGCGCCTGTTGCCGTGGACGACCGATCCTGATTCCGACCTGCCCGGGCTCGCTCCCTTCCGAGGTCCCGATGCGGCCGGAACCGTCGGGATGTACCACGAGCTCCTGGACCAGATCGAAGCGCGGGGCGAGCGCGTCAAGGCGCTGCACGCGCTCCTCGCGGACGAGGAGCGCCGGATCCGCAGCGCTCTCGAGCGCGCGCGAGCCGACCTCGCGGGGTTCGAGGACTCCGAAGTCCATCGCCTCCGCGGGGAGGCCCTCCTGGCTGGGCTGTCCCGCGCGGTGCGCTGTGGCGACGTGGTACGAGTTCCCGACCCGTACTCGCTCGACGACGCCGAGATCGCGATCCCGGTTCGCCCCGGCCTGCCGCTCACAGCGTGTGCTGCGGAGTGCTTTCGGCTCCACAGGCGAGCGCTACGGGGCCGCGAGCATGCGCTCGCGCGCCAGGGCAGCCTCGAGGCGCGCCTGGTGCGGCTCGGTCGCATCGCGAGCGCAGCGACGAGCGAAGAGCCGGCTGCGCTCGACCGCGTGGAGCAGCAGCTGCGGCAGATCGGGCTCCCGATCGAGCCGCCGCGGAGCTCTCGACGCAGTGCGCCTCCCCCGACTCGGCGTGCGGCAGGGGTCCGGACGTTCCTCGCACCGGGCGGGAGCACGGTCCTCGCCGGGCGGAGTGGTCCGGGCAACGACCGGGTGACCTTCCGACTCGCCACCGCCGACGACTTCTGGCTCCACGCGCAGGGTGTCAGCGGGGCCCACGTCGTCCTGCGCGGGCGTCCGGGTGCGGCCGAGCCCGATCCCGACGCGCTGCGCTTCGCCGCCGGCATCGCCGCCTGGTACAGCGACGCGCGCGGTGAGGCGGCCGTGGACGTCCAGTGGACGCGGCGCAAGTTCGTGCGGAAGAAGCGGGCTGCACCCGCGGGGACCGTGATCCTCAAGAAGTTCCAGGTCATCCGGGTGCGGCCGTCGACGCCGGTCGAGCTCTGAACCGCGCAAGGACATGCGCGCTCTCGGACAAAACTTGGATCGGTTCGCAGAAAAGGTGGGCAGCTTCCCGGTTGACCCGGCCTGGGCGGTGGCCTAGATTCAGCGCCGGATCGTCGGTCTCGGGGTCGGGGGAGGCTCGTGAAGGAGGGTGTCAAGTACGCCGGCGGACTCCTCCTCACCGCGCTGCTGTTCGCGTGGGTCCTGCGCGGAACGGACCTGGGCATCGTGTGGCGCCAGATCCGGGCGGCCTCGCCGTGGGCGCTCGTGGGCTGCGCCGCTCTCAACTTCGGGCACAACCTCTTTCGAGTCTGGCGCTGGCAGGCGCTGCTCAAGCCGACTCGCGCGGGGGTCGGGTTTCGCGCGGCCTTCGTGGCCGTGGTGGTTGGCTACTTGACCACATGGGTGGTTCCCGGACGCTTGGGGGAGCTCGTCCGCCCGCTCCTCCTCTCCAGCCGTGAGGGGGTTCCGCTCGGCCCGTGCATCGGTACCGTGGTGGCGGATCGACTGCTCGACGCGGCCACGATCGCGGCGCTCTTCGCGGTGGGCAGCTTGACCACTCCGCTCGCCGGGCCAGCGGCGCAGCACGCGGACCTGCTGCGTCACGGCTCGCTCGTGCTCGTCGGCTGCGCGATCGCCGGTCTCCTGGGGATGCTGGTCCTGGCACACGCATCCCCGGCGATGGCCGCGTGGCTCGAGCGCGGTCCGCGTCCGCTACGCTGGCTCGCGCGGATCGCGGCCGAGGTCTCGCATGGGGCGACCGCGCTCGCGCGTCCGCGCCTGGCTGCGCTCGTCATCCTGAACAGCCTCGCGGCGTGGCTGGCCATCGCGCTCGGCACGTGGCTCGGGATCCGCGCCGTCGGTGCCGATCTGGCGTTCGGAGCCGTGCTCGTGATCCTGCCGATGCTCGCGCTCGGCGTCGCGTTGCCCACGCCGGGCGGCGCTGGCGGGTACCACGGGGCCATGAAGGTCGGGCTCGTCGCGTTCGGGATCGCGGAGTCGGCCGCCGTGAGCGCGGGACTGCTGATCCACGTGGTGATCACCGTTCCGATCCTGATCACCGGTTGTGTGCTGCTGTGGACCGAGGGCATCTCGTGGCGCGAGGTCCGGGCCTCGGCTGCGGGGATGCGGCGGCTGGGCGCGCGCGGAGCGCCCGCATCCGTCGTGGAGAACGCCTCGTGAAGTGCCCGTTCTGCGCCAAGACCAAGGACAAGGTCGTCGATTCGCGCGAGAGCGGCGCCGGCGATTCGATCCGCCGCCGCCGCGAGTGCCTCGACTGCGGGCGACGCTTCACGTCCTACGAGCGGATCGAGGAGATTCCCTACCTCGTGATCAAGAAGGACGGGCGCCGCGAGGCGTTCGACCGGACGAAGCTCACGGCCGGGATCCACCGCGCGTGCGAGAAGCGCCCCGTCTCGGCCAAGGCGCTCGACGCGTTGGTGGAGGAGATCGAGCAGCTCGCGACCGACAGCCCGGACCGTGAGATCTCCTCGAGCCTGATCGGGGAGCGCGTCATGGAGCGGCTGCGCGAGCTGGACAAGGTGGCGTACGTGCGCTTCGCCTCCGTGTACCGCGAGTTCGAGGACGTGCGCGAGTTCATGGCCGAACTGCAGAACCTCGAGGGGCGCAAGTAGCCCCGCGGAGACCGTCGTGACCTCAACCTTGGGACCGTTCCTCGAGATGGCTCGGATCCAGAGCGAGATCAACCGCCTGTTCGACAACCTGATCGACCTGGGCGGGGCCGACCGCGGCGAGGGCGCGTGGATCCCCAACGCCGACGTGATCGAAACGGAATCGACGGTCCTGCTGCAGGTCGATCTGCCGGGCGTCGACCCGGACAAGCTCTCGGTGAGCGTGCTGGGAGGCCACGTGATCCTGCGCGGGGAGAAGGTCCGACCCGCGGTCGCCGCCGGAGCGGAGAGCCACGTCGCCGAGCGCGCCTACGGTGGGTTTCGCCGCGTGATCCAGCTCGGTGTGCCGGTCAACACCCGTCAGGCGGCGGCGTCGCTGCGCAACGGCCTGTTGCGGGTCGAGTTCCCCAAAGTTCCCAATCGTCGCGGCGAGGAAGTGCCGATCGAGGTACGGGCCGAATGAACTCCGTCGAGCCTGCCAAGGGCGTGAGCGAGGACGTCCGTATTCCCGAGCGGCTGCCGGTGCTTCCGCTGCGCGACCTCGTCGTCTACCCGTTCATCATCTCTCCGCTGTCGGTGGCTCGAGACATCTCGATCCAGGCGGTCGACGAGGCGCTGGCCTCCAATCGCATGATCCTGCTCGTGGCCCAGCGCGACAAGGACGAGGAGGAGCCGGGGCCGGACGACCTGTTCCGCGTCGGGACGGTCGCGGTCATCATGCGCATGCTCAAGCTGCCCGACGGGCGGATCCGCGTCCTGGTCCAGGGCGTGTGTCGGGCGCGCGTCGACGAGTTCCTGAATCAGGCGCCGTACCTGCAGGCCCGGCTGACCAAGGTCGAGGACCTGGCGCACGATCCCGACTCGATCGAGACGGAGGCGGTGCTGCGCTCGGTCAAGCGCTTGCTCGAGCGGGCCTCGACGCTGGGCAAGAACTTGCCCGCGGAAGTCATGGCCATCGCCGGCAACCTGCAGGACCCCGGACGCCTGGCCGATCTGACCGCGTCGAACCTCGACCTCAAGCTGGCCGAGGCCGAGGACATCCTCGAGACGCTCGACCCGCTGGCCCGGCTGCGCCGCGCTCACGACTACCTCAAGCGCGAGCTCGACCTGCTGTCGATGCAGCGCGAGATCGACTCGCTGGCTCGTGACGAGATGGACCGCTCGCAGCGCGAGTTCTACCTGCGCCACCAGATGAAGGCGATCCTCAGCGAGCTCGGGGAGGGCAACGAGCTGGCCGAGGAGATCGAGCAGTACCGGGCCAAGCTGGCCGGGCTGCGCTTGCCGGCCGACGTCCGCGAGGAGTTCGACCGGCAGCTCAAGAAGCTCGAGCGCATGCACCCGGACTCGTCGGAGTCGTCGACGCTGCGCAACTACCTGGACTGGATGGTCGGCATGCCGTGGGGCAAGACGACCCGCGACAGCGGCGACCTGGTCAAGGCGGCGCGGATCCTCGACGAGGATCACTTCGGCCTGGAGAAGATCAAGGAGCGCATCCTCGAGCATCTCTCGGTGCGCAAGCTGAACCGCCGCAGCCACGGTCCGATCCTGTGCTTCGTCGGCCCGCCCGGCACCGGCAAGACGTCGCTCGGCAAGTCGATCGCGTCGGCGCTCGGCCGCAAGTACGTGCGGATCTCGCTCGGCGGCGTGCGCGATGAAGCCGAA
>Ga0180063_1000018_pt1 | contig 34777 bp, 37 predicted proteins | sample EasRivT47_16_10D_FD_121776 | JGI IMG/M metagenome (GOLD analysis project Ga0180063, IMG submission 121776) | Soil microbial communities from meander-bound floodplain in the East River, Colorado, USA - East River metaG ERMLIBT47_16_10D | ecosystem: Environmental > Terrestrial > Soil > Floodplain ...
ACGACACCGTGAAGCTCGACCCCGCGGTCTCGAATGCTTCGCGGATTTGGAAGGTCCCCAGCACACTCGCGCGCAAGGGACCAGCTTCCCCGCTCCGGCCGTACCGGCGCGCGGCGTTCCTCGGGGGACCGCCGTGGCGCTGAACCCCGTAGCAGCCCGCCGAGCCATCCCGGCTCCGGCTCCGCGGCCACCTGCGGCGGCGCGTGGACCAGCGTTCCCGGGCGAAGGCACAGCGTACGGACTCGCCGGGCTCGAGGCGGAATGCCGCTCGGTCGCAACCGCCGGACCGGGCGAGCGACACCCAGCCCTGAACAGGGCCGCGTTCGCGGCTGGCCAGCTCGTCGCCGGCGGTGAGCTCGGCGAGGCGCACGCGGCCACGTCGCTGCGCGCGGCGGCATCGGAGCTCGTCGCCGAAGGGCGAGAGCGCGAGGTCGAGCGAACGATTGCCGACGGGCTCGAGGCAGGCGCGCGGGAGCCGCGGAGCGCTCCGGACCGGCCGGCGGGTAGCAACGGCACGCCCCCGGGCCATGCGGTCGAGCCCGTGCCGCTCGAGGCCCTGCACGACGAGGAGCACACGACCGACGGACACTCTCCGCCGCCCTGGACGATTGAACCCGCGCAGGCCGACCCGGGGCCGCGTGTCCGCGACGGCGTCGGGGGCGACGACGCATGGCGCGCGGGCTTCGTCGAGCAGGGCTCACCGATCCCAGCGCCGTGCGATCTGTACGCTGACGAGGTTCGCCCGGAGCGACCCGAGTTCATGGTGTCGAGCCTGTTCCGCCGGTACGGCGTCGCGCTCGAATGGGCCCAACCCGGGGGCTTCAAGACGAGCCTGACGCTCCGGATGATCCACGAGGCGCACGGGGCGGCAGCGACGGACCGACTGCTCGACAATCCCGGCCTACGGATCGAGCACCCACCGAGCCGCGTGCTCATGCTCACAACCGAGGAGACGATCGGCGAACTCCGCTTCGTCGCGGACGCGGTACGGCGTGGCATGGATCGGCCCGAACCGCTACCGCCCGGCACGCTCGTACACCTGTACGCGCACCAACCAGGCCGACGGATCACGCTGCGCGACCTGCCGGCGATCTACGGGGACCATGGCCCGTTCTCGTGGTGCGTCCTCGACTCACTGACCGGGCTCCGGCCGAAGCAGATCGGCGGCCGGCGGATCGAGTGGGACAAGGACAACGACTCGGCGAACGACATCATGCTCGACCTACGCGGCTGGGCGTCGGAGTGGCGGACGCTGATCCATGTCCTGCACCACTCGGACAAGCTCGTACAGCACTACCGCGGCCCGGTCGATTGGTGGGCCAGTACCGACACCATGTTCGGGCTGCTCGCCGTGGACGGCCGGGTCCGCGTGAAGCCTGAGAAGACCCGCGGCGGACCGCGCCTCGACCCGTTCCTGATCGAACCGACCTGGGACGCCGACACGCTGCGGTTCGCCTACCGAGGCGCAGACACGACAACCGATGGCGCACCGCTATCCCCGACCGCCGCGAAGGTGCTGGCGTTCCTCAAGGGCCGCGGCCCGACTATGCAGTCGATCATCCCCGACCAGATCGACGCGTCCCGCAACGCAGTCGCCGATGCGTTCAAGGTGCTCGAGACACGCGGCGAGGCCGAGCGAACCGGGAACGTGCATCGCGGATCGCCTGAATGGGTCGCTGTTGCGCATGTCGTTGGGCAGGTCGAGGAGTGAGCGAGTGAGAAACCAAGCCAAACACGAACCAACTGCGCCGACCTGCTCACCTGCCCACCTGCTCAATTGGGCAGGTCGGGTCGTAGCACCGGGGATCGGGGCGGGAGAGAGCAGAGCGAAGCTCTCTCCCACCCCCGTGCGACCTGCCCACCTGCACACCATGACTATAGGGAGTGGGCAGCAGGTCGCGCCGACCGTCAGTGTCGGCGGGAGTGCCTGATGCCCTCCGCACCGCCACGCCACTGCCCACGGTGCCGAAGCGCTCACCACGGGCGGTGTCCGCGCTCCAAGCGCGAGCCGTTCGATGGTGGGCGCGGCTCAACCAGGCGATGGCGCGAGATCCGATCGGCGATCCTCGCACGCGATCCCGTGTGCGTGCGCTGCCGTGCTGCCGCGGCCACCGACGTGCACCACGTCGTGCCCGTCTCTCGTGGCGGTAGCGCCGACGAGGCGAACCTCGTGGGGATGTGCCACGCCTGCCACACCGCGATCCCAACACGCCAGGGGGGGGGCGAAAGTTGGGCGGCCTACGGCGGACACCGCGGGGCGCATGTTTGCATGCGCCAGTCCCCCCGGTTGTTTTTCGAATCCGCTCGGCCGCCCTGCGGGCCGCCGGATGACGCCGTGAGGCCACGATGAAGCCGCAACGACCACCGGCGCACCTGCGCCCGGCCACGCGCGCCTGGTGGGCCGCCATCGCACGGGATTACCACCTTGAGGATCACCACCTGCTGCTGCTGACCGCCGCGTCCGAGGCGTGGGATCGGCTCCAGGAGGCGCGGGGGCGCATCGCGGCGGATGGCGCCTACCTCGCCGACCGCTTCGGTGTGTTGCGGGCGCACCCGGCGATCGGTGTCGAGACGCAGGCACGGATCGGCTTCGCGCGGTTGATTCGCGAACTCGGGCTCGACCTCGCGGATCCGGACGCCGCGCGGCCCCGGCGTGTCGGCGGGGCCATTTCATGATCCGGCGCCGGAGCCTGCCTCGTCGCGAATCGTTCGGCGACTTGACGCCGGAGCTGCTCGCGGCGCTGGAGACGGGGCACGACAACTTCGGAGCCCTCAGCCCGGCGCGAGGCAGGCGCCTGTCGGCTGATGCGCTCAAGGTGGCGCGCGCGGCGTGGCAGCTGCACCGCCAGCGAATCCTCGTCGCGTGGATACGGAAGCACCCAGGCACGCGCCCGTGGTCGTGGTGGCGCTGGGACGCGCCTCCGCGGACCCGTCGCCGGCGGATCGGCGGCACGGGTACGGCGCTCCCCGGCACCTGGAACTGGTATGGCCGACCGTCCGCGTACGCCGGCGACTACGACGGCTCGAACCCGCCCCGGTTCGAGCCCGAGCATGAGTTCCTCGAGCGGCACGGACTGCTCGCACCGCGTGAGCGCGCGGCCCTGAAGTCGATCGAATGTCGTGCCGCTGCGGCGGCCAGACAGAACACACGCGAGGACGTTGACGGCGCGCAGCCGCGCCACGGAGGAGCGAGATGATCGAGTTGATCCGAAAGGCAGTCACGGGGCGTCAGGGGTCCGGGAACATCGATCGCGAGGTCGAGAACGTCGTCGTCGAATTCGTCGACCAGGCGTTGCGGGAGGAGCGCGCCCGGCTCCTTCCAAAGCGGATCGAGGCGCGGGCAACGATCGAGCGGGAGCGCGCGGAACTCGCCCGCATCGGGCCCGAGCTCCAGTCGTCCGAGGCGTCCGCCGCGGCCGCTGTCGTGGAGGCACGTGCGGTGCTCGCGCGAGCCGAGGCGCGCCTGGCGGAGGTGAAAGTGCAGACCTTCGGCGCGACCTTGCAGCCCGAGCGCCGCCTGGGCCTGGCCGAGGTGTACATGCGAGAGACCGCCGACCCGCAGATCGCGGGTTTCGTCGGCGAGGTCGAGGAGCGACTCGCCGGCTTGAGCAAGCGGCTGCACGTCGAGGAGCGCGGCTTCCGAAGCTGGATCGGCGACTTGATCCCTCTCCTGTACAGCAACGCACCGGACGTGCGTCGCCACGCCGCAGCGCTACGCTCGGCCATCGCGGCCGCCCGAGAGCTCGAGCTCTCGACCGACGTCGATGTGGCCGCGCGCCTCGAGGAGTTACGGCGCGCGCTCCCGTCGCCGCACGACATCGCAACCGAGTCCTTCACGATTCCGTCGATACCAGCGTGGGTCTGGAAGAAGGGGACGCGATGAACAGCTTGCTGCGACGTCAGTTGACGGCGCGCCTACTCCGCCGTCGTCGCGCAGTCGAGAGGGAGCTGCCCCGGGCTGCCCGTGGCCTGACCGTGCACTGTCAGTCGTGCGGCGGCTTCCATGCGTTTCGCGACGCCACCGACTACGGCAGCCGCGCGCACCTTCAGTCGGAGCAATGCCGTGGCCGTGCCGCGCTCTCGCCAGCAACGGCGCCACGATTCCCCTTGTTCGGTGTCGGGGGCCCCTGGGTTGGGGCCCGAATCTGAGGCGCACGCGCAAACGCGCACGCGTGGAGGTTGAGATGGGAAGGCAGCAAGCACTCGCGAGCGACCAGGGCATCGAACACCGGCGGGAACTCCTCGCCGCGCTGCTCGGCGCACGGGAGCCCTCACAAGAGCTCACCGAGCTTCGCGAGCTCGTGGCGAACGAGCCGATGGAGCTACATGCGAGCCGGTGCCGTCGGGTGTCCCTGCTCGAGCGGCTGGCCGACCGCAGGGCCAACGAGGTCGAGTGGGATCTGCGCGCATCGACTCCACCTGAGATCGCGGCCCTGATCCATCGGGTCGACGGTCTGCGGGGCGCCGTGCCGCGCTACTGGGACGTGGATCTCGAATGGTGTCGCGAGGTGTCTCCCGCGCTCCTCGCCGCGCGGCGGAGTCTCGAGGATCTACAGCTCGCGCTCTGCGATGACCTGGTCGTGCGGCTGGCGCCGATCCGCGAGCTCGTCGAGGACGTGAGCCGCCGACTCTGCTCGCACCGCGGAATCATCTACGTCCCCGGACGAGACGTGTCCCCTTGGTTCGCGTGACCATGCGGAGCGGCGCTCGTTCCTGCGGCTCCTCCGTGCAGCGACGTGCGGCGCTCCTTCGGGGCGGTCCGGATCTGCCTTCCGGGCCGCCCCTGTCTTGTTCCCGATTGGAGGGTGAGTCATGGCCTTCGTAGTCGGCCGGCTCGTCGCGGCGCTCACGGCGGACGCTTCGTCGTTCAACCGCGCGCTCGACGCGGCAAAGGGGCGTGGCGACGCGACGGCGCGGAACATTGCGCGGAACTGGCGGCGCATCGGCGGCGACCTCAAGAACTTCGGCTCGGAGCTGACGCAGACGGTGACGCTGCCGCTCGCTGCGGTGGCCTTCGGTGCGACCCGCGCGGCGATCACGTTCGAGCGCGCCTTCGCGGACGTGCGGAAGAACGTCGACGACACGGGCGCGGGCCTGGAGGAGCTGTCGGGCGACCTTCGCAAGCTCGCGCTTGGGAAGCCGGTCAAGCTGAACGAGCTGACGCAGATCGCGGCGCTCGCCGGGCAGCTGGGCATCAAGCGCAAGAACATCATCGACTTCACGGCGACGATCGCGGACCTCCGGGCGACGACGAACCTGACGGGGGAAGAGGGTGCGACGTCGCTCGCCAAGATCCTGACCGTCATGGAGGTCGCGCAGGAGGACACACGGAAGCTCGGTTCCGCGCTGTTCGCGCTGGGCAAGGACTCGAACGCGACGGAGCAGGAGATCCTCGGTTTCGCGTTGCAGGTCGCAGGCGCCGGCAAGGTCGTCGGCGTGACCGCGCCCGAGGTCCTCGGGCTCTCGACCGCATTCGCCTCGGTCGGCCTGGAGGCGGAAGCCGGCGGCACGGCGATCAGTCGAACGCTGATCGAGATGGCGTCTGCGGCGGCGAAGGGCGGGCCGCAGCTCGCGAAGTTCGCGCAGGTCGCTGGGCGGCCGATCGCCGAGTTCGCGCGCATGGTTCGCGAGGAGCCGGCGCAGGCGATGCGCGTCTTCATCGACGGGTTGCGGCGGCTCTCGGACGCGGGCGGGAACGTGTTCGAGACGCTCGACAAGCTCGGGCTCGGCGAGATCCGGGTCCGCCGCGCGTTGCTCTCGGCAGCCGCGGCCTCGGGGATCGTCGGGCGCTCGCTCGATCTGTCGAACAGCGCGTGGCAGCAGAACACGAGCCTGACGAAGGGCGCGGCTGAGATCAACAAGACCGCGGCGTCGCAGTTGCAGATTGCGGCGAACGCGATCAACGACGCCGGGATCAATCTCGGGCGCGAGCTGGCGCCGATTCTCGTCGAAACATCGAAGGTCGCGGTGGGAGCAGCGCGCGCCTTCGGCAACATGCCGCAACCGCTCCAGCGCGCGGCGATCGCCGGTGGGCTGCTCGCTGGCGTGCTCGGTCCGCTCAGTTTCGCGGGTGGTTCGATTGCCAGAATTTACGGGCGGATCGCTCCGGTCATGCGAACGGTTTGGAGCAGCGTGACCGGCCTCGCGGCCGGGTCGGCTCTGCTCACGTCAAGTCTGACGGCCGCTGGGGCGGCTGCGGGGGCCGTGACGGGCGGCCTGGTCCTCGCCGCCGGCGCGCTCGGCGTCGGTCTTGGTACGGCGATCCGCAAGACTGCGAACGAGGTCATGGGCCTCGGCTACATCATGGGCCTCTTCGCGGAGAAGAACCGCGAGCTCGAGGGCGAGCCCGAGCGGTTCGCGGCAACCCTCGTGCAATACAAGCTGCTCCGCAAGCAGCTCGGCCTTCTGGGTGAAGAGTGGGACGTCGCGGCGGAGGCGACGGACAACAACGCTCGGCGGTTGTCGTACCTGACCGACAAAGCCCTGGCGCTCGCCCGGGCCCGCAACAAGGAGGCCGTGGCCACGAGGGCGGCCGCGGAGGCCGCGCGGGCGCACACGGGCCCCAAGGGCGGCGGCCCGCCTCCACCCCCGGTGCGCGACGAGGACCAGGACCGCGAGATCAAGCGCATCGTCGGCGCGCTCGAGGAGGAGCGCTCGGGCCTGACGGAGACGCGCCAGGCGACCGTCCTGAAGGCCGCGGCGCTCGCTGGGGCGACGACGGCGGAGACGGCATACCTCCGGCAGCTGCTCCAGGGGAACGAGGCGCTACGGCAGCGTGGGGAGCGCGAGACCGAGGTCCGGGGAATCCTCGAGGCGGTTGCCGAGCAGAACGCGCAGCTGCTCGAGAGCGAGGACCTGCGCATCGTCGCCGAGGCCCGACGCGCGGGCGCGACCACGGGCGAGGTCGCCTACCTCGAGGCGCTGCTCGCGCAGAACGCGGCGCTGGAGAAGCGCCACGAGCTCGAGGACCGCGCGGCCGAGATCCGGGAGGGCATCCGCTCGGACGACGAGCGCACGGCCAAGGCGGTCGAAGAGGTCAACGCGCTGTACGAAGCGGGCCTCCTGACGATCATCGAGTACAACGAGGCGATCCGCCAGCTGACGACTTCTGAGCAGGAGTTCGCAGCCCGGGCGACGCGCGACCTGACGCTCCTTGAGGTCACGGGCGTCGCCGCGGCAGACGGCATGCAGTCCGCGTTCCGGGTCGCGTTCTTCGACCCGATGAACACGAGCTTTCGCGAGATGGGCGAGGCGTTCTCCGAGACCTTCCGGCGGATGCTGGCCGACGCTGTCTCCCAACTGGTTTCGACGCCGATCCGGAGCTTCTTCGCCAATCTCTTCGGCGCCGCTGGTCCGATCATCCCCGGCTCGGGCGGGGCCGGCGGGGGGGGGGCGTCGATCGGCGGCACGCTACAGCACGGCGGCCCGGTGCCGATGACGGGCGCCATGGGCCTCCACTCCGGGGAGTTCGTGCTCAACCGCGCGGCCGTCGACCGCCTGGGGCTGTCGAACGTCGCGGCGATGAACGCGGGCGCCCCGCTCGGCGGCGCCGGCGACACCTACAACGTCTACAACAACATCGACGCGCGTGGCGCCGGGCCCGGGGTCGCGGCGCAGATCGAGCGCGTGCTGATCACGCGCGAGGACGTGATTGTCGACCGCGCGGCCGCGAAGGTCGCGAGCCTGGTCGACCGCGGCGGGGCCTACGCCGGGCGGTTCCGGCGATGACGCCGGAGCAAGGCGAGGTCGTTGTGGTACTCGCCGACATGTACGAGCTGATGACCGCCACCGGGTCCGCCAGCATGCAGTTGCTGCTCGAGGAAGGCCTGCTCCGCGAAACAGCGCTTTTCCTTAAGCGTCTATCGCAAGGCGTTCCGATCAGCAAGGCGGACGTTGCTCTTATCCGGAGAGTCAACGCGACGCTGCGCCGATCCCTGCCGACTGCTCAAGCGTGACGGAGGTACCGGGTGCCCGATCGGGACGCGCTGATCGAGAGCGGCCGAGGCCTCGCGTTTCACCTTGCCGGTCGATACGGTGGACGCGACGGCGATCCGTACCGAGAGGATCTGCGATCGGCCGCGATGGTCGCGCTCGTGCTGGCGGCGGCGGCCTACGATCCCGACCGCGGCGTCCGGTTCTCGACGTACGCCTGGACTGCGATCCGCCGCGCGCTGGCCCGCGAGCTGGGGCGGCTCGCATCGCCCGCGACGGTACCGGCCGGGCTGCGGCCCGAGCTGCGGCCCTACGCTGTCGATCCCGTGCACGACGACGAGGGCAACGAGGTGCCGCTCGTCGAGCTGCTCGAGGACGGCGCCCCGGGACCCGACGACCTGGTCGAGACCGCCGACGTCGCGCGTGAGGTGCGCCTGGCCGTCGCGGAGCTGCGCCGGCGTCGGGACCGCGACGTCGTGCGCGCGCGCTACCTGGGCGACGAGGTCCTGACGATGGACAAGGCCGGCGCCGCGCTCCAGATCTCGCGGCAGCGCGTGTGCCAGATCGAGGCGCGCGCGTTTCGAGGGCTGCGGGCGAGGCTGGCCCGGTGAGCGCTTGTGTTTATAGGTCTAGACCTATAAGCTGCGGGTGCCCTTCACCCACGCGACGACGAATTAGCTCATGAGTCCACGTCGGCGTGCGGCTCCCCGTTCCCGTCGTACTCGTCGCGCGATCGACGAACTACGGGGCATCCTGCGATCCGTCGTATCGGAAGATCCGCCGATGACCGTCCGGCAGGTCTACTACCAGATGGTCTCGCGCGGAGCGATCGACAAGACCGAAGCCGAGTACAAGCAAACCGTCTGCCGACTGCTCGCGGATATGCGGCTCGCCGGCGAGATCCCCTTCGGCTGGATCGCGGATAACACGAGGTGGATGCGTAAACCTCGGACGCATTCGTCCCTTGAGAACGCCTTGCGCGACACGGCGCGGACCTATCGCCGGTCGGTTTGGGACAGTCAAGACGTGTACGTGGAGGTGTGGCTCGAAAAAGACGCGCTCGCCGGCGTGCTGTACCAGGAGACGGAAGCGTGGGACGTGCCGTTGATGGTCACGCGCGGTTACTCGAGCCTGAGCTACTTGCACGAGGCCGCGGAGGCGATCGCGAGCGAGGACAAGCCGGCGCACCTGTACTACTTCGGCGACTACGATCCGAGCGGCGTCGACATTACGCGTTCCGTCGAGAGACGCCTGCGGGAGTTCGCTCCCGAGGCGGAGATCCACTTCGAGCGCGTGGCCGTGACCCCGGAGCAGATCGCCTTGTGGAAGCTGCCCACGAGGCCGACGAAGAAATCGGACAGTCGCTCGAAGAACTTCACCGGGGAGTCGGTGGAGGTCGACGCGATCCCACCGGACAAGCTGCGCGCGCTCGTGCGCGATTGCATCGAGCAGCACGTGGACGAAGCGGCCTTCGAGTCCCTACAGGTCGCCGAAGCAGACGAGCGGAAGATCCTGGCGATGTTCGCGGCGAAACACTCCAAGCGGACCGCGTAGGATGCCCGCCACGCGGCGATCGGGAGGTGGCCGGTACGATGGGACCCCTGGATTCGGCCCCGGGAAGGCCGCGAGGTGCTGACGTGAGCTGCGAAAAGAATAGCCCCACGATACCGCCACGCGCATGGTCACCCGGCGGTCACAGGCCGCGTTTCTCGCTTGACGTGGTGCGGTGTCGCCGGTCTGAAAGACCGGAAGTCGGGGCGGTTCTGAAAACCGCTGGAAAAGATGGTGCTTGACAGGTGGGCCGGCGTCGGCGTACATCGAAGGTCGAAAGCGGGCCGAGGCGGACGTTGAAAGCGACCGCCCCGACCCTGACCGGAGGGTGAGTTGAAGTCACCGCACCGGCTGGCCAATCCTACCAGCCCAACAATCGACCGCGGTAGCTCTCTCGCCCTCCACATGCGCCCACGCGGCGCGAGGGAGGACGCGATGGCTCGAACGAACGTCGTGCGGTTCCCGGTTCCCGACGCCCTGGATGTGCGGCTGGATCGCGCCAGGAAGGCCGCGCAGACCGACGAAACGATCGAGCATGCTCTGCGATGGTGGTTCGGCCGGTACAAGCAACAGGCTTGGCAATGGGAAGAAGGGTCGTCACAAGACGAATGGATCCGCGACAACCCGCCCCCAACGACGCGAGACGAAGCTGTTAAGACGGACGAGCGATTCCGAGAGGGCTCGGCCGAGTTGTGGGAGAAGGTCCATTCGGCCTTCGTAGCCGCGGGACAGCGGATCGACGATCTGATGCAGCGTGGAGCGTCGCTCGCGCCGCCTGAGCCGGACCTACCGAACCTCGATGGGTTGTCGAACAAAGAGATCCTTAAACTCCAATGGGGGAGCCTGGGCCAACCCGGGATGACCGACCGCCTGCGCGAGCACTACGAACGAGCGGCGGCCCGCGCCAGGGACCGCGAGGAAGACACCGAGCTTGAGGCGCTCCCCGATGACGCCGAGGTCACTGGGCCGGACGCCGGGCGATTCCTCAACACGACCGCCATCCTGAACTGGATCTACTCGGGCAAGCTGACGGGCACGAAGCGACCCCGGGGGCCTCGTGGCTTCGTATGGGTCGTGCCGGCGCAAGAGGTCAAACGGCTCCGTGTCGAGCACGCTGCGCGGATCGAGGAAGAGCGAGCGTGGGCCTACAACGCGGCACCGGCCGCGGCGGGGAGGTAGCCATGCTCCGAGCGAACGTCGTTCAATTCCCGATACCCGAGGAGCTGGAGATCCGCTTGGAGCGCGCGCGACTCGCCGCGCAGAAGGACCGTGCCGTCCGCGAGGCGCTCAAACACTGGTTCGCGATCAGGCGTCAAGGCGGCGCGCTCGACGACGACGCCGGGCCGATCCTGCCGCCAACGACCCCCGCTGAGGCAACGGACGTCGTGGCCAGGCTCCGAGAAAACTCGTGTCGCGCGTGGACCCGATTTATTGAGTCGCTCGACCGCGAGGCGGCCGACCGCGATCGCGAGATCGACGAAGACATGCGTCCGCGCCGCCGGCGCGGCCAAAGGGAGGCCTGACCATGGCACGCAAGACGACCGCGCTGCGCGTGGTGGAACTGACGCCCGACGTCCGCGAGCGGGTGCTCGACTCGCTCGACGGAGAGATCACGGACGACAAGGCGCGAGCGGATCTGTACGACCGGACGCTCTGGCTGTGGAAAGAGACGCTCGAACGGCACGCGGCCGCGCTCGCGAAGGCGTACCGGGAAGCGCAAGGGGAGGCGTGACCATGGGAACGCTGATTCGGTTCCCCGCGCCGAAGGCCCCAGAAGTGGACCCGTATCCGTGCGTCAAGTGCCCGGTGCTGTTCCAGTGCCCTGGTCCGTGCGAAAAGCTGGCGGCGGCGGCTGAAGTTCTCCCTCCCGTCCGAGTACTCCCGGTGCCGCCGCGAAAGGGGGCGTGAACGTGGGTAGCTTCGGACAAGACCTCGATGTGTTCATGGAGTCGCACGCCGACAAAGTCGGGATTACCAGTGTGGGGCCGCTGCTCGCGTACGCGGCCGCGATCTGGAAGTCTCACATGGTGCCGCCCAGCCTCGACGAGTTTCTTGGCGCGGCCAGGATGCTTTACACGAGTTCCGGACCACTGCCGCGGTTGCCCGACGCGGAGATTGCGGTCGCCCCGGCAGCTATTCCGGGCGAGGGGGAGTGACGTGGCCTACGCAGCCCGAGACCAGCGGATCGCCAGGGCTCCACGTGGCAGCGGTAAGAAGCGGAGCGGGTGACGACCTCGGAATGCATGGAGGGCGCGAGAATGGAGAATAGGACGAAGGGACGGGACGGGCCCACGGAAGGGGCCGCCGTGGGCTGGACGAACCACGGCAACGGCATTCGATCGAAGATCCGCGGCCGCGACGGCAAGCGGGTGTTCCACTGCGAGGTGTGGTGCAAGGGAAGACGCTACACCGAGAAGGGCGGCACGACCGAGAAACAGGCGATCAAGCTGCTCGGCCAGCGCCAGGCGCAGGTCGACGCCGGGACCTACGTCCCGCCGCTCGTGCGAAAGCGCCGCGAGCGTCAGGCGGTGCGCGAGCGCCTCACGGTCGGCAAGCTGTGCGATCGGTTCCTCGAGGAACACGTGCGGGCGCGGAAGTTGCGCAGCGAGCGCTGGCACGGCGACGTGCTCGGCGCGGTGAAAGCGCACGCGCTCGGCGGCGTCTACCTCGACGAGCTCACGCGCCCAGCGGTCGAGGCGTTCCTCGCCGAGCGTCGCAAGAGCGGGCGCAAGGTCAACGCGGTTCTCGCGATCGTGCGTCGCGTCTTCCGCTTCGCGGTCGAGCACGAGCTGCTCGTCGTGAACCCGGCGACGCGGATCCGGCCCGATCGCGAGCATGAGCGCGAGGGCGTGTGCCTCGACACGGAGACGCGCAAGGCGCTGCTCGACGCGGCCGCTCCGGACTTCCGCTCGGTCCTGCAGTTCCTGTTGCTGACGGGCTGCCGGATCGGCGAGGCCGCGGCGCTCGAGTGGGGCGACGTCGACCTCGAGGCGAAGCGCGTCCGGATCGCGAGGACCTCGGGCTCGACGACGACGAAGACGGGGCAGGGCCGCACGGTTCCGCTCGTCGACGACGCGGTCAAGGTGCTGCGCGACCTGCCGAGCCGCTTTCAGAGCGGCCGCGTGTTCCTCGTCTCGGGCGCTCCGCTCGTCACGTACGAGGGCAAGAAGGCCCGCGAGGTGCGCCGATACCTCGTGCCATGGGAGAAGGCCGTGCGGGCCGCCGTGAAGGCCACGCAGGCGAAGGCGGCCGAAGCCCGGGGCGCGGCCCGGGAAGCGCTCGAGCGCATCGTGGCGACGCTCGAGGGCGCGAGGATCCACGACACGCGGCACACGTTCGCCAGCGACTACGTAATGCGCGGCGGCGCCGTGCCCGCGCTCTGCTCGATCTGCGGTTGGTCCGACTGGAAGATGGTGCAATCGCGCTACGGCCACCTGCGGCCCGATTACCTCGACACGGAGATGGCACGGATGGCCGGCGCGGCGGGGGAGATCCGATCGTGAGAATGGGCTCCCAGGTCGCGGTCTGGTCCACGGTACATCTGGTATCATGCGGGCTCGCCTGCGGAGCGGTGTTCGTGCTTGCTTGGAAATCTCGATTGGCCAACAACTTGCAGTGACGCTACGCGCCCTTGGGGTGCAAGTGGTCGGCCGTTCAAATCGGCTCGCCCCGACCATTCTCTTCTCCCTCTCGATGCCGGAGACCTGAGCCGCACGTGATCCTCGTGACCAACGACGACGGCTACGACGCCCCGGGGCTCGTGGCACTGCTCGAGGCGGTCTCGGTGCTCGACGAGGCCGTCGTCGTCGCGCCCGACCGCGAGCGCAGCGGGGCTGGCCATGCCCTGACGCTGTCCCGGCCGCTGCGCGTGTACCGCGTGGCCGAGCAGCGCTACCGCGTCGACGGGACGCCGACCGATTGCGTGCACCTGGCCGTCGATCGGCTGACCGGCGGACGGCTTCCGCGCCTGGTCGCGTCGGGCATGAACCGCGGCCTGAACGTGGGCGACGACGTGACCTACTCGGGCACGGTCGCCGGCGCGCTCGAGGGCACGCTGCTGCACGTCCCGTCGATCGCGTTCTCGGTGGCCGTCGACGAGGACGGCCGAGCCGACTACGCCCCCGCCGTCCCGTTGGCGCGGCGGCTCTGCGCGACGGTGCTGGAGCAGGGCCTGGCTCCCGGCGTGATGCTCAACGTCAACTTCCCCGCTGCCTCCCCCTACCGCGGGGTCCGGATCACGCGGCAAGGCACCCGCACCTACCGCGCGACCGCGGTCGAGCGGAACGACCCGTCCGGCCGCCCGTACTTCTGGATCGACTCCGTCAGCGCGACACCGACCGGCGAGCCGGACGGGGACCACACCGCGATCCGGGACGGGTACGTGTCGGTCTCCCCGTTGTCCTCGAACCTGACGCACGAAGCCTCGCTCGCGCGCATCGAGGCCTGGCGCCTGCGGCTGGACTGACGAGACGCGCGTGGCCGAGCCGACTCCGAGCGGTCCCGCACGAGCGCCGGGCGGCCAGCGCCGGATCCTCGACGAGCTGGTGCGTCGCGGAATCCGCGATCGGCGGGTGCTCGAGGCGATGCGCTCGATCCCGCGGCGGTCGTTCGTGCCGGAGGCGCTCGGGGAAGCCGCGGGCGGTGACGCAGCGCTTCCGATCGGAGAGCGCCAGACGATCTCGCAGCCCTGGACGGTGGCCCGCATGTGCGAGCTGCTCGAGCCCGACGGAACGGGTCGCGTCCTCGAGATCGGCACGGGCTCGGGCTATCACGCGGCGGTGCTGTCGCGCCTGTTCGAGATCGTGTACTCGGTCGAGCGCATCCCGGCGCTGGCCGAGCGCGCGCGCCTGGCCCTGCGCAGCGTGGGGGTCGAGAACGTGCACATCAAGATCTTCGACGGCACGTACGGTTGGAGCGAGTTCGCTCCGTATCGCTCGATCCTGGTCACGGCGGGCGCCCCGAGCGTGCCCGAGCCGCTCGTGCAGCAGCTCGAGGAGGGGGGACACCTGCTGCTGCCGCTGGCTCCCGCCGGCGACGCGCGCTCGCAGGTGCTGACGCGGCTGACCCGGCGCGGATCGGGCGTGGCCCGCGCCGAATTCGAGCGTGTCCGCTTCGTGCGCCTCGTCGGACGCTTCGGCTGGCCCGAGTGAGGATTGCAGGGGGCGGGTCGAGTTGGTAGCATTCCGCGTCCTTCGGCCGGGTTCGGGGCGTAGCGCAGCCTGGTAGCGCACCTGCTTCGGGTGCAGGGAGTCGCAGGTTCAAATCCTGCCGCCCCGACCAACTCCTCCCGAAACGTGAACAGCTGGCGCAGCGTGCTCGCGGACATCGAGCGGACCGGCACGCCGCTCGGTCGCCGGCGCTCGGGCCTGTGCTCGATCGAGGGGCTTCGCCTCCACGAGCGCGCGCTGCGGGCCGGAGCGACGATCGAGGCGGTGCTCGTCGGCGCCTCTTTCCTGGCCTCGCCTGCGCCGCGCACGCGCCGCTTGCTCGAGGAGCTGGCTCGGAGCGGCGTCGAGCCACAGCTCGCACCGGACGAGGTGCTGGCGACCCTGACCCAAGGGCGTGGCCTCGGCGCGATCGTGGGTCTCGTGCGGATCCCCAGGCCTGTCGCGCTCGAGCAGGCCCTCGCCGCGAGCCCACTCACTCCCCCCGTGCTGCTGGCGGCGATCGGGATCGCGGATCCGGGTAACACGGGAGCGCTCGTGCGCACGGCCCACGCGAGCGGAGCCGCGGCGTTGCTGACCGCGCCGCCGACCGATCCCTACCACCCGCGCGCGATCCGCACCTCGATGGGCAGCCTGTTCAAGCTCGCCGTGATCGCCTACCCCGAGGCCGAGCGGCTGCTCGCGGGGCTCGCCGCGGCGGCGGTACGCTCGTGCGCCGCGGTCAGCTCGGGCGGGACCGCGCTCCCCGAGTGCGAGTTCGCAGCAGGAGCCTGGTGCGTCCTGCTCGGCAGTGAGGCCGAGGGGCTGCCGCACGACGTGCTCGCGCGCGTCGAGCGACAGGTCCGCGTGCCGATGGTGCCGGGCGTCGATTCGCTCTCGGCCAACGCCGCAGCGGCCGTGCTGCTGTACGCGGTCGCGCACCGGCGCTCGGGTTGCGCGGGGCAGGGAGGGGCCCTAGGATGAGCGCTCTCCCGGGATCTGCGATAGCAAGCATGATGGATCATCCCCGAGCGAGCGAGAGCGTCGGACGGCGCTGGGTCGTCGCCGGTCGCGTGCAGGGCGTCGGATTCCGGCATCACGTCTGGACCGCGGCCCAACGGCTCCAGGTGCACGGCGAGGTGCGCAACCTAACGGACGGTCGCGTCGAGATCCGGGCGCAGGGCTCGGCCGCGGCGCTCGGGGAGCTGCGCGAGGCGGTGCGGCGGGGTCCGCGCTGGGCGCGGGTCGAGACCATCGAGGAGTCGGTCCTCGACCCGGCCGAGCGGTTCGAGGAGTTTCGCGTTCGCTGAGGCGACCCGCATGCTGGCCACCGAGATCAAGAAGGTCGTGCGCGAGATCCCGGGCTTCCCGAAGCCGGGCATCACGTTCTACGACGTCTCGACGCTGTTCCGCAGTGCCGAAGCGTTCCGCGCGACCGTCCAGGCCATCGCCGCGCACTACCGCGGGGAGCGGATCGACGCGATCGCGGCGATCGAGGCGCGCGGCTTCGTGCTCGGTGCGGCCGTGTCGGCGGCTCTCGAGGTTGGGCTGATCCTGGTCCGCAAGGCCGGCAAGCTCCCGCACGTCACCGAGTCCGAGACGTACGATCTCGAGTACGGTCGGGCCTCGATCGAGGTGCACCGGGACGCTGTGGCCGCGGGACAGCGCATCCTGGTCCTCGATGACGTGCTGGCCACCGGGGGCACGGCCGCGGCCACCGGCCGAATCGTCACCCGGCTGGGCGGACAGGTTCTGGGCTACGCGTTCCTGCTCGAGATCGACTCGCTCGCCGGACGGAGCAAGCTGGGAGGGACTCCCGTGTTCTCCTTGCTACACTACGCATGAGGCGACACGACCGGGCCGGGACGGGCCTGTAGCTCAGTATGGATAGAGCAGGAGTTTCCTAAACTCTTGGTCGGGGGTTCAAGTCCCTCCAGGCCCACCAACTCCGAGGACGAACATGAGCGCAGGGATTTCGCGCAAGGAACTGAAGCGGGACGAGCTGGTCGACGCGACGCTCGACGCCGGGAGGTGGATCGAGCGGCACGGGCGGACGGCAGGCGTGGCCGCGTTGCTCGTGGTCGTGGCCGGCCTCGGCTTCCTGGGCTGGCGCTGGAACGCCGAGCGGCGCGAGGCGCGGGCCGCGGAGAGCCTGGCCGAAGGCGAGCGGCTGTACCGCAAGGCAGAGGAGACGGGCTTCCCCAAGGCCGATGTCGAGCGCGCGCTCGAGAGCTTCGGACGGGCCGTGGAGCTCGGCGGGACGGGGCCGGCCGGCCGGCTCGCCGGCTACTGGCACGGGGCGGCGCTCCATCGCCTCGGCCGCGAGGCCGAGGCCGCCGCGGAGCTCGAGCGGATCTATGCGAGCCCGGCCACGCCGCCGACGCTCGCCGGAAGCGCCAAGGCCCTCGCCGCAGAAGCACTGGCGGCCGCGGGCCAGCGCGAGCCGGCCGCTGCGCTGCTCGAAGAGCTGGCGGCCGCGGATCCCGAGATCTTCCCCGCCGACCAAGCGCTCGCCGCGCTGGCCTCGTTGCGTGAGCAGAGCGGCGACACGGCGGGCGCGCGGCAGGCCCGGCAGAGCATCCTCGACCGCTTTCCCGGACGGAGCACGGCTGCCGACGCGCGCGAGCGCCTCGGCAGCTGATCAGAACGGGATGTCGTCCTCGTCGAACCCGGCCTCGGGCTCCGCGGTGGCATGCGCCGGGGCGCGCTCGGCGACCTCGGCCTTCTCGCCGCCTTCGGTGGGCCGCACGCCGAGCATCTGGAACGTCTGCGCCCGCACTTCCGTCGTGTAGCGCTTCTGGCCCTCGCGATCGGTCCATTCGCGGGTCTGCAGCGAGCCTTCGACGTAGACCTGCCGGCCCTTGCGCAGATACTGACCGGCGACCTCGGCCGACTTGCCCCACACGACGATGCGATGCCACTCGGTGCGTTCCTTGCGCTCGCCCGAGGCTTGATCGGTCCAGCGGTCGCTCGTCGCCAGCGGGAAATTCGCGACCGGCGTTCCGTTGGCGGTGTATCGAACCTCGGGATCCCGTCCCAGATTCCCGACCAGGATGACCTTGTTGACGCTGGCCATGCGCGATCCTCCGGCAGCCGTGTTGGGAGGCTGGATTCTACCAGACCGCAGGCTCCATGCGGCCGACGGTTCATGGTAGCGTTGCCCGGCCGGTGCTCGGGCGCGACGTCCCGCGTTCCGGTTGCGGTTCCGAACCCCGGAAAGAGCCGGATGAAGGTCCTGTTGCAGCGCGTCCGCCGGGCCGCGGTGCGGGTCGACGGACGGACCACCTCGGGCATCGACGCCGGGCTGCTCGCGTTCGTCGGAGTCGAGCGCGGCGATTCGGCCGAGGATGCGACCTACCTGGCCGACAAGACGGCCGAGCTGCGGGTGTTCCCCGCCGAGCAGGGTCGGATGAACCGCTCGGTGCTCGAGACCGGCGGGGCGGTGCTCGTCGTGTCGCAGTTCACGCTGGCCGCCTCGACCCGCCGTGGTCGCAGGCCCTCGTTCACACGCGCCGAAGATCCCGCGCGCGCGGCGACGCTCTGCGATCGATTCGGCGAGCGTCTGCGCGAGCGCGGGCTCGCCGTCGCGGCCGGCGTGTTCCAGGCGCACATGGAGGTCGAACTGATCAACGACGGGCCGGTGACGATCCTGCTCGATCCACCCCCGTGGCGGGAGGCGCCGTGAAGTCACGCGCTCCGTCCGACGTCGTGCAGAGTTACCTCGATCACCTTGCGGCCGAGCGCGGACTCTCGGCCAACACGCTGCTGGCCTATCGCCACGACCTCGAGCGGCTGCGCGCCGCCGTCGAGCCCACGCGTCCGATCGAGCGCGCGCGGCGCGACGACATCCTGAGCGTGGTGCAGCGCATGCGCGTCGACGGCCGCTCGCCGCGCTCGGTGGCGCGCTGGGTCGCCGCCGTGCGTGGCTTCTACGCGCACCTGCTGGCCGAGCGGGCGATCGAGGACGATCCCACGGCGCACGTGGACGCGCCGCGCGTCTGGCGCACGCTGCCCAAGGTCCTCTCGTCGGTCGAAGTGGCCGCGCTGCTCGACGCGCCGCGCCGCTCCGGGGGGCCGCGCGGACTGCGCGACGCGGCGATCCTGGAGCTGCTGTACGCGACGGGCCTCCGCGTCAGCGAGCTCGCGCGGCTGCACCTCGGCGACCTGCACCTGGACGCCGGCTACCTGCGCTGCTGGGGCAAGGGCTCGAAGGAGCGCGTCGTTCCGCTGGGCGGCGAGGCCGACGCGGCTGTCCAGCGCTACCTGGCCGAGGCTCGCCCGGCGCTGCTCGTCCAGCGCCGCAGCGACGTGCTGTTCGTCAACGAACGTGGCGCGGCGCTCACGCGCCAGGGGCTGTGGAAGCTGATCAAGCGCTACGGCCGCCTGGCCGGGATCGAGCGGCCGCTCTCACCCCACGTGGTGCGGCACTCGTTCGCCACGCACTTGCTCGAGAACGGCGCCGACCTGCGCGCGGTGCAGCTGCTCCTGGGCCACGCCGACATCACGACGACGCAGATCTACACCCACGTGAACCGCGAGCGCCTGCGCCGGCTGTACGAGAGCTTCCACCCCCGCGCTTGACAGGCCGCGCGGGCTTCGATTATCCCTTTGCCGAGGAGCGGCCTTGGACGAGGATCATTTCGAGGAGCCGATCGTCGACCTCGAGCGGCGCATCGAGTCGCTCTCGGGCGTGGGGGACGATCCGGCGACCGAGCGCCAGCGTCAGCGCCTGCTGAAGCAGCTCGAGTCGCTGCGCTCGAGCGTGTTCGCCTCGCTCACGGCGTGGCAAAAGACGCTCGTCGCGCGCCATCCCCGACGCCCCTACACGCAGGACTATGTCGAGCAGCTCGTCGAGGGGTTCCTCGAGATCCACGGCGACCGGAAGTACGCCGACGATCCGGCCATCGTGTGCGGATTCGGGACGTTTCGCGGCCGCGCGGTGCTCGTCGTGGGCCATCAGAAGGGTCGTGACACGAAGGAGAAGATCCACCGCAACTTCGGCATGCCCCGGCCCGAGGGCTATCGCAAGGCGCTGCGTGCCATGCGCATGGCCGAGAAGTTCCGCCGGCCGATCCTGACCCTGATCGACACGCCCGGGGCGTACCCGGGAATCGGAGCCGAGGAGCGTGGACAGGCCGAGGCGATCGCGTTCAACCTGCGCGAGATGGCGCGCCTGCGCGTCCCGATCGTCGTCACGGTCACCGGCGAGGGGGGGAGCGGCGGGGCGCTGGCCCTCGGTGTGGGGAACCGCGTGAACATGCTCGAGTTCGCCACCTACTCGGTGATCAGCCCCGAAGGCTGCGCCGCGATCCTGTGGCGCGACCCGGCGCGAAGCCGCGAGGCAGCGCAGGCCATGCGTCTGACCGCCCAGGACCTCGTGCGGCTCGACGTCGTGGACCGGATCATCCCGGAGGTCACGGGCGGGGCGCACGTCGATCCGGTCGCGCAGGCGGCGCGGGTCGGCGACGTGCTGGAAGAACAGCTGCGGGAGCTCGACGAGCTGAGTGCCGAGGACCTCGTTCGCGCACGCTACGATCGCTTCCGCCGGATGGGTGTGTTCGAGATCGGCTAGCTCAATCCAGGCCGCCCGCCTCTCGCTCCTTCCCCTCGTTCCACAACCGATCGAGCGTCTCGAGCCCCACGTCCCGGACGTCGCGCCCCTCCCGGCCGAGCCGTGCCTCGATCGCCGTGAAGCGTCGTACGAACTTGCGGTTCGCGCCTTCGAGCGCCGCTTCGGCATCGACGCCCAGCCGTCGGGCCAGCATCGTCACCGTGAACAGCAGGTCGCCGAGCTCCTCGCGCAGCCGCGCCGGGTCGCCGCCGGGAATTCCGGCGCGCAGCTCACCCAGCTCCTCCTCCACCTTGGCCAGCACGCCGTCCGTGGTCGACCAATCGAATCCCACGCGCGCCGCCTTCGTTCCGATGCGCTGCGCTTTCGGCAGCGCCGGAAGCGCGGTCGGGATGCCGCCCAGGACCGAGCTCTCAACCCCCTCGCGACTCGCCGCTTTTTCCTCGCGCTTGATCTCCTCCCAGCGCCGCAGCACCTGTTCTGCGCTCTCGGCCACATCGTCGCCGAACACGTGCGGATGGCGGCGGACCATCTTCTGCACGATCCCGCGCACGACGTCCCGCGCCTCGAACGCACCCTGCTCCTTGCCCAGGCGTGCCAGGAACACGATCTGCAGCAGGAGATCGCCGAGTTCCTCGCACAGTCCCGGCGCGTCCGCCCGGTCGAGCGCATCGACGACCTCGTAGCACTCCTCGATCAGGTACCCGCGCAGCGTGTCCCACGATTGCTCGCGGTCCCACGGGCAGCCGCCCGGCTCGCGCAGCCGGTCCAGGATCTCGACCAAGGTGTCGAATCGGTCCGGGTGCTCCATCGGTACCTCGCTTGACTTGACCACGACCCGACCGCATGTTGCGCTTCGCCCGCTGGCTCTCGCCGGGCGTTCCGGGGGTTTGAACGCCCGAAACGCGGAATGCTACCATCCGGCACCGACCGCGGTCCCGGGGGAGCCATGGGCATGAACGAGCGCGACGAGGAACGAGGAGGCGGGACCGAAGCCAGCGGTATCAAGGTGACGGATCGGCGTCTGTTCACCAGCGAGGGGAAGCTCCGCCCGGAGGTCAACGAGGTCGAGGAAGCGCCGGTTCCCGCGCGCGCGGATCGCGAGGCCGAGCCGGCCCCGCGCGAGGCGCCACCCGGGGAGCCGGCCTTCGAGCGCCGGCCGCTCGACGAGCCGCCGGCGGTCGACTTCACGATGCTGATCAACGCCATGGCGCAGCCGGCGTTGATCTACCTCGGCGAGATCCCGCACCCCGGAACGGGGCGTCCCGAGCTGGACCTGGAACAGGCCCGATTGCAGATCGACCTGCTGGATATCCTGCGGATCAAGTGCCGGGGCAACCTCAGCGACGAAGAACAGGCGCTGCTCGACCGCATCCTGTACCACGTGCGGATGCTGTTCGTGAATCGTTCGGCGCAGCCCATGGCCTGACGGCAGAGGCCGCGGCACGATCGATCGGGGCGCTGGCCCTGCTCGCGCTGCTGCTCGGAAGCGGCCCGACCGTCCGCGCCGAGGAGCAGCCGATCCGCCTGCGGCCCGCGAGCTCGACGGACGCCGGTGCTCCCCAGGCGGCCGAGCGCGATCCGCTGAGCGTGGTCGGGGGGCCTCGGCGCGGCTTCGACTACGACGCCTTCGAGGCCCGTCTCGAGTCGCTGTGGTTCCAGCGCCGGGCGCTGGTGACCGAGGGGCGCGAGGTCGACGCGGCGCAGCAAGGCCGACAGATCCGCTCCTTCTGCGCCGAAGAAGGGGTGGGACGGCTCGAGCCGCTCGCGGCGGCGCTGCTCGTCGAGGCCGACCGCTACCATCGCCAGGGCGACTACGCGCGTGCCCTCGGCGCCCTCGAGCTGGCCGAGGCGTTCGATCCGGATCGACCGCAGACGCACTGGGCCACGGCGCGGATCCTCTGGGAGTCGCGCCGCAGTCGGCTCGGCGCCGCGACGCGAGCCGCGGCAGCGCTCCGCGCCGCGCTGGTCCGCTCGGTCCACGACCTGACGATCGTCCAGCCGTTGCCGGTCCTGCTCGTCGTCGCGCTGGCACTGGGATGCGCGATCTTCGCGCTGGCGATGATGCTGCGCTACCAGATCCCCTTGCGCCACGAGATCGAGGAGTGGCTGCAACACGCGGCCCACGAGCGCCTCGCTCGCGCCGGCGGTCTGGCGGTGCTGTTCCTACCGCTCCTGATCTGGATCGGGGCCGGGTGGCTCCTCGTGTACTGGCTCGTGGTGACCTTCCGCTACATGGCGCGCTCGGAACGGATCGTGACCCTCGCGGTGCTCTCGACGCTGGCTCTGCTCGACCCCGCGCACCGCTTCGCCGCGGCGATCTATGGCGCCACGACCGACCCGGTCGTGCGCACGACCCTCGCTGCAGCCGACGGCAGCTATGCGCCCGACCGGATCGTCAAGCTGCGCGGGTTGATCGACGCGCACCCCGACGATCCGGTGTACCGCTTCCTGATCGCAGGACTGTACAAGAACGGACGCTACTTCGAGGAGGCGTTCGAGGAGTACAAGCACGCCCTGCTGCTCGCCCCGCGGCTCGTGCCGGCGCACATCAACATCGGGAACATCTTCTACACCACCGGGCAGTACGGTGAGGCGATCGCGAACTATCACCGCGCGCTCGATGTCGAGCCGGAGTCGCTGCTGGCGCTGTTCAACCTGCATCTGGCGCAGTCCGAGGCGTTCCGCTTCCAAGAGGCCGAGACGTCCCTGACGCGAGCCCGCGCGATCGATCCGAGCGAGCTGGCGCGGCTGTTCACCGCGGGTCGCGAGGGGGCCGAGCGGGCGAGCGTGGTGGATGCCCGGATCGAGGGCGCATCGTTGTGGCACGCGGCGGTCGACCCCGGGCTGCGCTCGGCCGGCAGCGCGCCGCGACGTGACCCGCGTGCGCTGCTCGCCGCAGGACTCGTGACGCCGACCGCGCTCGGAGCATTCGGCGCCGTCGGCGCCTGTCTGCTCGCGCTGTGGACCGCGCTGCGCCAGACGCCCGGACGCCGCTGCTCCCGCTGCGGACAGCCGTTCTGCGCCACGTGCTGCAACAGTCGCGACAATCCGGACCTGTGCAGCCAATGCATGCATCTGTTCGTCCTGGGAGACGGCCTCGCACCCGAGACCAAGAGCGTCAAGCTGTTCCAGATCGAGCGTTACCGCATGCGCATCCGCTGGACGCGGCGGGTCGCCTCGTGGCTGCTACCGGGCGCGGGCCAGCTGCTGGGGGGACGGCCCGCACGCGGCCTGCTGTTCGCGACCGTGTGGCTCACGGCGTGGGTCGTCGTTCGACCGACTCTGCTGGCCCCGCTCGAACGGGCGCTGCGGTTCGATACGGGACTCTCGGGCATTCTGGCCCGCGCATTGCCCTCGCCCTTCGCCGTCGACGTGCTGGCGCTCCTCGCACTCGGCGTGCTCGTGGCGACTTGGCTCGCGGCCAATCTCGGCCGCACGCGCGCGCGCGAGGCCTGAGCGGCCGATGGCGCTCCAAGGGACGATCAAGGATTTCGGGCTGGGCGACATCTTCCAGCTCATCGGGATCCAGCGCAAGACCGGCGTGCTGACCCTGGAGAACGGCGCCGACAGTGTGACGATCCGCTTCGTCGACGGGCACGTGGTCGGCGCCGAGGCACGCGAGCGCAGCGTAGAGGAGCTGCTCGGAGCGGTGCTGGTCCGCAGCGGTCGCGTCACGGAGGCGCAGCTCGAGGAGGCGTTGCGGATCCAGCGCCGCACCTTGAAGCGACTCGGGCACGTTCTCGTGGACCAGCGCTTGATCGGAGTCGACGACCTGATCGAGGGCCTGCGCACACAATCGCTGCAGATCGTGTACCGCTTGTTCCGCTGGCGCACGGGCACGTTCCGCTTCCGCTCGGCCGAGCGTCTGGACTACGACGAGCGTCACTTCTTGCCGATCAGCGCCGACACGATCCTGATGGAAGGCGCGCGGATGGTCGACGAGTGGCCGATCATCGAGCGTCGCGTGCGCTCCGAGAGCACGGTGTTTCGTCGGCGGGCCGCGGCCGACGCGCTGTGCCCGAGCGTCGATGCGATCCTCGATCGGGACGTCGCCGCGACCGGCGCGGCGGGGAAAGCGCCGCTGAGCGCGTCGAGCGAGGAGCGCGAGGTTCTGAGCCTGGTCGATGGCGTGCGCAGCGTGGGGCAGATCTGCGAGCAGACTTCGATCGGCGAGTTCGACACGTGGCGCGTGCTGGCCGACCTCGTGGGGCGCAACTGGATCGAGGAGATCGCGGCGCCCAGCCTCGCTGCCGCCGTTCCGCGTGCCGGCCGCTTCCTCGCGGGTGCCTTCGAGATCGCACTGTGCCTGGCGGTGGTCGCGTTCGCCGGGGTCTCGCTCGTCGCCGAGCGAGCGAGCCCTCCCGTCCCGTGGTCGGTGTTCGCGGATGCGGCGACGAACGACGCCTTGCGCGCCTGTGTCGCCCAGCTGCGGCTCGAGCGGATCGAGCGCGCGATCCGGCTGTTCTATCTCGACCGCGGGTCGTTTCCGGTTCGGCTCGACGCGCTGGCCGGGACCCCCTACCTGGCGACCGAGGATCTGCTCGACCCCTGGGGTGAGCCCTACGGCTACGCGATCGATCCGGGCGGATTCCGTGTCTTCGGCCGGACCGCCGACGGGAGCCCGGACCCGGCCCTGACGCTCGCGCATCGTTTCACGACCCTGCAGCGAACGATGCGTCCCACGGCCGCAGCGGCCGTGGGCGGGGATCCCGGCTCGCCGCAAGCTCCGCCGCGTCCTTGACAGCACGCGCCAGCGGTCTTAATCCTGCGCCGTTCGACACACCGGGCTGGCCGGGGAGGAAGGCGCAGAGATGGCGAAGATCATCGGGATCGATCTCGGAACCACGAACTCGGTCGTCGCCGTGATGGAGGGCGACAAGCCCACCGTGATCACGAACCAGGAGGGGAGCCGCCTCACGCCGTCGGTGATCGGCTTCACCGACAAGGGGGATCGCCTCGTGGGCCAGGTCGCCAAGCGCCAGGCGATCACCAATCCCGCCAACACGGTCTACTCCGTCAAGCGTTTCATGGGTCGCAAGTTCCACGAAGTGGCCGGCGAGATCCGCGAAGTGCCCTATCACGTCGTCGCCGCCGACAACGGTGACGCCCGGATCCAGATCCGGGAGCGCCAGTTCTCCCCACCCGAGATCTCGGCGCTCGTCCTGCGCAAGCTCAAGGAAGCGGCCGAGGCCCATCTCGGCGAGAAGGTCGAGGCCGCGGTGATCACCGTCCCGGCGTACTTCAACGACGCGCAGCGCCAGGCGACGAAGGACGCGGGGCAGATCGCGGGTCTGCGCGTCGAGCGGATCGTCAACGAGCCGACCGCTGCGGCGCTGGCCTACGGCCTGGACAAGCAGAAGGACGAGACGATCGCCGTGTTCGACTTCGGCGGCGGGACCTTCGATATCTCGATTCTCGAGGTCGGGGACGGCGTGGTCGAGGTCAAGGCCACGAACGGGGACACGCACCTGGGCGGCGACGATCTGGACCAGCGCCTGATCGAGTGGATCACCTCGGAGTTCCGCAAGGACCAGGGGATCGACCTGGCGCAGGACAAGATGGCGCTGCAGCGCCTGAAGGAGGCCGCGGAAAAGGCCAAGTGCGAGCTGTCGACCACGACCGAGACCGAGATCAACCTGCCGTTCATCACGGCCGACGCGACCGGACCGAAGCACCTGCAGCTGCGGCTCAACCGCGCCAAGTTCGAGCAACTCGTCGAGGACCTGCTCGCGCGGACCCTGGAGCCGTGCCGGCAAGCGTTGCGCGACTCCGGGCTCGCGACGAGCGAGATCGACGAGGTGGTCCTGGTCGGCGGATCGACGCGGATTCCGCGGGTCCAGGCGCTGGTGCGCGAGCTGTTCGGCAAGGAGCCGCACAAGGGCGTCAACCCGGACGAGGTGGTGGCGGTCGGCGCGGCGGTACAGGCCGGCGTGCTGGGCGGTCAGGTCAAGGACATCTTGCTGCTCGACGTGACGCCGCTCTCGCTCGGGATCGAGACGCTCGGTGGCGTGACGACCAAGCTGATCCCGCGCAACACCACGATCCCCACGCGCAAGAGCGAGATCTTCTCGACGGCGGCGGACGGCCAGACGTCGGTCGAGGTCCACGTGCTGCAGGGCGAGCGCGAGATGGCGCGCGACAACAAGACGCTGGGCCGGTTCCACCTGGGCGACCTCCCGGCCGCACCGCGCGGCGTCCCGCAGATCGAGGTCACGTTCGATCTCGACGCCAACGGCATCGTGCACGTCGCGGCGAAGGATCTCGGCACGGGCCGCGAGCAGAAGATCATGATCACGGCCTCCTCGGGCCTGAACAAGCAGGACGTCGAGCAGGCGGTCCGCGACGCCGAGAGCCACGCCGCCGAGGACCACCAGGCCCGCGAGGCGGTCGATGCGCGGAATCGGGCCGACCAGCTGGTGTACCAGGTGGACAAGACGCTGGCCGACGCGGGCAGCAAGGTCTCCGCGGCCGAGCAGGACGAGGTACGCTCGGCGCTGCAGGGCGTTCGGGAGGCCCTGGCGCAGAACGATACCGCCGCCGTCGGCCCGGCGACCGACCGGCTGGAGCGCGCGGCGCACAAGCTGGCCGAGGCGATCTACCGTGCGCAGGGGACCGGCACAGGCGCGGCGGCCCCGCCCGAGGGTGCGCCGGCGAGCGAGGTCATCGACGCGGAGGTCGTGGACTCGGACACGGGCCGGAACTGAGCCCGCGGGAGCCCGCGGCCGGTCGGGGAGCGATGGCGTGAGCATGCGTTCGGAGCGTGGACCGCTGCGGGAGATCTCCGTCGTCCGCAAGCGCCTGAACGACCTGTTCGAGTCGGCCCTGGCGCGCTGGGACTTCGATGCCGCGGCGCCGCTCGACGCGTGGATGCCCGCCGGAGACGCCTGCACGGTGGACGGACGGTTCTGTGTCTGGCTCGAGCTCGCCGGAGTCGATCCTGCGGCGGTCGAGGTGCACGTGGTGGGTGAGGAGCTGGTCATCGAGGGCCAGCGTGAGATCGAGCACGAGCGCGCCGGCCGCAAGTTCCATCGGGTCGAGCGCTCCTACGGTCGCTTCGCACGCCGCTTCGCCTTGCCGCCGGGCTGCGAGGCGGAGGGGGCCCGCGCCCGGTTCCGCGCCGGCGTGCTGTCGATCGAGGTCCCGCTGGGCGGTTCGCCCGCGCCCGGCTCGCGCCGCGTGCCGCTCGACTGAGGATACGGGGCCGCGGATCGCCCCGTGCTATACTCCGGCTCCGCGTCGGGAGCCGAATGGAACGCGACCGCGAAGAGGTCCGCAGCTCCGGATCCGAATCCCTCAAGAAGTATCTCAAGGAGATCTCGCGCCTCCCCCGTGTGACGGTCAAGGAGGAGCGCGAGCTCGGGTGCAGGATCCAGAAGGGCGACATGGTGGCGCTGCGGCGCCTCGTCGAGGCGAATCTGCGCTTCGTCGTCTCGTATGCCAAGCGCTACCGCGGCTGCGGCCTATCGTTCCTCGACCTGATCAACGAGGGGAACATCGGCCTGATCGAGGCGGCCAAGCGCTTCGACCCCGACAAAGGGGTCAAGTTCATCACCTACGCCGTGTGGTGGGTCCGGCAGTCGATCATCCACGCGCTGTCCGACCAGAGCGGGGCCTTCCGCCTCCCGCAAAAGCAGGCCAATCTGCTGTACCGGATCGGCAAGGCCCAAGCCAACCTGCGCATCGAGCTCAAGCGTTCCCCGTCGACCGAGGAGATCGCCACCAAGATGGAGGTGACCGTCCAGGAAGTCAGCACGCTGCTCCAGGTTTCGGACGACAACATCTCGCTCTCCGCGTTGATCGACGAGGAGCACGATTTCCACCTGTCCGACAAGCTGGAACAGGACACGATCCCGGCGGCCGACCTGGTCCTGCTCAAGAACTCGCTGCGCGGCCTGCTCCGCGGCGCGCTGACCGAGCTCGACCCCAAGGAGGAGAAGGTGCTGCGCCTGCGCTTCGGGCTCGACGGAGCCGAACCGAAGACGCTCAAGGAGATCGGCGAGATGATGAACCTGTCGCGCGAGCGCATCCGCCAGATCGAGGCGCAGGCGCTGGACAAGCTCCACCGCTCCCAGAAGTGCCAGCAGCTCCGCGGCTACCTGAACTGACGGGAGGGCTTCGATGCGCTCCGAGTGTCCGCGCTGTCGCGGGACCGGCTTCGAGCTCCACAGCCAGCCCGACGGAGTCCTGACCGCGGCGCGCTGCTCGTGCGACACCGCCGAGCGTACCGAGCGCCTGCTGCGCCAAGCGGCGATCCCGCGGCGCTACGACCACTGCACGTTCGAGAATTTCGAGGTTCACAATCCGAGTCACGAGATCGCCGCGCGCGAGGCGCGGGAGTGGGCGCGGGCCTGGCCCGCGGTCGAGCACGGTCGTGGGCTGCTGTTCGTCGGCCCGCCCGGCACGGGCAAGACGCATCTCGCCGTGGCGCTGGCACGAACGCTCGTCGCGGAGAAGAATGCTCGAGTCCTGTTCTGGGAGCAGCGCGAGCTGTTCAAGACGGTGCAGTCCACGTTCGACGACGCCGCCGGCCGACGCGAAGCGGATGTCCTCGCGCCGGTGCTCGATGTCGACGTGCTCGTGCTGGACGACCTGGGCGCGAGTCGGACGACCGCCTGGGGCCGCGAGCTGCTGCACGACCTGATCACCTCGCGGTACAACCAGGAGCTGCCGTTGATCCTGACCACGAATCTGGAGCTGGGGGACGAGCCGCCGCCGGCGCGATCGCACCCCCGCACGCACGAGGCTCCGCTGACGCTGCGCGAGCGCATCGGGGACGCCCTGCTGTCGCGACTCTTCGAGATGTGCCAGATCGTGCGCGTGACCGGCAACGACTATCGGAGCTGGGTCGTCCGAGCCAATCTGCGCGGGGTCGGATCGGAGAGCGGAACGCCATGAGCGCCAACTCGTTCGAGAACCTGACGCTCGCCGTGCGCGACGGAGCGGCCTGGATCACGATCAACCGGCCGACCAAGCTCAATGCGCTCGATCGCCGGACCGTCGAGGAGCTGGGGCAGGCCGCCCGCGCGGCGCTGGGCGCGCCGGAGGTGCAGGGGATCGTGCTGACCGGAGCCGGCGAGCGGGCGTTCGTCGCCGGAGCCGATCTGCGCGAGATGGCCGCGCTCGGACCGCTCGAGGCCCAGGCCTTCGCGGGCCTGCTGCACGAGACGCTCGAGGCGTTCGAGCGCTCGACCAAGCCGGTCATCGCGGCCGTGAACGGCTTCGCGCTCGGCGGCGGCTGCGAGCTCGCGCTGGCCTGCCACGTGCGCATCGCGGCCGAGAGCGCGAGGTTCGGCCAGCCCGAGGTGCATCTCGGCCTGATTCCGGGCGCGGGCGGGACGCAGCGGCTGCCCCGTCTCGTCGGCCGCGGCCGGGCCCTCGACCTGATCCTCAGCGGCGCGACGATCGACGCTGCGGAAGCGCTGCGGATCGGGCTCGTCGAGCGTGTCGTGCCCGCCGGCTCTCTCGTCTCGGTGGTCGAGGAGTATATGGCGCAGCTGCAGCGGAACTCGCCGCTGGCCCTCGCGCGCGCGCTCCAGGCCGTCGTGACGGGAGCCGAGATGCCGCAGTCCGCGGCGCTGCGCGCGGAGAGTGCGCTGTTCGCGCTGTGCTTCGCCAGCGAGGACATGCGCGAGGGTACGCGCGCGTTTCTCGAGAAGCGGGAGCCGCGGTTCCCCGGTCGATGACGAGCCATCTGCGCATCCGACTCCTGCGAGCCCTGCTGCCCGCCGCGCTCGGGGTGTTCCTGCTGCTGGTCGTCGTCTCCCTGCGCGAGCGTCCTTCCGCGCACCGCCCGACCGAGGGCGGCACGCTGCCCAACGGACGCTCGGGCAAGGGCTTCCAGGGGCAGTGGCTCGACGGCGATCGTGCGGCGCTCGATGCACGGGCCGGACTGCTCGAGGAGCGCCCGGGCGGGGGCTACCACCTCGAGGACGTCGAGCGACTCGCCATCGCCCGCACGGGGCGCGGGCCGCTCGTCGTCGAGCAGGCACGCGCGGCCGACGTCGAGGGCACGGCCGGCGCGCGGCGGATCCACGTGCGGGACGACGTCGTCGTCTTCGACCCGCACGACGGTCTACGGGTCACGCTGCCTTCGATCGAGGTCGACGAGGTGGCCGGGATCGCGGAATCGACGGGGGCGATCGAGCTCGAGGGGCCGGGTCTGCGGGGACGTGCCGCCGGAGTACGCTACGACCTGCGGGGCGGGCCGAGCGAGCTGCGCCAACCGACCTTCGAGGATCGAGCGGGTGGGCGGGCGCGCTCGGACTCCGCGCTGCTGCACGACGGCCTGCGCGACCTCGAGTTGCGGGGTGGGGTCGCGGGCGAGCGCGGGGCGGAGCGGTTCGCGGCCGACACGGTGCGCGTGTGGCGGGGCGAGAACGACCGGCCGCGCCGCGCCGAGTGGCGCGGCCATGCCTCGGCCCGCGTGCGCACCACGGACGAGGTCTACGTCGATCTCGCCGCCGACTCGATCGACGCCGAGTGGGACGAGCAGGGTCGCCCGTCGCGCGCGCGGCTCGACGGGGGGGCCAGGCTCGAGCGCCCGGACCAGGCGCTGTCGGCCGAGCGGATCGAAGCCGCCTGGGAGGCGGCGCCGGCGCGCTGGACCGTTCGCGCGAGCGGTGCGGTCTATCTGCGCGCGGTCGTCGCGGGTGCCCCGGCTTGGCTCTCGGCCGAGGGCCTCGACGCGGAAACGGACCGCGCCTTGAGCTTGCGCACGGCGCGCGCCGAGGGCCACGTGCGCTTCGATTCCCAGGGGACGCGTGCCGAGGCCGATGCCGGCACGTTCGAGCCGACGCTCGGCGGCGGCACGATTCGGCTGACCGCCCAGGAGCCGCGCAAGGCGCGCCTGGCCCGCGATCGAACGCGCGTCGCCGCGGAGCGCATCACCACGGATGCTCGCGGCTCGACCCTGCTCGCCGAGGGGCGCGTGGAGGCGACGCTCCTGCCCGCGGGCGAGTCGGGCGGCGCCGCCGCGCCGATCTCCGGCCTGTTCCGTGTCGACGAGGCGGTGTCCTTCGTGGCCCGATCGCTGCGTAGCGAGGACGCCGGCGCGCGTGTGTTCCTGCGCGACGGCGTCCGAGGCTGGCAGGGCGAGCGCAGCCTCTCCGCGGACGAGCTCGACCTGGATCAGGCCGAGCGCCGGCTCTCCGCGCGGGGGCACGTGACGACGCGGATCCCGCGCGACACCGCGCGCAACGCGACGAGCACCGACGATTTCGTGCAGGTGGCGGCCGAGCGGCTCGACTACGACGAGCGGCAACGGGTCGGCGAGTACGGTGGCCGCGTCCATGCCTCGTGGAGCCTGGGTTGGCTCGAGGCCGACCGCGTCACGGTGGGGCTCGCGGAGGTGGGCGGAGTCGAGAGGATCGACGCGCAGGGCGCCGTGCGGATCGAGTTCCACGCCGCCGCGAGCGGCGCGAGCGAGCTCCACGTGGGAACCGGGGATCGGCTGGAGTACCGCCCGGCGGAGCAGACGGTGCGCCTGTTCGGCGATGAGGCACCGGCCACCGTTCGTCGCCTGGGCGGCCCGGCGGCAACGACGACCGGTCGAGTCCTGCGCTACCGCCTCGACCTTGGTACGCTGGAGGTGGAGCCGGGGCCGCGCTCCCCGGCGCGGATCCGTGGCGGCTGACCCGAGGCCGGCCGCCACGCGGCCGGACGGAGCACGGATGGAGGAAGGCACGACCGCGCCTGGGGCTCCCGGACACCGCCAGGGGCTCGAGGCGCGCGACCTGGTCAAGGTGTACAGCGGACGGCTCGTCGTCGACGGCGTGTCGGTGGCCATCGGCCCGGGCGAGGTGATCGGCCTCCTCGGCCCCAACGGCGCCGGCAAGACCACCTCGTTCCACATGATCCTCGGTCTCGTCCCGCCCCGGCGCGGCGCGGTCCTGCTCGACGGCACGGACGTCACGCACATGCCGATGTACTTGCGCGCGCGCTGTGGGATCGGCTACCTACCGCAGGAGCCTTCGATCTTCCGACGCATGACGGTCGAGGAGAATTTGCTGGCGATCCTCGAGCTGCGACGGATCACGCCCGAGGGCATGCGCGAGCGCTGCGCGGAACTGCTCCACGAGTTCGGGCTGACGAACATCGCACGATCGTACGGCTACGCGCTGTCGGGCGGCGAGCGCCGCCGCGCGGAGATCGCGCGCGCGCTGGCCAGCGAGCCCCGCTACATGCTGCTCGACGAGCCGTTCGCCGGCATCGATCCGATCGCGGTTCACGACCTGCAGCGCGTGGTCGAGCGCCTCAAGCGCAAGGGGATCGGCGTGCTGATCACCGACCATAACGTGCGGGAAACTTTGCAGATCACCGATCGCGCATATATTATCAGTCAGGGTCGCATCTTCCGGCACGGGACCCCGTCCGATCTTGCCGCCGACGCGGAAGTTCGGAAGGTTTATCTCGGAGAGCACTTCAAGCTCCACTGACGCGAACCGAGGCTGCATGGCACTCGAGCAGAAACTGAGCGTCCGCATGAGCCAACGGCTCGTGATGACGCCCTCGCTGCAGCAGGCGATCAAGCTGCTGCAGATGTCGAAGCTCGAGCTCGTGGAGGAAGTCCAGCAGGAGTTGCTCGAGAACCCGGTCCTCGAGGAGCAGATCGAGACCGAGGCGCCGGCCGAGCGCGCCGAGGCGGAACGGACGGCCGAGCCGACCGCCGAGGCGACCGACGCGTTCGGCGAGATCGACTACGAGTCCTACTTCCAGGATCTCGATAGCAGCTACGTGCCGCGTGCCCCGCGCGAGGTCGGCGAGGAGCTGCCCTCGTTCGAGGCCACGCTGACGAACACGCCCAGCCTGGCCGACCATCTGCTGTGGCAGCTCGGCATGGCCACGTCCGATGAGACGCTCGAGCAGATCGGCCGCGCGATCATCGGCAACCTGGACGAGGACGGCTATCTGCGGGCCACGATGCAGGAGATCCAGCGCCTGGGGGAGTTCCCGCGCGAGCGCGTCGAGGAGGCGCTACGGCTGGTCCAGGGGTTCGATCCGATCGGAGTCGCGGCCCACGATCTGGTGGAGTGCCTGTGCCTGCAGCTGCAACATCTGGGGCAGGCCGGCACGCCGGCCGAGACGATCGTGCGCTGCCATCTGGACAAGCTGCAGAACCGGCGCTTCAAGGAGCTGGCCGAGGCGCTGACCCTCGACCCGGAGGACCTGCAGGCCGAGATCGAGATCATCCGCGGCCTCGATCCGCGCCCGGGCCAGAAGTACAACGCCGAGAAGAGCTCGTACGTCGTGCCCGATGTCTACGTCGTGCGCATCGACGACGAGTACCAGGTGATGCTCAACGAGGACGGACTTCCGCGGCTGCGCATCAGCCCGGTCTACCGGCGCATGGCCTCGCGCGGCGCCGAGGCCTCCGCCGACGCCAAGGAGTACGTGCGCAACAAGCTGCGCTCGGCGTTCCGGCTGATCAAGAGCCTGGAGGAGCGCCAGCGCACGATCTACAAGGTCGCCCGCTCGATCGTCAAGTTCCAGGGCGCGTTCCTCGACTTCGGCATCGAGCGGCTCCGTCCGCTCGTGCTGAAGGACGTGGCCGACGACATCGGCATGCACGAGTCGACGGTCAGCCGCGTGGTCAACAACAAGTACATGCACACCCATCGCGGCGTGTACGAGATGCGGTTCTTCTTCCACAGCGGGATCTCGTCGACGCGGGGCGAGGCCGACGTGTCCTCGCTGACCGTCAAGGACAAGATCCGCCGGATCATCAGCGCCGAGGACCCCCGCCACCCGCTGTCGGACTCGGCGATCGTCGACCTGCTGACGGCCGACGGCCTGCAGATCGCGCGCCGTACCGTGGCCAAGTACCGCGAGGAGCTGAAGATTCCGTCTTCGAGCTCGCGCCGACAGTCGTTCTCGTGAAACGGGCCGCAGGCCCCCTGAAAGGAGCGTTTCGATGCACCTCGACATGACCGGTCGCCACGTCGAGATCACTCCCGAGCTCCGCGAGTTCGTCGAGGAGAAGCTGGCGAAGCTCGACCGGTTGCTCGATGGTCCGATCGAGGTCCACGTCGTGCTCGGCATCGAGAAGCATCGTCAGACCGCCGAGATCCAGGTGAAGTCGCGCACCGGACTGTTCTCCGGCGCACACGAGACCGACGACCTGCGCGCTTCGATCGCCGAGGTCGCGGACCGGCTCGAGCGCCAGGCGCTCCGGCACAAGGAAAAGGCCACGACGCACAAGCAGCGCCACGGTCCGCGCAGTCCCGACGTGGCGGCCGCGATCGAAGCCAACGCCTCGCCCGCGGACGCCTCGACGGCCAGCCCGGTGGCGGAGCCGGCACGGGTCGTGCGCCGCAATCGCTATCGGCTGAAGCCGTTGACGCTCGAGGACGCGCTGTGCGAGCTCGAGGGCACGGCGGAGGACGTGCTGGTCTACCGGGACGCCGAGACCGACCGGGTGGCCGTGGTGTACCGCCAGCGGGACGGCAGCCTGGCCCTGGTGCAGCCCGAATTCTGACGGCCCGGCCGGCACCTTGACCCCCAGAGCGGGCGCTGGTAAGTTTCTGGCGCTCATGGGGTTCGACGAGCGCGAGCGCGAGTTCACGACCGTTTCGGGGATGCC
>Ga0180063_1000020_pt1 | contig 33936 bp, 60 predicted proteins | sample EasRivT47_16_10D_FD_121776 | JGI IMG/M metagenome (GOLD analysis project Ga0180063, IMG submission 121776) | Soil microbial communities from meander-bound floodplain in the East River, Colorado, USA - East River metaG ERMLIBT47_16_10D | ecosystem: Environmental > Terrestrial > Soil > Floodplain ...
CGAGCCGCTAAGATTTGCGGCGTCCTGATCCGTTGATCCGCTGTTGGTTGCGCTGCCCGTGGTCTGAATGTATAGGGTACCCATTACGTCCTCACATAATCCAGCATCAACGCGATTCGCGTAATGGTGGTCACGCTGTCGATGTTAAAACGAAGAGTGTCCCCTGCCGTGATCGTAACCGTCCAGCCCGTTAACGTTCCATCCTCGGACTTGGTAGCCGTGGTGATCGTGGGAGGGGCCGCCGCCGTAATTGAGTCTGCGTCGGTCGGCGGGTAGTTGGCGTAGGTGTCCTTCCACACGTCAATGACGATAGAGCCGGACTGATCCGCAAGCAACGTGGCTTTGGTGATTGTTGCGCCGATAGGTATGCGCAGGTCGCCCTTGATACCCGTAGTGAGAACCGACCCGCCCCCATCAATAATCACACAGATGGTGCCAGTCTTTAGCGCCGTGGCTGATTTAGCCGGGGTGACTACGCCGTTGTCGATTGTCCAAGTTAGGCCGCTAGCGCTAACGGTAATGTCGCCCTTGTCGCCGTCACTGGGCTCAGCGACGCCATCGCCATCGGTATAATCTTGCCAAGCCGCACCGTTGCTGCGCTCGGTGACAAATTCATCGGTTACATAGTACAGGGTACCAATGACAACCGCCGTTGCGGCTGGTTGTGCGGCGCGAGTACCACGTTGGATCGCTTCAGCAAAAAAACTCATGAGCAGATTGCTCCTCCGCAAAGTTCGGTCATTATCACGTCACCATTGGAGTCCCACATTAGCTCCGGCGTAACCGGGTCGCCATTGGAAAGCACACTCCAAGCACTTCCGCCGCTGGCACTAGCCGGCGCCCAAGCTGGCAAACCCGCGGTCACAGTGAGCACGTCGCCCTCGGAGCCGACTCCAAGTCTAGCTATCACGCCTGCTAACCGAACAAAAAGATCACCATTGGTAGTTAATATTGAGCGCAGCACATACTGCGTGTGATCGTCATCAGCAAGGCCATCTAGGGCCAATCCGTGATCTAGCTTTCCAGCTTCCGCCCCTGTGGTTTGGTGGTTGTGGTCCGCAGACTCCAGCCGATACTGAGGATGATCGTCGTCCCCCAAGCCTGTCAAGGCCCCGTGATCTCGGGTCCCCAAGTCGGCTAAAGAACAAGCCGCAAGGTCAGCGCAACTAAAAGCGTCTGGAATTGCGGTCAGGCAAATTTCAACCTGCTGGTCGTTCATGTAGCAGAGTGTCGATACTCCACCAACATCTTTTGCATACACCTTTAGTGTATCTGGAAACACAGGAGGAAAGTCGGCCGGATCACTCTCCTCAAAATTAAAATATCCCTGCCAAAGCCAACGTTCCGCGGATCTTTCAATCATGCAATTTAGCCTCTAGCTGCTTCAGCACTTCATCGCCGGAAGCTTTGAAGCTCAGCGCCCATAAATCCCGAATGATTGTCATGGCCTCAAGTTGACCGTGCTTGGCTTTGAGCTTCGCATAGGCGTTAGTGATAAGCCGGCGAGCCTCGCAGGAGGAACACCCCTGCTTGCCCATCACCTTCGCAAACGGCTTCGCCAACTGCTTCAGTATGTCCCCAAAGCCGACCCCTAGCTCCGCACTCAACTCCTGTTGTAGGCTCTGAGCAACGGGCTTGACTAGGTGCCCACAGTTATATGATCGACCAACTATCTTCTCCCCCGGCCCGAGCCGAAAGGTTGCGCCGAAATCTTTGGTGTAGAAGGTCCCGTCCGGCTTGCTGATCTTAGCACAACTAGATATCCCTCGAACGCTCACGGGCAACCTCCATCAATGTCAAGTGTGACCCCTGTTACTACGGTTTGGTCGGCAGTGCTAAAATTTACAACAAAAGAATGGCTAAGCCCTAGATCGGGAGTATCCGCGTCTATTAACCTAACCGTACTCGTAGAGCTTGCGCTCGCGCCGAACCCAATGATAGAAGTTAAACCATTGTTCGCCATCCAGTGTGGGTTCAAAATCTTGGTGGCAAAACAACTCGTAGTATAGTTGATAGGGCCGCAACCCTCCCCGTTCATTCGAAAAGTAGAGGTGCAATTGCAAGGAAAAGGAGGGTCTGGGTTTGGATCGCCCTCGCAACAATTCGGCCCCAAAAAACTAACGCATTCCAATTTTATGTTAGGAAAAAGATCAACGTAGTCTGTTACCAATCCGCCCGCACAATTCCGAAGCGTATTGTGTTGTCGTATTTTAATTTCATGGGCCACGCCTGCCAATTGTGAACTGCAAAATCCAGCGACAACAACAAGGTCGTACCCGATCTCAATATATCCGGCGCCTGAAAGACAGCCGGCTTCAGTAACAAAAGCTGTGGTGTTCTTGCCACTTAATGCTGAAAGCTGCGCGTTAGTATTACCAACGTCCATTATGGCCGTAACGCCAACTGCATCCGTGAGGGTCACTATGCCATCGACGATGCCCCAAGTATAAGGGCCTATGCCTTGGCAAGCTTTCAGCTTAACAGTCTGGTTGTCCGGGCAACTCAGCGTGCAACTTTCTGAGCAACACTGTATGTTAAGACTAGAACTGGAAGTACAAACACAAGAGCTTGACGCCAACTCCACGTCGCCGTAGCCATTAAAGCTCTCGCCGGTCGTCTTGGCCGTCTTACCATCGGGGCCGCCCACGATAGGCGCCTGAAAACATTCATCCCCCGAATAAAAACACGCTCCCACGGGCCAGCCGCAAATACCAAACGTCTCTCCCGGTGGAATGATAAAATCAACAGGGGGACACCCGTCGCACCCCATCACGGTGATGGAATTAATATCTTCGTGCATTATGACACGGAATGTATTACACGCTCCACAATCCAACACCAAAGCCCCGTCCACGGAGCACGTTGGACAGGGGGTATCGTCTTCATCCAGATTCAGGGCCGCGATGCTTGTATGCTCCTGGGTTGCCGCCTGCTGATTTTGCAGGAAGCCCATATCCCCGACTACGGCGCCTACTTCCGGCGCCCGAGGCAGCAAGATCGGAATATGACGCGAGACGCCCTGATTAGACGCGAGGTATGTAACCACGGTGACTATATCCGAGAATGTTGCGCCACCATCTTGAGTTAATTTATACCAATATTTTGTCCCGTCATCCAACAAGGTGTCTTCATACTCGAAAATATCCGAAGACATGGGTCCGGCTACGAGAGAATAGGAAACGCCGTCAATGGACCGATAGACACTCACGTCCACTTGCACGGCCCCGATCTTCTCCCACCTAAGCGTAGTGGTTTTTATGTTGTTAGCTTCGACGCGAACATTGGAGAAATCGGCATCAGGCACTAGATCACCTTATCACTTTGTTGAAACTCTGCCGTGTCAGTGTTCTCTGAAACGGGTTCCCACTTGAAGGCGGCAGACCGGATCTCGGCCACTCTGCCGGCTCGGTCATGGTACAAACGTATCTTCAGATTAAAAGTGGTCCCCTCGCACGGCTGAGCGGGCTCATAAGAAACAGACACGGTGTCCTGCCCCAAGTGGCCCTTTAAATCAAAACTTTGTTCGTACAACCACTCCTCGCGGTCGTCGATAGCTATCGAAATTCGAGCACGGGTATGCGGCACCCTGGTAAAACGCAACTCGACCCGGTGTAGAATTTTTTGAATGTTCTGGTCGAAATCTTGCCAATCACTCGTAATGTACCTAGTGATAGGCGTACCCGCATCGTCGATAGCATCCGGGTCGTTTATTTCGTACACCAAGTTATCAAGGCAAGCCCCGAATGATCGGGTGGCCTGGGTCGGCTCAAACTTAATGCTGATAGCATCAAGCCATTCGTGTGCCCTGTAGGTTCTGTGGGCAAACTCTCCCGTGCGAAAATTATAGGCGATACGAGCACTCGCGTGGTCATCGCCCGGCACTCGATAGAAAAGATAGTATGTGTCGTTGTCGCTATCCACCGCGGACGTACAGCGGTCAGCATAGAGCGGGTCCATGGTTTTTTGGAGCTTGTCGATCACCTTCGGAGGCAGCGCCTTCACCACACCCATGTCTATCTGATAAAGCTGATAGTCGGTGGCGAGCATCACATGCCCCTTGTTACCCACCATCTGAAGCGATAGGGGCGCAAGTATCCCCTCGTCGAAGGCAAGCATTTCCTGCTGGAATCTCACCTTGCCACCAACGAAACGAACGGCCGCCACGCCATCCGCCTTATACACCATTTGAAGCGGCCCCTGGGCAAGTGCGGACAGCACCTCTCCAGGCGTCTCATCCAAATTTATTTCGAACCCGTTACAGCTACTCCAATCGGTGTCATAGCTAAGAGAAAACAAACCCTGTCGTGGAAATGTCCCTTCGCTTGTGATTACGTTCCACAAAAACAAATGCTTCATGTAATCGCAAACGGCAACGGCCTTCGGAGGTGTTCCGCCCAAGGCAACGGTGGTGCCGCTCCCTGTGTACTTCCGGGGCAGGTCATGCTGTTCATTTGTGAATATGGTCACGCCTTTGTGTGAGGCCCATTGCGCCCGCGTAGTAGCATCCCCGGTTAAAGCTATCCCGGTTATCCCGGTCCACTGGTTTGTCAGATGGTTGTAGCTGTAGACTTGGGTAGCCGTCATCGCGAGTAATTGCTCACTGTAATTATGCCCAGTGTACTCGAAAAGTCGAATAACGGGACCTGCAAAACTAGCCATTATCCGAATCCTCCTTCGGCGCCATCATCAAAACCAGAAAGGTCGGCTAGGGGCGTGATTCCTCGGCACCCAATGACCCGGCCCCTTCGCACTTCCACACCATCAAGGTCGGTGGTGAGTTTGGAGTCGCCATCGTCCGTCAACGATTCATCGAGCCCGCCGAAACTAGAAATCCTAAAAGTTTCCATTATAGGTAGAGGCCCCGGCTGCGACAGCGGACAACAAGAAATTTGTCAAACTCCTCATCACTCTGCTCGGTGCGAGCTTTATAGGTGACAAGGTAATCTTGGCCGTTCACGAGATTTTTGATCTTTGCATCCACCCTGGTGCCGGTGATCGCAACTTCGCTCACTATGTCGTTCTTGACGACCCCATCTTGATTCACGGCCGTGACTGAGGTGCCCCCGGCTGCAACAGCTTTTATGCTATCACCCTCGGGGATCTCGTCCTCAAAACTAAATCCCACCACTTCCCCTCTAAGGCTAGGAGAGAGATACAGCAGATCATCATGCGTCAGGAGTGAAGCCATTTAATCACCTCTAAAAGAAAGAGCCCTTGTTGTGGTGGTCAGTAACCGTTACTTTCTTGCTTGGGTGAAGCAAGCCGAGTTCTTGTGTCACTCGGTACTCAAGAAACTTTCGTTCCTCCAACGGCAACCTATAATCAGGCGCAAGGTCATACGCCAACTTGTAGATCAAGTAGTTTTCCCATCCAGCCGGCATGTCCGGGTTATCGCCCGGCAGATCAAAATCGAATAGAGGCCGCTCGTACACGTAGTACAAAAGCTCCCCATTGACATACTCCGTGCCTGTTACCCACGCGGCCCCGGCGCTGCCTTCAAGTTGCCAGTAGAGCCCGTAGCCTTCGCCCGTAATTGGGCGATTAACCGCCGCCGCTGTGTGTTTTTGGATGCACGTATAATTGAGGCCATCCGTTCCGAGAACTTCACTTCCCGCGGTGACGGTGAGCGGTACCGGGTTAACATAGAGAACCTGTTCCTCCAAGTCGATATCGTTTTTGAAATAGGCTTGTTTAACCGAACCCTCTTCAACCTTGTTTGTTAACTGATTCCATTGCACGTGGGTTATGAGGTGGATCGGACAATCCCGGCCGTCTATACCTCGATACACCATGGATTTTATGTTGAGGGTGTTGTGGGCCAATCCATACTGATACACCCCTGGCGTCAAGATGAGGGCCGTTTCTTGCAATGCCCATAGATGATCGACCCGCGAATCACCACGAGCACTTTCTGATCGGATGATTTTGTTCAGCGATTTGATCGCGTCGTCAATTTGAATAAGTGAATAGCCGCCCTTGCGGCTCTTTGTCACTTTTTTCAAAGCGGCTGCGATAATCTCATCGCGCCGAAATCCAGAATTAAAAGTGGTTCCTGTAGCCATGTTTACTCATACACGATCGTTAGAATGACTTCGGAAGTAGGCGCAGTAACGCCGGCCAACACGCCTGTGGTTGTGGCTGCCACACTGAGGGCCGTGCCGAAAGCCAAGCCTTCGGGAAATACAATGGTGCGTTTAACTGAGGCCGGGATCTTCAGAACATAATCCGGGGACGTGGTGCCCAAGGTTACAGAACCAGAAGCTACGTCCCACAACTTCAAATACGTGACGGCCGCATTGGCCGTGTTATCCACAATTATATGGTGCAGTGTGCCGGCCGAAGCTTTCACCCCGGTGACAGAATCCACGTCCGAGTTGATGTACTTCGTGAGCCCCGCGGGGTTATCTATGACAACTTGAGTTACGGCCATGCTACCTCCGTGCGGGCGGGATGATTACCGGCTGCCCTGTAACCGGATCTATGCCACCAAATCTAGGTAGCGGGTCACTTTGTCGCGGAGCCATGGGCTGAGGGGATCTCCCCATGCTTAGCATCCGAAGAATGTCGTCCAAACTCGCTTGTCCTTTTTGCGCCATGAGGGGGATCAACGAAATTGGATTAAACCTCGTCATGCCTCGCGCAACTTCTTGGCCCATGTCATCTGCCATGATATATCTCCTGTACCCTTTTATTCGTTATTGTATATCGTCCCGACTAGAAGCATCGTGGCTACCCGCTTTGCTCTTGCCGGCGTGTCCTGGCGAGCCCACTTGCTGTCAAGCGCGTGGTCATGGGCTTCTTTCCATCGCATGTATCTGAGGGAGAGAAGCATATTCTTGAAACCAAGCAGCCCCGAGGTTCCGAGTTGAAAGGCCATCAACACCAGTGCAGCAAACCGCACTTGATCCAATTCCTTCGACCACGGCAAAGCCCTTTCCACCTCGTCTATCTTTTCCTGCACGTCGATATCGAGTTGGAGTTCTATGACTTGGGGCGACAACCCTGCGCCCTTACGCTTATCGACCAAGTGGCCGACCCCGATCGTCCAAAAGCCAAGATGGTCCTGATAGGCGTGGGCCACGGTGTTCTCTTCCACACGTAGAGTTTTTTTGAGATACTCTGTTAATCTCATGGCTTCCTTTTTAGAGCGGCAGGAAGAGGGATTCGAACCCTCATCTACCCGATGGGCGGGCGTTCTACCAATTTGAATTATTCCCGCCATAAAATAAAAAGGGCCGCCGCAGCGCTGCCGCAGACGGCCCCTGAGTGGGCGGTGTTCACCCTAGAGCCGTGTTCACCAATCGGTGAACATGACAAAAGGGTGAACCCCGTTTATTTTTCCGATAGCTTAACAACCCCAGGTTGTTAAACTAGGCCAACTTCGTGTAGAACAGGTGGCCCAAGCCTTTGAAGGTATCGCTTCCTGACGGGGTATAAACCAAGGACTTGATGGTGCCGTCCGTGGCATAATTCCGCTTTGCCCAACCACCAACGGTAGCCACCGCATCAGCGCCGGCAATCGCCTGCGCCAAGTAGGCACCATAACCCGCCGTCTCGACGAGGTAGTCGATGTTTGTTCCGCCAGTAACCACGGGGTACAGGGTCGGGAAACCCAAGTTCGCCACGGTGACTAGCTTTGCGAGGCCGTCCTCGTCGCCGCTTTCAACAGCGTTGATAAATCCGATATCCACGGTTTCGCCGGCATCAACCGCCAACACTTGAACCGCAACGTCCGTTATCAACATGCCAATTGGAATGTCGAAACCCGTATCGACCACCGTCCCGCCAGCTAGGAAAAGCATCGGGAAAGTGAATACCTGAAAACGTTGCTCGGGGTAAATGTCCAAACGATGCACCGAGCTATTGATACCTTTGGCGTAGATCGCAGAGCCATCGGCCATCAACACAGACACGTCCACCGCGGTAACTGTTTTGGCAGTATAAAACACCAAGTTGCCGCTAGACAAAGTTACCGGCTGAGTGAGAGCAGTACCTTGTTGGTCAGCCTTTAGAGTAACCGGGTCCGATGACGTAACCAAGGTCTGAGCGGAGTTCAAGACCACCGCTTTGGCTGCACTGTCATTAACGAAAGCGCCGGTGCGTTTGTTCCAAATCTGAATAGCCCATTCTTTATATTGAGACATGAATGTCCTCCTTCCTGTCTTGTTCATTAACCGAGCGTGTCCACCAATGATGGACGCGCCGAGGTACAAAACCCTTACAGTTAGTGTAAGGTTTCTGCCCCCGGCGCCGCTCGTTTAACTATGCCAATTTTGCTTTGCCCCAGACTAGAACGTCGATGACGCAGGTATCTGAATCAAGGTCGAAGCTCCCGCCTTGGCCGATGGTAAGCACATTGCCATCTACGGCCGCGGTCAAACCCACGTTGGTCCTTACGGCCCCCGAAGATTGTGTCCGCACCGTCAGTCCGACAATGCCTTGGATTGATTTTAGCTGAGTGAAGGTGATGACCGCTTCGGTTTCTGTTGCCGCAACTACGACCGTCGCCGCTGCAAGCAGCGAGAACGATCCGATTACAGGCAACAGGTCTGGGCGGCTCTCGCCATCAAAGCCCTGAATTGTTACGGCCATATCTATGCATCCGCAACAGCCGAACTAAACACATGGACAATTCCGTTGTCCTCGGGAGTAGAGCGGTTGAAAACCAGCTTCGAGATTCCGCGGATTTCGCTGATCTCATAAATGCGATCATGATGCACGTCTTCGTCATCTTCCGCAAACTTCGAGCGTTGAGCCCAACATACCGCGGCAGCTTGCGCGCCGAGGAAGAGGTTATGGGCAACGTCGATCGAGCTAGCCCCCGCACCCACTTCCAACGGTAGACGATCGTACTCATAAATGAGCACGCCATCATGACTGCCCTTGAAGGCAGACCCGGTGAAATAAGGGCTCGAAGACATGGCGCCGTCCGGCGTCAGGTTCAACTTTTTGTTCTGCCACGAAGCATCGTGATCCATCAAATCGCGGATCGCGTAAGTCTGCCCCATGAAAGTAAACCACTCTTCTTGATTCTTGCCGACTACGACACGAACCGGGCGGATCTTCGCGGAAGCATTGACCGGAATCAGCGCTTTGCGTTTCGCCTTCGAGATCATGGCCGTAGTGAGCAGGTCGGCCGTCGCGTCCACGTTAGCGAGAGCGGTAGCGTGGGTGGCGTTCCAATTGCTGTCCAAGGCGCCATAGAGATAGCGACCTTGCACGCGGCCCGAAGCAACAGACACGAGAGCGTCCGTCACGTCATCGTCAAAATCGAAAGCAACCTCGTCTTCAAGGGCTTGCTTTGCTTGCACGAGAACGTCGAACTTCACGCGCTGATTGCTCAACGCCACGTTAACCATTTTCACCAACCGTCGATACATATCGACAACGATGTTCTGGTTGTAGAAGGTCAAGGTGCCTTCGTTGCCGGCGCCCTTTGCGGCACCATCAACGCGGCCACCAATCAAGCGACCACGCAGGCCGATGGTGATGCTATCACCAGCTTCCTTGGTTAGCGCTTCTTTGATTTGGATTATTGAATCTGAGCCCGTGGAGCTAAAAAGCTTCCAGCGAGTATGGCCCAGGTATTCTTTGAAAATCGAATTTTCCCACTGAGTAACGGTCAGGCCGTTAGAGTGGAGCACTTCAACATAAGACACTTATAGAAACCTCCGGTTATTTGTGTGAGAAGATATCGTCAAGTGACGGCATTCTTTCTTCCTTGCTTTCATCGCCGCCCTTCTCCCCGCCCATGTTCGATAATGTGGTGGGGGTGTCCGCTTTCTTGCCTTTACCGACCCGGATCTCCTCAAGGATTTCTTTCCGCAAAGTTGCCCGTAAGTTCTTTTCGGCCGCCGCTGTTATGTTCTTTTCCCACTCTCCCGGCGTCACTCCAAACTTTTCTTGGAAGTGATATCGCTCCATGATGCTAAGCGCTTCATGAATAGGAGAATTGGAATTCCTAACCGCCATCTGAACAGCGTCGTTGTCGTTGAATAGTTGATGAAACTCATTGAGCGTCGTTGTTACTTTCGCTTCACCATGCTCTCGCACGGCGCTTTCTCGCGACGCGGCGATCTTTCCAATTAGCACCCCATGGGCCGCTACGGCCTCTGGTTTATAGGGGGCATTCTCGGACGCTTCGTCGTCATCGGTCCACGTGCCATCAACTTTTTTCTGTAGAACTTCCAACTGCCGCGCTTGCTGTTGCGCGATCTGTCGCAATTGGGTGTTTTGCTGATTTACATCTTGAGCCCATTTAGCCGTGTCCTCGAACCGCTTCTTGAAGGCTTCTTGGTCCTTCTTCTGCTCGTCCGTGACCACTGGCTCTTTGGGTTTTGCCTTGTCGGCTTCAGCTTTTTCGGCCGCTACCTTATCAGTGGCGACCTTCTCCTCCGCGGCTTTCGCGGCCTTCTCATCTTCGGAGGGTTCTGCAACCTTTTCGGACTCGTCGCTCGCCTTGGAAGGCGAGGAAGACTTTTCCTCGGGAGTAGCAGCCGGTTTCTCCTCTACTATGGGCGTTTCTTTTTCAGCAGCAGTGGAAGGGGCAGGAGACTGCTCCGCACCGCCGCTAAAAATACTATCCAAGCTCGGGGTACTATCCGCAACAACTTTTTCGTCTGACATTTTGTCCTTTCACTCTGGGGAAGAGTTCGCCCGAAGGCGAATCGCCCAAAGCGGTTTATTTTCGACCCATATCGAAATATTTTGTGTTTTTGACCTTCACAATTCGTTGCCGCTTGGCAGGATCGTCGATAACGTCCAGCGCAATGTTAACTTTTGTGTTTAGGCCGCGCTTTTTGAACTCGTCGGCCATGACTTGCGTCACAGTTTGTGAGTTTCTGAGTTTATCATGTCCAATTCGAAATTCCTTTGCCACTAAGCGCCTTCTTTCTGAATACAAAACGGAGAAATCTTATAAGGCACGCCCATGGCATTCAGAAACTCCAACATTTCTTGTCGATCGGCAGAACATGCCTCCCGACTTTGAAAAGGACCGACCGAGGTGTCCACTACGACGCCCGCGACCTGCCCATGGGGTATCTGGACATTGAAAAACCACCCGATAAAAAATAAACTCACTAGAAACTGTTTCACGTTTGACCCTCCGTTCTTTTTACTTTACGATCGGCTTCCTTGGCGTCTGCATCCATGATTGCCTTGGACAATTCCACGGAGGCTTTTATTTCCCCGGACGCCGGGGTACCCGCAGCCTCCACTTGGGCCGCCAGTTCCTCGTTGCCCATGCTACGATAGAAGAAAGCACGCTCGATAGGAGGTAACTCGTTGATGTTTGCCTGCACGCTTATGCGTGGCTGCACAGGAGGCGGGCCGCTTTGTGCATCGAGGTCCGCGACAAGCTGGTCCTTGTCTCGAAGATCGCTAGTTTGAATAGCCTTCTTGACCCAATACGGCCCGAGGGGCAGCAAGTTCGGTAGGTATTGCATGAACAACGCCCACTGCTCTTGTTGAACGCTAGAAGTGTCCACGAAATCATCCGCGGTCACGTCATAATTCATCTGCTTCACCTTCGCCATCTTGTCGGCCGTGATCGTTACAGCGCGTTCCGCCTTATCCGGCGCGTCCGTGACCATAAAAACTTTTTCTTGCGTGTAGTAATTCTGAACCAAGTCTAAAAGCACCCGGCCGAGTATCTTCCGGGTGCGTTTTAGGTTGTCGAAAAGAGCGGCAATGGGCTTGTTAGCCTCGCTAAACTTTTTTTGTAATCCCGAGCCGCTCCTTATCTCTCCAGTTTGCTGATATGCGTTAGGGTTAATGCCGGTGATGGCATAAAACATTCCGATGGCCCCTTGGTGCATCTGCTGTTGGCCCTGCGAAAGCTCCAAGTTGTTGCGCAGAATCATTTTTTCCTGCGCTAAGGCTCCGTCTTCAACAATAGCCACGCCGTCCGGCTTGGCAATTTCTTCTTGATAGAGGCCAACCTCTTTGATGGCCCCTCGTTCCGCGATCGTCTGGTTGCTGTTGAGTAGATGCAGAGCTTTAGAGTCGCGTTTGTTGATTGCATCCTGCACCGAAAGTGCCAATGTGATGAGCGAATAAGGAGCCCCGTTCTTTTTGCGATAAGCAAAATACGGAACCAAGCTAAAATACTTGCGGTTGGTTTCCTTGTTCTCAATTAACGTGCCGGCAGCATACAGCGCAAAACAAATCTTGGGTTTTATCCGGTCGATTTTCTCGTAAGCTATCTGCGCTGCGTCCAACTGCTTTTTAACGTCCGCATTCCACTGCGCCTCGGGAATGATATCCCCGGAGGCCGTCAAATAGATGCACTCCCGGTTGTATTTCTTATACTGAACCTCGACCAGTCGCACCCGGCGACGCTTCTGGTCAACGTAGTGGTCATTTCGAAACTGCTCTACCTCAGCAAGTTGACCACCCGCGATAGCTCCGATCGTGGCATTCGTGACCAGGGTGTTGATGGCCGCCTTAGCCTTGGGGTATTTCTGCTCGGCTTCGTCTGCGTCCATCCACTTTGCGCGGCAAACATATTTTGCGTCTTCGTTCCAGTCGTAGCGCTTGGCATCGGGATCTGGAAACACGGCGAGGCTATCCTCAGACCGCACCACAATTTCAGGCTGCGACATATCGTCGAAGGTGACGAAGGCATCAAGGACCCCGAAGCCGCCCGTGAATCCGTCGCGAGCCATATCGCGTTCTTCAAACTCAAGGTCGTTGGCTTGACGAATGTAGAGAAAAATATCGGACAGTAGTTGCGCCGACTCATCATCTGCTTGGGCATTGCGGCCTCGGAAGCCTATGCGCACCTTCTGATCTACGAGTTCGCCCACTAGCTTATTAACTGTGACTGCAACGAGGTTGTTGACGGAATCTGGTTGCTTGCGCTCCTTCAAAACTTCTAACTCTGCGTCCGTCCACTGCCGGCCCTCAGAATACTCATGGCACTTCACCATGTCCTTGCGGGCAGATATCCAAGTCGGATGATCCAAGGAGTACATGAACATGTCGTCAAGCTTTCGAACCAGCTTGGCATTTTCGATTATCGTCGCGTCGGTTTCGTCTTCCGTTTTTTCGTTCTGATTGTCGCTAGTATAATCGGCCATTAAGTTGTTCTCCAGGTCCCCTCGTGTCTGCTTTTCTTTTTAGCTCTCTTAGCTTTCGCAACCTGAATCTTCCGTAAAAGATCCGAGGAGTAAATGCGGGTCATCATCAAAGCGTCCGCCCGGTTGGGGCTATCCACCCCGCGGGCTTTCATTTCTTTTTTGGTTTCGACTTTGATCTTTCCCGCGATCTCTTCATACCTAGGCGAATTGAGATCGCCCATAAGTAAGGAGTCGTTAGGGATGCTAAGCTGCCCGGCCTCAAACGCTTCACGTAGCCGCCACCACAGTTCGTCCCGCATTCTGTAAAAGCGATGGGGATTGTATGCGGTCTGCGCCACGTTGACTTCTATGATATCGCAAAATTCGGACGGGATCTGCTCCCGTAAGTTGCCAAGGATCGCCCAACCTACACCGATATTATCGACCAAGCAAACCTTTGGTTCGCCGGTCATGATGCTGCTAACAGCCCAATCAGTAAGAACTCTGCTGTCCTCAAAATTGGACACCTGAAGCTCCCCAACTCTCGGCCCCGTGAGCGGCAGGATGACGTTATCATCGCCGCCAGCACCTACGTCCATGGAATAAAGCAACTGGTCGTCGGCAAGCGGTTCGAGTTCTCTGTCAACAGCGGACTCGATTGAATCCCATGGTATGATTAAATTTTCGCCCGCGGTCGGCGGCAATCCCTTGACGCGAATTCTAAATGTGTTGGAGTCCCGGCCGTATTTCTTTTCCAAACGCGCGATAGAATCCTTTGTAACCAAAGGGCTCTCTTCGGCGTCCCACCGATACTGTAACCATGCGTCACGATCTTTATGGTGTGTGTCGATTGCAAACCCCTTCGAGCGGGTGGGGTTAAAGAACAAAAGACACAGGTTGCACTTTCGTGTAAGCGTAGACTCCAGCGGCCGGAATACTGGATCGGGTATACCCGAAGCCTCGTCAGCAATGATGAGCAAAAAGTCTTCATGTAAACCTGCTAAGGTTTCTGACTGCTCGTCCGGTGAATTTTTTGTGTTCGCTGTACGAACGGCCGCAAACCAGTTCTTGCCTTCATACTCTGTCAAGAAAAACTTATCGGAGTTGTGAGTGAACCAGTCTTTAAGTTCACAGTTTATGTGCCACTTTGCAAGTTCGGCCCACAACGTAATCCCCATCTGCTTTGCACTAGGGGACGTTACAACCACTTTGGGATTCGGGAAGCAGGTCATGAACCAAATTATTATCCAAGCGGCACAAGCACCCTTACCTGTACCGACGCCTGCCATGACAGATAGCCCGAACATCGTGTTCAGCTTCAGTTCACGCGCTGAGATTGCCCCAAACGGTTTTGTGCCTTTGGTAGTCCAGATATGGCACTTCAACTTGGCCCACACCATTTCACAAACGCCGTTGAGGTAAGCGATTTGCTGATCGCTAGGGGTCACGTGAAAAATCTGGCGGACGAACAATGGAATATCCATCCGCCAAATTTTCACTTGTTCGATTTCTGATGGAGGCATGCGGCCCCTTTCTAGTTGCGCTTTGTTTCAGAATAATAAATGTAAAGCGTCCCGTCATCAATGGTCGGGACAATGAGCCCGTCCAACGGAACCTTGCTTGGAAACGTCGCGTGCGCAGCCCGAATTGTATTTGCCGCAGTGCCAGTGTCGCCAACGTTGTCGTGAAAAAACACAACTCCGTGTCGATTTTGCACAATCAGTTCATCACCCGTCGCAACATCATCACTCGGAACCCATCGGATCGCCGTGACCCAAAGCAGCCGCGTAGTAAGTATGGTGGCAGCAGCCGTGTCAACTTTTATTGGGTTGCTAGTTAGGTCGTTAGCCATTCCGTTTCTCCTTGCCCTTGGGCAGAATCATGTTCAAGATATCGTCGTGGCGCCATGCGCCAATTTCAATTTTGTTTTTCTTCGGCACCAAGAGCAAGATATGCTCAAGACCACAATCACAACACTTGATAGTCCAGACGGCCCGTCCCTTGTCCAACTTCAGAATAATTTTTTCTCCGGGCTTGACCTTGTGGTATTGAGACTTCATGCTTTATCCTTCGCTAAGCGGGGCCGCGGGAATCCCCACGGCCGCCGCCCATTAGAAATTTACGCAGCGGGGGTAGGAGCCGGCGTATTCGGCACCGCATAAATGGCTATCCAAGTAAGCAGCATCATGACGCCGTTAACTACACCGTCCACCGTTTCGTTGGGGATCTCGAACCCGAAGGCTTCTTTGCTAAAAATAGCAATGAGGCCGATCGCGGCCGCTATCGACTTTGCATAAGCATTCATTTTCATTTCTCCTTTAGGGAAGCACTACGCCGACTTCAGCGAGTAGCTCGTCCGGGGTTTTCGCCTTCAGGTCGGCCAAGGTAATTTCGGTTTTGCCCGACATTTCCATGTACCAAATCACGGCGTCCTTAATAAACGGAACAACAATTCCGATGATTGCAGCAGCACCCATTTTAGTTCGCTCCTTGCGCCGAGAACACGGCGACCATGTTAACTAGAACGTCAAGCAACGCGCCGAGTTGTTCGATTCGCACGTCGCCTTCCTTAATGCCGGCAATGTCGTGGATTGTGGAAAGCTCAGTGTAGGCCGTATAAAACTTGTTCGCCTCATCCCGAAACCGTCGAATCTGGGTTTCAGAGATTTGCTTGGCAACATATAAGCGACCCGCGGTTTTTACGGACGCTTCATAAGTGTCTTTGAGGGTTTTTAGGCTGGCGCCCACGGGATCGCTCTGGAAAATTCCTTGGACGGCCGCGCAACCGGGCAGTGTAACTACTAAGCCCGTCACGGGCATGGCTAGCGTAGCCGCCAGCACAACACTTCGAAATAGTTTCTTCATTAATCCTCCAAATCTTTATTGGCCTCTTTGATGATGCGGGCCAACGTCGCAATGTTCTGGGTCGATTTTCCCTGAATCAGCCGGCGCTGTTGGAATGTCCGGTCCATCAGGGCGATGCTCTCGATCATATTTGCCTTCGGGGCAAGATCGTGTAGGCGCTGTCGGGCTTTCACAGTGAGTACCGCGAGGTCGTTGATCTCGCCTTCCATCACGCGATCTATGTCCGCTTGAATGTCCGGTTGATTGTAGGCGTCTTGATCCTTCAGATATTTTGCTACGGTGTGGTTGTCAATGCCGGTGCGCTTGGACACAGCATAATTACTGTTGCCCATGGCCTTCAGTGCGAGCACGTCCACGATTTCTTTTTTGTTCAGCTTCTTCCGGCTTCGACGGCCCCTTGTTACAGCGGGCTTCTTCATCGCCCTACCTCAGACATTGGCGTCACCTCCTGCATACCTACCCTCAGTTGCCAATGGTTTCTTAAAATGCCGACACCGCACTCGCGGCCGTAAGTGCGCGGCCCCACGAAGTTTCTTTTTATTTTTTATGTCTGTTAAACGGCAGATATATAGGTATAAGCGTCTCAGTCCCCCGGTACCCCGTACCTACCCCGGCGCCATCGGAAACGAGGTCAAGGGCGAACAAGGTCAAGGCGCGAACTAAATTTAATTGAATCACCATACTATTCACTAGGTTATGATACGTGCATGGGTCCTTATACCTCGTATGGGATAGACCTATGCCGTGCGTTCAAGCTCCGATCGTAGCAGCGCAAGCGCTATCCTGCGCGATGGTACCGCGGCGCCGGCCTAGGGCTCATTGCCTTTTGTTACTCGGGGATTAGTCAAGGCGCTGCTACTCTAGCGTGTCATGTTGTCACATACAATATGGGACGGTATTGACAAAGCTTGAACGAATCCTTAGTATAGAATTCAATGAATTCAAGCGCTGATACTTGGCATTGACATTGCTACCTTGTAACAGTGCAAGCTCAGAATATTAACGCAGTAAATAGGAGGAAAAGAAAATGGAATATACCATGATGACTGTATCGCCGATCGTTGCAATCTTTGCGGGTTTATGGTACGGGTTTGGCGCCGTGATTAGTTTCCGCGGGTTACGCGCGAAACCGATGACTGCAAGCCGTGCTCGCGAATTGACACGGAAGAGCTTATAGGATAAGGTGACAACATGAATCGAAAACAAAGCTTTGTACCTTGGAACGTTTTAATCTTATCAACGGGCGAAACGATAGAAAAGGAAACCACCATGCACAAGCTTGAATTAGCAGACCTACACAACAGACGGGGGAATATTACCACCGTGTCGAATAGGGCGAAAGCCAATAACTACCCCTTGCTAACATGGCCAGAAGATAAAGAGCTTTTACGGGTTTCCGATCTTCCAACAATCAATGGAAACCCTAACGTTCCCCCGGCATGGGAGAGCTTTCGCTCAGAGTCTAGTTTTTTTGTTTCGAATGATTGTGATCTTCGAAACAAGATCCGAGTAGGTCGCGCCTACTATCGAAATACTTCAATACAGCATTTAGTAGGCTATTTGATCGTTGAAGGGCTTTTCACTCGGGGGGATAAGTAACATGACAATGGAAGAACGTTTGAATGATGCAAGGGCAAAGCTTGCGCGTGCGGATGCACCTCGCATAGAAGCAAGCCGGCGCCTATCCCTAGTTGACCTAGACACTGGCGAAATTCACGCTATTGACTATCTGCAAACGATCGAAGCTTTGTTAATTGACGAACGATGCCGGGTTTTAATGGGGATTAAACCCGATAGCAAAGCACGATCGACTTGGAATAGGTCAATCCAAGCCATTGCCGATAGCTTTCCCGAGTACCAAGACAAAGCCCGTATTTTGCAATTCTTACTTGAGGTAACAATATGACCAAGGCAGATAAAAAACTGGTTTACGACCTAGGTCTGAAGGTTGAAAAGCTTGGCAGGGAATTGCTAGATATAGGCAGAACGCTATATAACATCAATCTTCGGGAGAATATCACAAAGGATATGGATAGACGGGAGAAACAGGCAAAAAATGAAAAAAACACTTTACAGAATACACGTTGAAAATGTTAAGAGTAAAGCTCGGGGAATTGAAAGCTTTGTCAATTCGCACCTATCCTGCTACTCTGTCATTCACGCAATTGGCGGATGGAACAGCGTGCAAGAAGATTCACTAATAATCGAACATATCGGTGATGACACAAGCCGAGAAACCGTTGACAAGCTCGCGTTGCGTTTGCGTGTTTTCCTCGCGCAAGATTGTGTGATTGTAACAGAACAAACGATCGAATATCGCGAATTTACGAGGTAAACCACGCAAAAAAAACAACTAGAATTTACCACTATAATCAACGAAGCTTTCGCACAATATGAGCGAAAGATTGTCGCATTCATGGCGACTAATCGAGAAAAATATGAAGTTTTCGCCCGTGCTATTGCTCCTAACCTTGAATCCGATAGTGACATATATTCGCGCATTGCTTTCGCGATCTTATCGGCAAATTCCCCGTTTGATGATAGCGTCAAGGCGCTGGACGTCACGATCAAGCTATACGAGAAGAGACAAGCCGTTAAGCCATCGGATATCATTTTTTATAAAATGGTACCTGCGAAAGCAAAATATTTAAACCGTCTAGGTCGCATGAATTTACAAACTTTGCGGCGCCGGTATGGCGAAGACTGGCATGCATACCGATTGCGTTTAAGGTCTTCCGTTCTAGGGCTCGGCTTAGCAAAAGCAAGCTTTGCAGCGTGTCTATTATATCCGAGTACCGCAGACCTAGCTTGCGTTGACACTTGGATTCAAAAAGTCTTCCTAGGTCATACGGGTTTTAAAAATCTCGGGGTTTCTGATTATCTTCTAGTTGAATCGAAGATAAGGACCTATGCAAACTGTTTCAACGTCTCAACGTTCATTGCTCAATGGCTTATATGGGACCATGCGCGCGGCACCTTTAATGCGCATGCAATTTTCCCCGGTACTCACAAGTAAACGCGGATTGAAGCTTTCGCCATCGGCTTAGGTCTAGTCGAATAACGGGCTCGGGTAAGCCGAGCTTTGAATTGAGGTATACCATGCGACTTTTAATCGAAGCAATTTTAGAAGCTTTGACGGCATACAAGCTTGTCATCGAAAGAAACGATCGGCACGGAAAAACCGAAATAAAACTACAGCGCAAGTAAAGCGCTTAACGGTTTCTGTAGGGCTCTAATAAGCCGTGCTTTGATCTTAGATCTTAGCAGGGCTCGGGGGATTCTATGCGACATAGCAACGCACGGCGCCGGCATAGGCGCTTGGGTCAATCTGATTTTAACATTGCGCGCAGGGCTTGCTTGAACGATATTAGAGAGCAAGGCGCAAAGCTCTCACATATTGCGCATGCATCGCGGTTTCCGCCTCCTAGGCCATGCACGGCAAACGATCTTACCTTTGAATCACGTTGCTTGAATTGCGGATGGTGCGGCAGCGCTTGACAATGAATCAAATAATGATTATAGTCAGTCAGTGAACGGGCGATACAATTTAACAGTCAAGGGGGATACTTTTATGATTGAAGTTTTAAAGGGCCACACAAGCCCTGAAACCGCCGTGGTAGTGGATGACTATCCTTACGGCTTTCGTCTTCGCTGTAAGATTCGCTACTGGTTAGAGTGTAATGAAAAACGGGGCTTTCGTTTTGTCAGTCAAACGACAAACCCTAAAAAAGGCTTCAATGGAATGTCAGGTCAACCATTTTGGAACAAGCCAAAGGCCAGCACCTATACCTTCGGACTCTGCGTCATGTTGCGCGATGACAGCAATGGGCACGTCACTTACTCGGGAATCCGTTTTGACAATTGCTCAGCGGCGGAGCTAGCGAGCTTCTTAGCTCGCCATCGTGACGCATTGCCAGCCATCGCGATCACCGCGGCGGAGCGTTACATTCGCGTGAAAACAGAATACGAGAAACAAAAAGAGGCCGGCCTTGATTATCGCGTTGCAGCGCATGTTGCCGTGGTCAAAGAGGCCAAGGGCGAGCTAGTCAAGCAAGAAATTGACCCGACCTGCGTGTTGTGTGAATTCAACGAAGGTCCGCACGAACATTAAACCGGGAGGTGTTATGGAATCATCGGCAATCGAAGTGTTATTTATTTTGGCGGGCGAGCTACAACAGCGGATATTTTATTCCGAGGTATCGGTGGAGGCCGACCACAACAGCGGAGAGCTATTCTTTAACGTAGGGGCTCAGCAATTCAAGGTGACAGTCAGTGCGGTCGAAAATGATTAGTTACCCGATCAACGCGGGCGATACTGTATCGCGGCTCAAGGTATTGATAATCGTACCTGTGGCATACTGGGCTCGGGCCGTGGTCAAGTGTCAGTGCGGGAAAATAAAACTGGTTCAAATCGCGCACCTGCTGCAAGGCCGGGTAAAGTCATGCGGGTGTCTGAGAAAGGAATATTATGGCCGAGGTAAACATAAACCCGTGCGTCAGGTGTCGCGAGTACGTCGCGCCGGGAAAAGCTAGTCACTGTCTCTGCGTGGAGCATGACCCAAAGGCCGGGTGGATCTGGTGCTCGAAGGCATGCATGCTCTACAGTCACAAGGCGCCGAGGGCGGGGCAGCCAACAGCAGCCGGCAGCCCCAAGGAGAATTGATTGTGTTATACTTCTTAGGTTATATAATACTAGGGGCCGCTACCCTTGGGGCAGTTATAATACTTGGGGCCTTTATACTTGGGGCCGTATCCTAGGGGCCGTAAGGCCCCTAGGCAGCCTATGCGGGGGGAAGGATACTAGAACTAGGAGACATTAGATACAAGGGGCCGTATGATCTTCCTTCATTTCATTACGGAAGATCATCCCCTAGGAGAAAGGAAATATGAAGATTGGCAATAAAGAAGTTTCGCAAAGTCAGTTGCGCGTCGCCGAGAAGAAGCGGCGGGCCTTGCTCCGCGCATTATCGCGCCTGCCAAGGTTACAAGGTGCGGCGCTCCGTCGCTGGCGCTCCGGCCGCCACGTCACACAAGCCGAGCTTGCAACGGCGCTAGGTGTATCGCGGCGCACGATTTTGAGGTTTGAAGCGCAAGAACAGCTACCCGTGCTCATGGCGTTCTTTATCATCTACTCAGAAACAATTAAGGGAGGTTTGAAATGAAACAGCGGCGTGTTCTTCCGTGGCACATTAAACCCGGTATGCGGGCGGCCTTTGGCGATCGTAATAGCGCGAGCTACAGCAATCGTTATCGGATTCTCACCGTGGTCAAAGTCAAGAAGGAACGAAGCGTGTTTACGTCCGGCTTTGTGTGGCGCGTGACGTTCGATAATGGCGAGGTGTGGCCGATGTTCGGCCAATCTGGGGGCCTCCAAGCGACGCGGATGAAATTGCTTGATGAGGAAAGAGACTGGCAACCTCCAAAAAATATAAGCAGGGAGAATCTATGAACTGGGAAAAAGTCAGGCGTCATGTTGAAAACTACGGAAGTATGCTAGGCACTAAGGCGGCCCCGAGGGCCGCGGTAGAGGTGCAGCCGGCCCCGTGGGGGTGGGATCTTACGGCAGAAAGAACGATCGACGGGCCAGCCGTTAAAAATTGGCCGCGGGATACGTGGTTCCAACAGCGTCGCAAGAAAGTCAGGGGTGATGACAATGGATATTAGGGACGCGAGACGAATAGCATCCGGCATTATAGCGCGAGGTGGTCAATTGACTTTACCTGTGGGTGTTGAGACAATGCCCGTGTCAGTGATGTTTTCGAATCGCATGGAGTTGCTAGCGCGTATCTCCGACGCAATCCAATATCCTCGCGACCCGGCGTGTCATGCCTGCAACGGATCGGGATGGGTCAATCAACACCCGTGGCGCGAGCTTCGACGCGGGGACACAATGGCAAAATGCAAAAGCTGCTGCTATCACGATCAAGGCGGCGCTCCATTAACTGAGGTGTTCGCGGGGTATCGGGAGGGGTTTGAAACAAGGGCGTGCTCAAGGTGCGGCGTGATCGTCGCGGAAAGGCAGATACTAGGATGAGTCAACCATTAGGTATTCTTTGTTACTGTGGCAAGCCGAACAACCTTACGGATTGCGTGTATCCGTCATGCGGGAAAACCAGTTTAAACCCGTTCGTGGACACACCGCGCGCCAAGGTTGACGTGTCGGCAGAGCGTTGCCGCAAGGTGCTCGCGGACGTGGTGGCAATCATAAACTGCGCCACGGACGAGGCCACGGATTCTATTAACGCAATGTATTTTCGTGATATCCTCGCCGCGCTCCGCGGCCCGGACGAAGCGGGGACGGCATCATTGAAAAATCAAACCACCGCGGTCATTCGACACAGGATCGGACTACGCTACGGGTCCGGGCTTGATAATCGGCCCGGCTTTATGTTGTGCGTCAAGGAAAGATACAAGAAGACGATTGCAGCCGGCGACATTACACCCTTTCACTATCACTTTCTATCGCATGTGATGAGGGCCGCCATCGGAATCGAAAAGTTGGAGGTAAATAGTGAATCTGATCCTAGCTAGCCGGTTCCCGGCCTTCGTCACGGCATGCCGGATCTGCAAGCGGCGCCTGCAAAGCGATAGCGACGGTGGCGCGTGGGCAGAGTCCGATCAACCTAACTCGGGATGGATTTGTGGGAGGTGTCGTAATGTCCTTGAAAATGCAAAAAAAGAAGACGCGGCAAAATGTGCCGGCCCTAGATGTTCGCACCCTCGCGGCGTGCATAGCCTCGAAATGCCGTTCGAGTGTTACGGGGTCACGGAGGCCGGCGAGAGTTGCGAGTGTTCCGGCTTCCGATACGCCTAACATAAATTTTGGGTGGGAGTCCTGCGACGTATTCGAGCGGGCCGTCCAACTCGTAGGCCACCTCGCCGCCCTCATGGATTATTGCAACGGGCGGCTCGACAAGAACGTGTACGTGATCCACGAATACCGAGCGGCCCTTGCGCTCTTGGCCGAGATCACCGGCACTCGGGACCCGTTTCTTGTCAGTGTCAAGACACTGCGAAAGCTGGTGGAGAAATGAACAACGATCTTGAAAATCAGAAAGCCACGGCAATTCAACTTCTGTTGTCTTTCACGGTGATGGTTGATAATAAGGCGGACGTGATAAACAGAGTTCGCGAGATCACGAACGCGCGCAGCACCGTAGATATTGAAGAGATTACAGGGAGGCCATTTAAATGAAAATTGCTGTAGCGTACGTACGACGAAGCAAAAAATCCGAGGCCGGCGTGGTGTCCCTGGACGCGCAGTGCGACGCGATCTATGCCTACATAATGCGGAATGGCTGGAAGGTGGGCGGGATCATTCGCCACGATGGTATCAGCGGCACCAAGAGAGGAAGGTTTGATGAGATCCGAAAAATGGTTGAAGATACTGGTGCAAGTGTTCTTGTGGTTTATAATCTTGATCGTCTTGCTCGGGACAGTGCGGGCCTTGTCGATTACCTTAGAGATTGCGCGAGAGGGGGAATCGAAGTCCATGAGTCCACCTCGGGACGACTCGATTTTAAACGATCACTTGGAAAACTTGTTGTGTCGGTGCGCGGTGCAATGGATCAATTTTACGCCGAGGTCATCGGAGAGAAAACCACTGATGCTTTGAAATTCCTGAAGGACGCAGGGCAGCAATACACGGGGATTCCACCACTCGGGTATCAATACGTGGATGGAAAGATGGTGGCAGAACCCGAGGAGCAGCGAGCGTTGCAATTGATCGTTCACGCGAAGTCTCACGGGTTTGGCCGGCACCGGACCTTACGCCTGCTTCGAACCCACGGGTACACGGGCCGCGGAGGGCTATCCACGATCGACCGACTCTTGAGGCTTCCCACGGAGGCCCTAAAACAGGTCACGGACCCCGAAAATGCCCCCCAAAAAGATGAGGAAAATCAAGGGGTTTCGGAGGGCCAAAATGGCCGGATGGGCCAAGGGCCTCAACCAGGGGCCGCGCGTTGATCCTGGGTCAAAAGAATCGTTTTGCCCGATTTGCGGAGAATAAGCTCCGCACATTACCAAAGCGTATATTCACAATTATACGCCTAACCGTATGAAAGGATTGCAGAAATATATGTCAAAACCAACCAGCAGGGACGAAAAAGGGCGCTTTGCGGCCTCTTCAGATGAGGGGGTGCGTGATGACTACCCGATGAGAGCCACCAACCACGTCACCGGGGCTCGGGAAGATGTGATCCTAATGGACCCTCATCACCTCGCGACTCACGAGGCGCTGACAATAGATTCAATGATTGAGTTGCGGACGGATCTCCGTAGAGCCCTGTCACAATTTAACCGGGTTGAACAGCGTGTGATCCTGGCCGTGCTCGTTCAAGGTCAATCGGTCGAAACAGCAACAGCGCGACGGAAGAGAACAACGGCGTGGTGGTCTAACTGGCTCTATGGCGAAGCAATTCCAAAGCTCCGCGAGTCACTGGCCGACTATCAAGAAGTTTGCACCCGCGACATTCGAAATGACAGCGGGAAAATTTACGGGGCGGAACTTTTCAAACAGGTGGTGTTGCAATGAGAAAATTCACACAAACGTATGAAGCGATTGACGCGGCGTCGCTCATGACTGCCGATCGGGTAACGGCCCTCATCGACGAGGTTGAATGTGGCCGGCTAAAGTGGGCGGTTGCTGAGGTCCCGAATGTTATGCACGCAGGTAGCGTGGGCGTTCTGGTGCAGGCGGTTTTTACGGTGGCGGGTGTGGAGCACCGCGGACGCAAGTGGTATATCAGTCAGTACGCTTGCAATAGTGAGGTGGTGCAAACGCTTTTTAAAGCGGCACTCACGGTAGCGGAGCACGAACTGCGCGAGTCGTTTCTATACAAGGGCCGCGCGATTTACGGGCCGCATTTCGACCTTGAAAAATTACACGCTCTTAGCGTTAGAGAAAATCTGGAGGTGCGCAATGGATAAATCCCTAAAGCTTATGGAACTACTTCGCCGGCTCCGCGATCCTCGCATGCCGCGGTTTGGTGGGCATGAATACAAAGGGCTTGGCGTCGGCATGGGCCGCTTCCTCCTGGGGCTCACGGCCTACGCGGAGCACCGGAATGGAAAAGTTTTGTTGAGCAACCGGGCGTTCTGATGCAATACGCGCATGAACACAAGCCCCTTCAATTCAAGGAATACCAGGGGCCGCCTCCCGTGTTGCCGGCTTATTGCGCGCGACTGGGGGATCAAGCTCGCGATTATCTGGAGTCTCGCGACCTTGATCCTCTATTGGCGGGCCATAACGGGTGGTATCCGAGCGACATGGACGTGCCGCGGATAGTCATTCCGTGTATGAACACGGCGGGAATATGCTACTGGCAAGCTCGCCGGATGGATGATAGTCAAGACCTTCGATATGACTCCCCAACCTATCCTCGGGGCGATAGCATTGTGGTGGTGTATCCCGAGGAGCGGCGCCCGTCCCCGAGGCTATTTATATTCGAGGGGCCGATGGATGCACTTGCGGCTGCTGCCTTTGGACACGCGGGCGTTGCTTTGATGGGCAATAACCCGGACCCCGAGGCGATCGACAACATTGTGCGCTGCTTCTCACGTACGCATGCGCCATTCGTTATCGTGCCGGACAACGACGATCTCGCGGCCGGCACACAACTACTAGGCAATTTTGCAACACGTGGCGTCGTTACAAAAGTGGCGCTGCTAACAGGAGGAAAAGACCTATGCGACCTTTCGATACCTTCTCGGGACAAGTTTCTCCAGAGAGCACTGAAAGTAAAGTAGAGAAAACTGATTTTGTTCATCGCGTGCAATACGACACAGTGGTTGCGGTCAATCGCCGGCTACAATTGCACATTGAGTTTCTAACGGATCTCTTTGCGACCCGCGACGCTAACAACCGCCGTGAAATAGAGCGGCTCGAAGCTATCGCTGTGAACCAGGGCAACATGATTACGTGGTTCAAGGCTCAGTATATGGCGTCGGCAGTGGTGCCGGGGCCGGAAGGGACAAATCAATGAGAGCTACATGGCCTTGGGTTAATAGGGGCCGCTTAACTAGGGCGTTGGCGGAGGTGCAGGCGTGGCTCGACACCTCGGCGCAGAATGCTCGCAACACGGAATACTATAGGGGGCTGATTGGCGAAGCCGCGGAGCATCTGAAGCCGGAAATGTTTACCAGGGATGATAACACACACACCTCTATGCCCCTGGCTTGCTTGCTGCCCCAAGCAGTGAAGGGGCTGAAGACCCGAGCGATCGCGATGGAGCACCTAAACGAACAAAAGGAAAAAAAGATTTTCTATCTCCGCTCGCGCGTTGAGTATCTGGAAGGGCGGGCGGCCGAAAGAACCGCGGATTATAATAGACGGGCTGCCGTGTCGGATGATAGGATAAGGAAGCTCAAATCAACATGCGATTTTATCCAAGAGCGTCTTGTGGAGGTGGAGAGAGAAAATGAAAAACTCAAAGCCGCGCAAGACAAAGCCGGCGAAACCCAAAAAGCAGCCAAAGCCGAAAGCTCCGTCTTTGAAGAGTTTAAGCCTACTACCCGAGAAGCTGTCTATGGCCTCGGCCTCGCGCCCACTGTGCGTGAAGTGCGGCTTAATGACGAAATGTGCGTCACCGTTCGTTATCCCGTGGGTACCGGAAAACTACACTGGGAAGTTATTGGTGGTCGGACCACCTCCAGTGGTGGATCGGGAAAGTGAACGGCCCTTTAAAACTAAGATTGGGCAATTCATTATCCGACTTGCGGGACGTTGCGGTTTTAGCGCTGACGATCTTGCTTTTGTTTCTAGCGTCCGATGTAGCACCGAGGCCCCGAGTGTGGATCAAATCCGATGTTGCCGGCCATTCCTCCTGCACGTCATCGAACGACTGAAGCCCAAAGGAATCTTGGGGCTTGGTAAATTTGCACTGAAGGCGTTGAGCAATTCGAATAATCAAAACATCACGAAGGCCCGCGGCAAGAACATGGAGGTGCCTGGAGTATGATTAAGCCGGAACAAATCACGGATGCAATGGTGGACGCCGTGGAAAATAAACTAGGCATGGGTGCGGGCGGATGGGATTTTGTGGACCCGCATGAAGTGATTGCGGAGGCGGTTAATGTGGTGTTGTGGCACCTGGGGATCAAGGCGGATTTAGGGGGTAGGCAAATGAGTAACTGGCGTTCGTTGGGAAAGGATATCTGGCACCTTGAGGAACGGGAGATCCGTACCACCACCGACTACCAAGAAATGTTCGAAGCGGGTTTCTATTTTGCCGACGAGACGCAAGACTTCAATGGCCCCTTTGACACCAAGGAGCAAGCAGAAACAGCGCTGCGTCAATACGCGGAGCACTTATGAAAAAATACCCCGATATCATTGTTCTCCCATTTGCCATAGTGGCGGCCGTCTTGTTTGTGGCGTTGTATTCGCTGGCCGCGGTAGCATCGCTGTTTGTGTGGGGGAAGTGGGAACAAGCCCTAACTTACATGCTTGATGGGAGGTAACAGTGAGCGACGACACAATCATACAAGGCGTGCTTCTTCTCGGGATACTTCTGGTGATCCTGATTCTCATCTGCCCCGAGCCTGCACCCAAGGAGGATGACGACGATGATGACGACCCTTACGGATATCCTTAATCGCGGTAAGTATAGTCAGGCGGTCGAAATTTTACAGTGCGGGGAATGCCGGGTCTTAGTGGTGGGCGGCACCGGATATTGTGAACGTCATGATCCGCAACCGCGGCTGCCCCACGTGGAGCGCCACGAGAAAATGGTGATCGTGTGAAAACGTATGTGTCTTTCGACCCATCTGCAATTTTCTACGGAGGCTTTGAGCTTGAAAAAAGAATCGAAGAGGATTTTAAAAGGTTCGCGCAAAAACAAATCCCATCCCCGCTGGACAAGCTGCCGAGTGGTGCCGACCGCTACTTTGGTTTCGATACGGAATACGATCCTAGTGGCAAACTGCTTACTGTTGGCGTTGCTGACAAATCACGATCGACGGCCCGTGAAACACAAACTAAAGATTGGAAAAAAGAAATTGCTCCTATCATTAGAAAAGCTCGGGTCCTATGCGGCCACTCTGTAGGAGGTGATCTTGATTACTTGGTACGAGCGGGCCTTGCTAAGGAAACTTGGCTTGCCGGAAAAGATATTCGTGACTCTCTGCTTCTTTGTCGAATGGTGGATGAGAATCGGGGGAAGGGTGGTTATGGACTCGAAGCCCTCTTCCTCAGCGATTTTAACTTTGACCCTTGGAAAGCAGATACCGAGGCTCTACTTAAAAAAACTGGAAATGCATCTGATTGGTCTGTCGAACAAAGGACCGATCGCTGTCGAATCGACGCCTGGGCGACGGCGGTTTTGGTGGCGCACCACGATAGAGATATAGATGAGGCTCTACAGACATTCACAAACCGCATTGCTATTTCATTGCATCGCATTGGCCTCGCCGGGGCCGCGATGGACCTCAAGGCATTTCACAAAGCCGGGAAAGCTTGGAAAGCAGAAGCGGAAGAACTTAGAACACGCTTGGTTAAGTTTGCTCATCGGAAAGGAATGTCCGCCTTTTCTCCAACGAATGATGACCACATACGAGAGCTTCTGTATAAGAAACTCAAACTCCCGGTCCTCGAATACACGGCCAAAGATCACGAAGCAAAAGTAGATAAGGGCAACTTGAAAAAGTTGTTGAAGGAGTATGATGGGCACGAAATTATTCAAACGCTTTTGGATTTTAACGGCGTTGATAAGTTGGCTTCGACTTGGTACGGAACAGATAAGGTTTCGAAGACTCGCAAGGCTAGTGTTCTGGAACTCATCAAGGCCATTCCTAACAATAAACTTAAAGGGCTTCTCCACTTCTGGATCATGGCTCTCCGTGCGAGAACTGGCCGCACCACCTCGGGTGGAAGTGAAGAAGGACAACCGGATTCTCGTAACTCACAAAATTGGAGCCCCAAGGCACGAGGGGCCATCGTATCTCGATGGGACAAACCCGGAAAGATAGCAGTAGCGGATCTCAGCCGTGTTGAAGTTGTTTTGATGGGCTGGCGTGCGAAGGATGAAAAGCTTCTCGACTACTTTCTCAATGGCGCCGGCTACCTCGGGGTGGCAAAAGAATTCTGGGGCCAAGACGTTAAGGATGGAACGCCACTCTACAAGGCCACGAAGTCGCTGGTGCTCGGACTCAACTACAACATGGGATTCTACAAGCTGGCCCTCGACCTGAAAGAGAAGGCGGGTTTTATGTTCTCGGAGGATTGGGACGAGCATGTTGAAGAAACGAAGAAAGCCCGCAAGCGATACCTCGGCATGTTCCCCGGCTTACGCTCTTATATTCGTAACCGTATCGGGGAGGTTACTGAAACTCAGCAAGTTGTGTCACCAACCGGAAGAGTTAGGCACCTCCCGCACCACGGGGAAGAAAGCGAGGGCTTCTGGCATATCAAAAACTCGGCCGTGAATTATCCCATTCAGTCGTTTGCCTTCGACGTTATCGGGTCCGGCATGATAGATTATGAGGAGGCGATGCTGAAGGAGCACAAGCTCTCCTATAAGGAGTGGCACCTTGCCTTGCTTGAACACCCTTGGGACTTGCCGGCCTCTCCTGTTTTTAATTCTGTGCATGATGAATGCGACTTGGACCTGCATCCGAAGCACGGCAAGCGCGACTTAGAAATTCTGGTGGATTCAATGCGAAACTGTCGCTCGCTCAAAAAGCTTGTTCCTGAGTTTGATCTGAAGCTGAAGTGCGACGTACAAATTGTTTCAAATTGGGGACAGGCTAAATAACATGGCCCGCTGCTTGAGGTGCAAAGCGGGCAACGAATGGATAGAAGGGAACGCAACCATGAGCAGCGAAGAAAAAAAGAATAAGGAGGCCGAGCAACTTGCAATTCACAAGAACACACTAAACGATATCCGGTACATCTTGCGGCGATACAAAAAGGATCATCCCGAGGAAGCATGGGAATGCATAGAGAAGCTCGCCAACAATCCCAGACTGCGACTGAAGGACATTACCATCACCCCGGCCTATTCCAAGTAACCGGGAGAAATTTTGTTGCCGGCATAATCACAAACCACAAAGGTTGGGTGATGGAGGCCGCGCCAATAATTCAGCGCGAGGTCCCGAGATTTTGTTCTTGGAGTAAAGTTGAAGAGGCCGTGCTTAAACACGGCTGGCTAATCGACCAATTAACACCAGAAGGAGAAAACGATATGGCACGTGGAAGAGGCGGATCACGCCCGACGCATTACATTGCGGTGACTGCACAGGTGGGCAAGGGTAAGTATGAGAAGGGGCCGTACATCGGCATGTGGGAAGGCGAGGGCCGCAACGCCCCATTGTTCCGCGGCAACGCCAAGGGTAAATACCTTGACGAGCTTTATGACTTCATCAAGGAATACGGTGACGAGAGCATTGGGTTTGCCGTCTTCGAGAGCCGCGAGGACAGCCGGGGTGGCGGCAGGGGCCGCGATCGCGACGACCGCGATAACGATCGTGACAATGATCGGGACAGCGACCGGGGCAGTCGTCGCAGCAGCCGCGATCGGGATGATGACGGGGATAGCGACAAACGCAGCAGCCGAAGCAGCCGCGACGATGACAAGGGCAGCCGGCGCAGCAGCAAGAAAGATGACGATGACAAGGGGAGTCGCCGTGGTGGGAAAGACAAGGGAAAGGACTGGTGGGATTAAGTGAACAAGGAACTTGAAAACCGTTTCTCCTATCATGCTCCGACGCCGGAACAGCCGGCCAAGTATGAAGCCGTTAGGAGCATGGCGAAGCAGTTTGCATATTTCCTTCTCGAAGTGACGCCGTCGTCCCGAGAGCAGAGCACGGCCCTCACTAAGCTGGATGAGGTTGTGTTCTTTGCGAACGCCGCCATAGCGAGACGCAGTGAGAGCTAAGAAGTGGGCGCGGAGCAAGCGGCCCCGGTGTAAGCGCCGGGCCGCTATCCGCAAGCAGAAGAAAGGAATCAATGAAAATCGAGCGGGACAAGAAGGGTGAAGTTGACGCCTTCAAGAAAATAAAGGCGTGGCTGCAAAAACGCCCCCGGTCGGATAAGGGGTGGCACGTTAGCGACCTGCTCTACATGCGCAAGACTTTCTGGCGCAAGGTAAAGCCCCTCCCCATGACCGATAAGGAAGCTTTGTTTTTTGTAGCCGGCCATGGACACCATCATATCATCGAAGCCCTGCTCGGCCCCAAGAAAACAGACGGCCGCACGGACGCAGGCGAATTTCAGAAACACGGCATCTTGTTTTCTCCCGACCTACGTTTCACTGACGGCCCCCTGGAAATAAAAACCTCGCGGTCGAAATATATTAAGGCTGACCGTGAGAATCCAGCCGAAGTGTATGAAGGCTATCTGAAACAGCTAGGCAGTTACAATGCCTTGATGAATGCAAAGCATGGGAAGCTGTTGGTGCTGTTTCTGAATGCCATTATGGACGGGGAGAAGTGGAAAACAACGCCGCAACTCCGCCTATACAAGGTGGTGTTCGAGGCCGACGAGCGGAAGAAAATCGTCAAGTGGCTGCTCAAGAGGGCCAAGGACCTCGGGGCCGCTATCAAGAAAAAGAAGTGTGACGATCTTCCACTATGCCCCGAGTGGCTTTGCCGAGACTGCGCTTGGTTCAAGGGCTGCAAGCCGTGGCTCGTTGAGCCTAGGCGGAAAGGGTTGCAGGATGGCAAAAAGTAATTTCCCGAGCACCCTGTATGCTGTGCAGGACCGCGACGGGGACGCCACTTTCGAAGTTGCCTATCGAACGCTGGATGACATACCGGACGACGAACAGGGTAACAGAGTGGCTATCTATGAGCTTAAACGGGTTGGCACTTACTCTGTGACCAAAGTAATCGAAGACAAATAACCGAAAGGGAAAATGAAGATGCTAGGCCGCCCCGATGATATCTGGTTTCTGGTGGTGATTGTTTGGTTAGTCGGGGTTGGAAGCACGTTTGCTTTCTGCCTAGCTGCTTGGTTTTTAGTGCAGATAATTCGGCAGCTATTTCGGTAAACCCCATTCCGTGCTCCCCTGTGCGGGGAAGACAACTCATCGGGCCGTGCCTTGAGAAACGGCGCACAACGGTAGCCGGCCCGACTTAACTCCCTTGCTGCTACGTTTTGTGAGTAACTGAGCCACAATAAGTAGCGTTGCCGTATGGCGGCGCGAAATTGGTTGGTGCGTGGAGCGGCTTCCATTCATAGCGATGCGGGTGTTGACGGTCTTGAATAAAGACCCATGGAGCATCTTCGCTTGGGCACCCTAGTGGGTGTTAGGCCGCGGAAAGCAGCGGGCACGGAATTTCTAACAGGAGGAACGTAAGTGGGAAAAGAATTTGTGAACATCAGGTCCGAGGCCCTCATCGAGCTTGAGCAAGATTATCGTGCTGAGCGAGTTCGGGAAGCCAAGATATTGATACACGAGAAAAGAAAACACCAAGCCGAAATTGAAAAGATCAACGCGCGGTTGTTGGAATTAGAAGAGGGAGCTATGCCGGCAGACCTGTCGCACAAAACGGAGGGTGATGCAATCCACATAACCCTAGGCCGGCAGTTTTTGAAAAAATGAAAATCACACTGGCCCCCGACTTAGAGCGGGCGCTGTTGCGGTCGATTGCCGAGGGCGTGCAGCCTCCATCCATCGTCCAACCGGACGAACTCAGCAAAAAGGCAAAAGCAATCCACGGCGCCCTAGTTTATTTAATCAAGCGCGGGGCAAAACCCCCGCTGAAGCCGGCTTCAATAATGCTCGCGGCCAACAGCTTGTACGGCTTCCCCAAGTCTTCGGCCGAAGCATTCTTGCGGTCGTTTAAGGAGTTTCAAACAGGTGAAGAAATTGCTACGATCGTTCAAGCGGCACGGGAAAAATCTGCTCTGGCGAGTCTTATCAACGCGGCAGGAGAGCAACTCTCAACCGGAGTTCTTGATACCGGAGTTCTTGCGCGTGCCTTGGCAGAATCTTCCCCCAAGCACAACCGAGACGTTGTTAGTTTGGCAGAGCGGGTGGGGGACAAATTCACTTCGCCGCCGCATGGACTTGATCTCCTATCACTTCCTGAAATCACCAATGCTACAAATGGCCTGTCTGGAATATGGGTTATCGGCGGCGAGCCTGGACTCGGAAAGTCTACGCTTGCTATGCAGATTGCTATCGACGCCGCGGCTCGCACCGCCGTTGACTATTACGATATCGACGGGACAGGGGAAGCATATTTCATTGATCGCCTTAGACAAATCTTTGGTGGAAATATTAGTAAATTCCGAAAAGCGACGACCTCTTTTCGCTACCATGAAACCATCGAAGACATTGACGCCCACACTCAGGTAAAGAAAAACCCCGGACTCCTCGTGATAGATAGCATTCAAACACTGCCCGTGTTGACGAAGTGGTCGAAGGAGTCCATGGACGATTGGCTGCGCCGATTCAAGGGGCTGATTCAGATCGGCTACACGCTGCTGCTAGTGTCGGAGAAAGCACGGTCCCAGTACGGCCAAGCGGAGCTAGGCGGCTACAAGGGGACAGGCGATATTGAATACTCTGGCACCCTTTGTGCTCACGTCCTCGCGGATGAGGACGATGACAGCGTGATTCGATTCATCATCGTCAAGAACCGCCACGGCCCCATGAAGGGCCACGTGGTAAACCTGCTGCGTGACGATGAGAAAGTTTTCTGGTTCAAAGAGGAGAAGATCAAAACTTATGTTGACCGTAAGCAGAAACGAAAATCAAGTAGAGGTTAAAATATCCATACCCGTGCCTCTTACTAACGGTTACACGTACACCCTTAAATGGGCGGCCGTTGGCGGCGATGACCATGCCGGGTTTGTCGCGGGCAAGATGCAGGAGGCGATAGGCGACCACCTCATGAAGCAGCGGGAGATTTGGTATCTGAAGGGGTGGCACGATGCAAAATCCAAGAAGGTGCCTAAGCGCACTTGGTTTCCGAAGGTGTGGGAGTGGCTAAATTAGTTCACGGTAAGAAGAAGGCCACGTCCCTCAAGGAATGGCTCATCTGGCAAATCCGACGACTGAGC
>Ga0180063_1000022_pt1 | contig 33600 bp, 26 predicted proteins | sample EasRivT47_16_10D_FD_121776 | JGI IMG/M metagenome (GOLD analysis project Ga0180063, IMG submission 121776) | Soil microbial communities from meander-bound floodplain in the East River, Colorado, USA - East River metaG ERMLIBT47_16_10D | ecosystem: Environmental > Terrestrial > Soil > Floodplain ...
CCGTGATGGCCGAGGGCGGGATGGCCGCCGCCCTGGGCAACGTCGACCCGCGGGATCACTGGAAGGTCCACTTCCGCGACACGATGCGCGGCGGGAAGTTCCTCAACGACTGGCGCATGGCCGAGATCCACGCCCGCGAAGCGCCCGACCGCGTGCGTGAGCTCGAGGAATGGGGCGCGGTGTTCGATCGCACGCGCGACGGGCTGATCAGCCAGCGCAATTTCGGCGGGCACCGCTACCCACGCCTGGCCCACGTCGGCGACCGCACGGGTCTCGAGCTGATCCGCACGCTGCAGGACCACGGGGTGCACCAGGGCATCGCCGTGCACATGGAGTGCACCGCGCTGCAGCTGCTGCTCGACGGCGGCCGCATCGCCGGGGTCGCGGCCTACTGGCGGGAGAGCGGGCGCTTCGTGCTGTTCCGCTGCGCCGCGGTGATCCTGGCCACCGGCGGGGCCGGGCGGGCCTGGGGCGTGACCAGTAACTCCTGGGAGTACACGGGCGACGGTCTGAGCATGGCCTACGAGGCCGGTGCCGAGCTGATGGACCTGGAGTTCACGCAGTTCCATCCCACGGGGATGGTCTGGCCGCTGTCGGTGCGCGGGATCCTGGTCACGGAAGGCGTGCGCGGCGACGGCGGTGTGCTGCTCAACTCGGCGGGCGAGCGCTTCATGTTCGGCTACATCCCGGAGCGCTTCGCCGCCGAGACCGCGGACAGCGTGGACGAGGCCGAGCGCTGGCTCGCGGGGGCGAAGGACGCGCGCCGGCCGCCCGAGCTGCTGACCCGCGACGTGGTGGCCCGGGCGATCACGCGCGAGGTCAAGGAGGGACGGGGCTCGCCGCACGGAGGCGTGCTGCTGGATATCGCCTCACGCCGCGAGGCCGACGTGATCCGGCGCAAGCTGCCTTCGATGTACCACCAGTTCCTGGAGCTGGCCGAGGTGGACATCACCAAGGAGCCGATGGAGGTCGGGCCGACGCTGCACTACTTCATGGGCGGCATCCGCGTGGACGCCGAGACCCAGCAGACGCGCGTGGGCGGCCTGTTCGCCTGCGGGGAGTGCGCCGCCGGACTGCACGGGGCGAACCGCCTGGGCGGCAACTCGCTGTCGGATCTGATCGTGTTCGGCCAGCGCGCCGGACAGGGCGCGGCGGACTACCTGCGCGACCTGCGGGCCGAGCCGCACGCCGACGACGAGCAGGTTCGAACGGCGTTCCGCCGGGCCACCGAGCCGCTCCATCGAGAGGCCGGCGAGAACCCCTACCTGCTGCACGAGGAGCTGCAGGCGCTGATGGACTCGCACGTGGGGATCGTGCGCACCGCGGCGGAGCTCGAGCAGGGCATCGAGCGCCTGGGGCGGCTGGCCTCGCGCGTGGCGCAGGTCCGGGCGCACGGCGCGAGCCAGTACAATCCGGGCTGGCACGAGGCGCTGTCCATGCGCTCGCTGATCACCGTGGCCCAGGCCGTGGCGCGCGCGGCTCTCACGCGCGAGGAGAGCCGCGGCGCGCACACGCGACTCGACTTCGAGGGCGAGCGCGACGAGTGGCTCGCGTACAACGTCGTGGTCCGCCGCGGCGCGGGGGGGGAGATGCAGGTGCAGCGTGTCGAGCGCCCCGCTCCGCCCGCCGAGCTCGAGCGCATCGCGCGGTCCGGGATCGAGGAGCTCGATCGCGAGGTGGCCGATGAGCGCTGAGCGCCGCACCTTCCGGATCTGGCGCGGCACCGCGCAGGGCGGGGAGTTCGTCAGCTACGAGGTCGATCTCGATCCCGGGATGGTCGTGCTGGACGCGTTGCACCGGATCCAGGCCCGCGAGGCTCCCGACCTGGCGTTGCGCTGGAACTGCAAGGCCGGCAAGTGCGGATCGTGCAGCATGGAGATCCAGGGCCGCCCGCGCCTGGCGTGCATGACGCGCATGAACGTGTTCGCTGCGGGGGAGACGATCACCGTGCAGCCGCTGAAGGCGTTTCCGTTGCTGCGCGACCTGGTCACCGACGTGTCGTGGAACTTCGAGCAGAACCGGCGCATTCGGCCGTTCGCGCCCCGCGCCAAGGGATCCGATGGCCGGCATCGCATGTACCAGGAGGACGTCGACCGCGTGCAGGAGTTTCGCAAGTGCATCGAGTGCTTCCTGTGCCAGGACGTCTGCCACGTCCTGCGGGATCGCGACGGCCAGGCCGCGTTCGTCGGACCGCGGTTCATGATCCGGCTGGCCAGCCTCGAGATGCACCCGCTGGACGGCGCCGATCGCATTCCCGACGTCAAGAACTCGTTCGGGTCCGGCATGTGCAACATCACGCGCTGCTGCACCGAAGTGTGCCCCGAGCACATCGGCATCACGGACAACGGCATCATCCCGCTCAAGGAGCGTGTGGTCGACCGGTATTACGATCCGTTGCGGGTGATCGCCGGCCGTCTGTTCGGTCGCTTCGGCAGCGGAGACTGACGGAGGGCAGGGTCATGAGCGAAGAGTTCCAGCTCAAGCCGATCCACGAAGGCGCGATCGCCGAAGCGCTGGCCAAGGCCGAGCGTTACCGGCTGCTCAACGATCCGGCACAGGCCGAGAGCATCTGCCGGGACGTTCTGCGCGCGCGAGCAGACCATCAGGAGGCGCTGGTCACGGTCATCCTGGCCCTCACCGACCAGTTCTCGAGCGAGCGCAGCGCGGCCGGCGCGCGCATGGCACGCGACTACGCGGCGCGGTTGGACGACGAGTACGGCAGGTTGTACTACCGCGGCCTGATCCGCGAGCGGGAAGCCCGGGCGCTGCTCACGCGCGCCATGACCCGCGCCCTGGCTTACGACGGCCTGCGGGAAGCCATGGAGCTCTACGAGCAGGCCGAGCACATCCGCCCGCCGGGCAACGACGACGCCATCCTGCGCTGGAACAGCTGCGTGCGCACGATTCGTCGGGAACGCCTCGAGCCCCGCACCGACGACGAGGAGCCCCAGCTTCTCGAGTGATCCCGTCGGGGACCCGACTGCGGACCGGCGCCGCGCGCGGTATGTTCTGAGTCATGGGGCCCCGACACGCGTCGTCTCGCCGGCTGTGGTGCCTCGCCTTGGCCTCGGCTTTCGCCCTGGGCCGCGCCTCGGCCGAGCTGCCGCCGGGCTTCGAGGAGACGGTCGTGCTCGCGGGCCTCCCCGCGACCTCGATGGCCTGGGCTCCCGACGGGGATCTGTTCCTCGCCACCCGCACGCGCGAAGTGTGGATCCGGCGCGCCGGCACCCTGATCCTCGCCGGGACCATCCCGGGCAGCGCCGAGGGCGAGCATTCGATCAACGGGATGGCCGTGGATCCGGACTACGCGCTCAACCATCACCTGTGGGTCTACTACACCTCGCCTGCGCCGGCTCGCAACCGGCTGTCGCGCTTCACGGTCTCAAGCGACGCGCTGAGCGGCGAAGTCGTGATGCTCGAGACCCCCGTGCTCGAGAACACGATCCACACGGGCGGGTGCCTGCAGTTCGCCGCGGACCGCACGTTGTTCCTGGCGACGGGCGACGATGGCCGTGGCTCGGTGACCGCGCAGAACCCGTTCGACCTGCGCGGCAAGGTGCTGCGCGTCGACCGGAACGGCGTTGCCCCCTCAGACAATCCGTTCGCCAACGGGGTGGCCGCGGATGGCCGTGTGTGGGCGCTGGGCTTCCGGAACCCCTACCGGTGCAATCTCCAGCCCGGCACCGGCAACCTGTTCGTGGGAGATGTGGGCGCCGGTAGCTGGGAGGAGATCGACAACGTCATCGCCGGCGGGAACTTCGGCTGGGCCATGGTCGAGGGATCGCAACCGCCCGGCCGATCGGGGGTCATCTATCCGATCTACGCCTATCCGCACGTGTCGGGAGAGAGCTTCGCCGTGATCGGCGGCGATCACGCGCCCGCCAGCTTCGCCCCCGGCATGGAGGGCGATTACTTCTTCGGGGATTTCGGCGCCCATCGGCTCCACCGCATGCGGCTCGATGCGTCGAACCAGCCGCTCTCGGTCGAAGAGTGGGCCACCGAGGTGCCGGGGCCGGTGGACATCCGCTTCGGGCCCGACGGCGCCCTGTGGTACCTGGCGTGGGAGGCGAGCCAGCTGCGCCGGATTCGATACGTCGGCGGCGCGAATCGCCAGCCGGTCGTGATCGCCGTTGCCACGCCGGACAACGGTCCCGCGCCCTTGTATGTCCTGCTCGACGGGTCGGCCTCGTCGGATCCGGACGGCGACGCCCTGAGTCACCTCTGGGATCTCGGGGACGGCCAGTCGTCCAGCGCGGCGACGACGATCCACACCTATCCCGCGGGGGCCTACAACGCTCGGCTCACCGTGGACGACGGCCATGGTGGAACCGCGGTATCGCCGCCCCTGCGCATCGTCGCCGGCAATCGCCGGCCCAGTGTCACGGTGCTCCAGCCGCAGCCCGGGACGCCGTTCAACGCGGGCCAGTCTGTGAGCTTCGCGGGCCAGGCGGTCGACATCGAAGACGGAACGATCCCCTGCGCGAGCTGGGCCTGGAGCGTCGTCTTTCACCACCTGGATCATGCCCATCCGTACCTCGGCCCGATCCAGGGCGTGTGCAGCGGCCAATTCGTGACCGCGCTGCGCGGTGAGACCTCGCCGGCCGTGTCGTACGAGATCCGTCTCGAGGCGCGCGATACGGGCGCGCCGCTGGGCGCCGTCGGTCAGCTGACCGGGACGGCGTCGGTCCAGATCGCCCCCAACGTCGGATCGTTCCGGCTCGAGACCGCGCCCAGGCCCGATCTCGCCCTCACGCTCGATACCCAGCCCGTGGCGCCGCCGCTCGCGGTCGACGGAGTCGTCGGGCTGCTGCGCTCGATCGGCGCACCCGATGCGCAATGGCGCGTCGACGGTCACACGTATCGCTGGCTGACCTGGTCGGACGGCGGCGCGCGTGAGCACGAGATCGCCACGCCTTCCTCTCCGACGACCTTCCGAGCGACGTTCGGCTGCGACGTGCTCAGCCCCGTGTCGAACGTGGTCGCTGTCCCGAGCGGCAACGCCGTGCAGCTCAGCTGGTCGGCCGTCAGCGACCCGTGCCTCGCGGGCGGATCCGCGCGCTACCGGATCTTCGCCGGGTCCCAGCCGCTTCCGGCCGCGACGCCATGCGACTTTCCGGTCAATCCGCCGTTCCATCTCGTCTCGAGCACAGGTACGGAGTCGCTGCTCTACACGCCGAGCGTGGGCGAGGCGTTCTTCGCCGTCGTGGCCGTGGGAACGGACGGACGGGACGGGCCGGTGCGCTGTACGGATCGCGATGCCGACGGCTCGATCGACGGCACGGACAACTGTCTCGGCATCGCCAATCCCGCGCAAGCGGACATCGACGGGGATGGACGCGGGGACGCCTGTGACAACTGTCCCGCGGCGGCCAATGCCGGCCAAAGCGACGCGGATGGCGACGGACTCGGCGACGCTTGCGATGCTTGCCCTGGCGATGCCACGAACGACGTGGACGCCGACGGGATCTGCGGCGCTGCGGACCTCTGTCCGACCGTGCCGGATCCGGCGCAGAGCGACACGGACGCCGACGGGGTGGGGGACGCCTGCGATGGGTGCCCGATCGACCACGATCCGGGCCAGAGCGATGCGGATGGAGACGGACTGGGCGACGCGTGCGATCCCTGCACCGACACCGACCTCGACGGCGCGGGCGATCCTGGGCAGCCGAACCCCGGCTGCGCGCCGGACAACTGCCCGCTCACGCCGAACCCGACCCAGGCCGACGCGGATGGCGATGGTCAGGGGAACGCGTGCGATCCCTGCACCGACACGGACGGGGACGGAATCGGGGATCCGGCGATCAGCTTGCTCGGCTGCGGTGAGGACAACTGTCCGCAGGTTGCGAACCCGAATCAACTCGACGCCGACCAGGACCTGCGGGGGGACGTGTGCGACGCTTGTCCCTTCGATTTCCTGAACGACGCGGATGCCGACGGCGTGTGCGGGGACATCGACGACTGCCTGAGCGTACCGGACCCGCTGCAGAGCGACGTCGACGGCGACGGTCTCGGCGACGCATGCGACAACTGTCCCAACACACCGAGCCTGGTGCAGACGGACGTGGATCACGACGGCGTGGGCGACGTCTGCGATCTGTGCGGGTCCGTCTTCGACCCCGAGCAGGCGGACACGGACGGGGACGGTCGAGGCGATCGCTGCGACAACTGTCCCGACGTGTCGAACCCCACGCAGGCCAGTCGAGACGGGGATCCGTTCGGCGACGTGTGCGACAACTGCCCCGATGTCTACAGCTCCGGGCAGCCCGACCGCGACCAGGACGGGGCGGGCGATCGCTGCGATCTCGACGATGGCATGATCGAGATCCTGCTCGGCGACGCCGACGCGGTGCTCTGGCAGGCCGAGGTGGGCTACTTCGGTTGGAACCTGTATCGCGGCAATCTGGCGCTGCTCCGCACGTTCGGTCTGTACACGCAGGCACCGGGTTCCGATCCGCTCGCCGGCCGCCTGTGCGGTCTGGCTTCGACCTCGGCGACGGTTCCGCTCGTGCCGGGCGTGGGGCAGGTGGCGTTCTGGCTGGTCACGGGCGTGTCGGCCCAGGGCGAGAGCAGCCTCGGCACCGACTCGCAAGGGATCGAGCGACTGAACGCCAACCCCTGTCCGTAGCGGGATCCGCTCAGTCCTTGGTCACGACCAGGAGCCGATTCGCCGGGACGGACTCGCGCACGGTCTCCTTTCCGTCCGGCCAACGCACGCGGACGCGCTCGACGCGCGTCGCCTCGCCGAGGCCGAAATGGGCCCGGGGGTCGTGCGAGGAGAGGAACGAGTCGCCGCTCGCCAGATCGCGGAACTGGGTCCGGCCCGCCGCCTCGACCGTGATCCGCGCGCCGAGCACCGGCCCGCGGCCGGGTGGCGCCAGGCACAGCACCTCGAGCCACGAGCCGCTCGCCGAGTCATTGCGCAGCAGCAACGGTGGGCCGTCGAGAACGGTCAGCAGCAGGTCGAGATCGCCATCGTTGTCGTAATCGCCCGCGGCCAGTCCGCGCGCCACGCGCGGCACGGCGAATCCCGGGCCGGCGCGCGCCGTGGCATCGACGAAGCGACTGCTGCCTGTGTTCTCGAGCAGCTGAACGGGTTGGCGGTAGGTCACACCGAGCTCCGGATGCTGGTCCACCTGCGGGTAGATGTGGCCGTTCGCGATGACCAGGTCGAGGTCGCCGTCGTTGTCGAGATCGGCCAGCGCCGTGCCCCAGGAGAGCCAGCGGTAGGTCGCCGGCCCCACGCCCGAGCCTCGGCTCGCATCGTGGAAGAAGCCGCCGCCCTCGCCCAGGTACAGCGTCGAGAAGTCCTCGGCGAAATTGGTCACCAGCAGGTCGACGATGCCGTCGCCGTCGACGTCGCCCGAGGCCAGGCCCATACCGGCTTGGGCCGCGCCGTTCTCGTCCAGCGCCGCTCCGGCCCACAGGCCGATCTCGCGAAACGTCCCGTCGCCCTCGTTGCGATAGAGGTAGTTGGGCTCCGAGTCGTTGGCCACGTAGAGGTCGAGATCCGCGTCGTCGTCGACGTCGAGGGCGCGCACGCCGAAGCCGAACGCGCGCGCCCGGTCCTCGAGACCCGCCGCCACGGTCGCGTCCTCGAACGTGCCGTCGCCGCGCGAGCGGAAGTAGTGGTCGAGCGCGCCGGGCAGGCCGAACGGCCCGAGCGCCACGCGCTCGACACCCTTCCAGTCGAGCGTGCGCCGGGCCGCCAGCACATCCTCGAGCGAGTGCGCGATGTAGGCGGCGACGTACAGGTCGAGGTCGCCGTCGCGGTCCGCGTCGAGAAAGGCCGCGCCCGTATTCCAGCCCGCCGCCTCGATGCCGGCGCGCGCCGCGACGTTCTCGAAGGTCCCGTCGCCGCGGTTGCGGTAGAGCAGGTTCGGCCCGAAGTTGGTGACGAGCAGATCCACCCGGCCGTCGTCGTCATAGTCGGCCACGGCCACCCCCGCGCCCCACTGGCCCTCGCCGCCCACGCCGGCCCGGTCCGTCACGTCCTCGAAGGTGCCGTCACCGCGATTGCGGTAGAGCGCGTTCTTCCCGCGCTCGACGATCGCTCCGTCGTCGAGCCGCCAAGCGCTCACGACGTAGGCATCGAGATGCCCGTCGGCGTCGTAGTCGAGCCACGCTGCCCCGGTGCCGGTGGAGTCGAGCAGGTGGTCCTTGCCGGGACGGCCGGCATGGAGCATCCGGTCGATCCCGGCCCGTTGGCCCACCTCGACGAACGAAAAGCCGCCGGATTGTCGCGGCGACGTCCGGCAGGACGCCGCCGCGAGAGCCAGCGGTAGCAGCGCGAGCGCGAAGCACGCGCCATGCGCCATGCGAGCGGCGCTCAGCGTCCGGCGGGCGCGTGCAGCTTGCCGAACTCGCTCTCGACCGTCTTCCATGCAGCGTCGAGCGCTGCGGCATCCGCGGCGCGAGCGACCTTGCCCGCGGCGTCGAGCAGGGCCTTCTTCGCGACGCGGGTGACGATCACGAAGCCCTCGTCGTAGATGCCCTGCTGCTCACCCACGGCGTTGTGGTGATGGCCCCCCTCGACGAGCCGTTTGCGCACCGCGGCGACGCGGGCATCGCCCTCGCTCGCGAGCTCGGTGACGAGCCCGGCGAGCTTCTCGATCTCGGGCTTGGCGTTCTGCCCCGCGGCGAGCTTGCCCTTGGCGGCGGCGAGCGTGCCCTCGGCGTGCCGATAGGTCATCGCCAAGAGCGAGTGCACGAGGTTCCACTCGGTCTTCTTGGCCGCCAGGATCGTGTCGGCCAAGCTGTCGTAGGTTTCGACGAGCTGCTGGGGCGTGCCGGCCTCGGAGGCGCTGGCGGGCATCCGAGCGAGGCCGGCCACGGCGACCCCGATCACCAATAGAGCTGCGAACCGTCCGCGTACGCGCATGAGTCTCCTCCCGAGCGAGCGATTGGGCTCGCCGAGGCTCCATGCTGCAGCAGAGACGGAGAATCTTCAATCGCGATCCGCCCCCGAGATGCGTCGGGTCGGGTCCGAGGTATCATGTTTCCGCGTACGCACCTATCGAGGACCCATGAAACACTGGATCTTGGCCCTGCCCCTCGTCCTGCTCGCCGGCGCCCTCCCCGCCGAGTCCGACGCGAACCAGCACTACGTGGAGGGGCAGAGACTCTTCGGTGAGAAGAACTTCGAGGCCGCGCTGGAGGAGTTCAAGCAGGCCGATGCCCTGATTCCCAAGGAGCCGCAGGTCTACTCGTGGATCGGCGCGTGTCTCAACGAGCTCGGCCGGTACGACGAGGCCGAGCAACGCCTGGAAGGCGCTTTCGAGGTTCTGCGCGAGGTGCAGCGGCAGGCCGTGCTGCGGCAGCGCGAGGCACCGCCGATCGATCTCAACTACTTCACCTTGCTGGCGCTGATCCGGGTGAACCTCCGCGAGTTCGACAAGGCGGTCGAGACGATCGGCTCCTTCACGTTCACGGACGACGGCAGCGAGGAGGCGACGAAGACGAAGCAGGCCCTCGAGGTGTCCAAGCAGACCCTGCGAGCAAGGCTCGTCGCGGTCGGGAGCGAGTGCTTGCGCTTGGGCGAGCTCGACTGCGCCCGCGGCGCCCTGACCCAGGCGGACGTCCTGTACCGCGTCACCCCGTCCGCGCGCGAATCGCTGGCTCGGGAGTCCGCGAGCCGTGCCGACAAGGCACCCGCAGCCACGGACGAGGAGAAGGCCAAGCGAGCCCAGCTCTTCGAGCAGGCCGTGCAAGCCGGCCGCCTGTGGGTCGAGGAGGCGTCTACTTCCACGGAAGCCCAGCGGCTCCTGGCCAGGACCCTGGCCGGCACCAAGACGAACGAAGGCTACGACGAGGCGGCGCGGATCCTGACCAGCCTGTGGGAGAGCACCCCCGGCCCGTCCCAGCGCGACAGCACGATCCAGCTCGATCTCAGCGTGGCTCAAGCCGGCCTGGAGCAGTGGGAGTCCTCGATCGCCTCGGCCTCGACGTTCATCGAGCTCAATCCGGACGACGCACGGGGGCAGGGCTACTGCGTGCGCTCGTTCGCCCAGTTCCAGCTCGGACGTTGCCCGGAAGCGGTCGAGGATGGTGCGCGCTGCAAGAACGCCGACGGAACCGCGCGCCAGCTCAAGCACGTCGAGGTCTGCGAGCAACGACGGCTCAAGCAGGAGGCCGACAAGGCGGCGGCGACGGCCCGCGCGCAAGAGGCCGAGCTCGAGCGCCGCTGCACCCACTTGTACGAGCAGGTCCGATGGGCACGCAACGTCCTGGGCGAGATCCCGCTCGAGGACGTGGTCGAGATCCTCAACGACCTGCGGGCCCGCGAAGCGGCCTGCAAGTCGTACCTGGACGCCGCCGAGAAGCGAGACTCGGGCAAGGCTTTCTCCTCGCCGGTCCCGGAGCTGTGTGCCGGCGGAGCCAAGGTGGCAGGCCACCCGTTCAACCTGAGCATGCTGTCGAAGCCCGAGCTCGAAGCGTTGCGGGCGAAGACCCAGGAGTTCATGCGGGTCTGCAAGTCGTCCTTGGACGCGAGTCAGGTCGGAAGCGTGGAAGGCGGATTGCGCATCATCGATCAGGCCATCGCCCGACCCTAGCTTCCGCTCGCGGAGCCCAGCGATTCGGGTCCGCGGGTCGCGGCGCGGATCAAGTCGTCGATCGACAGATCCCGGTGGCCCGCGGTCTCGAGCGACCGCACGAAGCCCGGGGCGACGCCGTGGGAGTGCAGTCGCGTCAGCTCGGCCGTGGGAGCGCCTCCGTATCCCAGCTCCGCCATCCCGTGGATCCAGTCCTCGCTCACGCCGTGATCGTGCAGGAAGATCACGGACGAGGCGTCGCTCCCGCCGGGAACGGCCGTGACGACCGCCCGCGCGAAGTCGGTCGGCACACCGTGGGCACGCAGCCGGACGATGTCGTCGATCGAGAGACCGGGCAGACCCGAGTCGACGATCCCGCGCGCGTAGTCGATGTCGATCCCGTGGTCATGCAGCCGCGCAACGTCCTCGATCCCGGCGTCGGGCACACCCGCCGAGCGGAGCCCGGCGACGTACTCGGGGGAGATCCCCCGTGAATGCAGGCGCACGATGCCCTCGAGATCCTCCGGGCTCACGCCCGCATCGATCATGCCGCCCACGTAGCTCGCGTCGATGCCGTGATGGTGCAGGCGCAGCAGCTGCTCGACGTCGATCCGCAGTCCCAATCTCGCGATGTCGCGCAGCTGGTCCGCGCTCACGCCATGCGCGTGGAGCCGTATCACGTCTTCGAGCGCGGGCCGATACCCCAGGACCTGCGCCTCCTTCACCCAGTCGAGCGAGACACCGTGGGACGCGAGCCGGAACAGCTCCTGCGCACCGACGCGGTACCCCAGCTCGTGCAGGGCTTCCGCATCGGAGAGACGCAGACCCTGGACGGCCAAGCGCACGAGATCGTCGTCCGAAAGCTCTCCGAGCTCGAGCGCCCGCCAGCGCTCGACGAAGCCGGCTGAGGGCTCGAAGCGCAGCTCGCCTCCGGGACGCCTCCCGCCCGTTCCCGAGAGGACGAAGGTCCCCGCATCGCGCCTCCAGGCCAGCTCGACCGGCGCGCCTCGACGCCCGAAGGTCGCGGCGTCGAACCCCTCGATCTCGTCCAGGTCGACGTCCGTGGTCATCCGGACCATGCCTTGTCCGAGCGCCGGGCGCAGGTCGAGGCGCAGGAGTCCGTGGGCGGAGCCGAGCTCGGCCCGCCACTCCCCCGGGCCGAGGCCCCCCGTCGCCACGACCGTGCCGACCAGCATCGCCACCGCGATCAACACCGCCGGGACGGTCGGATCCCAGGACTTTCGCATCGTTCGGCCCCTCCACGGTTCCCTACGCAGGGGATCCGCGGAGGGTTCCGCGGAACCTTCGCCGGTCCCGGTGCGTCGAGAGGGTTGAGTGCCGCGTTCGAAGCGCTCAGAGTGGTGCTCGGGGAGCCACCGTTCGTGGACGTCGGGAAGCTGCTGGAGCGCTGTCGCCGCGGGGACGATCTCGCATGGGAGGCGCTGGTGCGCACGTACCAGTCGAGCGTGTACGCGGTGACCCGCCACTACCTGCGGGACGCCGAGGAGGCCCGCGACACGGCTCAGGACGTCTTCATCCGGCTGTACGAGCGCCTCGACTCCTTCACCGGCGGTGACACCTTCAAGGCCTGGCTGCTGCGCATGGCACGCAACGCGTGCATCGATCGCCTGCGGCGTCTCAAGGCCCGGCCGCCCGGAGCCGACGTTCCGTTCGAGGACGCGCAGCTCTCGGGCACGGACGATCCGGAGCAGAACGTCGCGACCGAGGCGCGGAACCGGCTGCTCAGGCGCGCGGTCGCAGGGCTCAGCGCGAACCACCGCGAGGTCCTGATGCTCAAGGAGATCCAGGGCTTGAAGCTCGAGGAGGTCGCGGCGCTGCTCGAGCTGCCCCTCGGAACGGTGAAGTCCCGCTCGAACCGCGCGCGCCTGGAGCTGGCCGCCGCGCTGCGGCAGCTCGATCCGTCGCTCGGCGCCGGGACGCCGTGAGGTCCGTGTGATCTGCGAAGCCTTCCTCGAACGCATGGACGCGCTCCTCGACTCAGGGCTCGGGGGACCCGACCGCGCGGAGATGCTCCGGCACCTCGCGCACTGCGCCGACTGCCGCGGTCTCTTCGGCGCTCTCGCCGCCGCGGCCGACGCGCCGGAAGACCCGGGTTTGGCCGATGCGATCCTGGCCCGCACCAGCGGAGCCGCGTGCGCGAGCGCACGCCAGAGACTGTGCGACCGGGTCGACGGCGCGCTCGAGGCCTTCGACGCCGAGCTGGTCGACGGACACCTCCGTCGCTGCCCGGAGTGCGAGGGTCTGGCTCGAGCGCTCGAGTGGATCGAGCAAGGTCTTCCTCGCCTCGCGACGATCGATCCGGGCCCGGGCTTCGTTCAAGGGGTGCTCGCGCGCACGAGCCGAAGCCCCCGGCGCATGCCCCTCGGCGCGCGACTGACCGCAACGCTCGCGCACCTGCTCGATCGCCCGCGCGTGGCCTGGGAGGGCGCCCTCGCGGCGACCCTGATCCTCTTCGCGCCCGTGTTCGTGCCCGGATCCCCGCTCGCCGCACTGCCACGCCAGGCCTTCGGAGAGCTGCGCGGCGCGATGAACCAGCTCGAGGCCACGCTCGTCGTCAACGCGCGTGACGCCTGGGCCACGACCAGCGCCGTCGTGGTCGAAGAATCGACCGAGCTGGCATCGGGATGGGCCCGCGAATCCACCGACACCTTGCAGTCGATCCGCCAGCGCCTCGGAACCTTCCCCGGCTCCGCTGCGTCAGGCCAGACGAGCGGCGGGACCGATGCCGCGCAGGAGAAGCGATGATGAGCACGATCGAGCCCGCAACCCAGGAACCCCAGCCTCCGTTCACTGCCTACGCGCCGCCGGCCGCCGTCGGCATGCGCGATCCGCGCGTGAAATCGCCGGTGCTCGCCGCCGTGCTGTCGCTGATGCCGGGGCTCGGCCAGGTCTACGTGGGCTACTACCCGCGCGGGTTCGTGCACATCGTGGTCATCGGCGGCATCATCAGCGTGCTTGCCTCCTCGGGCGGCTCGGGCGCCGAACCCGGTTACCTTCCGTTGCTCGCGATGTTCATGGTCTTCTTCTGGCTGTACAACGTGATCGACGCGGCGCGCCTGGCGTCCCTGTACAACCAGGCGCTGGCCGGCGGTCGCGAGCCGGCTCTGCCCGAGGGCTTCAAGTCGCCCGGCATGGGCGGCTCGATCATCGGGGGCCTGGTGCTGCTCGCCGCCGGCTTCGCCGTGCTGCTCCACACGCGCTGGGGCGTGCGCCTCGACTGGGTCGAGGAGTGGTGGCCGGTGTTCCCGATGCTCTTCGGCGCCTACCTCGTCGGCAAGGCGCTCGTCGAGCGCGTCAAGTAGGTACCGCTTCCCTAACCCCGGTTTCGGTGCAGGGATACCTCGATCACGGGATCGCCCCTTGCGCCATCGAGTAGTTCTTGACCAGCTCGTACAGGTAATCCCGCCCGTCATACAGGGACTTCACCCGCAGCCGCTCGTTCAGTCCATGAATGCCGCCGAGATCCGGGTCGAAGAACAGCGCGCCGATGCCGTAGGTCGGGATGCCGACGGCGCCGAGGAACTGCCCGTCCGTGGCGCCGGCCTGGAGGATCGGCACCACGGGCACGCCGGGGTAGACCTTTGCCGCGACCTCCTCGATCGGGCCCATGATCGCGGGCGTGAGCGGCGGCGCCTTGGCTGCCGGGCCACGGACCTCGAGCGTGGCGACGCGGATCTCGGGATCGGCGACGACGCGCTCGAGCGTCCGGCGCACGTCCTCGGCGGACTCGGTGGGGTAGATGCGGCAGTTGACGTTCGCCGTGGCGCGTTGCGGCAGCGCGTTCGTCGCGTGCCCCGCTTCGAGCATCGTGGCCACGCAGGTGGTGCGCAGCATGCCGTTGTAGGTCGGATCCGCGGTGACCTGCGCGGCCGCTGCCGGATCGGCAGGGTCGGCGACCAGCGCTCTCATCGCCGCGGCGATCTCGCCGCCCTTCATCTGCGCAACGCGGGTGAAGTAGGCGCGCGTCGTGTCGTTCAGCTGGACCGGGAACTCGTGGTCGGCAAGGCGTGTCAGCCCGGCGGCGAGGTGGTAGATCGCGTTGCTCTTGACCGGGCGCGAGCTGTGGCCACCGGGATTGCGCACCTCGAGGCGGTAGTTCTGCGAGGACTTCTCGCCCGCCTGCACCGACAGGAAGACGCGCTGCCCCTGGTCGTCGAGCACGCCCCAAGCGCCTTCGTTCAGCGCGAAGGCCGCATCGATCAGCTCGCGCCGCTCCTTCGAGAGGTACTCGGCGCCGTTGAAGGCACCGCTGGTTTCTTCCCCGCAGGTGAGCGCGAGCTTGACGGTGCGCAGCGGCGTGAAGCCGTCGCCGAGGAACCGCACCAGCGTATCGACCCAGATCGCGGCCATGGCCTTGTCGTCGCTCACGCCGCGCGCGTAGAAGTACCCGCCTTCCTCGAACAGCGTGAAGGGGTCGCGCGTCCAGTCCTCGCGCTTGGCTTCCACCACGTCGAGGTGTGCGAGGAGCAGCATGGGCCGGAGCGAGGCGTCGCTGCCTTGCAGGACCGCGACCAGGCTCCCTTCGCGCGGGTGCTCGGGGACGTTGAGCAGGTGGAGGTTCTGCTCGGGCAAGCCTGCCGCGCGCAGCCGCGCGGCCATCTTCTCGGCCGCGGCCGTACAGCTCCCTGCGGACAGGCTCGTGTTCGTTTCGACGAGCTCGCGGAACAACTCGCGGAACGCGGCCTGGTCCGGACGGATCGAGGTATCGGCGGCCGCGGACACGGCGCCCACGAGCAGCAGCGCGCAAGCGGCGCGAGTCGATCGATGTCGAACGGCGTGCACGGCGTTACCTCACGCCCCCCATCAGCACCACGTCCTGGCTCGTCTGCCCGTAGGTGAAGTAGAGGATCGGCTCGTCCGGCGCCCAGATGTGCCTTGCAGCGCGGCCGGTCTTGAACTGGGCGACGAGGGTGGGTTGAAGCTGACCGGTCCTCAGCATCCACAGGCCTTCCTGCTGGCCGACGCGGCGGTGGACCACCACCCGCGAGCCGTCGGGGCTCCAGTTGTGATCCACGATCTGGCCCTCGGGAAAGGACACGATCGGCTGCGGCTCGCCGTCGGGGAGGGGCTGGCGCAGCAGGACCGCTCCCTGGGCCCGATCCACGAAGGTCAGCGCCTTGCCGTCGGGAGCCCACTGGATGTTCTGCGCGCGCGGCGGCAGCACGAACGACGTCTGGGGCGGGCCGCCATCCACGGACATGATGTGATGCCTCCGGAGGTGGCGGTCGCCGACAACTTCCAGCGTGGTGTACAGAACGCGCGTGCCGTTGGGCGAGAAGGCGCTCCAGTCGGCGGCGGCATCCTCGAGCAGCCGGACGGGCGGGCTGCCGTCGAGCTTCAGGAGCCAGAGCACCCGAGTCTCGTCCCACCTGGAGAAGAGGATCGCATTCCCCTTCGGTGACAGCGCGACGAGTCCTTCGCCGGTCCCGTCGGTGAGCTGCTTCAGGCCGCCGCCGTCGGGGTCGATGCGCCAGACGTGGCCGACGATGTTCTCGGTCCCATCGACTTGCGTGAAGACGATGCCCGCCCCGGGCGCGTACTCGACGTCGTCGACGAAGGCCCCCTGCGTGGTCAGCTGGCGCTGGCCCGAGCCGTCGGCGCCGATGCTCCACAGGAACACCCGGTTCTCACGCGGGGCCGTAAAGGCGGCGGCGCTGCCGGGGAGCGGCCTGAGGATCTCTACCGAGCCGGCGCTCCCGGAGGCGAACGTGATCGGCTGGGCTTCGCTGCCCGACTCGGGGCGGGCGACCCACAGGTTGTCGACCACGGACCGGCGGATGGCGGCGAGGGAGGCCTCGCCGGATGAGATGGTGAGGCTCAAGTAGCCGTCGAGGTCGTTCGTCAGGCGCGAGACCTCACCGTCCGGATAGGCCACGCGGTAGATCTGGTTTGCCAGCCCAGTTCCGAGCTCAAAGGCGCTCGTCAGGACCGCGCTGCCGTCGGGCAGCCAGGCCAGGCTCTGGATCCCGATCCAGCTCCGGGTCCCCAGACGGCTTCGTGCGCCCGACTCCACGTCCAGCGTCTCGAGCCAGGATTTCGCGCCGCCTGCGAGCCCCTGTGCGCCGATGGCGATCCGCTTCCCGTCGGGTGACCAGGCCGGAGACCCCACGAAGCCCTCCGGCTGCCGGATCCGGATCAGCTCGCGCTCCTTGCCGGTTTCGAGGTCCAGGATGACGAGCGAGTCGGCCCGTTCCGTGATGAACCCGCGCCGGAAGCAGGCACGCTTGCCGTCGGGCGAGAAGCTCGCGGCCGAGTCCACGTCGAAGAGGATCTTGCGCGAGGGGCCACCCAGCGACGGCACCTGGAACAGGGCGCTGTAGGCGGGCGCCTCCGGATCCCTGTTCTGGTAATAGAGGTAGTCGCCGTCGCGCGAGAAGGAGATCCCCCGGATCTGGAACTCGTTGCCGGCGATGATCGTCACCTCGCTGCCGGTCCGGACCTGGCGCACGACGAGGGAGGTCTTCCCTTCCTGCACGGTCACGTAGGCCAGGTAGCGCCCGTCGCCGGAGAGCGCCGACTCGGTGAGATCCTGGCGACTCATCAGCACGGACATCGTCATGTTCTGGAAGCCGGAGTCGGTCTCGCCGGCCGGTCGGCGCCCGAGGATCGTGTACAGGCCGAACGCGAGGCCGCCCAGACCCAGGATCGTTGCCGCAGCGACGATGGCCCAGAAGCCCGCCCCTCGCCCGGCGGGAGGAATGGCACGCGAGCCCGAGGCGGACCCCGCCGAGGTCGCGCTCGGCGAGAGCGAGTCCCACTCTTCCACCAGCTCGCGTAGCTCGATGGCCACGTCTTTCATGGACTGGTAGCGCTGCTCGGGGCTCTTGGCGAGACAGCGGCGGATGACTCGGCGCACCTCTCCCGGCACCTCGGGGTTCAGCTCCTCCACGGGACGCGGCTTGTCCTTCAGGATGCTGTGCATCACTTCCAAGTCGGAGTCGGCGAGGAAGGGGCGACTGCGCGTGGCGGCCTCGTAGAGGATGCAGCCCATCGAGAAGATGTCGGAGCGGTGATCGACCGTCTTGCCCTGCACCTGCTCGGGGGACATGTACCCCACGGTACCGAGCAGGGCGCCTTCGCCGGTGAGCGCTCCTTGGGTCGGCGCGCTCGTCTGGTCCGCCGCCGCGGCCTGCTTCTCGGTCAGCTTGGCCAGCCCGAAGTCGAGCACCTTCGCGAAGCCGTCCCGGGAGACCATGATGTTGCCGGGCTTGAGATCGCGATGGACGATGCCCGCGGCGTGCGCTTTCGAGATGCCCTCGGCGGCCTGGGCCAGGAAGCCCAGCAGCGCTCGCAGGTCGGCGCGCTCGTGGTGGATCTTCTGCTCGAGCGTCTCGCCTGTGACCAGCTCCATCGCGATGTAGTGGACCGGAGCGGCGCTCTCGCCCTCGGCGCCGGGACGCGCGGAGACCACGGGGGCATGGCCGATTTCGTGGATCGTGACGATGTTCGGGTGGTTCAGCGAGGAGGCCGACTTGGCCTCGGTGACGAAGCGGCGGACGCGCTCCTCGTTGCGCACGAGACTCGGTGGCAGCACCTTGAGCGCGACGCTCCGCTCCAGCTTCTCGTCTTGAACAATGTAGACCTCGCCCATCCCTCCGGCGCCGAGCGGCCCGACGACGCGGTAGTGCGAGATCCGATCCTCGGGCTGTAGCGTGCGACTCATGCGCGGAGTTTGTCAGGTACCGCTTCCCCAACCCCGGTTCCGGTGCCGGGAAAGGCCGGCCCGACCTCAGCGGGCCGCCGCCTCCACGAAGACGTACTCGTGCTGCGCATCCCGGGTGACGAGCTGGCGCTTCCCGCCCTTGTCGCCGACCACGAACTCGAACCCGGCGATCGCCGGATCGATGGTGATGAAGGAGATCGTGCCGTCGTCGTTCTTCCTGGAGGCGACCGTGCTCTTCCACTCGCCGGCATCGAAGACGGTCACCTGGCCATCCTTGACGACCTTGACCTCGCCCAGCTCCTTGCTGGCGTAGCGCGAGGCCAGCTGGGTCACCGCCACCGGGTCGGCGGGGACGACCAGGCGCTCCCGCTCCTTGGCGATGGCCGCCTTCCGTCGCGCCACCGCCCCGGTCAGCGACTCCTCGGCCTCGGGCTTGCCGTCGAAGAGAACCTCGAGGAGCCTCCGCTGAAGGAGCCCGCGGAGCACCACGCCGGAATCGGCGTTGGTCAAGATGACGGCGCCCACGCCGTGCTCAGGGAGCCAGATCATGTCGCTGTGGTAGCCGGGGAGGTCGCCGCCGTGGTGAACCACGGGGATGCCGTAGCGCTTGTCCACCATGAGCGCCATGCCGTACGTGGCGTCCTCGCCCAGCAGGACCTTGGGCTGGTACCGCGCCAGCAGGTTCTCCGCCGAGACGAGCCTCTTGCCGCCGGGGAGCATGCCCTTCCCCAGCTCCATCTCCACGTAGCGGGCCAGCTCGCGTGCGCTGGTCCATACGCCTCCCGCCGGGCGCACGGGAACGATCGAGTAGTTGACGTCCATCCGCCCTCGGGTCACCTTGCCGTCGACGTCGTCCGCGTGGGGCTGGGCGACATCGCCCTCGAGCGCTTTACCGAAATCGAAAGTGGTCCTGGTCATGCCCAGCGGCTCGAACACCTTGGTCCGCATCGCCTCGTCGTAAGCCTTCCCCAACTCCACTCCCGGCACCGCCTTGGCCCCGCCGATGAACCCCGCCGCGGCAGCCATCAGATTGCTGTACTGGAAGACCTCGCCGAAGCCGCTCGTGGGCTGCATGGTGCCGAGGAGCTTCATCGCCGACGCCGGCGTCTGGTTCTTGTACTCGAAGAGCCATTCCAGGTCCTGCCGGGGCATCCCCGTGCAGGCACAGATGAGGTGCTCCACCTTCACCTGCTTCGTCGTGGCCTCGTTCCCCAGCTTGAACTCGGGAAACAGCTCGGTGACCGGCTGGTCCCAGCGCATCTTGCCCTCGTCCACCAGCTCGGCGAGGAGGAGCGTCGTCAGGGCCTTGGTGTTCGAGGCCGCCATGAATAGCGTGTCCGGTCCGATGGGGTCGGGCTTCCCCAGTTCCTTGACGCCCAGTCCGCCCGCCCAGACGGTCTTCCCTCCGTCGATGAAGGCGAGGCCCACGCCCGGCGTGTCGAGCATCTTCATGCCCTTGGCCATGAAGTCCTTCAGGATGGCCAGGCGCTCCTCGTCGAGCGGGTGCGCTTTCTTCCCGACGAACGACTCCCGCGCGTACCCCTGGGGGCGCAGGCTCTGCAGCGCGAGCCCGAGCGGCGCGCCCCGCTTCTCGAAGGTCGGCTCGGTCCCGTCGATGAGGATGACCGTCCAGCGCTCGCCGGCGCGCAGGGCGAAGGCGGCCACGACCACCCGCTCGTTGGGCGACGTCTCGTACTGGAAGACCTTGCGCTCGTCCCAGCCCTGGCGCGCCTCCTGCGGCAGGGAGATCTTGAGCGGCCGCTTGAAGTCGGGCTTGTAGGCGCCCCAGGCGGCCGTCACGGCGCCTTCGGCATCCTTGGCCTGGACGTCGACGAACGCGACGTGCGAGTCCGGCTCCGGAGGGTCGAGGACGACCATGGATCCCTTGGTGGTCATCGTCCACCCTGCGGGGACCGTGAACGTCGCTCCGGCAGGGGTCGTGCGCGCGGTGTCCTTGTCGAGTGTCTCAACCGCCGGAGGAGGCTCGGCCGGTTGTCCGAGCGCGGGAAGGACGAAAAGGACCGTGAGGGCGAAGGCGACGGCAGGTCGGCGCATGGATGCTCCCTTACAGGATGATGGGCTCACCGGTTTCAACGGAACTTCCGGCCCTGGGTTTCAAAGAGGTACCGCTTCCCTAACCCCGGTTCCGGTGCTGGGAATCAGGGGACGATCGCGGAGGTCGGCGCGAGGATCCGGCCGTCGGCGGTTTGCAGGTCGAGGACCGGGGATGGAGGCATCCCGGCCGCGCGCGGCGCGCGGCGATCCGTGACCACGATGTCGCCCCGCTCGACGCGGACGGCGATCCGGTCGAATGCAACGGCCGGGATCGCGAGACGCGCCACACCGTCGATGTCGGTGAACCACCCGCGTGCGCGGAGTCGGTAATGCAGGACGGGTGCGGGTGCGTTGTCGCACCACCACTCGGCCGTGATGCGGTTCGTCGGCAGGCCAAAACCGTGGACGTAGCCGCCGCTGCTGATCGCGACGGGAGGCGCGTCCACGATCTCGAGCTCCACGTCGAGCACGCTCACCTCGACGTCGAGAGTTCTTGGCCGCACCGGAAAGTCCGCAAGGGCAACGGTACGGCTCAGATCCTGGTAGTGCGCCGATGCGAGCATCCCGCCGGCGACGACGCTCGCGCCGAGCAGACTCGCGCCGAGGATCGCCGCGGCGCGCAGTCGAGGGCTGCGCTCGATGGCGGGAAAGACCGACGCCCGCGAGTCTTCGCGCGCAGGAATCCTGAGAACGTAGAAGTAGAGCGCGTGCGCGACGCCGAAGGCGATCAGCCCCGACCACAGGACATCCGAGAGGAAATGCCCTCCCGCGGCCATGCGTCCGATGCCGAGGAGCGTACCGAGAACGAGCCCGACGGCCAAGGACGCGTGCGCGTACACGGGATGGCGGCGGCGCCAGAGCCACCAACCGGCGGAGTACAGGTAACCGACCGAACAATGGCCGCAGGGGAAGGACTTCCCGTGGTCGCCGACCGGTAGCAGCGGTGGGGCGTACTCGAGGCGTCCGCCCAGCTCGACGATCTGGCGCGGGCGCGGCCGCCCCCAGTGGTCCTTGAGAATCCCGTTCACGATCAGCCCGGGGCCGACCGCGACCGACAACAGCAGAAACAGCCCGTGAAGCCGGAACCGTCGCGAATTCACGCGCACCGCGCCGGCCACGAGGGCCACGGCTCCAGCCAGCGCGAGCGATCCGGTCACCCACGGGGCCGAGCGGTAGGAGAACCGCCACAGCGGCTGATTGTCGATGGGCCATGGGTCCGCCGACGTCGGGTGGTGGAAAGGACGCGCGGCGGTGATGTCGAGGTCCGTGAGCCAGAAGGCGAGCGTCCCGAGCACGGCGACGACGATCAGCACGATCAGCTCGGGCAGCCACAGGCGCCGATATCTCGAGACGGGACCCAAGGTACCGCTTCCCTAACCCCGGTTGCAGTACCGGGAATCCCGTGGCGCCCTCAGGGCTGGGCAGGCAGCGGCATCTCGAAGCGTGCGTCGCCCAAGGGCGGGTTGACCTCGACCTTGTCCAGTACCACGCGCAGTCGCTGGGGTCGTCCGGCGGCCTCGACCTCGATCAGGCGAGGGAAGAGCACGCCCCCCGCCTTCTGGTAATTGTCGAAGGTGGTGTGGATCTGGACCGCCCGCCCACGCACCTGTCGCGTGGAGTCGGTCCGGACGAGATTGTGCGACTTCACGTCGATGTACTCGTAGCGCACCGCGCCGCTCTTGAGCGTGAGCTTGAGCTTGTGCGTCTCCCGGGTCCCGACGACCTCGCGGCCCACGAGCTCCAGCTGGTGGCCCTTGGATTTCCAGTCGACGAGCGGTCCTTCGATGTCTCCCTGCTCGGCCGCCTCCTGCACCACTTCGTCCGACAGCGCCTGGGGATCCAGGTCTCCCTCGAACGGGGACACCCGCCAGCCACGCTCGCCGTCCGAGACGAACACGGCGGTGACGCCCTGGACCGTGAACTCGAACCGGGTGCGGCCCGGCCGCTTGAGCTCACGGGTCACCAGGGCCTGGCGGTCCGCCCCCGCGATGGCGCGCCCAGTCTGGCGCAGAGTCTGAACGGATCGGATCTTGTTCAGGCCGCCGCGGGCAGCCACGTAGCGCGCGACGATGTCGTCGACCGTCGGAGACGGCGCGGCGGCCGCAGCTACGGTCACCGCGAAGAGCGTCACCGCGATCGGTAGCAGCCGTCGCCAGCTCATCGGTAGGTCACGCCACCGGACGTCGAGGGCCAATAGGTCAAGCCGTAGCCCCAACCTCCCCAGTAGACCGGGGTGTGGGCTCGCCGTTCCTCTTCCGCTTCTCGCTCCCGCTCCTCCGCCGCCCGCTTCTCCGCAGCGGCCTCCCGGGCGGCGACATCCGCCTCGACCGCGCGCTTCTCGGCGTCCCAGCGCGCCTGCTCCGCCGCGGCGCTCGCCTGGGCCACTTGCATCTCGGCGGGCGTCATCCACTCGCCGTCGTACTCGACGTAGCCGCGCGCACGGTAGCTCTCCTCCTCGGTGGCCCAGCGGCCATCGAGCAGCACGAACCCCAGGGCCTCCCGCGCCTCGGGGTCGTCGGGCGCGATCGAGAGCACCTTCTGGTAGGCCTGACGCGATTGCGTGGTCAACGCCTGCTGCAGAGCCCATCGCCCGAGGCTCCGCCAGCCCTGGACGTCCTTCGGCCCCAGCCGGCTCGCGCGATCGTCGTACTCATCGAGGGCCGAGCGTCCCTTCACGATGCGCTCGACTCGCACCATGGGGAAGCCGATCTTCCCGTCTCCGATGTCCACCGTGATCATCGTGTCCGTCTGCTCCACGATCCGGCCGGAGAAGGAGCCTCCGCCCTTGAGATAGACGTCGTCCGCATGGAGCAGCGTCGGCACGAGGAACAGGAGATACAGGATCCGCTTCAAGAATGCCCCCTGCGACAGCGTGACGTTAGGCCTGGTTCGCCTTCGCTGTCAACCCAGGACCTCCGATCCGAGCGCGACACGAAACGGCCCAGCCACTTGCAGTCGGAGGTGTGCGCTTCATATTCTCGACAGGATGGATCGAACGCTCGGTGCGCTGACGGTGACCAAGTCGTCCTCTTGGAGCCCTTATGAGACAATCGAGTCGCCTGGTGCTCACACTGTTCTTCGTCGCGGCCGCAGGCGTCCCGCCCTCGAATGCGGTGTCGGACACTCTGTGGCCGGACGTCTTGGAGACGTCCTTCCGACTGCGTGTCGTGGCCGGCCGCACTCGACACCGCGAAGGTCGTCGGTCCGATTCCGGGCCCGACGACCGGATTGGTTCCAATCGCCTCGGTCCTCGACAGGACGTCCGTCGTGGCCAAGTTGCTTCATGGCGGGCTTCGCGATGCGTGGGGGCGTCCGATCCTCTATTGGTCGAATGGCCCCAGCTACATCGTCGCGAGTCTGGGCGCCGATGGGCTCGCGCAGTTCGACTACACCCTCGATCCGCCCTACACCGGCGTGCCGAGGGGCTGGGCGGGAACCGATCCCGCCGACGACCTGCTGATCGTCGACGGCATCGCGTATCGCGGCCCTTCCTCGCAAACCGAGCTTGTGCGACGCGCCATCGCGGACATCCGAAGCGCGGGGACGGCGTGTGAGTCCTTCGGGGTCGACTACAACATCTATCCCGGACCGGTCACCCCCATGGATGCGCTATCCAGCATCGGATCGGAACTCGAGCCCATCTACATCCGTGTGCTCCCGATCCTCGATCCATGGGGCCAGCCCTATCGCTTCTGGTCCAACACGCGGTCTTACGCGATCGTGAGCTACGGGGTCGACGGACAGCCCGATTACCCGTATGCCATGTGGGGGCAGGCCGAGTTCGAAGCGCTGGCCGTCGGAGCGGCCGCGCTCGTTGGACCGGATGTGGTCTTCGTCAACCGTCAGTTGGTGCAGTGGCCCGGAATCGGCATCGCTCCGTAGGTCCAGAAACGCAGCTACCACGCATCGCTCTCGGCGAGAATCTGCTCCAGCAGGCCGAGCAGCTTCCGCTCGGCCGCCATTTGTCGGACGAATCCCGAGTCGGCTCAACACACCGACCAGCTTCGTGAGTGTTGGCTGAAAGACCTCAACCGGGTGTACGAGCGCGAATCCCTTCGATCAGCGAGCGGGCCCTGGGGTCGGCGCCATACTGACGAAGCGCAACTTCCCATTTCAGCTGCTCGTCGGAAAGCGGTCTCTGCTCCGCGAGAATCTGCCGCGCGACGAAGGCCTTGGCCCAGGCAAGCAGCTCGGCCGCTCGTTGTACGCGTTCGCTGATCGTCATCGAATCGATCCGCGCGCGATACTCGGCTTCGATGCGATTCAAGGATCCCCTCGCAGAGTCGGGGCAGCCGGTGGATGGCCGTCGACAATCGCACATTATAGAGGAAGGCGCCGGGATTCCCTGCACCGGAACCGGGGTTCGGGAAGCGGTACCATTCGAGTATGATTCGCGACGTGGAAGGCGACATTCCGGATTGTGATGTGCTGGTCGTCGGCGGCGGACCCGCAGGCTCGACCATTTCGGCGCTCCTGGCGGAGCAGGGCTGGCGTGTAACCCTGCTCGAGAAAGAGCGACATCCCCGTTTTCACATCGGCGAGTCGCTCCTACCGCTGAACCTGCCGATCTTCGAACGGCTCGGCGTACTCGACCAGGTCGATGCGATCGGTATCAAGAAGCCCGGAGCCGACTTCAATTCCACCTTGGAGGTCAAAGGGCATCACCAGTTCCATTTCTCCTTCGCGCTCGACAAGACCCACCCGTATGCCTACGAAGTGCGGCGCTCGGATTTCGACAACCTGCTGCTCAGGAACAGTGCCGCGAAGGGCACGCGGGTGCTGGAAGAAGTGCGGGTGACGAGGGTCGACTTCCCGCGTGGCGGCGATCCCATCGCCCATGCCGTCGACGTCGCGGGCCATAGCCTGGCCTGGCGCTGCCGTTTCCTCGTGGATGCTTCGGGCCGCGACTCGCTGTTGTCCCGCCATTTCAATCTCAAGCAGAAGAACCCGCGTCACGCGAGCGCGGCGATCTTCGGCCATTTCGCGAACGTCGAGCGGCGTGCGGGCGAATACGAGGGCAACATCAGCGTGTACTGGTTCGAGCATGGCTGGTTCTGGATGATCCCGCTCAAGGACGGCAGCATGAGCGTCGGCGCCGTGTGCCGGCCGAGCTACCTGAAGCAGCGCAAGAACAGCCCTCAGGAGTTCCTGCTGCAGACCATCGCCCTGGGACATCCGGAAATGCGGCACCGCATGCGCAACGCCACACTGATCGACGGCATGGCCCGCGCGACCGGCAACTACTCGTACCAGTCCACGCGCATGCGGGGCGAGCGCTACATCCTGGTCGGCGATGCCTTCGCGTTCGTCGATCCGATCTTCTCGAGCGGCGTGCTGCTCGGGATGAACAGCGGCGTCCTCGGAGCCGAAGCCGTCGATGCGTGGCTGCGCCACCAACCGAGCGCTGCCCGCAAGTTCCGACATTTCGAGCGCATGGTGCAGCGCGGCGTCAAGACGTTCTCCTGGTTCATCTGTCGCTTCAACTCGCCCGGCATGCGCAGCCTGATGTTGAATCCCGGGAATCCGTTCCGTGTTCAGGAGGCCGTGACCTCGCTCCTGGCCGGCGACGTGTTCCGCAACGTCGGCGCCCGCTCGCGGTTTCTGCTTTTCAAGTTCTTCTACTACATGTTCAGCCTGAGACACGCGCGCGAGTCCTTCCGCCTGTGGTGGCTACGGGTCCGAAACCCCAGCATCGGCTTCACCGGTGGCACCACCCCCGTGGACACCGCCTGAGCCGCATTCCATCGCGGCGCGGGTGGGGTAACACCCCATGGGGAACGGCCGCTCCATGACATAGCCTGGAATTGTCGGGTACGGCTGCTCGATGAGAAGGAGACGACCATGAGTTCTACTGGGCTGCTTGTCTTGATCGTCGTGTTGCTCATTCTGTTCGGAGGCGGAGGCGGCTACTACTGGCGACGGAACCGCGCGTAGCACGCTCCTGCAATGCCTTGAAGGCCTCACTCCGAGGCGAGGTTCAAGATGAATCGTAAAGCAACGGCGATCGGTTGGATCGGCCTGATCGTGTTATTGGCTCTGCCTGCCATTGCCGGTCCGACAGCGGCCCCGATGGATCCGGCCGCATTCCACGACGACATGCGAACACTCTGGAAAGACCACGTTGCCTGGACGCGGCTCTACATCGTGAACGCTCTGGCGGGCTTGCCGAGCAAGGACGCGACGGCCCAGCGTCTGCTGCAGAATCAGACCGACATCGGCAATGCGGTGAGGCCCTTCTACGGAGACGCCGCGGGCGAGAAGCTCGCAGCGTTGCTGAAGGACCACATTCTCACCGCCGCCGCGCTGATCGACGCTGCGAAGGCAGGGAACTCGACCAAGAAAGAGGAAGCGTCGAAGCGCTGGTACGTGAACGCGGATGAGATCGCGGCATTGCTGAGCGGTGCGAATCCCAAGAACTGGCCCCGTGCCGAGATGGAGGGGATGATGCACGAGCATCTGGACCTCACGACTGCACAGGTGGTGGCGGGCTTGAAGAAGGACTGGACGGCTGACATCGCAGCGTACGACGAGGTTCAGGGCCAGATCCTGAAGATGGCGGACATGCTCAGCGCTGGCATCGTCCAGCAGTTCCCGAGTCGATTCAAGAGCTCCTAGAGACGCCCGGGAAGGAGGCAGAGATGCCATCAGGAAGAGCTTCGGCCAAGAGGGAGAGCAGAAAGAAGGGGCAGGTCCAACCACCGAAGAAGGGTGGTGCTGGGCCGGTCGTTCGCGATCACAAGGAAGGGGTTTCGAAGGGGCAGTCTCCCGCGCACCGCGCGCGGGGCGACCAACCGCGATGAATTTCGCACTGTACATGACCGGCGTGCTGATCGTCGTTGGCGGTCTCGCCTATGGAGCCAGTCGGCTGGGGATCAGCCCGGTCTGGATCGTGATCGGAGCCGCCGTCACGTTGGGTCTCGGTATCATGGGCGGCGTCGTCAAGACCAGACAGAAGGACCCGCAACCGTAGCTCCGGCGCCGAGGCGCTAGGAGCCGGGCTTCTCCGACTCGAGCTCGGCCGCGTCGAGGTCGGAGGCCGACACGGCCTCGTCGAGCAATTCGCGCGCGCGATCCACGTCCGCCGCCTCGACCACCAGGTCGATCGGTGTGCCGAACGTCATACCGGGCCCCTCGGCTCCGAGGTCGTCCGCGGCGATCGCCGCGGGGATCCCCTCCGCCTCGAGAAACCCGCGGGCCATCTCGGCCTCGGTTCGGTCCGTGAACGCGCGAACGATGATCGGGTCTTTCATGACAGGATGATACCGTCTCTCCAGGCACCACGTGTGGGATATCATCCCGCGCCACGTGACCGACTTCCTCCCAGGCTTGATCGCGGTGCTCGGGCTGATCGGCGTGGCCTCGGTCGCCGGGCGGCGGATCGGGCTCCCGCCCCCCGTGCTGCTCGCCGTGGCCGGGATCGCGTGGTCGTTCTTGCGCTACCCGCGCCCGCCGGCGATCGATCCGCACGTGGTGCTCGCGGTGTTCCTGCCGCCGCTGCTCTACTCCGAGGCCTGGCGCGCCTCGTGGCACGACTTCCGCCGCTGGCTGCGGCCGATTCTCTCGCTCGCAATCGGACTCGTCACGCTGACGATCCTGTCCGTCGGCCTCGCGGCCAAGATGCTGATGCCCCAGCTGCCCTGGGCCGTGTGCTTCCTGATCGGCGCGATCCTCTCGCCGACCGATACCGTGGCGGTCCACGCCGTGCTGTCGCGCCTGCGCGTTCCGCGGCGCCTGACGGCGATTCTCGGCGGCGAGAGCCTGGTCAACGACGCCACGGGGTTGCTCGGTGTGCAGCTGGCCACGACGGTCGTGCTCACGGGCGTCTTCGACGGCGGCTCGATCGGGCTGCACTTCGCGCAGATCGCCGGTCTCGGCGTGCTCGCCGGTGTGGCCGTCGGTGCGCTGGCCGCCTGGCTGAACTCCCGCCTGCGCGGCACCGCGGTGCTGTTCGTCTTCTCCCTGTTCGCGCCGTACCTGGCCTACGCGATGGCCGAGGCGGTGGGCGCCTCGGGGGTCGTCGCGGTCGTGGCCGCGGGCTTCGTCGCTTCCTGGCGCCTCGATCTCATCGCTCCCGAGAGCCGCCCCGATCTCTACGTGGCCTGGGACATCTTGGCCTTCCTGCTCAACGCGCTGATGTTCCTGTTCGTCGGCCTGGCCATTCCGCACCGCCTCGACGCGCTCGGCGCGGGTCTCGCGATCGCCGCCGTCGTCATTCTCACGCGCATCGTCTGGCTGTGGCCCGCGGCGTACGTGCCGCTGTGGCTCTTCCCGCGCATGCGCGAGCGAGAAGGCGGCTATCCCGATCCACGCGCGGTCGTGCTGGCCGGCTGGTGCGGCGTGCGCGGCGCGGTCTCGCTCGCCGCGGCGCTGGCGCTGCCCCACGGACTGCCGGGAGGCGTGCCGTTTCCCGGTCAAGCCGAGATCGAGACGGCGGCGCTCGTGACGATCGTGGTCACGCTGCTCGGGCAGGGCTCGACCGTGGCCCTGCTGCTGCGCTGGCTGCGGCTGCCCAGCGACCCCACCACGGAGGGCGAGATCCGGGCCACGCGCGAGGCGATGCTCGCGGCGGGGATCGCGCGGCTCGACGCATTCTGCACCGCCGAGAGCTGCCCGATCGCGGTCTACCGCTACCGCGACGCGATGACCGATCAGCTGGCCGAGCTGCGCGCGCTCGACGAGAGCGAGCGGACCCAGGCCGCGCGACGCCTGGCCGTGTCGCGCGAGGTCCGACGGGCGGTGTGGGAGGCCCAGACGGGTGAGCTGCTACGGTTGCGCGACGCGGGGGCGATCAACGATGCGGCCCATCAGGAGCTGCAGCTCGAGCTCGATCGCGAGCACGCGGATTCGAGACCTGATCCAGCTCATTCGAACTGAGGGCGCGGGTCGCCGAACGTCGTCTGTCCGGGGAACTCGGCGAACAGACGGTAGCCCGCGGGATACGGCGCGGAGTGGAACAGCACGGCCCGGCGCTCGCGGGACGCGGCGAGCCAGTCGCGCACCGGCCGGTAGTCCTCCTCGGTCTCGACGCGCAGGGCGATCGCCGAGCAGCCCAGCTCCTCGGCCTTGCCGGTCACGCGGCCGCTTTCCCCCGGCCCCTCGACCGGCACGTATATCAGCTGCAGCGGCACGCTGCGGGCGAGCCGGCGGAAATAGCGTGCGGCGGTGTCGTAGTACTGGTATCGGCCTGCGAGCGAGGTGTCCTGCACCACGAAGACCTCGTCGAGTCGGAGCTCGACCGGGCGATCGCCGATGATCGCCCGCCCGCCCTCGATACGAACCGGGGCCGAGCCGAGGAGCACGCCCTCGCCGACGTAGCCGAGCAGATCGCCGACGAAGCGGTCGCACGGGAAGTAGCCGTCGATACCGAGGCGTGCCAGGTGATACGCCGCCTCGGCCTTGGCCGCGTGGTCCGCGCAGCCGAGGACGAGCGCGACGTGGCGTTCGGCGGCCGAGGCGACGAGCGCGGACAGTCCGTGGGTGTCGACGAGCAGGGCCAGGTCGCCGAAGCCGCGCGTCGTCGGGTACTCGATCTTGTCCGGCAAGACCTCGAAGCGGAAGACGCCCTTCTCGTCGGGAGCGTACCAAGAGTCGCCCCGCCGAGCCACGATCGTGGCGTAGAGCGGCTCGACCATCGCGGGCCCCGCGGCCAGCACCTCGCGCAGCCGCGCGCCCTCGTGATAGTCCAGGATCTCGCCGGGCACGGGGCCACGTCCGGAGAAGTCGTACTCCATCTGGTACGACAGCCAGTCGCGCACCGTGCGCTCGAGCTGCACGCCGATCCGCCCTCCCGGGGCGACGCGGATCGTGCTGCGGCCGAGCACCATGGTCCGCGCACCCTGCGGGACCGCGAGACGGCGCTCGATCACGGTCCCGCCGAAGCGCGGGCGAAAGCGGCCCGCGGCGATGTCCTCGTAGGTACGGGCCTTCCATGCGAAGCCCAGGGCCTGGGCCGAGCGCGCCGCGCGCCGGAAGTGAGCGGCGGGATTCCGTCCACACTCGGCCGCGACGAAGGCCAGCTGCTCGTCGACGAGCAGGGCCCGCGGACCCACCGGGAGGTCGCGGCGCAGCTCGGACAGCGCGTGGAACGAGCGGCAGACTCGGTCGATGTCTCCCGTCACGCGGCCGAGCAGGTATTGAACGTCGGCCGCGACGAGCGGATCGGGCGACCGGTACGCCTCGTAGAATGCCGTGAGCTCGGAGCGAAAGGCCGGATCCTGATGCTCCCAGAAACACTCGTGACAGATCGGCCGCGCGACCGTCGCATGTGGCGCCGCTCTTCGAGCGCAACCGGCGAGCGTGAGCGACAACACGGCAACCGCGACGAACGACACCGCGACCACGAGCTCGCGCCGGCCCAGCGCGCGCAGATTCGGGGGCGGCCGGTTGAGGCCCCATGCGGTGCGAACGACGACAGGAGCGAGCGCCGCGATCGTCCAGCCGGCGACCGCGTGCTGGTGCCACAGGAGGATCAGCCCCGCGGCGATCGCCGCGTGAGCCGCCACGCAGCGCACGACGGCCCCACGCGGGTCGGCGCGCCGGGCGCCATAGGCGCGCACGAACGCGACCGAGGACAGCGAGTAGGCGTAGGCCACGGCCGCGGCGCTCCAGGCCCGTCGGTCGACCGTGCCGCCTGCCGCGGCGACGAGCGCCGCGCTGAGCGCCATGCCGGCGATCCCGATCAGCTCGCTCCAGAGCGCTCGTCCCACCTCGAGCACCGAGGCGACGAAGAAAACCGAGGCGCCGGCGGCGCAGGCGATCGCGAGCCCGAGGACGCTCGCCCGCGCCGCGGCGGGCGCGAGGACCAGCGCCGCGGCGAACGAGGCTCCAGCCGAGGCGAGATAGCGCGCGCCCCAGCTCCACCGCGCACGAAACCATGCGTCGGGTGCCGCTTTCCCGGCGCGCAGTCGCTGCAGCGCGGGCACGAGGGCGTAGTGCCCGAGGAACGCGGCGAGCACCGCGAGCACGACCAGCCACGGCGCGAGGCTGCCGAAGCCGATCGCGAGGCCGAGGACCAGCGGGATGGCGAGCATGACCCACGCCCCGTGCTCGCGGGGCAGGGGCGGCGGCATCGACGGCGAGAACATTCGGGCCATCATAGCCGGCAGCCGCGACTCGCCGTACCTTTCCCGTCTCGGACTCGAGGTGTGGACATGCGATGTCGGGTGGCAGTCGCTCTCGCTGTGATCCTGACGGGCCTCCCCGTCGCCGCTGAAACCGTGGTCATCGAAGCGAGCCGCGACGCGACGTTGATCGAGGATCCGGACGGCGCGCTGGCCAACGGGGCGGGTCCTGCTTTGTTTGCCGGCCGCACGAACCAGGCCACGAACGGCACGCGCCGCGCGCTCGTCTATTTCGACGTGGCCGCGGTCGTGCCCCGGGGCGCGATCCTCGAGAGCGCCGTCTTGCAGCTGTTCCTGAATCCGAGCAACCCCGATCCGCGCACGATCCGTCTCTATCGCGTGCTCGCCGACTGGGGCGAGGGCGCATCCTCGAGCGCGGGCGGTGGCGGCGCACCGGCAGGGACCGGCGACGTCACGTGGCTGCACACGTTCTGGGATACCGAGTTCTGGGTGCACGGCGGTGGGCAATTCCTGGGACGGTCGACAGCCGAGCAAGTGGTCGCGGACTCGGGCTTCTTCGTCTGGGACGGCGACGAGCACATGCTCCAGGACGTCCGCCTGTGGGTGGTCGCGCCGCGAAGCAACTTCGGCTGGATCCTCGTCGGGGACGAGACGACGCGTCAGACCTCGAAGGGCTTCGCCAGCCGCGAAGACCCGGATCCGACCCGCCGTCCCGTCCTGATCGTGTCCTACCGGCTGCCCGGCCAGAACTAGGGACAGTCCTGACCCGAAGCCGCGATCTCGCCGTCGCGGCTACCCACCTGTGACGGCTCTCCCGTGTCGTACGAGCCGCCGGGCGCGGGGCGCACGAGGTACCAGACCCCCTCGCCCGGCGCCGGGGCCTCGGTGTGCAGCAGGAACGAATCGGTCTGGTTGTTGGCCAGGCACGTCTGGGTGACGCTGGGAGAGGAGAAGTCTCCGGCGCTCGCCCGCAAGGCACTGAGGCTACCGCGCACCACGTCGGCGCTCGATGCCCCGGCGACCGCCCCCCACCAGAGGCGTGTCTTCTCGACACGTAGGTCGACGCGCGAGCGCAGCCCCGCGTCGTCGATCGAGACGCTCACGATCTCCCCGTTGACGATCACGCGGTCTCCGCGCACCGCCGCGGTGATCCCGGCCGCCTGGAGCGTGGCGTCGGCGTTGATCGCGGCGGCGAGCGTCTGGGCCACCTGCTGCGCCGTCTGGCCGGCGGTCGTGGGCACCGTGATCAGCTGTCCCGCCACGGTCATCGACACCGAGCCGCCCGCGGCGAGCCCGGCGAGGCCCAGGAACTCCTCGACGTCGCACGACGCGTCGCAGCCGTCGAGACCGGCGAGCCCGCCGTCGTCACACGCCTCGGTCGGATCGATCTCCTCGTCGCCGCACAGGATCGTCTCGAACTGCCGCATCATCTCGTGGTCTTCGTGCTCCAGGATGTGGCAGTGGTAGGGGTACCGTCCCTTGAAGCCTTCGAAGCGCGCGATGACGCGGGTCATCTCGTTGGGCCCCACCATCACCGTGTCCTTCCAGCCATCCTCCTCGGCCGGGGGCGGCTGCGGGTTGCCGCCGGGGACGATCTGACCGTTCGCGTCTTTCGTGAACGTGTCGCGGTCGAGGACCTGGAACTGGACCAGGTGCATGTGCATGGGGTGCGAAACCCCGGAGTCGTTCACGTAGCGCCAAATCTCGACGCTGCCCAGCTCGGGGTATTCGGTGATGTCGTCCCATCCTAGCTCGTTGATCTCCCACATCTGACGCCCGCAGCCGTCGGTGCCCGACTGCTTCAGCCGGAAATCGCGGGACTGCACCGCCGTGGCGGGGTCGAGCCGCACGATGGGCCGGAGCGTGGCCGGCAGCGGATCGGTATCCCCGATCGTGCTCGTCACGCGGAACTTCATCACCTGGGTCACGTCCACCGTACCGTTGGGATAGGGGGCGCCGGCGCTGTTCTGCAGCAGGATCTCGGTGCCGGCCGCGTATCCGGCGAAGTCCACGACGGCCTGGTAGCGCTCGCCGGGTCCGAGTGTGAGCGTCCCGACGCCGGGGACCGGCGCTTCGAGCAGGCCGCCGTCCGTCCCGATCACGGTAAAGGAGAGCAAGCCGCTGGGCGGGTTGAGGGACAGCGAGTAGACGCGCGAGGTCGAGCCGTTCAGGATCATGAACCGGTACTTGCCTCGCTTCACGTCCAGGTACGGCCAGACCTTGCCGTTGACGATGATCTTGTCCCCGAAGA
>Ga0180063_1000023_pt1 | contig 33552 bp, 30 predicted proteins | sample EasRivT47_16_10D_FD_121776 | JGI IMG/M metagenome (GOLD analysis project Ga0180063, IMG submission 121776) | Soil microbial communities from meander-bound floodplain in the East River, Colorado, USA - East River metaG ERMLIBT47_16_10D | ecosystem: Environmental > Terrestrial > Soil > Floodplain ...
CGAACGCGCCGCGGTAGCCCGCGGCGTCCAGGTCACGCCCGACGTTGCCTTCGGCGTTGCTCACCACGGCGAGCCGGTAACCCCGGCGCTTCAGCTCGCGCACGGTGCGCGGGCCACGCTCGACGGCGACCGTCCACAATCCCACACGCTGGTGCGCCTCCCACAACGCATCGATCAGCGCTGCCTGGTGCTCCTCGTGCACTCCCGCACGTCCCAGGATCGAGTGGAAGTAGTCGCGCCACGCGTCGCTCGTGCGCCCGCCCGCAGCGACCTGCTGGTGGATCTCCTGGCGGGCCAGGGCCTCGTGCCCGGCCAGGCCGCGCTCGGTGACGCGCAGCCCCTGGGCCGGTGGGAGCCGCGTCGAGATCAGTCGGCGCAGGTAGCGGTAGTCGAGCTCGAGCAGCACCCCCCCGGCATCGAAGAGCACGGTGTCGACCTCGGCGGGCCAGCCGTCGGGGAGCGCGCTCACGTGGGGTCCTCGAAGCGCAGGCCGCAACCCGGGCAGGCGGCCGCGTCCGCCGGAACCGTCGCGCCGCATTCGTCGCAGCGGAACTCGCCCGATTCCGCGGTGTCCTCCGTGGTGTGGTAGCCGAGCTCGCGGGTCACATCGGCCAGGCGGGCCTGCTCCACGCGGAGCCAGTACTCCTCGCCCTCGGGTGCCCCGGGGGCGTCGCGCACCACGAGCTCGGTACGAATCCCGATGGCCCGCAGGCGCCGACGGGCCTCCTGCGCCTCGTCCAGCGCCAGGAATCCGCAGTAATCCGCGAGCGGCCCGTGCGAGGCGCTCGGCGACGCGGGGGCGGGGCGCGGCACCGCCGCGGACTTCCCCGGGCTCGCCAGGTCCTCGACGAGGTCCACCCCGCACGCGGCGCACCGCGTGAAGCCAGGCCGGAACTCGTCCTTGCAGCTTGGACAGAACATTGGCCGAGAAAGCCTAGCAGAAGGCCCGCAGGCTGGAAAAGCGAGTCCCGTCTGCCCGATCATGGGGGGGACGGCGTTAATCAAACGCACGGGGGCCCGTCTTATGAGCGGAGAACGCGAGACCGGAGACCGCATGCTATCCGCCGCCTCACCATCCGCCGCGAGACCCGAGGCCGACCTCGAGCGCGTGTTCCGTGAGCACAATCGGCTGGTTCTGCGCGCGGCCTACCGGATCACCGGCAGCTCCCAGGACGCCGAGGACGTGTTGCAGACGGTGTTCCTGAGGCTGGCCCGGCGCGAGGGCGGGATCGGACTCTCGGACAGCCCGACGCACTACCTGCACCGCGCAGCGGTCAACGCCGCCCTGGACATCGTGCGCTCGCGTCAGGCCGCTCGCTCGTCTTCGCTCGAGGACGTCGAGCCGATCCTGGCGGCTTCGGCCGACGAGTCGCCGGAGGGCCTGCAGGAAAGCGCGGAGCTGCGCGGCCAGATCCGCACCGCACTGGGCAAGATGAACCCGCGCAACGCGGAGATCTTCGCGTTGCGATACTTCGAAGGCTACGGCAACCACGAGATCGCCAAGATGCTCGGGACCTCTCGCAGCACCATCAACGTGATCCTGCACCGGATGCGGGAGCGGCTGCGCGAGGAGCTCGGACCGCTGCTGGGAGGTACGCGATGAACGGCAACCCTCGAGACCTCGATTCGATCCTCGACCGGACCCTGGACGAAATCCGGGCCGATGGCATGCCTCCCGAGGCCGAGAGCGCCGCTGCCGAGCGCGTGTGGGCCTCGCTGGCGCGAGAGGCGGCGGCTCACCCGGTGGCCGAGGAACGCCACTCGATCCGCGACTGCGCCGACTTCCAGGCCCTGCTGCCGGCTTACCTGCGCGGTGACCTCATCGACGCCCGACGCCTCCTGCTCCAGGATCACGTGACCGAGTGCGTGGCGTGCCGGCGCGCGCTGCGCGACGCGCGCGACGCGCGCCCGAGACGGCGTCAAGACGCGACCGCCACCGACGCGCCGAGCCGCCTGGGTCGCTGGGGCTGGCGTCTGGCCGCGGCGGCCGTGATCCTGCTGGCCCTGGTCGGCCTGAGCGTCCGCACCGACATCCTCACGCTCGAGGCCGGCGGGCTGATCCGCATCGAATCGGTCGACGGCGAGGCGTTCCGCGTGCTGGACGCGATCACGTCGCCCATCCAGGCCGGAGACCAGATCAGCTTCCGGGACGTCAAGCTCCTGCGCACCGGCAAGGACTCGCGGGCCATGATGCGGCTCGAGGACGGCTCGCTGGTCGAGGTCGGCGAGCGGGCCGAGCTGGCGGTGCGCGACCGCCGGCCGTTGTGGCGCAGGTCCGGAGGCGACGCGGTCATCGATCTGCGTCGTGGCGCGGTCATCGTCGAGGCCTCGGATCAGGGCTCGGGGCACCTCTTCGTCGAGACACCCGAAGCCGAGGTGGCCGTGACCGGGACCGTGTTCGCCGTGAACCACGGCGTCAAGGGCTCGCGCGTATCGGTGCTCGAGGGTGAGGTGCACGTCGACCACGCCCGTGAGCAGGACGTGCTGCACGCCGGCGACCAGACCACGACACGCCAGACGCTCGAGCGCGTGCCGATCGAGAAGGAGATCGCCTGGAGCGCCAAGATCGACCAGCACCTGGCGCTCATGCGCGAGCTGTCGCGCGTCGGCCGCGAGATCGACCGCGAGATCCAGGGTCCCGGGCGGCGGTTCGACACCGCGCTGCTCGATCGCGTCCCGGCGGGCACGGCGATCTACGTCGGCATCCCGAACTTCAGCGACGCGCTGGGCCAGGCCTACGATCGAATGCAGACCAAGATCGCCTCGAACGCGCTGCTCGCCGAATGGTGGCAGCAGTCGGTGGCCCGGAGCGGCGCGGACGCGTCGATCGCCGCGGCGATCGACCGCATCCGCAGCTACGGCCGGACGATCGGCGAAGAGGTCGTGGTCGCAGTCGGTCCCGAATCGTCGGGATCCGGCGAGCCCCACGTGCTCGTCGCGGCGCGGGTCGTCAACGCTCCCGAGCTGCGCGCGCTGGCGGCCAAGGACCTGGCGGGTGAGCTGGGGCGGGGGCACGTGGCCCTGCTCGGCGATCCGCCGCCCGACGTGCCGCCCGAGGCCGAGCTGTACCTGTGGATCGGCGACGAGTTCCTCGCGGCCTCGCCGCGCATCGAGTCGATCTGGGCCTTCGCCGCAACCGTGCGCGACGGCGGGGCCAGCCCGTTCTACGGCAGCTCGTTCCACACGCGGCTGGCCGACCTCTACGCCGGCGGCGTCGAGTGGGTCGCCGCGGCCGACGTGGCCACGCTGCGCGGCAGCGGGGCGGGCACGAGCGAATCCGAGGCCGCGCTCGAGGCGGCCGGGATCCTCGATCTCGAGCACGTGATCGGCGAGCACAAGGAGTCCGCGGGGCACAGCGAGAACCGCGCCGTGCTGATCTTCGACCAGCCGCGACGTGGCGTCGCGGCCTGGCTCGCCGAGCCGGGACCGATCGGCGCGCTCGACTTCATCTCCCCCAGCGCCTATCTCGCCGCGGGCTTCCTGATGAAGGAGCCGGTCCAGGTCGTCGACGAGCTGGTCGGGTTCTTCGGGGAGGGCGCGCTCGAGGGGCTGAGCGAGCTCGAGCGCGAGCACTCGATCGACATCCGCGAGGACATCGCGGCCGCGATCGGCGGCGAGTTCGCCTTCGCCCTCGACGGACCGGTCCTGCCGTCGCCGGCCTGGAAGGTCGTGGTCGAGGTCTACGATCCAGCGCGGCTGCAGGCCACGATCGAGCGCATCGTCGCCCGCGGTGACGCCGCGCTGCGCGAGCAGGGGCGGGCCGGCCTGCGCCTGGTGCCCGAGGAGCGGAGCGGACGGACGTGGTACGAGATCCACTCGCTCGACACCGGCATCTCGGCGCACTACCTGTTCGTCGACGGCTATCTCGTGGCCTCGGCTTCCCGCACGCTCCTCGACCGCGCCCTGCAGTTCCGCGCGAGCGGGCTCAGCGTGGCCACGAGCCCGGCGTTCCAGGGCTTGCTGCCGCGCGATGGACAGGCCCACTTCTCGGCGGTGCTGTTCCAGAACTGGGGCTCGATCCTCGAGCCGCTGGGCGACGCGCTGAAGCAACAGGGACCGGCCAGCCGACCCGGGGGCGAGCCGGTCGAGCTGCTGGGCAAGCTGGGCCTGTTCACCGAGCCGAGCCTGACCGTGGCCTATGGCGAGCGGAACCGGATCGTCCTGGCCAACACCAGCGAGGGTGGCTTGCTCGGTCGCGGCCTGACCTCGATCCTGAGCGTCCCGAGCCTGCTGAATGTGCAACAATTGCTCGGGGATGCGGTCGAGGAAGAGCGGGACTGACGCCGCCCGCCTCGCCCGTCCGACGGGAGCCGAGCGATGGCCGCGCGAATCGTGAGCCACGTGCGATGAGCGCGGTCATCGAGCTCGATGGCCTGTCGGTCCGCTTCGGGCGGCGGACGATCCTGCGCACGCTGCGCGGCCAGCTCAACGGCCGGGCGATCGGCCTCCTCGGGCCGAACGGCGCGGGCAAGACGACGCTCGTGCACACCCTGCTCGGGTTCCACGCGGCCGCGGAAGGCACGGCCCGGATCTTCGGCCACGACGTGCGCACGGAGACCCGCGCGATCCGCGCGCTGATCGGCTACATGCCGGAGAACGACGCGTTCATCGGCGGGATGACCGCCGTGCGGCTCGTGCGCCTGATGGCCGAGCTCTCCGGTCTCCCGCCGCGCGAGGCGCTCGAGCGCGCGCACGAGGCGCTGTTCTACGTCGGGCTCGGGGAGGCGCGCTACCGGCGCGTCGAGACGTACTCGCTGGGCATGAAGCAGATGGTCAAGCTGGCGCTGGCGATCGTGCACGGGCCGCGCCTGCTGTTCCTGGACGAGCCGACCAACGGGCTCGACCCGCCGCACCGCCGGCGGATGCTGCAGCTGATCCGCGAGATCAAGGAGGATGGCGGCGTGCACGTCATGCTCTCGTCGCACCTGCTGCGCGACGTCGAGGAGGTGTGCGACGAGGTGCTGATCCTGCGCAACGGCGAGATCGCCACGTACTGCGACCTCGAGGCCGAGCGCCAGGCCAACCGCAAGTTCATCGAGGTCGAGACGGTCGGCGACAACGTCGTGTTCGCCGAGCAGATCGGCCAGATGGGCTGCGAGTACGCGCTGCTCGGCCCGCACAAGCTCAAGCTGGTCCTGCCCGAGGGGATCGAGGTGCGCCACCTGTACCAGATCGCCGCGGATCGCGCGGTGCAGATCCGGCGCCTGGACTACCGCCGCGACTCGCTGCAGGACATCTTCCTGCGCGCGATGGAGGTCGGCCATGGCGGTCTATGAGCGCACCTACCGGCGCTACGACGGCGCGCTCACGCCCGAGCGGCGCCGCGTGCTCGCGTTCCCGCGCTACGCGATCGACGAGGTGTTCCGCTCGAAGCTGTTCCTGGCCCTGTGCGTCGTGTTCCTGCTGTGGCCCCTGGCCATCGCCTGCATCCTGTACCTGCCGCACAACCTGGGGTTCCTCAAGCTGTTCCAGACCGACTCGGCGACGATGTCGGCGATCTTCGGCTTCGACGCCAAGTTCTTCTACAACTGGCTGATGAAGCCGCAGACCGCCATGGCCTTCGTGCTCACGTTCGTCGTCGGCCCCGCGCTCGTGACCGCCGATCTGAGAAACAACGGCCTGGCCCTGTACTTCTCCCGGCCGCTGTCGCGCACCGAGTACGTGGTGGGCAAGGCCTCGATCCTGGTGCTGCTGCTGTCGGCGGTGACCTGGGTGCCGGGGCTCGCCGTGTTCGGGTTCCAGGTGTACCTCGAGGGCACCGACTGGCTCCGCGCGAACTGGCGCGCCGGTCTCGGCATCGTGCTCGGCATGTGGATCTGGATCCTGCTGCTGTGCCTGGTGAGCATCGCACTCTCGGCCTACGTCAAGTGGAAGCCGGTGGCGCGGCTGAGCATGATCCTGGTGTTCATCGTCGCCGCGGGCCTGGCCAGCGTGATGAACCTGCAGTTCCGCACCGATTGGGCCAGCGTGATCAACCTCGGCGACATGGTCCACGTGATCGTGGCCTCGCTGTTCGGCGTCCCGCCGAGCATCGCCGTGCCGCCCTGGGCCGCCTGGACCTCGGTGCTCCTCACCTGCGGCGCGTGCGTGTGGCTCCTGGCCCGCAAACTCCGCCCCTATGAGGTCGTGAGCTGAGATGGACACGCAGGCCCGGCACGAGGACGCGATCGTCTTCGACAACGTGTCGAAGTTCTATGGCGAGGTGCTGGGCGTCAACCGCGTGCACCTGGCGGTGCCGCCGGGCATCACCAGCCTCGTCGGCCCGAACGGCTCGGGGAAGACGACGCTGATGAACCTGATGACCGGCCTGCTGCGACCGAGCCAGGGCACGATCCGCGTGCTCGGCGCCAGGCCGGACGATCCGGAGCGGCTCGGCGCGCTCGTCGGCTACTGCACCCAGTTCGACTCGTTCCCGCGCGGCTTCACCGGTCGCGAGCTGCTCTACGGCTACCTGCGGGTCCACGGCTACGACGCGCAAGCCGCGGCCCAGCGCACCGACCGGGCGCTCGAGCGGGTCGGCATGACCGAGCCGTCCCGCCGCCGGATCGCCAGCTACAGCAAGGGCATGCGCCAGCGGATCAAGCTGGCCCAGGCGCTGGCGCACGATCCACGCGTGCTCGTGCTGGACGAGCCGCTGAACGGCCTCGACCCGATGGCCCGCGCGGAGGTCATCGCGCTGTTCCGCGATCTCGCGGCCCAGGGCCGGCACGTCATCATCTCGAGCCACATCCTGCACGAGGTCGACCTGATCTCGGACCAGGTCGTGCTGCTGCACGAGGGCTACGTGGTCGCCGAGGGCACGATCCGCAACGTGCGGGGCGAGATGGAGAAGCACCCGCTGCAGATCCTGATCCGCTGCGACCGCCCGGCGCAGCTCGCCTCACGCGTGTTCGAGGTCGACAGCGTGGTCGAGGCACGGATCGACGAGGAGCGGGGAGGACTCTTGGTCAAGACCAAGGACGCCGAGCGCTTCTACCTGGCGTTCAACCACATCGTGCTCGAGAACGAGGTGCGGGTCGAAGCGGTCGCGCCGGCGGACGAGGATGTCGACGCGGTCTACGAATACCTCATCGGCGGGGGCGGGGACCAGGCGTGAACGCGCTCCAGGTGGCCCAGGTCCGCGGCGTGCTGCGGCTCGAGCTGCGCAAGGGCCTCTTGGGCCGCCGCTCACTCCCGGTGTACCTGATCGGTCTGCTGCCGCTCGGCGCCACGTTCGTCTTCGTCCTGGTCAGCACCCTCGTCGGGGGCCCGCCCCAGGAGTTCCGCGGCGCGGGCGGCGCGCACCTGTTCTTCATCGCGCAGTTCCAGTTCATCCTGCGCTTCGTGCTGTACGTGGGCTGCGTGTGGATCTTCATGAACCTGTTCCGCGGCGAGGTGATCGATCGCAGCCTGCACTATTACTTCCTCACGCCGATCCGCCGCGAGGTGCTGGTGGCCGGGAAGTACCTGGCGGCATGGAGCACGGCGAGCGCGGTGTTCGGCGGCTCGACGGCGCTGTGCTACGTGGTCGTGCACGCCTACCTGGGCGGGACGTCGTCCGCCCTCTCGGCGCCGGTGCTGGCCGTGCTGGGCCAGTACGTCGGCGTCGTGCTGCTGGGCTGCCTGGGATACGGAGCGGTGTTCCTCGTGGTCGGCCTGTTCCTGCGCAGCCTGATCGTCCCGGCGCTCGTGATCTTCGCCTGGGAGTCGCTCAACACGTTCCTACCCGCGTTCCTCAAGAAGATCAGCGTCGTGTTCTACCTGCAGGGCCTGATTCCCCTTCCGCCCCCGGACGGCCCGGTGTCGATCCTGGCCGAGCCCGTGTCGGTCTGGATCGCGCTGCCGGGCATCCTGCTGTTCACCGCGCTCACCCTCGTGGCCGCGGGCTGGCGCATTCGCCACGTCGAGATCGCCTACGGGACGGAGTGAGGGGACTCTCCCTACCTGCGGCGAGCCGCGAAAAAGAAGAGTGCCCCCAGGGCGGCGACGAGGACGACCCCCAACAGCACGAGCGGCACCAGGACGGTTGCGACCGCCCCGGCGAACGCGAGCACGTCCTCGAGCAGCGAGAGCAGCGGATTGGCCAGGCCGACCGTCGCGAGCGTCGACACGACGCGCAGCTTGGCCTTGGCCACGTGCACGGTCGCGGCGACTCCGCCACCCGTGACCAGGCCGAGCGCCGTCGATTCGACGGGGCCCAGATCGCCGAGCATCCCCGCCGCGAGCACCGTTCCGGCGGCCGGCTTCAGCAGGGTCGCCACCAGGTCGAGCGCATGGTCGACGAGCGGGATCTTGTCCGCCGCGATCTCGACGACGACGGCAACACCGAAGACCACGAGCGCGGCGTCCGAAGCCAGCCACTCGAAGCGCGCGGCGAGCGGGAGCAGCTCGAGGCGCGCGGCCACCCCGGCCACGAGGAGCGGCACGAACGCCCGCAGCCCGGCACAGGCGGCGAGGGCGACGCCGAGCCCGATCTGGCCCGCGAGCGAGTCCACGACTCCCAGGCTAACGCAGGTGTCCGAGGCGCGCGACGACCGTTTCGAGCCGCTTGCGGAACGTCTTCAGGTCCGCCGCCTCGAGGGCCTGCCCGGCCTCGACCAGCTTCTCGGCCAGCTCCGCCTGCTCGAGCTCGACGCAGGCCAGGCGCGCTTGCTCGAGCTTCGTCCGCAGGCCGTCGACCGCGCCCACGCTCATCGAGTTGAGGTGGGCGATGAGCTGGGTCGGGCTCACTCGTTCGTCCCGCCCCGGTCGACCCTCTGCCGTGTCGCCACGGCCCGGCAGATGTCGAGCGAGCTGACCACACCGGCCAGCTTCCCGCCGCGCAGGATCGGGATCCGGTGGATGCGCAGGCGGTACATCATCTCGCACAGGTCGGCGATCTCGGTCTCCTCGGTCGCCGAGACGGGCGGAGAGGTCATGATGTCGCGCACGCGCAACGGGCCCGTCACGGTCTCGGCATCGGAGTCCGCATCCTCGGCCTTGGTCATCGTCGCGAAATACAGATCCCACGGGCTGACGATCCCCACCACCTCGCCCGCCTGGTTGACAACCGGCGCGCCGTGGAGGTGACGGTCGACGAGCCGGTCGACGGCGGCGTCCACGGGATCGTCCTCGCCCAGGGTCAACACGTCGGTTTCCATCAGATCCTTGGCGCGCATGACCACCCCTCGAAGGAACGGTGCGAGCGGTCGCACCGGGACTGGCAGAATTATCCGGTTGCGAGGCGCGGATTTCCAGACGGAACTGCTCGACCGCGGCACCCGACCCGCATGGCCCATCCGGAATCGGTGCTGGTATAGTGTCCCCGCGTCCGCGGCGTTGCGTACACGATGCTGAAGCGTATCAAGGAGCTCCTCGCCCGGCGAGGTAAGAAAACCGCTACCGACCTCGCGCCGTCCGCCGTCGCGACTCCGCCAAGCTCGGAGACACCGCCCGTCCCGCAAGCCGTGCATCGCGGGCCGAGCGTGGTCCACCAGCCGATCCCCGCATCCGAGCTCGATCCCGACGCGGTCAAGATCGTACAGCGTCTCGCGCGGTTCGATCACGCGGCGTACCTGGTCGGCGGTTGCGTCCGCGACCTGCTGCTCGACCGCCGGCCGAAGGACTTCGACGTCGGGACCTCCGCCACGCCGCGCCAGATCAAGCGCCTGTTCCGCAACTGCCGGATCATCGGGCGCCGCTTCCGCCTGGCGCACGTGTACTTCCAGAACGGGAAGATCATCGAGGTGGCCACGTTCCGGGCCCAGGACGGCGACGACCCGGTGGATACGAGCCAGGCCGACCTGCTGATCCGCGAGGACAACCAGTTCGGCACACTCGAGGAAGACGCCCTGCGCCGCGATTTCACGGTCAACAGCCTGTTCTACGACGTCGCCAACGGCAACGTGCTCGACCACGCGGACGGCCTGACGGATCTGAAGCGGCGGCTGATCCGAACGATCGGCGACCCGACGATCCGCTTCCGCGAGGACCCGATCCGGATCCTGCGCGCGGTGCGCTTCGCGGCCCGCCTCGATTTCGCGATCGAGCCGGTGACGCTCGAGGCGCTGCGGCGCACGCGCCAGGAGATCCCGCGCGCCGCTGCGCCGCGGATCCTCGAGGAGATCAACCGGTTCTGCCGGGCCGGCTGTGCGCGGCGCTCGTTCGAGCGCTTGCGCGAGACCGAAGTGTTCGAGGTCATCCTGCCCGAGATCGCGACGCGCCTGGGCAGCGACACCCGACGTTGGGAGCTGCTGTTCTCGATCCTCGAGGGGCTCGACGCGCGCAGCGCGGGCGAGCAGACGCCCCTGCTCGGGACGATCCTGGCCGCCCTGGTGCTGGCTGCCGTGTCCGATCGAGCGGGCTGGCGTGCCGATGGCCCGCCTGCGCTGCGACCGAACGGCGACACCCTGGCTATGGTCGACGAGGTCCTGCGGCCGCTCGCGCTGCGCTTGCGCGTTTCGCGGCGCGATCAAGAGCATTGCCGCCAGGTCCTCGAGGCCCTGCTGCGCATGGTACCGGCGGTCGATCCGCGCCGCGGTGGGCGCAGGGGGGTCGCGCGGCATCCGGCGCTCCCCGATGCACGCATGATCCTGGCGTCGGTGGGCCGGACCTGGGGCGGTTCGTACGCCGAGGCGAGCGCCGCGTGGGACGACGTGAGAGAAGCCCCCGCGGGTGTCGCCCCGCTCGAAGCCCGCGCGTCGGGCTCGGAGTCCGAGGCCGGAACGGGTCGGCGGAGGCGCCGCGGACGGCGCGGCGGCCGAGGAAGACGGCCGTCGAGCACCGACGCCCCACGCGCCGAGAGCCGACCGGCCGTGGCTCCGGCCGTGGAGCGAGAATCCACCCGGCGCGACCTGCCGCCGGTCTGGGACGACGATTACTTCTTCGCCGCCTTGCCTTCCGTGCCCGAGCTTGCCGCCGACGACGGCCGTCCGAATCGATACGGCGAGGGTCAGGTGGCGACGCAGCCCGGCACGATCGAGCCTGTCGCCGCGGAGTCGGTGGGCGAACCCGAGTCCTTCGAGTCCGAGGCGGAGTCCGCTGCGACCGAGCCCGCCCCCATCGACGGTGAGCCGCGCCGCCGCCGGCGCCGCCGCCGTCGTCGCCGCGGGGGCGGCGGGTCGCCCGCGACCCCGGAGCCCGCGGGCGGCGGAACGCCCTCGGAAGCGTGACCCACCGCGGCCCAGGTGAGTCCCCCGAGCCGGTCCACGCCCTGTGGCACGTGAACGGTGAGGCGATTGCCGTCTCCTTCGCCCCCTACAAGACGCTGCTCGAGGTGCTGCGCGAGGATCTCGGACTGACCGGCACCAAGCACGGTTGCGAGCTCGGGGAGTGCGGAGCGTGTGCCGTGCTCGTCGACGGCGAGCCGATGCTCTCCTGCCTCGTGCTGGGGCTCGCCTGCGCCGGGCGCGCGGTCACGACCGTCGAGGGCCTGATGGCGGGCCCCGAGCTGCACCCGCTCCAGACCGCGTTCGCCGACCTGGGCGGCGCGCAGTGCGGCTACTGCACGCCCGGAATCCTCGTCACCGCCAAGGCCCTGCTCGACCGCTCGCCCGCGCCGACCCGCGAGGAAATCCGCGAGGCCCTCTCGGGCAACCTGTGCCGCTGCACGGGCTACCAGCAGATCTTCGAGTCGGTGGAAGAGGCGGCGCGGCTGATCGCGCGAGCCCGGGGCCGCAGCGAGGACGCTCCGTGAGCCGGTCGTTCCGGGTCGTCGGCGCGGCCCGGCGACGCGTCGACGCTCGGGGCAAGGTCACCGGGCAGACCAAGTTCGCCGACGACCTGTTCCTGCCACGCATGGCCTACGGCCGTCTGCTGCGCTCGCCCCACCCCCACGCTCGCATCCGGAGCATCGCCACCGCGCGCGCCACCGCGTTGCCGGGAGTGCTGCTCGTGCTCGTCGGTCGCGATCTCACGGGCGAGTTCGGCATCCTGCCCGTCAGTCAGGACGAGGAGCCGCTGTGCCGCGAGCGCGTGCGCTACGTCGGCGACGCGGTCGCTGCGGTGATCGCCCGCGACGAGCAGACGGCCGGCGAGGCGCTCGACCTCGTCGACGTGGACTACGAGCCGCTGCGCACGATCGCCTCGGCCGAGGAAGCCCTGGCCCACCCCGAGCCCCGGATCCACGACTACGGCGAGGAGGGGAACGTCCACAAGCGCGTGTCGTTCCGCTTCGGCGACGTCGACGAGGCGCTCGCCGGCTCGCATCGCGTGTTCGACGACGTCTTTTTCTACGAGGGGAACACGCACCTGCCGATCGAGCAGCACGCGTCGGTGGCCGCGGTCGATCCCGACGGCAAGCTGACCCTCTGGTCGAGCACGCAGACACCGCACTACGTGCACCGGGCGCTGGCCAGACTCCTCGGCCTCCCCGCCGGGCACGTGCGCGTCATCGCTTGCCCCAACGGCGGCGGCTTCGGTGGCAAGAGCGACATCTTCCAGCACGAGATCGTGGCGGCCAAGGCCGCGCTCGTGCTCGGTCGGCCGGTCAAGATCACGCTCGACCGCGAGGAGGTGTTCTACTGCCATCGCGGGCGCCACCCGGTCCAGATGCGGCTCCGCACCGGCGTACAGAAGGACGGCACGATCACCGGGATGCACCTCGAGACGCTGCTCGACGGCGGCGCCTACGGGTCGTATGGCGTGGCGAGCCTGCTCTATACCGGCGCGCTCCAGACGGTCACCTACCACGTGCCGCGCTACCGCTTCCAGGGCTGCCGCACGTTCACGAACAAGCCCCCCTGCGGCCCCAAGCGCGGCCACGGCACGCCCCAACCGCGCTTCGGCCTCGAGGTCCAGCTGGACAAGATCGCCGAGGCGCTCGCGCTCGACCCGGCCGAGCTGCGGCTCGGCATCGTCGAGCAGCCCGGCGCGCTGACCGCGAACTGGATGCGTCTGGGGACGATCGGGCTCGCCGAGTGCATCCGCCGGGTCGTCCGGGTCTCGGGCTGGTCCGAGAAGTTCCGCAAGCTCCCGCTCGGACGCGGGGTCGGGTTGGCCTGCTCGTCGTACCTGTGCGGCGCGGGACTGCCGATTTACTGGAACGACATGCCGCACTCGGGCGTGCAGCTCAAGCTCGACCGCAGCGGCGGGGTCACGGTGTTCTGCGGCGCGACCGAGATCGGCCAGGGCTCGGACGACGTGCTGGCGGCGCTCGTGGCCGAGGTGCTCGGGCTCGGGACGTTCGACGTGCGCTGCGTCACGGGCGACACCGACCTGACCCCGGTCGACCTCGGCTCCTATTCGAGCCGGGTCACGCTGATGATGGGTCACGCGGCGATCCAGGCCGCCGAGCGGGCGCGGGCGCTCGTCGCCAGCGCCGTCGCTCGCAAGCTCGAGATCCCGATCGAGCGCGTCGGATTCGCCGAGGGCCGCGTGTTCGACGTCGAGGATCCCGGCCGCGGCCTGGCCTTTGCCGAGGCCGTGGCGCGGGCCGAAGCGCTCCACGGCACGATCGGCACGGTCGGCTCCTTCACCCCACCCCGCTCCGCCGCACGTTATCAGGGGGGCGGCGTGGGTCCCTCGCCCACCTACTCCTACAGCGCGGCCGTGGTCGAGGTCGAGGTCGATCCGGCCACGGGCTGGATCGTCGTGCCCCGCATCTACATGGCCCACGACATCGGCCGCGCGCTGAACCCCGTGCTGGCACGCGGGCAGGTCGAGGGCAGCGTCTACATGGGGCTCGGCGAGGCGCTGATGGAGGAGCAGGCGTTCCGCCGCCTGCCCGAGCGCCTCTCGGGCGCGCTCGTGCACAAGTTCCCGTCGATCCTCGAGTACAAGAGCCCGACCTCGCACGACATGCCCGAGGTCGTGACCGAGCTGGTCGAGGATCCCGATTCCGCCGGACCGTTCGGCGCCAAAGAGGTCGGCCAGGGCCCGCTCCTGCCGATCATGCCGGCCCTGGCCAATGCCGTCTACGATGCCGTCGGCGTGCGGATCGACGAGATCCCGATCACACCCGACAAGGTGCTCAAAGCGCTCGACGACAAGCGCCGAGGCGGGGCCGGACGCTACGGCCCGTCGACGTTTCCGGCGATCGACTGGCCCGAGCCGCTCGACGTCCCGCCGCCGTGGGAGGGCGGGGACGGCCAGGCGCGCAACCGGCCCGAGCGCAAGCGCTCCGCGCGGCTCGATCGCCCGGACGGTGTCCGCTCATGATGCGCCTGCCGTTCTTCCGCTGGTTCGCCCCGCGCGATCTCGCCGAGGCGGCGCGGATCCTCGCGGGGGAAGGCCCGCAGGCGCTGCCGGTGGCCGGCGGAACGGACCTCCTGCCGAACATGAAACGCCGGCAGCAGGTGCCGCTCGCTCTGGTCTCGCTCCAGGCGATCGACCGCCTGCGCGAGGCGCGCAACGGCGCGGGGCTGACGCTCGGCGCGGCGACGACGCTCTCGAGCGTCGTGCGCAACCCGCAGGTCCGCGCCGGCTACCCGGGTCTGTGGCAGGCCGCGGCCCAGGTAGCCACACCGCACCTGCGCGCGATGGGCACGCTCGGCGGGAACCTGTGCCTCGACACGCGCTGCACGTACTACGACCAGACCTACGAGTGGCGCAAGGCGATCTCCTTCTGCATGAAGAAGGACGGCGAGACCTGCTGGGTTGCCCCGGCCAGCCGGCGCTGCCTGGCCGTGTCGTCGACCGACACCGCGCCCGCGCTCCTGGCCCTCGGGGCGCGCGTGCTGCTCGTGTCGGCCGAGGGCGAGCGCGAGCTCGCGCTCGACGACCTGTACCGCAACGACGGCATCGACTACTCGACGCGGCGCAGCGACGAGATCCTGGCCGAGGTGCGTCTGCCCGCGGCGGGCGCGACGCGCAGCACGTACTGGAAGCTGCGCCGTCGCGGCTCCTTCGACTTCCCGGTGCTGTCCGTGGCCGCCGCGCTCGAGGTCGATGCGAGCGGCACGGTCGAACGGGCCCGGATCGTTCTCGGCGCCGTGGCCTCGCGCCCGCTCGTGGCCGAGCGCGCCGCCACGGGTCTCGTCGGGCAGCCGCTCACGGACGCCGCGATCGCAGCCGCGGCCCGGGCCGCGGCCGAGCTGGCGAAGCCGATGGACAATACCGACTTCACGCTGCACTGGCGCAAGCGTGTCGCGGCCGAGTTCGTGAGCTACGCGCTGCGCGAGCTGCGCGGCGACGACATGCGCGCGATGCGCATGCGCATCGCTCGGCACAGCCTCGACTCGGTCGCCGGATGACGACCCGCAGGACCTGCGTCGCCTGCGCGGCCGCGCTCCTCGCAGCCGCGCCCGCATTCGCCGATGCGTTCTGGGACCACTGGGGCGACGGCAAGGCCGAGGTCTCGGCATACGACCTGGTGTACCCGCGCTACGGCGCGCCGCGCTCGGGCACGGCGGTCGCCGTCTTCGTCACCGAGACCTTCGCTCCGGCGCTCGGCGTGAAGAGCGAAGACCCGCACCGTCCCGCCGCCGAGACGGTGCCGGTGATGAAGCTCAATCTGATCCAGGACTTCCCGACCGGCGTGTACGACTACAACCTGATGACGAGCGCGTTCGTCTCGCTGGCCTCGGCTGCAGGCGTCGAGGCGCGTCGAACGCTCAAGGTGTCGTTCTCGGCCCAGGAATGGTGCGGCCAGGTCTACGCCCAGGCGCGCTTCGAGAGCGCGGGAATCCGCCTGGTGTCCCACAGCTACTTCGACGGCGAGGCGGACCAATCGACCACGCTGCCGGCGAAGGGCGGCCTGGCCGAGGACGCCCTGCTCGTCTGGGCGCGCGGCCTGGCCGACCCGGTCCTCGCGCCGGGCGCGACCGCAGAAGTTCCGCTCCTGCGCTCGCTCGAGCGCGCGCGCCTGGAGCACGTCGGCGTCGACTGGGACCCGGCCACGCTCACGCGCTCGAAGAAGATCGAGCGCGTGATCGTGCCTGCCGGCACGTTCGAGGTCGAGACGCTCGCGGTCAGCATGGCCGCGGAGCGGACCTGGACGTTCCTCGTCGAGCGCGCCGCGCCGCATCGTGTCGTGCGCTTCGTCCGCAGCGACGGGATGAAGGCCGAGCTGATCGCGAGCAAGCGCATCCCGTACTGGACCCTGAACGGTCCGGGGCGGGAATCGACGCTCCGCGAGCTCGGCCTGACGCCTCGTCCACCCCGCACTCCGTAATCGCCATTCCGGTTTCGTAACGCAACGACCACGCGGTTCGTGATCGGCGCCTTGTGGTCGTTGCACATTCGTACGCCGATGGCTTGAAGCGTATTCCGGGCGAACCTAGATTCCGGCCCACGGAGGCTCCACCATGAACGCTCTCTCGCCCGCTTCGCGCTCCGCCTGCGGCTCGTTCATCGTCGACCACCGCGGTCGCATGCTCGGCTTCGATCAGGCCCTGGAGCATCTGACAGGCTGGCTGGCGACCGATGTCGTGGGACGCGACAAGGACCTGGTGGGCGGAGGCGGCGGCGTGCCGCTCTACGATGGCGACCTCGTGCCGTGGGGCGCGGCCGGACATGCCGAGCTGTCGCTGCACTGCCGCGACGGCCGCATGCTCGAGGTCGAGGCGATCTCGGAGCCGCTGCGTGGCGGCTGCCGCCAGACGCTCGTGACGGTGCTGCGCATCGTCGCCCTCTCGACCCAGGGCGGCTCACGTGGCACGGAGCGCGCGGACGCGCTGACCCGGCTCCCCGGGGCCGCCGCGTTCCGCGCGGCGCTCGAGGCCGACTTCCGGGTGGCGGCCGAGGCGGTCCGGCCGCTCGCGGTCGTGCTGGCGGACGTCGACCACCTGCGCTGGGTCAACGACGCGCTGGGGCACCGCGCAGGAGACGCCGTGCTGGCCAAGCTCGCCGGGATGCTGCGGGCGTCGGTTCCGGACGACAGCCGCGTGTTCCGGCTGGGCGAGGACGATTTCGCGGTGCTGCTGCCGGGCGCCGGGCGTGGCGAGGCCCGGCGCGCCGCCGCGGCGCTCCGGTCGACCGTCGAGCGTCACGACTTCCTGCCCGGCGGGCCGCCGCGCGTCACCTTGAGCCTCGGCGCGTCGTCGTTTCCGGGCGACGCGGACTCCGCCGCCGATCTGCTGCAGCGCGCGCACGAGGCGCTCGGCGAGGCGCGCTCGATGGGTCGCAACCGCGTGTGGTGCTTCGTGCGCCGGCCCCGCGTGCCGGTGCAAGTCCCGGTCTACTTCGACGGCGCGGACTCCCCGCTCGTGGGCTACACGCGCGATCTCTCGCCGAGCGGCATCTTCGTCCAGACCTCGGCCGCGATCGAGATCGGCATGCGCTGCGCGCTGGCCTTCGCCCTCCCGGGCCAGGACGGCCGGGTCCACGTGATCGGCCGCGTCGTGCGCCGCGTCCCGCCCGAGGTGGCGGCGGACGCTACCGTGCGCATCCCGGGCATGGGCGTCGAGTTCGAGCGCTTCGGCGGCACGGGCGACCGCCGCGCCATCGACGCCTTCCTGCACCAGAACGAGGCGCACACGCTGCGGCCCGAGGGGGCGCGGTTCAGCGTGGTCTGAATTCCAGCTCTAGAACAGCTCGCGCAGCATGGCCGCGCCGCCGATGTACAGGCCTGCCGCCGCGCCGATCGAGGGCAGCACGAAGGCCAGGAACACCCGCAACAGGCGGTTGCGCCACCAGGCGGTGAACCGGACGAGGTCTTCGGACACGGTCTGGAAGTCGCGGACGCGCGGGGGCTCGACCCAGGCCTGGACCAGCGCCGTCAGGTGGCCGGCCCCGAGGAGCGGGTGGAGCGTCGTGATCGGCGCGACGACGAACGCGGTCAGGATCGTCAGCGGGTGCGCGAGCGCCGCGATCGCGCCGAGGCCGCACGGGATCCCGGTGGCGAGGGCCCACATCTTGAGGTTCTCGCCTGCCACCTCGGGTCCGCGTGTCCAGGCCAGCGTGCCGAACACGGCCACGATCGAGATCGGAATGAGCCAGCCCACGTACTTCCACACCGGCGAGCCCGGCGGCACCTCGTCGAGCGGCCCCAGGTCGACCGGCTGCCGCTCCTCGAGCAGGCGCACGACGCCGTCGAGGTGCCCCGCGCCGACGACCGCCACGATCGTGCGCCCCGTTGTGCGCCGGATCCTCTCGGCCAGGTAGGCGTCGCGCTCGTCGATCAACGCGCCCTTCAGCTCGGGCATCTCGCGGGCCAGCTCGCGGATCAGCTCGGACAGCACGTCCTGCCGCCGCAGCTCGCGCAGATCCTCCTCGGACAGCTTCTCGTCCGAGAACACCCCGGCGATGATCGCGGCCACGAGCTTGTTCTTGCGCCACCAGCCGAGCGAGCGCCAGGCGCGCAGGATCGTCACGCGCACGCTGCGGTCGGCCAGCTCGACCGGGATCCCGCGCTCCTCCGCGGCACGGGCGGCTTCGAGCAGCTCGGCCCCGGGCGTGACGCCGAGGTCCATGCCCAGCCGCTTCTGATACGTGCCGAGCAGCAGGTGCAGCACGAACGTCGGCAGCTGCCGCGTCCGGATCAGCTGGCGCAGATCGAGCGAGGCCCAGTCGGGGCCCTGGGTCAGCGCGCGGTGGCGCTGCGCGTCGAGCTCGATGCACACGGCGTCGGGCGACTCGGCCGCGATCACCTCGCGCACGAGCTCGGCCGACTCGCGCGAGACGTGCGCGGTGCCGACCAGCACGAGACGCCGGCCGTCCACCTCGACCACGCGGACATCGGATGCGAGCAAGAACTCCTCCTGGGATTCCGACATTATGTATGATGGCCGCCGATCATGACGGCGGAGGAGCAGCTCGCGGGCTGGGGACGCCGTCCGGTCGTGACGGCCGTCGTGCAGACGTCCGCCAACCTCGAAGAAGCGACCGACGGCGCAAGCGCGACTCGTGGGCTCGGCCGGGCCTACGGCGACGCCGCGTTGCCGCGCTGCGCCGGAGCCGTCATCGCTTGCACACGGCTCGGCGACCGCGTGCTGCACCTCGATCCCGCCGCGGGCGTGCTGCGCGCGGAGGCGGGGCTCTCGCTCGCGCGTCTCGATGCGCTGGCCTTGCCGCGTGGCCTGGCTTGCCCGGTCGTGCCGGGAACGGAGCAGGTGACGCTGGGCGGCATGGTGGCGGCCGACATCCACGGCAAGAACCAGCACACCGCGGGCTGCTTCGGCGACCATCTGCGCGCGCTGCGCCTGCGCGTGGGAGACGGGCGCATCGTCGACGTGAGCCCGCGCGAGGAGCCCGAGCTGTTCCGGGCCACGATCGGGGCGATGGGGCTGACCGGGCACATCCTCGAGGTCGAGCTGAGCCTCGAGCGGGTCCCTTCGCCGTGGATCTGGCAAGAGGTCGACGCGGTGCGGGGCCTCGAGCCGCTGCTCGAGCGCCTGCGCGAGGCCAGCCGCAGCTGGCCCTTCACCGTGGCCTGGATCGACGGCGTGGCGCGGGACCCCGCGGGGGCGCGGGGCGTCCTGTTCCGCGGTCGCTGGGCCACGCGTGGCGAGGCGCCCGCCGCGCTCCCCCTCCCGCGGCGGCCGATCTGCATCGGCCGCGACGCGCCGGACTGGCTCCTCGGGCGCAGCCTCGTCGGCGCGTTCAACCGTGTGTACGCCTGGGCCAGCAGGCGCCGTCCGAGCCCCGTCTCGCCGTGGCGCTTCTTCTTCCCGCTCGATGCGATCGCGGACTGGAACCGACTCTACGGGCGACGGGGCCTGCTGCAGTACCAGTGCGTGGTCCCGTCCGATCGGGGCGGCGCGGCGCGGCGCGTGCTCGACACGGTCGCGCGGTTCGGCGAGCCCTCGTTCTTGAGCGTGCTCAAGGACTTCGGTCGTCACGGGCTGGGCGCGATCTCGTTCGCCATGCCGGGAACGACGCTGGCGCTCGACTTCCCGCACGGCCCGCGGGCGCAAGCCCTCGTCGACGCGCTCAACGAGGTCGTCGTCGCCGAGGGCGGACGGGTGTATCTGGCCAAGGACCTGCTCACGCGGGCCGAGCACTTCCGCGCCATGGAGCCGCGGCTCGACGCGTGGCTCGCCGTGCGGCGCAAGTGGGATCCCGAGGGACGGATCGCCACGGCGCTCTCCGTGCGCCTGCTCGGAGACGCGGCGTGAAGGTGGTCGTGCTCGGAGCGACGGGCGGCATCGGGCGCGCGCTCTCGCGTAGAATGGCCGCGCGCGGCGCGCGGATGTTCCTGCTCGGGCGCGATCCGTACGGTCTCGCCGCGAGCGGCAAGGACCTCGAGGCGCACGGCGCGCGTGTGCCGGTCGGCTCGGCATCGTGCGACCTGTTGCAGCCGGAGACGTTCGCCACGGCGCTCGAGCGCGCCGATTCGGATCTGGATGGGTTCGACACGGTGGTACTGACCGCGGCCCTGTTCGCCACGCAGCAGCGGCTCGAGGCCGAGCCGGCGCTGCTGCACCGGCTGCTCCTCGCCGATTTCGCGCACGCGGTCGAGTTCTGCGAGGAGGCGCGCCGCCGCCTGCTGGCCCGCGGTGGCGGGACGCTGTGCGTCGTCTCCTCGGTCGCGGGCGAGCGCGCGCGCAAGCCGGTCGTGCTCTACGGGGCGGCCAAGGCCGGACTCACGCACTATCTGGAGGGCCTCGATCATCGCTTCCGCGGCGCGGGGCTGCGTACGGTCTGCGTGAAGCCCGGCTTCGTGCGGACCGCGATGACGGCCGGCCTGCCGGTCCCACCGTTCGCCGGCGATCCCGACCGCGTCGCGCAAACGGTGCTGGCGGCGATCGACCGCGGACAGCCCGTGGTCTACGCGCCGCCGATCTGGCGCTGGATCGGTGCGGCGCTGCGCGCGCTCCCGCGCGCGGTGCTGCGCCGGGTGGAGTTCTGAGGGCGTGGGACGCGTATCGGACTTCGTCGCCCTCGCGCGCCCCATGCACTGGACGAAGAACGCGTTCGTGCTGATGCCGGTCCCGTTCGGCCTCGCCGCGGGCGCCCGGCTCGACGCGCCGATGTTCCTGGCCGGCCTGGTCGGGATGGGCCTGGCCAGCTCGGCCGTCTACGCGCTCAACGACGCGCAGGACGCGGCACGCGATCGGCTCCACCCGGACAAGCGCGACCGCCCGGTCGCTGCGGGACGGGTCAGCCCGGGGGCGGCGCGGGCCTTCGCCGCGGCGCTGGTTCTCGTCGCGCTCGGCCTCGTCGGGGTCTCGGGGCACGTTCCGGCGCTCGTGCTGCTCGGCGTGTACCTGGCGACGAACCTCGCCTACAGCCTCGGCGCCAAGCACGTCGCGCTGGTCGACGTGTTCCTGCTCTCCTCGGGCTACGTGCTGCGCGTGCTGCTCGGCTGCTCGCTGATCGCCGTGCGGCCGTCGAACTGGCTGCTGCTGTGCTCGTCGGCGCTCGCGCTGCTCCTCGCGCTGGTCAAGCGTCGCGCGGACGTCGGGCGCGGCCTGTCGAGCGAGAGCCGCCCGAGCCTGGCCGGCTACAGCCTGGCCTTCCTCGATCTGGCGATCGGCGTCAGTGCGTCGATGACGATCGTGGCCTACGCGCTGTACTGCATGGACGCGCGGGTGCTCGTCCCGGGCCGCGAGTTCGCCTCGCTGCCGTTCGCGCTGTTCGGGGTCCTCGACTATCTGCGCGTCTCGATGCTGTCCGACCGCGGCGGCGCGCCGCTCGAGCTGATCCTGTCCTCCCCGACCCTGCTCGGCTGCGGGCTGGGCTGGGCCGTATCGACGCTGTGGAGCGTGGGGCTCTTCTGAGCGACCGGTCGCAGCTCGGGCCGCGCCTGATGCTGCTCGCGGCGGTCGCGATCTGGGGCTGCACCTTCGTCGCGACGAAGATCTGCCTGACCTACCTCAGCCCGCTCGAGCTGCTCGGCGGACGCCTGGCCATCGCGCTCCCCGTGCTCGCGGGTCTCGTGCTCGTGCGGCGGGCCCGCCTCGACCTGCGCGGCCACGGCCGCGCCTGGCTCCTCGGCTCGGCCCTGATCGGCGTGCACTTCTACATCCAGACCACCGGGATCCAGTACACCACCGCGACGCGCTCGGGCTGGATCATCGCCGTGACCCCGATCGTGATGGCCCTGCTCGCCGCGCTGCTGCTGCGCGAGCGGATCGAGCGCGGTCTCGTTGCCGGGATCGGCGTGGCCACGCTCGGGGTGGTGCTGCTCGTGTCGGACGGACGCCTGGGCGACCTGGACTGGCTGCGCTCGACCGGCGACTGGCTCGTCTTCGCCTCGGCCCACACCTGGGCGCTCTACACGGTCGCCGTGCGCGACCTGGTCCGCGAGCGCTCGCCGCTGGCCGTCACGGCCGCGGTGCTGCTGCCGGCGACGATCGTCTGCGTCCTGGGCACGGCCTGGACGAGCGACCTGGCCACCTTCACCCGGCTGCCGGCCGAGGCGCTCGTCTCCTTGCTCTACCTCGGCGTGGCCGGGATGGCCGTGGCGCACTGGTTCTGGCAGCAAGGCGTGGCCGCGGTGGGCGCCGCGCGCGCGGGCACGTTCCTTTATCTGGAGCCCCTCTCGACGACCGCGCTCGCCGTGCCCTACCTCGGCGAGCCCTGCGGAGCGTTCACGATCGCCGGTGGGGCCTTGGTCCTCGCCGGCGTGTGGCTGAGCCAGCGGCGCTGAACGGCGCTCACGGACAGTCGTTGCCCGAAGCCGCGATCCCGGCGTCGCGCGGCGCGATCAGCGATCCACCTGGCGAGTCGTAGCTCCCCGGATCGCAGGCCCGCGGCCGAACGAGGTACCAGAACCCGCCGTCGGCCTGTGGCGTGGCCGCGTCGTCGACCGTGGTCGCCAGCGTAGCCGCGGAGAGACAGCCCTCCGTCGCCACCGCGAAGTCGCCGGAGCTGGCCTGGAGCAGCCCCAGGTCTCCACGGACGACGTCGTAGGCCAGCGTGCCGAAGGGCGGGGTCCAGGCGAGTCGCGCGGTGACCGTGTCGATTCGCCCGAGCGTCAACGCAGGCGAGCCCGCGGGGGCAGCGCAAGGCCACACCAGCACCGCCCAGTCTGCCGTCGAGTCGTGCGGCGGACTCCCCAAGCTGAACTGGCCCGGCCCACTGATCTGCGCGACGCTCCCGGTTTCCAGGGGACCGCCGTTACGCGGATCGACCCAGTGCACGTGGTAGCTTCCCGCTTGAACGGTCAGGCTCGTCGTTCCCCCCGCCGGGAGGTAGACCGCATACGTGTCCCCCGGCTTGGCGAAGCAGAAGTCGTCCGAGGCCGAGGTCAGCCCGTCGTTCGGCACCATCTGCTGGAACGGAAGGTAGCCGCGGAAGAAGTCGAGCGCGTGGCGCGTATCGTCCCACAGCGCCTCGGCCAGCGCCCAATCCTCCGACTCCAGATCGCCGAACGTGTCCTGATAGCCGAAGTACCACTCCACGCCCGCGCCGCCGCCCATCAAGTTGCCCCACAGCGCCGTTCGACGAAGCAGATCCAGGTTCCCGATCACCCCGCCAACCGGCGAGTCGACGAAGGGCGACTGCTCGTCCCCGTAGACCGCCCAGGGGCGGCCCGCCGCGGCCGACTCGGCGCGAATCGCGAGCGCCCAGGAGTGGTAGTCCGTGGAATTGCCCTGGATCGAGGTGGCCTCGATTCCCGGATCTCCGTAGAGCGACGCGTACTTGGTCAGCGCCGCATTGAAGTCGGTGTGCACGGTGATCGGGTGGTCGTACGGGTCGAGCCCGCGCAGAAACGCCGCGAAATCCCTCTCGTCGGTCGCGGAGTGGTTGCTCTCCTCGCCGAGGTTCCACTGCAGCGCGTTGTGATGAGCGAAGCGCGCGACCAGCTCGCGGTAGTACAGCCTGCGCTCGACGGTCAGGAAGCTTCCCAGAACGTGGTCGTTCTCCGCCTCCTCGGTCACGACGTGGAGCTGGATTCCCAGCTGGTCCATGTGCCGGAACACGCGCTCCCACTGCTCGAGCTTCGAGACGTCGAAGTGCAGCTTGTCCGCGGGCGAGATCCAGGGCCAGACCTCCTGTCCGTCCCCGCCATCGATGTTGTAGGTCAGGAAGTAAACGGAGTCGACACCGACGCTGGCCAGATAGTTCAAGGCGCCGAGGAGGTTGCGCCCTTTCGTCCTCGCGTTCCACAGGTTGGCCGCGTCGAAGGCGTGCATCCCGTAGTGCTGCGCGTGGGGCGTGAAACGATGCAGGCCGTCGACCAGGCTGGGCGTCGCGGTTCCCCCGAGGTCGAAGGTGTCGTCGAACTCGAAGTACCCGAGGACGTTCTCGGGACTGTTCGCGCCACCCTTCAGGAAATACTCCCCGTTGTCGAAGCGCAGATGGTGTCCGCCAACATAGCGCAGCACCCCGCGCGCGTAGTGTCCCGGCGCGCTCGGATCGATGGTCGAGACGAAGAACTGCGTGCTCTCTCCGTCGAACCAGCCGGCTGAAACGCCGGCCCCAGCGTCGTCTCCCACCGCCACACCCGGCCCCTTGCGAAACGCGGCCACCACCGTGTGGCTTCCCGCTTCCGCGGGCACGTAGTAGCCGCGCCACGTGGAGCCCGCGGTCGCATGGGTGTCCGCGGCTCGGCCGTCGCCGGCAAAGAACAGCTGGACCTCCGTCCCACCGGACGGCCCGCTGACGGTCATGCTGGCGCGATAGTCGAGGAACGGATTGTCCGGGCTCGCCGCGTCCTCGGCGAGCGGCGGCCCGCTGAAGTCGATCCGCACGGGCTGCCCGACGCGACGCGCCCCGGTCACGACCGGCTGCGCCTCGACCGCGACCAGGGCGCTCGCGACGAGGACGAGGACGCTCCCGCTCGCTCGCATCTCGGCGCCGCCTCCCGGTGGAATGTACGGAAAAACCGGAAGGCATGTCGTCAAGCGACGGGCGGCCTCCGCGCCGTCAGCAGGACGAGCAGCGCCGTCGCGGCCACGCACGGTGCGAGGATCGCGGCCAGCACGGGGAAGGTCCAGGCCAGGCCGAAGCGCTCGCTGACGAATCCGCCGATCGACGCACCCGCGGCGCCCACGCCGAACGTCATCAAGAAGTACAAGCCGTAGCCCAGGCCGCGCAACCGCGGCGGGGTGAAGTCGGCGACCATGTGATTCCCCGCCGGCTGCGTGTAGAAGTGGAAGAAGGCCACGCTCATGAACAGCGGGAGCACGAACGCTCCGGGTACGAACGCGATCGCCACGAGGAACGGCGCCTGGGCTACCGCCCCGAGCAGGAACGCCCGGGCCGGATGGGAGCCGCGATCGATCGCCCGGCCGGCGAGCCACATTCCGCCTAGGCCGACCACGAGCGCGGCGCTCGTCAGCGAGCCGCCGATCGCGGTGCCGAGCCGCGAGTTCGACGCGTAGGTCACGGCGAGGAACTTGGGCAGGAACGTGGCCATGCCGCGGTACACCATGCCCATGAACGTCGTAGCGACGAGGAGCAGGACGAACCGGCTCCATTGCGCGCGCCCGTCGCGGGCTCGTATCTCCTGCACCGCGGGCGCCCGCAACGCAAGAACCCGCGCGCCGAGGGCGAGCCCGGCCACGGAGAGGCTGCCGAGCGCCCAGCGCCAGCCGCAGAGCCAGCCGAGCGTCCCCGCGATCAGGCTCGCGCTGGCCACGCCGAAGTTGCCCGCCATGCCGTGCAGCGCGAACACTCTTCCCGACGCCGGAATCGCGTGGGTCAGCAGGGCCGTCCCCGCCGGGTGGTAGATGCTCAGGGCGAGCCCCATCCACGCCGCGCTCGCCGCGAACCAGCCGATCGATGGGGCGAGCGCCATGCCGAGCATGCCGAGCGATCCGCCCCACAGACAGACCAGCAGCAGTGGCTTGGGACCGACCCGGTCGGCGAGCGCGCCCGCGGGCAGTGCACCGAGGCCGAAGAGCAGCGCGTAGAGCGCGGCGACCCCGCCCATGCGAAAGTCCCCCGCCCCGAACTCGGACTGGATCAGCAGCAGGAGCGCCGGGACGCTCAGCTCGTAGACGTGGATCAGGCCGTGGCTGGCGCAGGTCGTCCGCAGCACGCGGCGTTCGGCGCGCGTGAGCACGCGCGGGCTACTCGGCCTTGGTCCAGCGGTCGAGCCAGGCCAGCACCGTCTCGTGCCACAGGATGCTGTTGTGCGGCTTGAGCACCCAGTGGTTCTCGTCGGGGAAGTAGAGCAGCTGACTCGGGATCCCCCGGCGCTGGAGCGCGGTGAAGGTCGATAGTCCCTGCGTGTCGACCACGCGGTAGTCGAGCGCGCCGTGGACCACGAGCATCGGCGTGCGCCACTGGGCCACGTGGTCGATCGGGTTGTGCTCGGCGTAGCCCTGCGGAGCCTCCCAGGGGGTCCCGCCGTGCTCCCATTCCGGGAACCACAGCTCCTCGGTGTCGAAATACGCCATGCGCTCGTCGAGGTTGCCGTCGTGGCTGACCAGACAACGGAAGCGGTCGGGCCAGGCGCCCGCGATCCAGTTGACCATGTAGCCGCCGTAGGATGCGCCGAGCGCGGCCACGCGCTCGCCGTCCAGCCACGGGTAACGGGCCAGCGCGGCGGCGAGGCCCTTCTGCAGATCCTCGAGCGGCTTCCCGCCCCAGTCCTCGCGGATCGCGTCGGTGAACGCCTGGCCGTAGCCCGTCGAGCCGTGGAAATCGACCATCACGGCGGCGTAGCCGGCCCCGGCGTAGGCTTGCGGGTTCCAGCGGTAGTGGAACTGGTTCCCGAACGAGCCCTGCGGGCCGCCGTGGATCAGGAACGCGACCGGGTAGCGCCGCCCGGGATCGAAGTCGACCGGCTTCACGACCCACGCATGGACCGTCTCGCCGTTCCAGCCGGGGAACGTGAACGGCTCGGGCTGGCCCATGCGCGCGGCGGCGACCTGCGCATCGTTCAGCCCGGTGAGGCGCCGCATCCCGCTCCCGTCGGCGCCGATCACGTGCAGCTCGGCTGGCGAGCGCAGGTGGTCGAGCGCGTAGACGACGCGCGATCCCGTGGGCACGTACGCCGAGACGGTGCCCTCGAGCACCAGCGTGCGCGCCTGGCCCGTGCGCGCGTCGATCGCGAACAGCGACTTGTGGCCGAGGTTCTGCGCATCGGCGAAGATCGTGCGTCCGTCGGGCGCCCAGGCCAGGCTGTCGGGCGAGCGGTCCCAGGCCTCGGTCAGCACGCGCGGCGTGCCGTCCGGCCAGCCGCGCAGCACGACGCGGAATCGATCGGCCTCGTATCCGGGTCGCGTCATCGCCAGGTACGCGAGCGTCCTGCCATCGGGCGAGAACACCGGGTGGCCGTCCCAGGCCGGGTTCGGGTCGGTCAGGCAGCGCGGCGGCGCCGCGCCGTCGATCGGCGCGACCCATAGGTCGAAGTCGGTCGACCAGGCCTCCTCGCGTCCGGCGTCCCGAGCCGTGAACACGATCGATCGCCCGTCGGGCGTGAACGTGTAGTCCTCCGCGCCGCCGAAGGGCTTGGTCGGGCTGTCCGCGTCCATGCCGCGCATGACGTCGACGGGAGTCCCGCCCGCGAGCGGCAGCACGAACACGTGGGAGCGCCGGCCGTCGGACCAGCTGTCCCAGTGCCGGACGAACAGCCGATCGTAGAGCCGGCCCGAGGCTTTGCGCGCGGCGTGCTCCTTCGTGCGCTCGACCGCGCAGGCGAGCTCTGCGCAGTCCGGAAAGACATCGAGCGACACGGCGATTCGCGTTCCGTCGGGCGCGAGCGCGAAGCTCGTGACGTCGAGCGGCAGGTCGGTGACGCGGCGCGCCTCACCGCCATCGACCGGGATGCCCCAGACCTGGCTCGAGCCGTCGCGGCGCGACAGGAAATAGACCGTCGAGCCGTCGGGCGCGAAGCGCGGGCTCGTGTCGGCGTCGGGGTGCGTGGTCAGCCGGCGCAGTCCCGTGCCGTCGAGACCCACGATCCACAGGTCCTGCCGCCCGCGATTCGCCTCGAGGTCGGTATCGCGCACGACGAACGCGACGTGGCGTCCGGACGGTGCGACCTCGGGCTCGGAGACCCGACGCATCGCCAGCATGTCGTGGATCGAGAACGGGTGCGTCTCGCCCGCCAGAACGCCCGCTGCGGAGCCGAGGAGCAAGAACGCCACGAGACACGCGCGCATGGAAGCCCTCCCAGGGGAGCGCGCGTCATCGTAGCAGTTCGGGTGTCCCCTTTCAGTCGAACTCGACCACGGTGACGGCGCCGAACGACAGCACGGTCGTCGTGCCCTCGGCCTCGACGACGACCCCCCGGTTCGACGCGTCCACGTCGTTCGACCCGCCGAGGGTCAGGACGCGCCCGTCGCGCAGGCGAACCTCCGAGCGGCCGTCCACGGGGCGGATCGAGGCGATCTCGCCGAACGGGATCGACCAGGCGAGCCCGTCCGTCTCGCCGTCGAGCGTCTCGAACGTGTGGGTCTCGTCGCGGTCCCAGGCGATCGGACCGGCACGCGTCGTCCCGTCCGCGAGGCGCACACGGCCACGCAGCAGACGCCCGGCGTCGTAGCGCTGGTAGCCGGGAGACTCGGGGGCAGACGCGAGGTCGAGCCGTACCAGCGCATCCCAGTCGATCGTGACCGTGGCCCGCAGCGGAGTCCGGATCTCGAGCCCACGCGAATCCTCGTTGACGTCGTTCGTTCCCCGCAGCACGACCTCACGGCCGTCCTTCAGGATCACCCGCGCGGCGAGCGACCCCTTGGGCTCGATCGCAGCGATGTCCCCGAACGGGATGCTCCAGTCGCGTCCTTCCGCCTGGCCGTCGAGCTCGTCGCCGGGCGTGCTCTCGTCCTTGTCCCAACGCACGAAGCCGGTGAACTTGCCCGCACGCGTCGTGGCCGTGCCCCACAGTCGGTCCGAGTCGGCAACGCTCGGTGGACCTGCCGAGAACTGCACGCGGCGAACCTGCTGCCACGGCACAGCGGTCCGTCCGTCCGGCGCCTCGACGACGATCCGGCCGATGCGTGACCCGATGTCGGCTCCGATCGAGCGGACCTTCACGGTGTCGCCGTTGCGCAGCTCGATCGTCGCCGCCGAGTCGCCGTCGGGCGTGATCGAGCGGATCTCGCCGAACGGCACGACGAAGCGGGCCAGTCCCTCGGTCTCGTCGTCGTCGTGGAACAACCGGACACCGAAGAGCGAGAAGCGGAAGCCCGGACGCTCCTCGGTCTGCGGCGGCTCGCCGGCGAGCGGGCGACCGGCCACGAGGGGCTCGTCCCAGAACCGATGATCGCCCCAAGTCAGGGCGCCCGTGTGGCGCGCGTCGCCGACCGTCTCGACCGTCCCGTGCAGCCGACCCGCGCCGAGCGCGGTCTCGCACACGAGCCAGGCCGCGAGCAGCGCCAACCCGGAACGCGCCGCCATCGTCCGCTCGCCCTCCTTCCGATCGACACCCAGTCTACGGTCGAAGCGTGCCCATGATTACCATCCGTCCCATCTTGTGCCGAGGACCGATTCGGCGTAAACCCAAGCAATGACCAAGAAGCTCCACCCCGACGACGAGCTCGAGGTCCTGGTGCGCCAGCTGAACGCCGCGGCGGCGGCGAACGGCACCGCGGACCTGGGCGAAGAGGCGGGCTCCCCCGGCCGGCCGCAAACCCGCCTCGAGGTGGCCCGGGCCTGGGGCCTGCCCGCCCCCGACGCGGAGGGGGCCGCCTGGCTCGCTCGCCTGCTCGCCGACGCCCGCGAGCGGTACGCCACCGACCTGCTGCTCGTCGCCGGCGCCCCGCCCGTGGTGCGCATCCACGGCGTGCTGCACGCGCTCGAAGACGGGCCGCTCTCGGCCGCGTCGACGGCGCTGCTCTGCGCGGCGCTCGTCCCGCCCGAGCGGCGTGAGACCGTCGAGGCCCGCGGCTCGGTCGACTTCTCGATCCGCTCGACCGCGGGGCCGGGACGCTTCCGCTGCAACGTCCATCGCGAGCGCGGCCGCTGGTCGGCCGCGATCCGCGTGTTCCCGGTCGAGCTCCCGGAGCTCGAGTCGCTCCACCTCCCGCCCGGCCTGGCGCGCTTCGCCGAGCTGCAGTACGGCCTGGTGCTGCTCACGGGACCGACGGGCAGCGGCAAGAGCACGACGATCGCGGCCCTGCTGCGTCGCGTGCTGGCCCGGCGCCGTGTGCACCTCGTGACGATCGAGGATCCGGTCGAGTACGAGCACGCGCACGACGGCAGCGTGGTCGAGCACGTCGAGATCGGCCGCGACGCACCGAGCTTCGCCGAGGCCCTGCGCGCCTCGCTGCGCCAGAACCCCGACGTGCTGCTGATCGGCGAGATGCGCGATCCCGAGTCGATCGGCATCGCCATCACCGCCGCCGAGACGGGCCACCTGGTGTTCTCGACCCTGCACACCGGGGACGCGCCCCAGACCGTGCACCGGATCCTCGACAGCTACCCGGCCGAGCAGATGGAGACGGTGCGCTCGCAGCTCTCGATCTCGCTCGCCGGGATCGTGTCCCAGGAGCTGCTGCCGCGGGCCGACGGGCGCGGACGCGTTCCGGCGGTCGAGATCCTGATGGCCACGCCGGCCGTGCGCAACCTGGTGCGCCGCGGACGGATCGAGCAGCTGCGCTCGCAGCTCACCCTGGAGCAGCCCGCCGGCATGCTCGACCTGGACCAGAGCCTGGCGCGCCTCGTGCTCGACGGGCTCGTCGACCCCGCGGAAGCGCGGGCGCGCGCGCGGGTGCCCGAGGAGTTCGAGCGCGCGATCGCGCGCCGCCCGAAGAACTCTTCATCGCAAAGTACTTGACAGAAGCGATCGAGCGGCCTAGGCTGTCCGCGTGTCGACTCGTCCGTCCGAACCGATCGCCCTGCACTCGCAGGCCATCGCCAACCTGCGCTACATCCGCGACACGATGGAGTCGGCTTCCGCGTTCACGGCCGTCCCGGGCTGGGGCGGCGTGGGCATGGGCCTCTCGGCGCTGGCCGCGGCCGTGCTCGCCGCACGGACGGCGACGACCACGGCGTGGCTCGGCGTGTGGCTGGCCGATGCGGCGCTGGCCTTCGTCGTGGGCGGCTTCGCCATGGCGCGCAAGGCGCGCGGCGCCGGGCAGAGCGTCTCGCGCGGCGCGGGCCGACGCTTCCTGCTCGGCCTCGGTCCGCCGCTCGCCGCGGCGGCAGTGCTGACCGCGGTCCTGGTACGCGCCGGCGCGAACGCGGCCATCCCGGGGACCTGGCTCCTGCTCTATGGCGTCGGCGTGACGGCGGGCGGGGCGTTCTCGGTACGGCTCGTTCCGCTGCTCGGCGCGCTGTTCATGGCGCTGGGCGTGACGGCGTTCGTGCTGCCCCCGTCCTGGGCCGACGCGCTCCTGGCCACCGGCTTCGGCGGGCTGCACATCGCGTTCGGCCTGGTGATCGCGAGGCGCTACGGTGGCTAGCCGACCCGCGCCCCGCGCCGCGGCTCCGGCGCCGGCCGGCGCGCGCCGCCGGCGCCTGGACAGCGTCCGCGGATCGCTTTCCGACCGCGCGGTCCCCGAGGTCGACCGGCTGATCTACGAGCGGATCCGCCTGGGCATCCTCAGCGCGCTCGCCGTGACCGTCCGCTTGAGCTTCTCCGAGCTGCGACGGCTGCTCGAGACCACGGACGGGAACCTGAGCGTCCACGCGCGCAAGCTCGAGGAGGCCGGCTACGTCTCGTGCGCGAAGTCATTCGAAGGTCGCGTGCCCAAGACCGAATACCAGCTCACGACCAAGGGCCGCCGCGCGCTCGAGCGCTACCTCGACCACATGGAAGCGCTGATCCGCGCCACGCGGCAGCGCTAGCCCGGGCATGCACGTCGCCGTGATCATGGACGGAAACGGGCGCTGGGCCAAGCAGCGCGGCCTCTCGCGCCTGGCCGGTCACCGCGAGGGCGCCAAGGCCGTGCGGCGCGTGGTCCGCGCGGCGCCGGCGCTCGGGATCCGCACGCTGACGCTCTACGCCTTCTCGGCCGACAACTGGCACAGGCCTTCGACCGAGGTCCAGGGGTTGATGCGACTGTTCGAAGCCTACCTGCGGCGCGAGGTCGCGCGATGCCGCGAGAACGGCGTGCGCCTCAACGTGATCGGTCGACGCGACCGACTACCCGAGCGTGTCGTCGCCGCGATCGTCGCCGCCGAGCGCGCGACCACGGGCGGCTCCACGCTGCACCTGCGGATCGCCGTCGACTACTCGGCACGCGAAGCGCTCGTCGGCGCGACGCGACTCTTGCCCGCAGGCGGGGCCTCGAGCGCGCAGGAGCTGGCCCGGGCGCTCGGCCGCGCGATCCACTCGGACCCGCTCGCGCCCGACGTCGATCTGCTCGTGCGCACGAGCGGCGAGCAGCGCCTGAGCGACTTCCTGCTCTGGGAGTGCGCCTACGCCGAGCTCGTGTTCGCGCAGGTCCTGTGGCCCGACTTCGGCCGCGCCGAGCTCGAGGCCGCGCTCACCGAGTACCGGACACGGGAGCGGCGCTTCGGCCGCGTGCTGGAGGACGCGGTTTGACCGTGGCACGCCTGGTGCTGTGGGCGGCCGCCGTGGCGGCGCTCCTGGTCCTCGGCCTGGGCCTGCTGGTCATCGCTCCTCGCTGGTCCGAGTCCGCCCCGGCCCCGCGGTCCGACGAGCGCTCGATCGGCCTGTTCGATGCGCACCTCCACCTGTCGGTGCAAGACGTGCGCGTGGTCGAGCCGGCCCGCGCGGCTGCGGGCCGACGCGTGTGGATCGTGACCGCGCGCGCGCGAAACGACGCGGCGCGGATCGACATCGACCCGGGCCGGCTCGACGTGCTCGTGCGATCGCGGGACGGCCGCGTGTTCGCGGCGCTCGAGCGGGTCGGGCCGGGGGAGCAGCGGTTCGAGCGGCACCTGGTCGGAACGCTGCGGCCCGGCGAGTCGCGCGAGCAGAGCTTCGTGTTCGAATTGCCCGGCGATGTCGCGTCCCCCGTGCTCGTCGTGGAATCGACGGACGTCCCGCTGCCGTGGCTCCCGCGGCCCGTGGTGCGCCTCCTCGGTGGCCGCGTCGAGCTCGGCCTGACGGGCGGATGAAGTCCGACCCCGATTCGAGGCGCACCAAACGCCCCACCGAGCGCGCACTCGTCAGCGCCGCGCGAATCTTCGGCCTGCCGCTGGCCCTCGCCGAGCGGCGCCCCCCGCGGCCTCGTCGGGATCCGCTCGTTCGGGGTCCGGTCTCGCCTCCGAGGGTCCAAGCCGACCCCAAGCCGCGCGACTTGACCCCCTGACCTCGCCCGCGCGCTACGGACAGGCGACGCCCGAGTGCGGTACGCCGGCCGAGCTCATGCCGAGCGTGCCCGCGCCGCACGGATTCTCCGCGCGCACCAGGTAGTAGAACCGGGCGCCCGGGGCCGGCGTCTGGCCATCCACCGCGGTGAGGTTCGTGCCGTCGTTCGACTCGACGCACGAGGCGGCGTCGAAGGTCTGCGGGTTCCCGGAGCGCAGCAGGTCGTAGACCACCTGCCCCGCGACCCCGCCGGGCGCGAGCGGCGCCTGCCACGTCAACGTCTGGTGGTTGCCCGCGAACCTCAGGTTGCGCGCTTCGCCCGGGATGGCCCACAGCCCGGCCTGCGTGTCGTCGCAGTCGCTCGCACACTCGCTCAACCCGTCTCCGTCGTCGTCGGCCTCGTTCGTGCCGGCGAGACTGGGCCAGCTCGGGTGGCTGCAGTCGTTGTTGAGACCGTCGCCGCACAGCTGCGCCGCGCCGGGATGCACCTGGGCGTTTTGATCGTCGCAGTCGAGCGGGCCGGGGCCGCCGCCGAAGACCTCGCCGCAGTAGCCGTCCGTATCGTCGTCCGTGGCGCAGGTGCCGCAGAAGATCCGACTCGAGTTGCGCGAGACGTACGGGGTCTCGAAGCCGCTGTCGAGCACGTAGGACAC
>Ga0180063_1000024_pt1 | contig 33487 bp, 30 predicted proteins | sample EasRivT47_16_10D_FD_121776 | JGI IMG/M metagenome (GOLD analysis project Ga0180063, IMG submission 121776) | Soil microbial communities from meander-bound floodplain in the East River, Colorado, USA - East River metaG ERMLIBT47_16_10D | ecosystem: Environmental > Terrestrial > Soil > Floodplain ...
CCGGGGCGGGCTGCCCATGGACCAATCGCCTCTCCAATCCCCGCGGCCACGACCGCATGCCCCTGCGACGTCAAGTGTTCGTCCCACTCGAAGAAGACGCTCGCGCCGTGTCGGCGAAACCGCGACAGGAGATCGATCACCTGGACTCCGAGCTCCCGGCCGAGGTGTCCGACGAGCCGGTTGGCGCTCAACATGTCGAGGTCTGCGGGAGCGATGGCAAAGGCGCTCTGAACCTCGGCAAGCGCCGCATCGGACACCTGCTCCCGCGTGGGCAGGAGAACGACGACGAGCCTCGCGCCGTCCGCCTCGACGGCGGCCTTGAGTTCGGCGAGGTACTGCCGGAACAGGGCGAGGTCGCGCTCCTTGTCTGGGCTCGTCTCTCGATAGAACACGTTGAAGCGGCGGTTCGACGCGGCGTCCGGATGGAACGGTTCGGTCCAGCGCCCGAGCGGCAATACCCGCGGATCCTGATAGCGCCACCTGCCCACGATCGTCCGGTACAAGGCGGACTTCTCCATGAATCGCTCCGACATTCCGATTCGGCGAGGCCTGACGTTCATGAGATCGTTGAACGGAGAGACCTGCAGGAAGACGACGCTCGGTTGGAGCGGCCTGCCGCGGGCTCGATAGAGCGCGAGCTCCTCGGCGATTCCGAGACCGCTAGCACCGAGGTTGACGATGATCCTGTCCGGGAAGGCGCGGTAGAGCCTGGACGTGTAGAGTGCGTCGAAATCAACTTGGGCACCTTGCGTGAAGGAGTCTCCGATGAAGATCCAGTCGGCCGTTGCAAGGCGGCGGCCGGGGTCCATGTCCTCCCCGATGCGAAGGCCCTGGAGGTTCGTCGTGTAGAGGGCGCGGTACTCCGCGTCCTCGAACGTCATGTGCAAGAACGAGCGATTGAAGAAGTAGCCGTCTTCGACTTGATAGATTCCTGGAACGACATACCCGGGAAGGAGCATCGGCAGACCGTACTCGGCGTGCAAAAGCAACGATCCGACAACGAGGAGATTCACGGCATACGGAAAGAGCGGTGAGCGTCCTGCGCGGTTGTAGGTCGCCTGCATCACCAGGATGCTCCCGAGAAGGACTCCCACCGTGACAACCATGCTGCCGACAACGGCGAGCACCACAACCGGGTTGAGAGCGACGAGGGTCGCGAGAAGCAGTGTCGCGCGAGACAGGCGCCAGGACGGCGCTGTCGCCTTCGGGGCGGCCGCGGGATGAGAGACGATAGGGTTGCGGCTGTCGAGAGACCCATCCGGGAGTGTCTGGCTCACCGCCGTTCAGGCCTCTTCGGGTGTCGCGGGCCCCTGTGGATGGTTCCGGCGTCCGCCGGTCGTGGCCCGCGGATCCTCCACGAACGGTTCGATGTGCACGCTCACGCGGCCCCGTTCAACCGACGAAAGGAAGAATCCCCCGCATTCGTCCCGGACCATGCACGTGCCGCAGCGCGGGAGGTATTCGTTCTTCCAGTCGGAGATGGACGCCCGGGAGTAAGGCCACAGCGAGACCGGAAGGGTGCACAACTGGTGGTTGTAGACCGAGACTCGCATGCCCCGCGATGAGAGGTGCAGGACCGCGCGCTCGAGCTCCTCTCGATAGTCCCACGGATCGATCCAGAGCTTCGAGACGTTCGGGATCGCGAAGCCCATCATCTCGAGGCCCATGAAGGTCACGTGAGACGCAAAGGGCAGATTCCGGTAGACGAACTCCGACAGCGCGGACAGGCGGGGCGCGGTCAGGCGGTGGGTCACGGTGCGGATCTCTACCGGTACGCCGAACCGGCCGAGGTTCTGGAGGCCGATCACGGTGTCATCGAACGCACCCCGGCACTGAACAACGTAGTCGTGCTCCGCGTCGATGTCGGAGTACAGGGGGATTCCAATCATGAGGTCGGGGTGGTTGACCTCGGCAAGTTTGCGAGCGAAACGGCCGTAGTAGAACAGTCGGCCGTTCGACAAGACGTGCAGTGCCGTGTTCGGCATTCGCTCCTTGCAGCGCCGGACAAGTTCGATGAAGTCGTCCTTGAGAAGCGTGGGCTCCCCGCCGGTGATTCCGAGTTCGGCGGTGGCCGGGTCCATGAGCTCGATGAGCCGGAAGTGCTCGGCGACCCGATCTCGATCGTCGAGCTCACGCGGCGGTTGCGAGCACATCAGGCAGTAGCTGTTGCATCGGTCGGTCGCGAAGATCGCGTTGTGCCGCGACGCAATCCGATACAGCGTTCGCACGTATCCAGTCGCGTCGAGGGAGACCACGTCACCATCCTGCAAGTGATCGAGGCGAGCTGCACTGTGCACGAGAGGCCCCGGCCAGGATGCGGAGATAGGCCCAGCCACGGTGTGGTTCGTGATCGTGCCCACGTAGCCGGCGGCACGACATGCGTCCGGAAGGTCCTCGGCAACAACGAGGACGTGGTCCTCCCGAATCCCAGAAACAAGCTCTCGGGTGGTGACGCGGCCGAGAACGGTCCGCGTGAGACACCGGTTCGGCGTTCCCCGGGTCGCAACGGCGATCACGCCGGAACCCGCCGGTCCTGCTCGGTGGCCCAGGAGATGAAGAGACGCTCGATGAACTCATCCCCCGAACGAAACAACTCGAAGAGGTGGCGGATGAGCGCCATGTTCTTGGTGCAAAAAGCGCTCGTCGGGCGATGTCCGATGGGGTCGCCTTGGGTTGCCCAGTGGAATACCGGGTCTGCACCGCAGTACGGGGCAAAGGCGCAATCCGCGCACCCCGGAAGGGTCTCGACGCACGATGCCTCGAGAAGACCCCGAACGACCGCGCCGCCGAAGATCTCCTGATAGCTGTTTCGGTACACGTTGCCGAGCCGGAAGGAGCGATCGCCCATCTCGGCGAGCATTCGGGCCTCGTCCGAGGCGTACACGTCGCCGTCGTAGTTGTAAACGACGGCACCCGTGCCTGCGCCGGTGGGACTCTGGAGATCCACGTAACCAGTCGCAAAGGGCGTCAGCATCCGCCGGAGCAGAATCTGCGCGTAGACCTCAAGGAACCGGGTGCCGTCCCGGTTCAGCTCGACGATGTGCCGAAGCGCGCGCTTGTAGAAATCCACGAAGTCCCGCGCGTCGTACTCGCCGGCCTTTCCGGTTCGCACGGCGAAGCCGTACGGGCTCATGGGGCGCAGGAAGATCGAATCGAAACCCTGGCGCACATACTCGTCCACGATTCCCTCGGGTTGTTCGAGGCTTCGGGCTGTTGTCGTCATGATCGCGGCGATCCGGTCCGGGCCCAAGGCCTCCCGCACCCGCTCGATGTTGCGTACCGCGATCTCGTAACTGTCGCGGCCCGGCCGGGGTCGGTTTGCGTTGTGGATCGCCGGCGGTCCGTCAAGGGACGTCGAAAGAAAGATCGAATGCTCCTGCATGAAGGTGAGCATGGCGTCCGTGAGAGGCACCAAATTGGTCGCGATCACGAACTCGATGTTCCGTCCGTCTCTCGCGTTCCGGTGCTCGACAAGCTCCACAATTTGCTGGATGCGCTCGAAGTTAAGAAGAGACTCGCCCCCTTGAAACTCGACCTTGAGGTATGGCGCAGGGCACTGGAACATAAGATCCACGGCCCTTTCTGCCGTTTCCCGGCTCATGTCGAAGCGCGTCCGGTTCTCGGTCACGCGGGAGACCTGGCAGTACTTGCACGTGTGCTCACAGCGGAGGGTCACGACGAAAAGGTGCAGCTTGACGAACCCCTCAAGGAAGCTCTTCTTCGTCCGGTACTTCGTGGCCAGAAGATCAACGGGCACACTGGAATGGAAATCTGTGAGGAAGTGCTTGGACTTGAGGGCGCGATACGCATCCGGAGGGAGAGGAAGCGCGCGGGATACGAATGATCGGAATTCCGATCTCGGGAGGAACACATACTCTCCGACATCGTTCACGAGGATTGTCTCTACCTCGTTCCAGTGCATGAAGCGGAACGGCAGGATGCGGTAGTCGGTCCTCTCCGCTGCAAACCGATCGGCGGGACGAAACCCGCGCTCAGGGTGCGTGTCGCTCGTGTCCATGCTCGACCGCCGCGCGCAAGAGGAAGTTCAAGAGCTCACCGAAGATGCGTCTCGCGTCGGCTGAAAAGGCCGGCCGGACCTGCACCGAAAGCCCCATGACCCCGTCGCCCCGATCGAGTCGCTCGAGCAAACAGAATTCGGAGTACGCATCGATTGCCGCACGAATCGCCTCAGGCGGATAGAGATCGGGGGCGAGCGGAAGTACCGACGGGCCCTCTCTAGCGTCGCTGGAGAGTTCCCTGAGGATCTGTTTGGTAGTCTCCATCATCGCGCTGTGTATCAAGGAGGTTGCCCTCTGAGAATGCCTGCGCCACGATCAGGGTTCGGATGCCCCCGAACTCTCGGGCGAGGGACTGCCGCACCTGCTGGTCCAGCAACTCGTTGCAGAACTCGCCGACGTCCGCCTCGAGGCTTGCGGCGTCTGTCTTGTGGGCGAGGAACACGACCACTCGATCGCTTCGCTTGGCAGGGCGGTCGATGAAGACGTAACAGCGATCGGTGAACTTGTAACCGGCGCGCAGAATCGCATCCAGGCCATAGATCGCCGTGTCAATCTCGATCGCGACGCGCCCTTCGACGATCGCCATAGACTCAGGTGCGGAGCCGTGGCGAACCATCACTCCTTGCGGACTGGCTCCGACGGAGCGACCTTCGTCGCGATTCGCCTCTTCTTGTCTTCCGAGTTCTTCCATGTAACACGGACCTTCTGGCCAACTGCAAAAGGAGTTTCGCCTGGGTGCTTCTCGAGCCACGCATCGATTTGGATCAGCTCACCCGGCGACCCGCCCTGGACCTTCGTGTAGTCCCGGTAGGAGAACTCGAAGGGAAGATCGAGCTCGTCCTTCCCACTGAGCGTTCGCGAAGCCGAGTCGATCTTCCCAATCGTGATAACGACCTGCTGCTCCACAGTCTCGGTCTGGGCAGGAGACGGGCTCGGTGTTTTCTGGGGCGACGGCTGGGCCGGAGCCGTTCGCGACGAATAATGCGATGAGTGAGAGCGGTGCGAGCTGTGAGAGCGATGTTGCGCGACGAGGTCGACGCCGGCGGTCGTGAGCTTGAGGACGAGCTTCGCGGCCTTTTTCGCGCGGTCCTGAATCAGGATCGCGGCAGAGGTTGGCGGGTTCGAAATCGGGACCGGCGCGGCGGTCGAGAACGCGGGACCAGCGAGGTTGAACCAACTTGCGCCTGCAACACTCGTCGTGACGACGACGCGCCGGAGCCTCTCAAGAGCCCGGCCGGTTGTCGGTATGAGGTTTCGAAAGCCGCTCTTGAGGCCCGGAAGCTTCACCCGTACCCCCTTACCGGACCCATATACCAGGGACCGGAGCCTCCGTCAATCCGTTTCTCTCTCCGTTTCTCTCAGGATCCCAGCAGAATCAGGTTGCGGACTTCGGCCCCTTTGCAGTAAAGACAAGATCAACAGCACTGGGGAAGGCGACGCCCATGAAGCCAAGGTCCGCAACCTGCGTGGCAATCCTCCTCGTGCTCCTCGTCGTCCAGGCCGCGCTCGCCTCCGAAACCGGCACGGTGGTCGAGGTCGTCGACGGCGACACGCTGAAGGTGGAGCTCGGCGGCGCGCTAGAGAAGATCCGGCTCATCGGAGTCGACACACCCGAGACGGTCCACCCGCAGAAGCCTGTTGAGTTCTTCGGCAAGGAGGCGGCAGCCTTCACGCGCCGAATGGCGCTGAATCGGGTGGTCCGGCTCGAGGAGGATCCGGAAGGCGATACGCGGGACAAGTACGGTCGCCTCCTGCGTTACGTGTTCCTCCCAGATGGCAAGCTCCTGAACGCGGAGATCATCGCCCAAGGCTACGGTCACGCGTACACGCGTTTTCCGTTCAGCCGCATGGAGGAGTTCCGCGCCCTCGAGCGGGAGGCGAGGGAAGCCACCCGCGGCCTCTGGGGAGCAGAAGGCGCGTCGCAGCCGACCCCGGAGCACGACGAAGCTCATCCGCAGGAGAGAACCGCGCCGAGCGCGGACGGCGAGCAGACAGTTTACGTCACCCACACCGGAACGAAGTACCATCGTGGGGGCTGCAAGTACCTGGCACACTCTTCGATCCCCATAAGCCTCAAGGACGTCACTCGGCGGTACAGGCCGTGTCTCGTCTGCAACCCACCCGCGTTCGAGTCGGGTGGCGAGGAGCGGCCCGGACCCGCGCCCGAAGGAAGCGTCGGGGCGGCGCCGTCGACCGCAGCACCCCCGGAGACCGACGGGTCAGCCGACCCCGTCGTCTATGTCACGCGAACCGGCACGAAGTACCATCGCGCCGGCTGTCGGTACCTCGCGCGCTCCTCGATCCCCATGAAGCTCTCGACGGCCTCGAAATCGTACGGCCCATGTTCTGCCTGCACGCCCCCCGTGCCCAAGGAGGCTTCCCGGATTCGCTCCCGTGGGATGCCGGCCCCTGAAGACGCGGCCTCATCCACGAATCATGAAAGAGGCCCGACGATTGAAGGCGTCGGGCCGGTGGCGCAGTTGGGCTGCGCCATTAGAGTCGTCGGCCGAGCCAACCATGCTCGGCATCTTCATTTGCAGCGGAAAGCTGCTGGGAAGGAACCGTCTTGCAGCGGGGCCGTTGATTTCGGAGCGTTACCGGGTGCCGCATACCATACACGGCATGCCACGATGACCGTGAGCCGCGCAGTAGTCCTTGGCAGCCACAGGGCTCTCGTGGCTCTCACACTCGGAACACCAGTAGTCGTCGCCTGAAAGAACGTCGTTTCCGCCGATGAACAGGCCGTCGTTGACCCGGACCCAGTCGAGGCATTCGATCTCGGCCGAGCCGCACTCAGCGCAAACGAAGTTGTCTGGGTGCGGCTTGACGGAGGCCGCGGTGGAATCGCCTCGTATCTCAGCCTCGCAGTCTCGAACCGCTTCGATCATCTGCTGAAGCTGTTCGAGGGTGTCCCCGGCGCCGGCTGCCTCAGCCGACGCCGCACGGTCCGAGAGGTACTCAGTGCACCGGCAGAGGTGCTTCAGTACCTCGACGGTATCGGGATCGAGATGGGCGGTCACAGGAGCCCCCGTTCACGGAGGCTCGTGTACCCTCGCTCCGTCACGATCACGTGGTCGTAGAGCTCGATCCCCATGATTTCGCCCGCGCGCTTGACGGCTGCCGTGAACTCGACGTCCTCGGGCGACGGGTCGAGCCACCCTGACGGGTGGTTGTGGGCCAGGATGAACCCGAACGCGAGGTGGACGATCGCAGGCTCGAGGATCTCCCGCGGATGGGTCCGCGTGGTGTTGAGGGATCCGACCGAGATCGTCTCCTCGTGGAGAAGTCCGTTCTGCGCGTCGAGGTACAAGCACACGAGGTGCTCCTTCCGGAGCCGCCCGATCTGGTGCACGTGGCGATAGACCTCTCTCGGCGCCGTGAGCCGCGGGCGCTCTGCGGTCGCGTCCCCGTACGCTCTACGTGCAAGCTCGCGCACCGCGAGAAGCCGCGCCGTCGAGGCGGGGCTGAGTATCTCCTCTCGCAGCCAGGGTGGAGTTCGGTGGTCTGCCGGTCCGACGATCTCAGGGAGGCCGTACCGACGCACGATGCGACGTGCGGCCTCGGCGTTGCCGAGGACAACCGTCACGAGCTCGGTTGCGGAAAGCGCGCGCGGGCCTTCCTTCAGGAGCTTCCGGCGTGGGTTTCCGGGTGCGGGCTGGTCGATGGCGGGCGAGTAGGTTGCGTCGTTGGCGCTTTCGATGGCTGACTGGCTTTCAGACATGAATCCTCCGGGCGGGGGCGGGAACCTCCGCGTAACTCAAGAGCGGTGTTCGAAGAAGAAAGCCAGCCTCCGGAATGGACGCTGGCTTGAGGGGTCAGCGAATCCGGATCAGGGTCTCCTCGACCGTGGCCCGATCGCCGACACAGACGGGTAGGAAGTCACACCACGAGCACCAGAGACCGGCTCGCTTGTAGAAGCGAGCCTGCGCCATCTCGTCTGCCACGTGGGCGACCTTGGAAAGGAACTCGGTGAACCCCTGGGGGTCACGCTTCGTGACGTGCCACTCGACCCGCGGCTCCCGGGTCCGGACGAGAACGCAGTGTGCGGCCTGCTTCGCCTCGGGCTCCGCGAGCAGATAGGCAGTGAGCTGGTCGGAGAGGGTGACCTCGTGTCCGTCCTGGCCCGAGGTCGCCGTCTTGAAGTCGATGACGGTTCTCGTGCCGTCGAGGTCGGCCACAAGGTCGATGTAGCCCACGAGAGGCAAGGGAAGACCGGTCACACGAAGCTCGAAGCGTCTTTCGACGGCTGCGACATTCGTGATACGGGGTGCTGCCTCCTCGAGGAACCCCCTGAGGAGTGCCTCGCCCGCCTGGGCGAGCTTGTCCCAGGAGTCCTTGCGGCTGTAGGAGAGGTCGAGGTCACGAATCGAGGCCCACACGTCTCGGAAGATCGGGACCGGGTCTAGGCCGTTGCCGAAGAGACCCGCGAGGGCCTGGTGCAAGGCCTGGCCGAAGACGAGGCCACCCGCGGGGAAACGAGCCCGGTACTGCTCGATGTAGTGGAGTCGGTACTGTTCTGGGCAAACAACATAGCGGTTGAGCTGCGAGTGCGAGAGAAAGGGCGATCGCCCCGTCTCCTGCCCTTGCTCATGGATGGCGACGGCTGTCGTCATTGCCGTGGTCTCTGCTCACGCCGGTGCCCGACTGGCAGCACCCTGTCCACGTTCTCGTACCGTCCGTCCTCGCTGGGCTTGGTCGTCACCCGGCAGGGAAGGTCGAGCCTGACACCCTCCTCCACGCGCTCGGCGCGGGAAGGAAACCCAGCGGCCTCAATCGCCTCGGCGAGCTGCCTTGGTGACCCGAAGAGCTTCAGGGTCTCGCCGTTGACCTGGACGTTGATGAAGAGGCGTCGGCCGTAGCGAGTGTCCATGCCGCCTACCCTCAGAAGTCGCGCCTCTGCAGCGCGCTGCGATCCGTCGCCGTTGTCGCCCCGGCCGGCGTTGCATCCATCGCCCTTGGCCAGAAACGTCTCGACGATTTCGGACTGAAGCTCGAGGACGTGACGGGCACGGTGCGTGATCTCTTGCCCCGGTGTCTCGTCCACCGGGCAGGCGAACTCAACCGACAGCGAATCGATCCGGCCGTCGGGGCTGACGCTCCGCTTGAGAAGCATCTGGGACGGGCCGGTCTCCAGGACGCCTCTGCGCTCCTCTTGGACCGCACGGGTCTCCTCGCGCTCTGCGGCGTCGGCGTTGTCGCCACGGCCGCCGGAATCGCGGGCGCCGCTTGTGTGCCCAAGGTGGTTCGCGATGGCCAGGATGTGTTTGCAGCGCCAGTCGCGATCGTGCCGATTGCCCTCGAAGTCCGGGCAGGTACAGCTCGGGGCATCGAAGGTACCGGCGACCAGGTAGTTCCTGGTCGGGTTGCCGGGCGGGTAGATCCGGTAGCCCTCCTCGGTCTTCTTGATCACAAACGTCTCGTGCCTCGCGCGCTCCTGTCGCTTCGCAAGCTCTGCCTGGGTCATGGTCTTTCCTCCTTCGCCAGAAGCTGGCGGGAAATGTGAAAAGAGCGAACCCGCTCAGCTTAAGAAAGCGGCAGAAACGCGAAAGGTGTTGAAGGCTTCCCAAACGGCAGGAGCCGGCGACTTGCCCGAGGACATCGGCCACAGGACGATGGGTGGATGTCTTCGCAATCAGACGACCACGTGACCCTGATCGGCCGCACGAACTTCCGCGGGAAGCACCGGTTGTTCGGGATCCGCGATGGCGACCGCCTCCATCACGTCTACGCGATCGGCAAGACCGGCACCGGCAAGTCGACGCTCATGGAACACCTGATCCGGCAGGACATGGAAGCCGGCCGCGGCCTTGCGCTCTTCGACCCCCACGGCGACTTGGTCGAACGGCTCGCTTCCTCGGTACCGCTTGCACGGCGAGACGATCTTCTGTACTTCGACGTTCCAGACCCCGGCGTCCGCTACCGATTCAACCCGCTTGAGCGAGTCGCGCCGGAGAAGCGCGGCGTCGCCGCGTCCGGGATCCTCGAGGTATTCCGGAAACTCTGGCCCGAGTTCTGGGGCCCGCGCCTCGAGCACATCCTCCGGAACGCGACACTCACCCTCCTCGAGCAGCCCGAGGCCACACTCGCCGATGTCTTGCGGCTTCTGGACGATCCGTCCTACCGCACACGGGCCGTGGGGCGTGTCTCGAACGCACAGGTCCGCCGCTTCTGGCTCACGGAGTACGAGAGCTACCCCAAGTCGTTTCGAGCCGAGGCGACCTCGCCAGTGCAGAACAAGATCGGCGCCTTCCTGTCCGATCCCGTGCTTCACGGAATACTGACGCAGCCCGGAAGCGCGATCGATCTCAGGCGCGTCATGGACGACGGACGGATTCTCCTCGTCAACCTCGCGAAGGGCAGGATCGGCGAGGACGCAGCGTCGCTTCTCGGGTCCTTGCTTCTCTCCCGGATCGGCCTTGCGGCGTTGAGCCGCGCGGACACGGCGGAGAGAGACCGATGCGACTTTATCGTCTATGCCGACGAGTTTCACTCCTTCACGACGCTGTCCTTGGCCACGATGCTCGCGGAACTCCGGAAGTACCGCGTGGGGCTCACTCTCGCGCACCAGTACCTGGGCCAACTGGACGAGCGCGTTCTTCAGGCGGTCCTCGGAAACGTCGGGACGACCCTCGCCTTCCGCGTGGGACCCGAGGACGCGGAGGTTTTGGGAAGGTCGTTCGAGCCCGTGTTCTCCGCCCAAGACTTGGTGAACCTCCCGAACCACATGATGTACGTGAGGCTCCTCATTCGGGGTGCTCTGTCCCAGCCGTTCAGCGCCGAGACACTCCCGCCGGCCGAGCACAGCGCGTGACCTCACCGCGCCCTCCTCCGGCCGAATCCACTCCGACCCGCAGATGTCGACGAAGGCTCCCGCGCACGATCGGTCCGATCCGCCTTTTCGCTCCCAACCGCTGCGCGACGACGACGACCGAGTTTCCACGTAAGTACTTCCACGTAAGTCAGCGATCGAATGGGGGCTGGGAGCACTGCAATGCACTTGTGACGCCTCAATTCTGTTGCCGCGCGACCCAAGAACTTCGTACGTTCCAAGACAGCAAGTGCGCGTGAGGCGGGAGGCGAAACTCGTACGCGCATGGTGGACGACAAGGTCGCACGCACGATGTGCACGGAACGAACGGCTAACGGGGCGAGACGCCCACGAGGGGGACACAGACCATGTTGAGTCTCAAGGACGGAAAGATCGCGCAGGAGTGGTCGATCATGCTGCCGGAGTGCCAAGGCGGGGGCCCCGGCCTCGTCGAAGCGATTCAGCAGAAGTTTGCGGCGTATGAGGCCCCCGGGCTCTCGTGGAAGGAAGAGTCGGCTTCCACGGGCTTCATGAAGAGCCTCTTAGGCAAGCGTCGCGACTTTCTGGTCGTCAGAAACGAGCAGTTCCCCGAGTGGCTCGTCTGCATCGGTGCCCGGGACTACGGACGGTTTCTGTACGTCGTCTGGTACTTGACCGCATCTCCCCGGTTCGTGAACAAGATCCGCGCCGCGGGAAGCGGGGACGTCTTGGTCGATGAGCTCGACGTCTTCGATCAGCAGGACGTGAACGCCTTCGTCTCGATCACGCGGATGGCGACCGTGACCGCGACCGAGGAGTTTGCCAAGAGGCGCGAACTCGATCTCGAGCAGCTCGCGCGACACTCGAGAGGCCTTCGCGCGGCGGGCTGACGCTTCCCCGCGATACCGCAGGCAGGAAGGGAACCGTGCGCAGCTCGGACGACGGCGACGCCACGGCCTTCGTAGGGCTCGTGATTCTGGGGCTCGCCGTTGCTGCGATCGTCAACCACCCGCTCATTCTCGTCGGGCTCGTGGTTGCGGCCGGAATCGTCGCGCTCGTCCGGTTCGAGCAGCGTCGGGCCGACCGGGACCGAAGGGCTTCTGCCCGAATGCAGTACGAGGAGCGCGAATCCGCGCGCGAGCGCGCGCGGTTTTTGGATCAGGTCGACTGCTACTTCCCGTTCCTCAATGACCCGGTCGCGGCACGCCTGTCTCGTGGAGAGCCCCCCGAAGACGCATTCCTCGGAGCGCTCGAGGAGGTCCCTGCGTCGCGTGTCGGAACCACGGACCACAAAGTGCCCGCGCTCCTTCCGCTTGCAGAACGCAGCCGGCACCTCTACGTCGTCGGCAGGACGGGTTCCGGAAAGACGAGCCTCATCGTGAACCTCATTGCCGAGGACCTGGCAGCGCACCGGGGGCTTGCGGTTTTGGCCCCCGAGACCGAGCTCTTCCGCGACTGGCTCCTGCCCTTGGTCCCCGCGGAGCGCGCGGACGACGTCGTCTATTTCGCGCCCGGACACCTCGAGAACCCGGTCACGTTCAACCCGCTTGCGCTCGAGACCGGGGACGACCGCACGCGAGCCGCGGGCGAGCTTCTCACAATTTTCCGGAGTGCCCTGGGGGACGCGGAGCTCGGCACTCGCATGACGCCGATCCTCGGGAACATCTTCTCGCTTCTTCTGACCACGCACGATGCGACGCTCTGGGACGTGACGCGGCTTCTCGTCGATACCGAGTTTCGTGAGACGACGGTACGGAAGGCGGAGGATCCGTACCTCCGAGAGTTCTGGCTTTCGACGTATCCGAACTACCCCCGGGGCGCACACCTTCCGATCCTCAATCGCCTGGATCTCTTCCTGCGCTCCCGGGCCATGCGGCAAGCTCTCTGCCACCCGGTCTCGACGCTGTCGATCCGCCGTGCGCTTCGAAACCGGGGCATTCTCTTCTTCGACCTCTCGCGTCTCGATCCCGGGAGCATGCTCCTTCTCGGCCAGATGCTCCTTTCGAAATTCCAGCTCGAGCTCATGCGCCGCGAAGAGCTCCGCGAGGAAGAGCGTGAGCCGTTCCACCTCTACGCCGACGAGTTTCAGACCTTCGCCGGTGGAGCCGAAGGAACCTGGCGGGAGCTCTTGTCGCGTGGGCGGCGCTTTGGACTCGCCTTGACCCTCGCGCACCAGCATCCGTCGCAGCTCCCGCGCACCCTTCAAGACGAGATTTTAGGGAACGTGGCCTCGATCGTCGCGTTCGGCCTCGGCGCCAAGGACGCAGAGGTCGTACGGCGTGAGCTTCTGGATCTTCCCGGACCCGGCAAGGCAGCTGAGCCCGTGTCTCGGGAGGCGCTCGTAAGCCTCCGGGTCGGCGAGGCTGTCGTGCGCCTCGGCGGCGGAGCCTACGCGCTTCCCGTGAATGCCACGCCACCTGTCGAGAAACCCGACGAGTCCTACGGTCGGTGGGTCCACGAGCGTTCGTGGACGCGCCACGGGGTCCCCCTCGACAGGAGACGCCCCGCGCAGCTTCCCCGGGGGGCAAGGAGAGAGGACGCACGGAAAACCCGACCCGCTCCTGAGACCTGCCAAGGCCCGGGGCTCGTTCTCGGCCGAAACGCGCACGCGGGCAAGGACACCGCGGTTGCCTTGACCCCGAAGCAGCGCCTGCAGCACATGTATGTCATAGGGTCGTCGGGGACGGGGAAGTCGACGTTTCTTTTGAACTGTATCCTCCACGGCCTTGAAGCGGGCGAGGGCCTTGCGGTTCTCGATCCCCACGGCGACCTCGTCGACGAGATCCTCGCACGCGTCCCGGACGAGCGGCAGAAAGACGTCGTCCTCTTCGACCCCGCCGATCGAGAGTTCCCGGTCGGCTTCAACGTCCTCTCCGCGCACTCGGACATGGAGAAGGAGCTTCTCGCATCCGATCTCGTCGCGGTGTTCCGGCGCCTTTCAACACGCTGGGGCGACCAGATGAACTCGATCCTCGCGAACGCGATCCTCGCGTTCCTCGAAAGCGACACCGGAGGAACCCTCGCGGATCTTCGCCGGTTTCTGGTCGAACCGGAGTTTCGAGACACGTTCCTTCGATCGGTCCAGGACCGAGACATCGTCTACTACTGGGAACGGGAGTTTCCCCTGCTTCCCGGGCGCCCCCAGGCCTCGCTTCTGACACGGCTCGACACGTTCCTGAGACCGAAGCTCATCCGCAACATGGTCTCACAGAAGGAAAGCCGCCTCGACTTCGGAAGTCTCATGGACTGCGGCCAGATCTTCCTCGCGAAACTGTCACAAGGCGCGATCGGTGAGGAGAATGCGTACCTCCTCGGAAGCCTCCTCGTCGCGAAGTTCCATCAGCTCGCCCTGAGCCGCCAGGCAGTCCACGAAGGGGATCGCCGTCCGTTCTTCCTTTACATCGACGAGTGCCACAACTTCCTGACACCGTCCATGGCCTCGATCCTTGCGGGGGCGCGCAAGTACCACCTCGGCCTCGTCCTCGCGCACCAGGACCTCGAGCAGGTATCTGGGCGAGACGACGTCCTAAGCTCCGTGATCGCGAACCCCTACACCCGGGTCTGCTTCAGGCTCGGCGAACTCGACGCGAAGAAGCTCGAGAAAGGCTTCTCTCACTTCGATTCGGCCGACTTGCAGCGCCTCGGAGTCGGAGAGGCGATCTGCCGCGTCGGGAGAGCCGACCATGACTTCAACCTCAAGACCTCTCCGCCCACGGCGATCGATTCCGCCACGGCCAAGGAGCGCCGCGCGGCACTCATTCAGATGTCCCGGAAGCGCTACGGAATGCCTCGCGAAGACGAGGACGCGAGAACTGCCGAACGGAAGACCGCACCCGTGACGCACGCCGAAATGGCGCCGCTTCCGAACCCCGCTGCGTCGAGTGATCCTAAAACGCCGCAGAGGCGCGCGCCACTCCCGACGCCACATCCCGCCCCGCGCACACCGCAGCCTGGCCACGGCGGCGATCGCCACCGTTACCTGCAGGCACTCGTGAAGCGCTGGGCCGAGTCTCGCGGTTTCCGGTCGACACTCGAACACGAGGTCCTGCGTGGCGCGGGACGAGTTGACATCGCGCTCGAGAAACCCAACCTCAGAATCGCGGTCGAAGTTTCGGTCACAACCGACGTCGAGCACGAACTCCAAAACATCCAGAAAGGCCTTGCTGCGAAGTTCGACCATGTGGCCGTTATTTGCAATGGAGCGAAGTCTGAAACGGCACTGCGAGCCCGCATCGCGGAAGCCCTTGCCGCAGACGACGCGGAGCGCGTCCACGTGGTTTCGGTCGAAGAACTCTTCGACCGCATCGACCGCCTCGATGCGGAGACACTCCACGGCTCGTCGACGGTACGCGGCTACCAGGTCACGGTCGGCTACCAGGGGCTCTCACGCGAACAGCAACACCTGCGCACGCGGACGATCTCGTCGGTCCTCGCGAAGACCCTCCGGCGCCTCAAGACGTGACCGCGCCCCGATCAGCTATCATCGATGGCAAATGCCACAGCCCATGGAGGATCGCATGAAGGACCAGGCGTCCAAGCGGATCGGCATCTGGATAAGGGTCTCGACCGCGGACCAGGCAGCGGGTGAGAGCCCCGAGCACCACGAGCGGCGCGCCCGCATGTATGCCGAGTCCCGGGATTGGAGCATCGTCGAGGTCTACCACCTCGAGGGCGTGAGCGGGAAGTCGGTCCGAGAGCATCCAGAAACCGAACGGATGCTCAAGGACATCGCCTCGGGTCACATCACGGGGCTCATTTTTTCGAAGCTCGCGCGCCTTGCCCGCAACACGAAGGAGCTTCTGGAGTTCGCCGACCAGTTCCGTGAGCACGGAGCGGATCTTGTCTCTCTTCAAGAAGCAATCGATACGTCGACGCCCGCCGGGAGGCTCTTCTACACCATGATCGCGGCGATGGCCCAGTGGGAGCGTGAGGAGATCGCAGAGCGCGTTGCTGCGTCGATCCCGATCCGTGCGAAGCTCGGGCGGCCCCTGAGCGGCTCGGTTCCGTACGGCTACCGACGTGAGAACCGCAAGCTCGTGCCTGACCCCGATGAAGCCCCGATTCGGCGGCTCGCCTATGAGCTGTTCCACGAGCACCGGCGGAAGAAGACGGTCGCCCGGCTTCTGAACGCCCGGGGGTACCGCACCCGAAGCGGCCGAGGGTTCAGCGACACGACGGTCGAGCGGATCCTCAGAGACCCGACCGCGAAGGGTCGGTACCGGGCGAACTACACGCGACGCGACGGCCGGGGTCCGGCACTCAAGCCGCAGGAAGAATGGGTGTGGAGCGACGTGGAACCCATCGTGTCCGAGGAGCTGTGGGGAGAGTGCAACGCGATCCTGGACGAGCGTAAGAACCGCGCACGGCCCCTCGGGAAGAAACCCCGCCATCTCTTTGCCGGCTTCGCCTTCTGCACATGCGGCGAGAAGATGTACGTACCGTCGAACTCCCCCAAGTACATCTGTCACGCCTGCCGGAACAAGATCCCAGTGGAGGATCTCGAGGCCGTGTACCACGAGCAGCTCAAGCGCTTCCTGTTCTCACCCGAAGAGGTCGCGGCGTGCTTGGAGCAGGGCGATCAGATGATCCGGGAGAAGGTCGAGCTCCTGGAGGCCCTCAACCGAGAACGCGCGGCCCTTGGCGAAGAGATGGAGAAAGTCTACCGCCTGTACCTTGCGGACAAGATCTCCGCGGACGGGTTCGGACTCAAGTTCCGGCCCAAGGAGGAGCGCCAAAAGCAGCTTGATGAGCAGCTCCCGGCCCTCCAGGGCGAGATCGACTTCCTGAAGGTCCAGCGGCTGTCCTCGACCGAAATCGTGGCCCAGGCGCAGGATCTGCACGGGCGGTGGCCCGAACTCGCGGGAGAGGACAAGAGGACGATCGTGGAGGCCATCACCGAGAGGATCACGGTCGGGTCCGACGAGATTCGGATCGACCTGTGCTACCTTCCCGCGTCATCCGACATCATGACAAAAAGGCAACTGAGCGCTCGGGCTCGCTCAGCACCGCGGCCCACGCGCTCGAGCAGGGGCGCGAGGTGCTCGCTGTGCCCGGCTCCGTGCACTCGGCGAAGTCCGTCGGCTGCCACCGCTTGATCCAGCAGGGAGCCAAGCTCGTGCACGAGATCGAGGACGTGGTGGCCGAGCTGTCGCCGATGTACCGCGGTCGCGTCGGAGCGAGGCCGCGCGGCTCCGCGAAGGCCGCAGAGGCCGAAGGGCTCAACGAAGACGAGACCGCGCTGCTCGCGATCGTCGCCGAGAACGGCCCTGTGCACCTCGACCGGCTTGCCGACGAGGCACCGTTCGGAATCGCACGCGTTCAGGCCGCGCTCTTCGGCCTCGAGATCCGGGGCGCTGTTGAACAAACCCCGGGCAAGTACTATGTTCTGCGCCCGCGAAAGGAGGCCTGAGCACCATGGCCGAGCGGCTCGTCATCGTCGAATCTCCGGCGAAGGCGAAAACCATCAACAAGTTCCTGGGCCGCGGCTATCTGGTCAAGGCCTCGATGGGCCACGTGCGCGACCTCCCCAAGCGCAAGCTGGGGGTCGACGAAACGACGTTCGAGCCGACCTACGCGGTCCTCCAAGAGAAGAAGAAGACGCTCACCGAATTGAAGGCCGCGGCCAAGGGCGCGAAGGCCGTGTACCTCGCCTCCGACCCCGACCGCGAGGGCGAAGCGATCTGCTGGCACCTGCGCGAGGAGCTGGCCCAGGAGACCGAGGCCAGCTTCCACCGCGTGATGTTCAACGAGATCACGAAGCGCGCGATCCTCGAAGCGTTCGAGCACCCGCGCGAGATCGACCTGCACAAGGTCGAGGCCCAGCAGGCCCGGCGCATCGTCGATCGCCTGGTCGGCTACAAGATCAGCCCGCTGTTGTGGGACAAGGTCCGCCGGGGCCTCTCGGCCGGACGCGTGCAGAGCGTGGCGCTGCGCATCATCTGCGAGCGCGAGCGCGAGATCCAGAAGTTCGAGGCCAAGGAATACTGGTCGCTCACCGCCGACCTCGCGGCCGCCCTGCCGCCACCGTTCCAGGCCAAGCTGCTCACGAAAGCGGGCAAGAAGCTCGATCTCGTATCGCGAGCCGAGGTCGAGGCGGTGCTGGCCGATGCAGGCTTCCGCGTCACCGCGGCTCAGGCGCAGGGCGACGGCGGCCCGCTCACGCTCTCCGTCGAGCCGGCCACAGCCGATGCTCGGCCGCCCTTCCGCGTCGAGGCGGTCCAGGCGCGGGAGAAGAAGAAGAACCCGCTCCCGCCCTTCATCACGTCCAAGCTCCAGCAGGATGCGGCGCGCCAGCTCGGATTCGGCGTGTCGAAGACGATGCGCCTGGCCCAGGGGCTCTACGAGGGCAAGGAGCTCGGCTCGCACGGCACGGTGGGTCTGATCACCTACATGCGCACCGACTCGACCCGCGTGTCGGACGAGGCGATCGGCGCCGTGCGCGACCACATCGGCAAGATCTACGGCGCCGAGAGCTTGCCCGACCAGCCGCGCTCGTATCGGGTCGGCTCGCTGGCCCAGGAAGCGCACGAGGCGATCCGTCCGACTTCGCTCGATTTCCCTCCCGCGACGGTAGAGGAATGGCTCGGGCGCGACGAGTTCCGGCTCTACACGTTGATCTGGAACCGCTTCGTCGCTTCGCAGATGCGCTCGGCGGTCTTCGACGTCACGCGCGTCGACATCTCGTGCGGACCGCTGGGCTTCCGCGCCACGGGCTCGGTGCTGCGGTTCCCGGGCTGGCTCGCCGTGTACCACGAGGCCAAGGACGAAGACGCCCCGGCCGAGCCGCGAGCGAGTGAAGAAGAAGCCGAGGCCGACGACGAAGATCGCCGCCTCCCCGAGCTGCGCGAGGGCCAGACGCTCGACGCGCGGGCCCTGCTGCCGCGCCAGCATTTCACCCAGCCGCCGCCGCGCTTCACCGAAGCCACGCTGGTCAAGGAGCTCGAGGAGAACGGCATCGGCCGGCCTTCGACCTACGCCACGATCCTGTCCACGATCGAGGACCGCGACTACGTCGAGAAGGACAAGAAACGCTACCGGCCGACCGAGCTGGGCTTCCTGATCAACGACATGATCGTGGGCTCCTTCGGTGACATCGTCGAGGTCGGCTACACGGCACGCATGGAGGGAGCGCTCGACGAGATCGAGGAAGGCCGGATGAGCTGGACCGACGCGCTCCGCGAGTTCCAGGAGAAGTTCGAGAAGGACCTGGCCCGGGCCAAGATCGAGATGCGCGACGTCAAGCGCGAGGCGATCCCGACCGACCAGATCTGCGAGAAGTGCGGCAAGCCGATGGTGCTGAAGTGGGGCCGTTTCGGGCAATTCCTCGCCTGCTCGGGCTACCCCGAATGCCGCAACACGCGCGATCTCGCGCCGGTGGGCGCCCCGAGCGACGAACCGGACCGCGCGGGCCTGCCCGCCGCGGCCAAGGCCGCACAGCAGACCGCCGAGCCGAACCCGATCGAGACCGAGGCCGAGCCGTGCGAGAAGTGCGGCAAGCCGATGGTGCTCAGGCGCGGACGCTTCGGGCCGTTCCTCGCCTGCTCGGGCTACCCGGAGTGCAAGACCACGCGCAAGGTCACGGTGACGCGCGAGGGGAAGGCCGAGGCCAAGGCCGACGTCCTGCTCGACGAGACGTGCCCGCAGTGCGGCTCGCGCCTGGCGCTGAAGCAGGGGCGGTTCGGCGAGTTCACCGCCTGCTCGGGCTACCCCAAGTGCCGGTACGTGCGGATGAAGGACACGGGCGTGAAGTGCCCGGAGTGCGACAAGGGGCAGCTGGTCGAGCGCCGGAGCCGCCGCGGCAAGGTGTTCTTCGGCTGCGCAACCTATCCGGACTGCCAGTTCGTGCTGTGGAACCGGCCGGTGGCCAAGGCCTGCCCGGACTGCGGTCGGGCGTATCTGACCGAGAAGCTGACCAAGCGCCACGGCCGCCAGCTCGTCTGCGACAACGACGAGTGCAAGTACGTCGAGGACGCGGCCGAGGCACAGGTCCAGCAGGCGTAGACCGATGGACACCGTCCACCCGACGAACGTGATGCCGTTTCCGAACGGCGAGATCGGCGTCGTGTGGTCGGACGGCCACGAGAGCTACTACCCGGGGCACTTCCTGCGCTGCGCCTGCGCCTGCGCCGGCTGCGTGGACGAGATGTCGGGGCAGAAGACCCTGCGTGAGGACCGCGTGCCGCAGGACGTCCACGCCCTGGCGATCCACCCCGTCGGCAACTACGGCATGGGCATCGCCTGGTCGGACGGCCACGAGACCGGCATCTACACCTTCGAGCGGCTCCGCGCGCTCTGCCCGTGCGCGGCGTGCTCGTCGGGGTCAGACCCGTGAGCTCCGTGAGCTCCGCCTAGCGCCAGGGCGGGGGATCGACGAAGACGACCTGGTGCTCGCTGAGCCAGGAATCGATGCGCTCCTGCAGGCGCTCGCGGCGGTAGCGGTACCAGCGGTCCTTGGCCTCCGGGTTCGCGGCCAGCACCTCGGCCACCGCGTCGGTCGGATCGTCCTGCTCGAGCGCATCGCGCAGTGCCGCGGTGAACGGAGGCTCGAGACCGGGCTCGACCTGCAGGAACTCCTCGACCCACTCGATCTTCGTGTCGTTGGTCAGGCGCTCGATGTTCGCGCGGGTGTTGTCCGGCCCCGTCCTCGATTTGCCCTTGACCGCAGCGCCAGGAGTGAAGTTGACGTCGTCGTCGTCGAACGCGCCTTCCTCGCCCTCGCCCTCGAGCACGACGTGCCCGTTGACCAGGTCGAGGTAGTAGCTCAATTCCTCGTTCGAATTGTCGAACGCGCCGACGACGTCGTCCCAGTCGATACGGATGGGCTTGCGCTTCATGAACGAGGTGGAACGTGCCTGCCGCCGTCCGGCGGGCCTCTGACTCTACCCTCGCAACCCCGGTGGAATCAAGGCCTGCCCGCCCCGGACGACGACCCGGGGCAGCGCCGGGTGGATCCGGGCCAGGATCTCGTAGGGAATCGTCCCGCACCATTCGGCGAGCTGCTCGGCTCGCAGGTGCTCCTGGCCCTGGGCCCCGAGCAGGACGACCTCGTCCTCCAGCGCCACCCCGGGGACGTCCGTGACGTCGACGAGGGTCATGTTCATGCACACGCGGCCCCGCACCGGGGCGCGGCGCCCGCGCACGAGGACGTGGGCCGCGTTCGAGAGCCCGCGGTCGTACCCCTCGTGGTACCCAACCGGCAGGACGGCGATCCGCGACTCGCGGGTGGTGCGGAACGTGCATCCGTATCCGAGGTAGTCGCCTTCGGGGACGATCTTCACCTGGGCCACGCGGGTCTTCCAGGTCAAGGCCGGACGCAGGTCGAGCGTGGGCTTGCCGCGCTCGAGACAGGAGACGTAGGTCTCCTTGGACGGCCAGATCCCGTAGAGCGCGATGCCCAGCCGAGCCAGGTCGAGGTGCGTCCGTGTGAACAGGAGCGTCGCGGCCGAGCAGGCAGCGTGGGCCACCGCGATGTCGGTTCCCGTGGCGCGCAGGCGCTCGAGCACGCGCGAGAACGTGGCGATCTGCCGCTCGGCGTACGTGTGGTCGGTCGTGTCCTCGATATTCGCGAAATGCGTGCCCGCGCCGTCGAGACGCAGGCCCCGCGCAGCGGCGATGCGCTCGACGAAGGCCGGCACGTCGGCCTCGTCCACACCCTGACGGTGCGTGCCGGTCTCGATCTTGAGGTGGACGAGGACCGTCACGCCGGCGTCCGTGGCCAGGCTGTCGAGGCGGTCGAGCGTCTCGTGGTTGTAGACCACCGGACGCAGCCGATGCTCGACGACCGCCTCGAGCGAGTCGAGCGGGATGTAGCCCATCACGAGGATGCGGCCCATGAAGCCCGCCGCGCGCAGGCGCACCGCCTCCTCGACGTTGTTCACGCAGAGCCAGGTCACGCCGGCGTCGTGGACGATCTCGGACACCTCGAGCAGGCCGTGGCCGTAGGCATTCGACTTGACCACCGCCCCTAGCTCGACCTCCGGACCGACCCTTCGCCGGAATTCCTTCAGATTCGAGAGGATGGCGTCGGCATCGACCTCGATCCAGTTCAGCATGCGCCCACCTCGTGCGGAGCCAATCGTACGTCCTGGGCCGGCCGGGAGGCCAGTTGCAACCTTCCCGCGGGCGCCGGCGTCTCTATAGGCGAGCCGGGGCGGGCATGTCCGACCCGGCGCATTCCGATCCGGGGGTACCTCGATGAGCTACCGACCTGCGCAGGCCGCCCAAGGCCTCCTAGCCCTGACCCTCCTCTGCGGGTCCGTCCTGGCCGCGCTTCCCGCAGCAGCCGACACCGAGGAGCACCGCTCCTTCGACACGAAGGAGCTGACGATCCGCAACTTGATTGGCGCGGTGAAGGTATCGGGCCACTCGGGCTCCAAGTTCGAGGTCACGATCCGGGTCCAGGGCAAGGACGCGACCACGCCAGGGGTCGACATCGACGCCGGCTCGAACGAGCTGACGATCAAGTTCCCGGAGGCCAGCAAGTACGTCTACCCGGCGCTCGGATCCGGCTCACGCACGACCTTCGGGCCGGACGAGGACGAGCGCGGCTGGCTCGCGTCCCTCCTCGGCGCGGGCCGGGTCACCGTGGTCGGTAGCGGGCCGGGGGTCGAGATCTGGGCCGACCTCGACGTGAAGGTCCCGCAGGGCGCGAGCCTCCACGTGCACCACGGCGCCGGTGCGATCGAGGTCGAAGACGCGAAGGGCGATCTCGACCTGCACGTGCGGTCGGGGCACGTCGAGGCCCAGAAGGTCACGGGCGAGCTGAGCATCGACACGGGAAGCGGCCACGTCAGCGCGTCGGACATCGATGGCGCGCTGCTCGTCGATACGGGAAGCGGCCACGTGGAAATCTCGAACGTCCGCGGCCCGTCGGTCAGCGTCGACACGGGAAGCGGCCACGTCGAGATCTCGGACACCGACACCAAGCGGCTGCTCGTCGATACGGGAAGCGGCCACGTCAAGGCCCGACGCGTGTCGGCCGATGCGGCGGACATCGACACCGGGAGTGGCGGGGTCACGCTCGAGCTCACCCGCATGGGCTCGGGAACGTTCAAGATCGACACCGGGAGCGGCGGGATCGACCTGTCCGTCCCGCACGGCGTGTCGATGTCGGTCGACGCCGAGACGGGGAGCGGCGGCGTCGCGGTCAACCTGGACGACGACATCGAGGTCGTGCGCATGGAGCGCGACGAGGCCGAGTTCCGGCTCGGGTCGGGCGGCGCCCGCGTGACCATGTCGACCGGGAGCGGCGGGATTCAGATTCGCTATTCGAGCTGAGGGCAAGTAGCATCTCCCTCGATGCGGGAGGGGAGCGAGACCTGGATCGTCACGGGCGGCGCCGGGTTCATCGGCTCGAACTTCGTGCGTCGCGTCCTCCGCTCGAGCGCGCGGCGCGTCGTCGTCCTGGACAACCTGACCTACGCGGGTAGCCTCGAGAACCTGCAGGGCCTCCCGGGCGAGCCACGGTTGCGCTTCGTCCGCGGCGACATCGGCGACGGGCCGTCCGTGACCGCACTCCTCGCCGCGGAGGGTCCCGCGGCCGTGATCAATTTCGCGGCCGAGAGCCACGTCGATCGAAGCATCGACTCGCCGCGACCGTTCCTCGACACGAATGTCGTCGGGACGTTCGAGTTGCTCGAGGCGGCGCGCCGCCACCTGCGCGGTCTGCCGCGCGAGGCCGCCGCGCGCTTCCGCTTCGTCCACGTCTCGACCGACGAGGTCTTCGGTAGCCTCGGTCCGACCGGCCGCTTCGACGAGACGACGCCCTACGCGCCGAACTCCCCGTACGCGGCGACCAAGGCCGCCGCCGATCACCTCGTGCGCGCGTACCATCACACGTTCGGTCTGCCCACGTTGATCACGAACTGCTCGAACAACTTCGGCCCGTATCAGTTCCCGGAGAAGCTCGTCCCGCTGATGATCCTCAACGCCGCGGACGGGCGGCCCCTGCCGATCTACGGCGACGGCAGGCAGGTGCGGGACTGGATCCACGTCGACGATCACTGTGCCGGAGTCGTGCGCGTCCTCGAGGCCGGACGGCCTGGCGAAAGCTACAACCTGGGCGGCGAGTGCGAGCGGACGAACCTCCAGGTCGTCGACGCGATCTGCGCCGCGCTCGAGCGCGTGCGCCCGGCGGCGACCAACCCGCAGCTCGCCGCCCGCGGCATCCGCTCCTACGCCGAGCTCAAGACGTTCGTCGAGGATCGCGCGGGCCACGACCGGCGCTACGCGATCGATCCGTCGAAGGCCCACCGCGAGCTCGGCTGGTCGAGCCGGCAGCGCTTCGAGGACGCGCTCGACGCGACGGTGCGCTGGTACCTCGAGCATCGGGACTGGTGCACGGCCGTCGAGAGCGGGTCGCGGTACCATCGCGAACGGCTCGGGCTGGCGGAGGATGCGCCGTGAAGGGAATCGTCTTGGCCGGTGGCAGCGGCACGAGGCTGCACCCGCTCACGCTCGCCGTGAGCAAGCAGCTGATGCCGGTCTACAACAAGCCGCTCGTGTACTACCCGCTGTCGACGCTGATGCTGGCCGGAATCCGCGAGATCCTGATCATCTCGACCCCCGAGGACCAGCCGCTGTTCCACCGCCTGCTCGGGGACGGGTCGGGCCTGGGAATCTCGCTGTCGTACGAGGTGCAGCCGCAGCCGCGCGGGATCGCCCAGGCGTTCCGCATCGGGCGGGCCTTCGTCGGAACCGAGCACGTCGCGCTCGCGCTCGGCGACAACATCTTCTTCGGCCACGGGATGCCCGAGACGCTGCGCCGCGCGGCCGAGCGGAAGGTCGGCGCGACCGTCTTCGGCTACCGCGTGCGCGACCCAGAGCGCTACGGCGTCGTCGAGATCGACTCGAGCGGCCGCGCGGTGCATCTGGAGGAGAAGCCGACGCATCCGCGCTCGTCGTACGCCGTGACCGGCCTGTACTTCTACGACAACCGCGTGCTGGACATCGCGGACCGGCTCGAGCCCTCGCCGCGCGGCGAGCTCGAGATCACGGACGTCAATCGCGCGTATCTGGCCGACGGACAGCTCCACGTCGAGATGCTCGGCCGGGGGGTGGCCTGGCTCGACACCGGCACGCCGCAATCGCTGCTGCAGGCTGCGCACTACATCCAGGTGATCGAGGAGCGGCAGGGTTTGATGGTCGCTTGCCTCGAGGAGGTCGCCTACCACATGGGCTTCATCGGGGCGACGGAAGTGCGTGCCGCAGCCGCGCGACTCGAGCGAACCGAGTACGGGCAGTATCTGTGCCGCATGCTCGACGGCGACGGCGCGTGACGCTCGCAGCGTGAGCCCGGCCTCGAGGCCCGCCGTCGGCGGCGCGTTCGCCGCGTGCTGCCTGATCTGGGGCACCACGTGGCTCGCGATCCGCGTCGGGCTCGAGGGTGTGCCGCCCTTCACCGGAGTTTCGCTGCGCTTCGGCCTCGCCGCCGTGATCGTGCTCGGGATCGCCGTGGCGCTCCGCGTGCCACTCGGCCGCTCGGCGCGCGAGCGCTGGCTGTGGCTGGCCAATGGGACGCTCTCGTTCGCCGGGTCCTACGGGATCGTCTATTGGGCCGAGCAGTGGGTACCCTCCGGGCTGACCGCCGTGCTGTTCGCGACGTACCCGCTGTTCGTCGCCGTGCTCGCGCACCTGGCCGTGCCCGGGGAGCGCGTGGCGCTGCTCGAGCTCGCCGGGATCCTCGTGGGATTCGCGGGGGTCGGCGTGATCTTCTCCGAGGACCTGCGCTCGCTCGCGGGCGAAGGCGTGCCGTTTGCCGCGGGCGTGATGCTCGTCTCCCCGTTCGTCTCGGCGCTGTCGAGCGTGGCGATCAAGCGCTGGGGCGCGGGGATCCACCCGCTGTCCCTGACCGCGATGCCGATGGCGATCGGCTTGGCGCTCACGGGCCTCGTGGCGCTCGTCACCGAACGGGATGCGACGTTCATCTGGAGCGGCCGATCGATCGGGGCCCTGCTGTACTTGACCCTCTTCGGCTCGGTCGTGACCTTCACGCTCTACTACTGGCTGCTGCAGCGCATGCCGGTCAAGCGGCTCTCGCTGATCGCGTACGTCATTCCGGTCGAGGCCGTGATGCTCGGGACGCTGTTCGACGAGCCGCTCTCCGCACGGATTGTCGCCGGCTCGGCTCTCGTGATCGTCGGCGTGGCCCTCGCCGTCCGCCCCAGGCACGCGCGCGACTAGGGCGACAGGAGCGCGAGCAGCGCGGCGGTCTCGGCGCGCACGGCGGTGGGGATGGCGCGCCGCGCGTCCGGAGCGAAGATCGGCGAGTGCAGCGACGGGAGGGGCGTGCCCGACACCTGCGCCGCGGCGTAGAGCGCCGGATCGACCGCGCCGACCCACAGGATCGCTGCCGGCACGCCAGCCCGGCCGAATTCGCTGAAGTCCTCACCGCCCATGACCGCCGGCTGCTCGACGACGTTGTCCGCGCCGATCGCGCCCCGCACCGCAGCGACGAGGCGCGCGGTCAGCTGGGGGTCGTTGTAGGTCGATGGCGTACCCTCGTCGACCTTCATCTCGGGCTCGCGCGGCGCACCTGCCGCGGCCGCCTCGGCCCTGGCGATCCGCTCGATCCCGGCGAGGAGCCGCTTGCGTACCTCCGGGGTGTAGGAGCGGACGGTGAGCTGGAGCCGCGCGTCGTCGGGAATGATGTTGTGCTTGGTGCCGGCGTGAAACGACCCGACCGTCACGACGGCGGGATCGAGCGGGTTGTTCTCCCGCGCCACGAGCGTCTGCAGCGCCACGACCGTGCGGGCCGCGATCACGATCGGGTCGATGGTGCGATGGGGGTAGGCGCCGTGGCCGCCCTTGCCGTAGATCGTGAGGTCGACCGAGTCGACGCTCGCCAGGGCCCAACCCGACGTGTACGCCACGCGCCCGGCCGGGTGGTCGGCGCTCGTATGCACGGCGACGGCGAAATCCGGCTTGGGAAACCGCTCGTACAGACCGTCGCGCAGCATCGCCCTGGCCCCCGTGCCGATCTCCTCCGCCGGCTGGCCGATCGCGACGATCGTCCCGTGCCAGCGCTCGCGTGCCCGAGCGAGCAGCGTCGCGGTGCCGATCCACGCGGTCATGTGCAGATCGTGGCCGCAGGCGTGCATCCGCCCCGCCGCACGGCTCGCATACGGCACGCCCGTCTTCTCCTCGACCGGCAGTGCGTCGAGATCGGTGCGCAGCAGGACCGTCGGCCCGGCGCCGTTCCGTAGCACACCCACGACGCCGGTCCCGCCGACCCCGGTCGTGACCTCGAACCCGATCGCGCGCAAGCGCCCCGCGAGGGTCTCCGCGGTCCAGGCCTCGTGGTCGGACAGCTCGGGATTCCGATGCAGCTCCTCGTAGAGCGTCACGAGTTCGGGAACGAGCGCGTCGAGCGGCGCCGTGACGGCCTCGAGCCGCGCGTCACCGGCCCACGTTGCGATGCGCGCCGCGAGCACGAACGGGACGCAGCCGACGAGCACGGAAGTCCGGATCATCCCTCGTTCCTCCTCGGATGAGGGTCCACCCTGCCACGGAACGGGCCTCCTGGGAAGGTCCGCAAGGCCCGGGTGGACTCGGAGCCCCCCGCCGCCGACATTCTTCCCGGTGAGATCCCTCCTGCTGACGGGCCTCGGGACCCTGGCGCTGGCCGTCGCCGGCGTAAGCGCGGCCACGCTGACCGTGGACGTCTCGCGGCGTGGACTGCCGCTCGAGGACCCGACCCATGGCCGGGTGTACCTGCGCCCGCTCGATCCGAAGCAGGCCCGCGACCTGCCCGCGGGCGCCTACGTCGCCTGGGGTGTGTCCGGAGCACCGATCGTCGCGCCCGACGGGAACTACGACGTCGTGGTCAAGTACGTGAACGATCGAGTGGAGCACGTGGAGTTGATCGAGCGGCTGGCGCTGCACGGTACCGTCCGGCGCTCGGTCGATTTCGACGCACCGGTCGCGCGTCTGACGCTGTACGTGGCGCACGACGGCGAGCCCGTGCCGCGCTTCGAGGGGGCGTATCGCATCTATCGTGCGGGGCAGCGTGGAAAGCCCGTGGCGGCCAAGCGGCCGGGCGAGACGCTCACCATTCTGCCCGGAATCTACGACGTGGAAGTCGTGTGGCGCGGCCCCCTCGGCCTCGAGCGACGCTGGCTCACGGGCTACCCGTTGCGCGACGAGCACGTCGAGACCGTCGACATGCGCGCGGGCGAGCCGACCCTCGCCGCTTACTGAGCGGAGTCGGACCCCATCCACTCGCGGGGGTGGCGCAGCACGTCGACCAGCGCCGCCTCGCGGGACGCGGCGGGCGGGTTGTGGTCATAGACCCAGCGTACGAGCGGGGGCAGCGACATCAGGATCGACTCCGTGCGCCCCTCGGTTTCGAGACCGAACAGGGTGCCGCGGTCGTGGATCAGGTTGAACTCCACGTAGCGTCCGCGACGCACGAGCTGCCACGCGCGCTCGGCCTCGCCCCACGCCTCGACTCGCCGGCGCTCGGCGATCGGCGGCCAGGCCTCGCAGAACGCATGCCCGACGTCGCGCACGAGCCCGAGCGCTCGTTCGAGATCCCGCTCGAGGTAGTCGAAGAACACGCCGCCGACCCCACGCGCCTCCCCGCGGTGCCGAAGGAAGAAGTACTCGTCGCACGCGCGCTTGAATCGTGCGTAGGCTCCCGGCTCGTACGCGTCGCAGGCAGGCTTCAAGCTGGCGTGGAACTGCCGTGCGTCCTCCTCGAACAGGTAGTACGGCGTGAGGTCGGAGCCGCCGCCGAACCACGCCCGACGGGGACCGTCCCCTTCCTCCCCACGCAGCTCGAGGTAGCGCAGATTGAGGTGGACCGTCGGCACCATCGGGCTCTGCGGGTGCAGGACGAGCGAGACTCCCGTGGCATAGAACGGCTGCGCGGTGACGCGCAGGCGCTCGGCGAGCCTCGGTGAGAGCTCACCCTCGATCGCGGACAGGTTCACTCCGCCTTTTTCGATCAGCGCTCCGTCGGTCAGAATCCGCGTTCGCCCGCCGCCCGCGCCTCGGCCCGTCGTCGGAAGATACTGCCAGGGGTCCTCGCGGAACCGGCCGCCGTCGATGCGCTCGATCTCCGAGCAGATCTCGTCCTGCAGGCGAGCGAAGAGCGCGTGGGCACGGTCGGCGAGTGGACGGCCTCCGCCCACTACGGTAGCGCGGCGCCGAGCTTGAGCTTCAGCCGGTCGTGGATCCAGTGGCTGTCCCACCACTCGGCCGGGTTCACCGACAGGCCGTGGAGCAGGACCGAGAAGTGCAGGTGATCGCCGCCCGCGAGTCCCGTCTCACCCGAACGACCGACGACCTGCCCCTTGGCGACCGCCTGGCCTTCCTCGACGGAGATGCTCGACAGGTGGCCGTAGAGCGTCTGCAGGCCGTATCCGTGGTCCACCACGACCGTGTTGCCGTAGATGCCGAAGAAGCGCGCCAGCACGACGACACCCGCGTTGCCCGACTGCACCTCGGCCAGCGCCGTCGAGGCCAGATCGAACCCGAGGTGATCCTGTCGATCCACCGCACGTCCTTCGTACATGTACGTCCGCCGGTCGGCGAAGCTCGACATGACCTGCGCGTTGCGCATCGGCACGAACACGTCCGACCACAGGAACTTGGACTGCGACTTCTGCGACAGCTCGAGCAGCGTCCGGGCGTTCTTGCGCCTCAGGTCGCCGTTGATCGCCAGATAGTTGTCGAGCAGGTTGCCCTTGTCCGCGAGCTCAGGCTCGTGATCGAGGATCGGTGGAACGACCCGGGTCAGGAACGACTCCGACACCTGGATCGTATCGACCCGGAACGGCCGGGGGCGGAATCGATCGATGAAGCTGGCGCGCGCGACGTTGCCCACCTCGTCCTCGGCCACGAGGCGCACGCTGCCGACCTCCCCGAGGTCGAACGGAACGCCGAACAGCGCGAAGCGATCCTGCGCTCCCCCGCCGGGCAACGGGAACCCCGGGAACCACCAGTCGCCGGCTTGCACGCCGCTCCGCACCGCCGACTCCCCGACCCGGTAGACGACGGCCTCGCTCCCCCCCTGATCGACATAGGTCCGGGAGGAGACGACCTGCAGCGACGGTGGGCGCAAGCGTACCGGGAGCTGGCGCTCGACCGTCACGGGGGCCGGACTGCGCAGCCACGAGCCGGCCCGCTCGGCCACGACTCGCACCGTGGCCTGGCCTTCCTTCAGGCCCTTGATCGTCTCGCTGCCGACCTCGACCGTCAGCGTGTCGAGCACCTTGCGCGGACCCCAGAACGACCAGGCCGGCCGCGGCACGTGGGTGCGCGTCTCGAGAACCTCGACCCGCTCGCCCTGCACGAACTCGACGCGCAGCCCGGCGAGCCCGCGCCTCGGCTCTTCTGCGCGCACGTCGATCGCGGTCTTCTTTCCGATCCCGGGCAGGCGCGGCTCGATCGTGACGGTCGGTGGCGGTCCGACGCGCACCGCGCCGATCACGGCCAGGACGGCCGCGGCCGCGGCGGCGAGGAACAACAGGCGCAGGAAGTTTCGACCGGCCTTCGATCGTCGGCGATGCATCGGCGCTCCGGGCCGGGCACTATAGCAAACGCCCCGCGACGATCAGCGCTCGGCCTCGTCGAGCAAGGCGTCGACGAGCGGCGCGTAGAACCGCCAGTAGAAGCCGTCGACGGACGGCGCGAGGCGCAGCGACTCGGTCGTCTTTCGCAGCGCGAGCCAGCCGGCGAACGGTCGCTCGCCCTCGGGCATCGGGTTGTCGGCGAAATCGCCGGCGAAGTACCAGGCGCGCGCGGCCGGTGCGCGGACGATCGCGGGAAAGCGTGCGGGCAGCCCACGGGCCTCGAGCCGCGCCCGCCCCACAGGGGTCGCATGCCAGGCGTAGGAGGCGAGCGTCGCCGCACCGGGCGCCGCCTCGACGACATCGAACCAGTAGCCGTAGCCCACGCCGTCGTGCGCCGCGCGGATGAGCGGATCCACGGGCCGCTCGCGCTCGATGGTCAGACCGATCCGCTCGAGCTCGGACTCGGTTCGCAGGACCTCGCATTCGGTGTCGTCGCGCGTGACCACGTAACCCGCTCCCCGGAACTCCCAGCGCAGCCCATGCTCCCGCTCCCACACGCGCACGAGCCAGCGCGGCACTTCGGCCGGGTCGTCGAGGCCACCGAAATAACGACCGACCCAGTGGGTCCAGCGCACGCCGAGCATCCGCTCCATCCGCTCGCGCTCGAGCGCACCCGTCGGGCTCGCGAACGCATTGAACTCGGCGACAACCGGCACCCCGGCCGCGATCGCCCGCTCGACGGCATCGACCTCGGCCGTGGCGAGGCCGCCGTAGATCTTCGGGCTGCGCTCGAGCGCGGCCTTCATCTCTGCACCCGAGGCGAGATCCTCCTCATACACCCCGTACGTGTCGACGAGGTACACGAGGTCGGCCTCGACGGCGCGCGGTGGGGTCAGCTCGGTCGTCCGCGCGGGAGGGTCGCCCGGTGTCGGACCCGGGAACGCGCCGAGATAGTCGCGCGCGCTGTCGTACGCGCGGCCGTCGGGCTGGACGACCTTGCGGTGCCGCAGCAGCCAGTAGAGCGACCGGTGCTCGAGGCGGTTCGCGAACGGCACGGTCTTGTCGACGATCGCCAGATCGAGCGCGCGCGTCGGCCGAGCGGCGTAGCAGCCCCACGGCAGCAGCAGCAAGGCTCCGCTCGCGAGGATCGGCCCGGCCCAGCGCAGCGTCCGCTTCATGGCCCGCCGCGCGGGAGCTCGACCAAGGGGCCGCCGAAGGCCGCTCGCGCCTCGGCCAGCAGCTCCTGCGACCTCCCGGCGTAGCGCGGCGAAACGTGGAACGGCGCGAGACGGGCGACACCCGCGGCGCGCGCCAGCTCTCCCGCCTGGCGCGCCGTGAGGTGGTTGCGCTCGCGGGCCAGCTGCGCGTCCGCGTGCAGGAACGCGGCCTCGCACACCAGCAGATCGGCTCCTCGGACGAGCTCGATCGCGCGGTCGAGGTTGTCGGGTGTAGCCCGCAGGTCGGTCAGGTAGGCGATGCGCTGGCCTCGGGTGCGAAAGAGGATCTCCTGCGCAATCGCACCGAGTGGGTAGGACCGCGTACCACCCGCGGCCAGCGCCGCCTCGACGAGCGTCTGCGGGGGCGCGCAGCGTCGAACGTCGTTCTTCAGATCCCGCAGCCACGCTCCCGGCTCGAGTCCCAGGCGGGCCAGACGGTCCTTGTCCACCGCGAGATGCTCCGTCTCGGCCAGCACCACGCCCAGCACCGGCACCCCGTGGTCGAGCTGTGCAGCGTGGATCGTGTAGGCCCGGTTTCCGTGGAGCGCGCCCGCGAACGGCCGCTCGCCGAGCGGCGTGGGAAGCATGCGCGAGGCGCCGCTATAGGCCACCGCGCGCACGGTCGTGCCGTCGATCTCCTCGACCACGAGCCGCACCGGATAGGTCTCGATCAGATTCCAGGTATAGCCGGCGATCCGGCCGGCCGTGCGTTCGAGGAAGCCCGCCGGGCCGGTGATCGTCAACTCGCGATCCCGGCCCAGCCGGCGCCGCAGCAGTAGGTCGAACCCGATGAAGTGATCCATGTGCGCGTGCGTCACGACCACGCGCTCGACGCGCTCGAGCCGGCGCGCCGGAATGCCGTGGAGGTCGCCGAGATCGAGAGCGACCGCGTGCCCCTCGTCCGGCACGTCGACCCACAGTACCGGATCGCCGTCGATGCCGTTGGGTAGGAGCGGATGGAAGGTCGTGTGCACCTCTGCGACACTCACCCCGGTAGTGTCCCCCTCAGGCGCCGACCGTACCAGGCCGAGAGGAAGATCTTGAGCGTGACGTCGAACAGGATGCCGAGGAGGCCGATCTCGACGAGCCGGCGCACGTCGTCCGCCGGGGAGGGTCGTGAGAGCCAGGCGGCGACCGGCTGCGCGCAGGCGCTGCCCAGCGCGACGTAGGCCAGGACGCGCGCGATGCTCCAGCAGGGCCAGCCGAGGAGCCAGACCGTCCGCCGATCGCTGGCCGCGCGGAGCAGGTCGACGAACCACGCGTTCATGAGGTTGAGCAGCACCGCTCCCATTGCGATCGCGAGCAAGTTGCCGGTCGAGAGCGCGGCGATCAGGTAGATGGCCAGCTCTCGGACGTGCGCGCGCACGACCGCTCCGGGCGACGTTCCGAGCGGCCCGCCGCTCGCGAGCCAGCCGCGCATCGACGCCGCATAGGCCCGCCCGCCCAGAACGCGCGGCGCGATCTCGCCCTCGGCTGCGCGGAACGCCGCGATCGTGGCCAGGCTCGTGCCGACCGCCCAGGCCGTGACGCTCATGGCGCCCGAGAGAGCGCCTCCGACCCGCCAGCTCGTGACGAAGGCGAAGGCGCCGAGCGTCGACTGCGCGGCGGGGAGCGCGAAACGGTGCGAGAGCCGCCAGCCGATCCGCGTCCCGACGACTCCCGCGAGCGCGCCGAGCAGCAGTGGGTAGAGCGGGCCCTCGACCAGGATCGTCGGCACGGCTCGCGCGCTAGGGCGGGACCACGCCCGCACGAATCGTCGCCGTCCCGAGCGCCAGGGGGCGGGCGGGATCGGTCACCGCTCCGATCTTGGCCGCGATCGGGGTCTGGCGCGCGATGTCGTCGTCGGTGACGAAGTGCAGATCGAAGAGGCCGGCCCGGCGGTGGCCGGTCCGCAGGTAGTTCGCCTCGGCCAGCGCCGCGCTCCATCCATCGAGCCACAGCGTCAGGTCC
>Ga0180063_1000025_pt1 | contig 32968 bp, 27 predicted proteins | sample EasRivT47_16_10D_FD_121776 | JGI IMG/M metagenome (GOLD analysis project Ga0180063, IMG submission 121776) | Soil microbial communities from meander-bound floodplain in the East River, Colorado, USA - East River metaG ERMLIBT47_16_10D | ecosystem: Environmental > Terrestrial > Soil > Floodplain ...
CCGTGCCGATCGACGAGGTGGTGTGGCCCGCGCGGCTGCTGCTCGTGCTGGGCAACGAGGTGGCGGGCGTGGCCGCGGACCTGCGCGAGGCCTGCGCGCTCCACGTCGCGATCCCGATGCGCGGGGGGAAGCGGTCGCTGAACGTCGCGGTGGCGTTCGGCGTAGCCGCCCATGCCGCCGCTCGCGCGCTCGAGCGGCGCGCGCTCGCGACGCCGTGACACGCTTCGGCGCTGCCCTGGCGCTGGTCGCCGTGCTCGGGCTGGCTGCGGCCGGGGCCACGGATGTGCCGCTGGCGCTCCCGCACACGATCGACAAGGTCTGGTATCGCGCGGACACGCAGCACGGCAGCTTCGGCCCGAAGCACGAGGGCGATCTGCGCATCACGACCGAGGCGCTCGAGCTCTCGGCACCCAAGGCCGAGCTCGTGCTCCCGCTGGCCGCGCTGCGCATGATCTCCTACGGCCCGCTGGGCACCGATTTCGACACCGACTGGGTCGTGATCGGAACCGAGCGTGATGGAACGCACGGGCGCGTCGGGCTGCGCGACGGGAGCCGCATGGGCTACGGCGCGCGCACGCCGCAGCTCTTCGACACGCTGATGCGCGTGGCTCGCGAGCGCGGTCTGGCTCAGTTCGCGGCACCCGCGGGCTTCGTGCCCTATACTCGCTTCGACCGCCAGCTCGCCCTGGTCGTGCCGGAGGGCTTTCACCCGCTGCAGCACGGAATCGTGGCCATCCGCGAGGCCACGGTGACCGGGACGGTCGTCTTCTCGAGCGAGGTGCCGGCGGGCCGCCTCGAGGACGGCGGCGGGCTCTCGGACGAGGCCCGCGCCGAGGTGATACGACGCATCGCGCGCGCGGAGTCCCCGGCCTGGGTCCTCGCGATCCGCGAGGCCAAGCGCGGCATGCGCTGCTCCGGCTTCCGCGACAAGGGGCTGGCCGAGCTGCGGGCGTGGATCGACGAGCACGAGCTGCTCGGCCGCGACCTGAGCGGGCCCGAGCCGAGCGCGCTCGTGCCGGTGTCGATCGATCGCTGCTCCGGCTTGCGCGGCACGTGGCAAGGCACGCTCGAGGGCAGGCTGCCGGTCGCGGTCGACGTGCGCGCCGTGAGCGACGACGAGTTCGTCTACGTCCTGGCGCTGCGTTCCCGAGCCGAGCGCGAGGCCGCGGTCGAGGAGACGTTCCAGCACGGCGTGGGCAGCCTGCGTTTCGCTGTGGCCCGCAAGCAGTCGAAGGGCGCGCTGTGAGCCGGGCCACGGGCTCGGTCGTGATCGTCGGCGCAGGGGCGATCGGCCTGGCGACGGCGCTCGAGCTGCGCCGGCGCGGCTTCTCGGTTCGCGTCGTCGAGGCCGGCTCGCCGCCGAGCCCGGACGCCTCCTCGACCGACATCAACAAGGCCGTGCGCATGGACTACGGCACGGACGAGTTCTACGCCGGGCTCGCCGAGCGGGCGATCGCCGGCTGGCGGGCGTGGAACGCATGGCTCGACGAGGGCCTGTATCACGAGGTCGGCTTCTTGCTGCTGTCGCGCGAGGCGTTGCGCGACGGCACGTTCGAGGGGGACAGCTTCCGCACCCTCGCGCGACGCGGCCACAGGCTCGAGCGTCTCGACGCGAGCGCGATCGCCCGGCGCTTCCCGGCCTGGGCCCGCTCGGGCCACGTCGACGGCTACTTCAATCCGACCGCGGGCTACGCGCGGAGCGGCCGCGCCGTCGAGCGGCTCGCCGGCGCGGCGGTCGCCGCGGGGATCGAGCTGCGTCCGGGCGGCGCCGTCGAGCGGCTCGTCGAGCACGGCTCCCGCGTCCGCGGAGTCGAGGTCGGCCCGGCGCGCGAGCGGATCGAGGCCGACTGGGTCGTCGTCGCAGCTGGCGCGTGGACGCCCGTGCTGCTGCCGCACCTGGCGGAGGTCTTGCGCCCGACGGCGCAGCCGGTCGCGCTGCTCAGACCCAGCGCCCCCGGGCTCTTCGAAGCCTCGTGCTTTCCGGTGTGGGGTTCGGACATCGCTCGCACCGGTTGGTACGGCTTTCCGCGGACCGAGGGCCTGGTGAAGGTCGGGAACCACGGACCCGGTAGGGTCGCCGACCCGCGCGGGGCTCGCACGGTCGACGCCGCGACGCTGCTGCGCTTCCGCGAGTTTCTCGCGGCCGCGCTGCCGGATCTGGCCGAGGCGCCGATCGTGGCCAGCCGCACCTGCTTCTACTGCGACACGCCCGACGGCGACTTCTGGATCGGCCGCGACCCGGAGCGGCCGGGACTCGTCGTCGCCGCCGGCGGAAGCGGCCACGCGTTCAAGTTCGCCCCCGTGCTCGGCCCGATCGTGGCCGACGTGATCGAGGGCCGACCGAACGAGGACGCGCGGCGCTTCGCCTGGCGCGCGCCCGATCCAGCGCAGCGCGAACAGGCCCGTCACTCCGATGACTGAGCGCGCCGTCGTCGCCCGCGGTGAACCGGACGATCCAGCGCGATTCCTCAATCGCTTGGGCAACGTGTTCTTCGCCCCGACCGCCGGGCGCATGCGGACCACCGAATACCCGGCGAGCGCGGCCAGGTTCTGTAGATCGGTCTCGGGGCGGCAATCAGGCGGTTCACGTACTGCCGCCAGCCCGCGAGGCGCGGAGCGGGACGCTCTGGGACCCGGTGGCTCACGCCCTCACTGTCTCGAGCGGTTCTTGGGCCGCACCCGCAGCACGCAGGAAGTGGACACCGCTCAGTGCCAGCCACACGAGCTGCAGCAGCACGTGGAGGCGTCCCAGGACCGGGCCGTCGAACAACCCCCGATCACCGACGATCGCGAGCAAACCGAGCGCGAGCATCATCCATGCGCGGCCGAACGGGCGCTCGCGGGAGCGATCGAACTGCAGCAGCAGCAGCGGGTATGCCGTGATCAGGTTGTAGTCCCAGCTGATACCGGCGAAGTACGTCGAGATCGCGATGGCACCGGCGAACGCCGGTCCGGGATCGGTCCGCAGCCGTCGAGCGCCGACGAACGACCACACGACGAACAGCGACGCGCTGAGGGCGAGGGCCCAGTCAGGGTGTTCCGGCACGAGCATCTGCACCGCGTGCGAATACGGATACACCACGGCTTCCGGCTCGGCCGACGAGAAGCGCGGCAGCTCGTCCGTGACGTACGCCCGGGTGTCGGCGGGTAGCACGGCAACCGCTGCCACGATCGCCAGCATCGCCCCGGCGGCGAAGCGCAGGCATCGTGGCCGCCCGGTCGGTTCGAACGGCCATGTCCCGGCGGCGATGACCGCCACGGCGATGGCCGGGTAGAGCTTGATCGCGGCGCACAATCCCGCCAGCATGCCGCTCGCGAAGAAGCGTCCGCGCGAGAACAGAGCGAACGCCAGCGACCAGGCCAGCACGACCGCGATGTCGTTGTTCCCCCGCTCGACGGCGAAGACGAGCGGAAACTGGGCTAACAGAAGCGTCCAGAACAGGCACGCTCCGCGATCGACCGGGGGCCCGATCCAGGCGCGTGCCACGATGAGCATGGTCAGCACGGTGAACACGTTCCACAGCAGGATCGCCGCCTGGAACGTCACGAGGCGGGTCCACGCGAACGACCAGTACAGGAGCGGGGGATAGAACATGTCCCGGGCCCACAGGTCGCCGCACGCGCCGCCTGTCGTCAGATAAGGATGGTCGCGCAGGCCGCAGTGGTGGAAGACGTAGAGGTTGTGCAGGTCGGCCCCCCAGATCTCGAGGAACGGCACGCCCCGCACCGACCCGATCGACAGGACGAGGAACCCGATCGGCAGCCAGAGCGAACGTCGTGCGCTAGCTTTCGAGCGCATCTCGTATCGTCCGCTGCAGAGGGATCTGGCGTGGACGGCGGCCGAGCAGCGCGGTCAGGCGGCTCGGATCGCCCACGATCCACGGCAAGTCGTCGGCGCGACCCGGTGCCTCGCCCAGTATCGGAAGCGATTGCGCCCCCAGACCGACGAGGATCTCCTCGACGATCGCGCGTATCGACATGCCGTCCCCGGAGCACACGTTGATCATGCGGGGTTCGGGTGCGGCGATTCCCGCCGCGCACAGGTCTACCAGGATGCGGCATACGTCCCGCGCGTCGAGGTAGTCCCGCACGTGACTCAGGCCCGGAATGTCGGAGAGCCGGCCCTCGCGCGCGCGGCGAATCAGCCCCGGAAGCACGTAGTGCGGCGGCTGGGACGGTCCCACGAGGCCGAAGATCCGGGCGATCCACAGCGCCGCTCCCTCCTGCGCGGCAAGTCGCATCAGTGCGTGTTCGGCCTCGAGCTTCGTACGCGCGTAGACCGACCGCGGTGCCACGGCGCCGTCTTCGGCGATCCGGGAGCCGGGCTCCTGCCGGGCGTATACGTGACCCGTGCTTGTGTACAGGACGCGTGGGGTGCATCGTCGCCCGCGAGCCCAGGCGACGAATTCGCGGACTGTCTCCGTCGTGTCGCGGACGTTGGTTTCGAACGCGCCGGTCGGATCCTGCTGGCAGCCCGGAACCGAGACGCGGGCCGCCAACTGCACCAGCCACACCGGATCGCCGGCGCGAACATCGATCGACGCCAGCTGATCCCGCAAAGCCTCGCGATCCTCGAGGCGCGAGAACAGCGGCGCTCCGGCGAGCCCGCGGGCGCGCAGCGCGTCGCCGAGGTACCGCCCCAGACCGCCGGTGCTGCCGTTGAACAGGATCATCCGGCGGTCCGGTTCTTCGGCCGATGGTGATCCCAGGCGATCTGGACGATTCCGGCCAACGCGGCACCGATCTCCCGCAGGTCCGTGTTGCTCGCTCCGCGCTCCCGGTTCCGGAACCGGATCGGAAACGCGCCGATCCGAAAGCCGGCCCGCAGCAGGTGCGACAACGACTCGCTGAGGTACACGTAGCCGGTATGCTCCTGTCGGTGCCGGAGCAGGGTCTCCACTGCGCGCGGCGAATAGAACCGAAAGCCGTTCGTGTAGTCGCGGACCGAGCGATCGATCAACGCGCGCGCCACGGCGTTGGCCAACCGACTGAACACACGGCGACTCATGGGCCAGCCGCTGATCACGCCGTCCGGATAACGGGCGCCGATGACGACATCGTAGCCCGAGCGCAGGAGACCGAGTCCGTCGTGGATTGCCTCGGGCTCATGGGAGTAGTCGCAGTCCATTTCGACGAACGCGTCGAACGGAACGTTGGCTTGCCGGCCCCATCTCAAGCCCTCGCGCACGGCGCCACCGCGTCCGTCCTTCTTCGAGCGCACGATGAGGTGCACGCGACCGGCCCAGCCGGCGCGCGATGCGAGCGTCTGCTCGACGAGCCGGTAGGTCTCGTCGGGGCTGTTGTCGTCGACGACGCAGACGCACCGCTCGGGATCGCCCTCGAGCACGTCCTGGATCAGAGGCAGGATGTTCTCGCGTTCGTTGTACGACGGCAATACGACCAGCGCTCGCATGTCAGAGGGACTGCAGACTTGCCAGCGCGCGAGCGAGGGTGTCCCGGGAGTCGGGCGCCAGCACGGGGTGGCAGCCGATCATCAGGCCGTGCGCCAGGAGCTCGTCGGCCTCGCGCAGGGACGGTGCGCTGCGGGTCGGAAACAAACGCACCGCCGGGTGACGGGCGAGGTTGCCGGCGATCAGCGGTCGCGTCTCGACACCCCGGTCCTCGAGATGGCGGCGCAGATCATCGCGCGAGATCGGGGCGTCCGGCGCGAGCCGGAACGGGAGCGTCATCCAGGAGTGTCCACGGTCGCGTCGGTCACGCTGCTCGCCGACCGCCGGCAGGCACTCGGCGCCGATAAGGTGCAGCCACGGCGCCGTGCGGGCGATCCAGCCCCGCACGTCACGAGCGAGCGCCTCGCGTTGCTCGAGCATGTGGGGCAGCTTGCGGAGCTGCACGGTGCCGATCGCGGCCTGGATCTCGGTCGGCCGTACGTTGTACCCGCCCAGCACGAACAGGAATCGCTCGTCGATCTCGGGATGCCGCGCGGCCCACGCTTCGCGGTCGGATCGGTCGCGGATCCCACCGTGCGCACGCAGGCTCCGCAGATCGTCCTCCAGGGCGTGGTCGGACGTGACGATCACCCCACCCTCGATCGTCGAGATGTGATGCGAGAAGTAGCAGCTGAACGAGCCGGCCACGCCGAACGTCCCCAGATGACGGCGTGCGACGTGGGCGCCGAGACTCTCGCACGCGTCTTCCAGCAGCACAAGCCCGTGCCGGTCGCAGAATCGAACGGCTTCGTCGATCGGCCCGGCGCGGCCCAGGACGTGAATCAGGACCAGGCCCTTGGTCTTCGGGCTCAACGCCGATTCGGCATTCTCCAGACCGATCGCCAACGTGTGCGGATCGATGTCGACGAACACGGGTACCAGTCCGAGCTGCGCCAACGGCCAGACGGTGGTCGGCCAGGCCAGCGCCGGGACCAAGACCTCGTCCCCGGTTCTCCATGGCGGTTCGGCGCTCGACCGCCGTAGCATCGCATCGACCTGCAGCAAGTTGGCCGAAGAGCCCGAATTCACCATTACCGCGTGCGCGGCTCCGGTCCACTCGGCGAACGCCGACTCGAACTCGCGCACCCGCACGCCCATCGTGAGCTGTCGCGAGGCCAGTACGGCCCGTACGGCATCGATCTCGTCGTCCGAGAACGTATCGGTGGCGAGTGGATAGGACGCCATGTCTCCCCCATCCGCTTCCGCGCGCCAGGCGCTGGATCATACGCCGATCGGGCATGGACCGCATCCGGCGTGCGTGCTCTTCTCCAGGCGATGCACGAGGACGTTCGATCGATCCGTCGCCAGGTCGCGGACGGCACTCGGCCACGGAGAGCGCGCTGACCTGTCGCGGGTCGCGGTCTCGCAGTCGAAATCCATTCCGTGGAAGGGATAATTCGACCCGATCCACGACGACGTCCAGTGCACGAAGAACCGATTGACCGGATGCCTTGCGCCGCGTATAACCCCAGCGGGAGGCTGCCATGAGCCGCAAGAACCTGCTCCTCATCGGGTCCCTCGTCTTCGCGCTCGGCGCGGCGGCGTGGGCGCTCGCGGGATCGGAGCCCACGACGACCGCGGTCGCGGAGACCCCCGCCGCCGGGGACGAGGCGGGCGAACCCGACCTCACCGACGCGTGGGCCCAGGGGATCGAGGCTGCCGACGACGCTCCGGTCGAGGAGGCGGCGATCTGCCGCCTGCTGCCGCAGTGCTCGAAGGACGTCGACTGCGACGCCCATTGCGGGGCGGGCCAGGGGAACTGCGTCCACAGCCGCTGCCCGATTCGGGTCTGCCGCTGCCGGTAGCCCCGGTCGAGCTCGCGCTCTCGATGTGGAGCGGGCTCGTGTCGATCGGCTGGTGGGTGTACTACCTGCGCGCGCACGCCGGGGTTCGACTGGCTCCGGCTCGAGGTCTTACGCCGGACTCGTGGCCCTCGTGATCCTGGCCCAGCCGCTCGGCCAGCTGCTCCTGGCCCTGATGCTCGTGCACTCGGCGTTCGGCCTGCTCCAGTCGGATGCGCTGATCCCGTTCTCGTTCCAGCTCGGAGATCCCGTGATGCCCGCGATCCTGCTCGGGACGGCCGTTGTGCCCGCTTTCGCCCCCGGCGCGGCCGCGCGTCGCGTCGCTCTGAGCTGCTTGCTCGCGGGTGGTCTCGTGGCGCTGCACTCGCTCAGTAGCTGGATCGTCGTCGGCGCCCTGACCGAGCGGGCGAGTCGGTCGACGCGATTCTTCGTGGCCCAGGACGAGCTGACCGCGTTCGAAGCACTGCAGGCGCGGCAGCGCGGAGGCGACCTCGTGCTGTGCAGCTACGAGACGGCGCTGCGCCTGCCGACCTGCGTCTCGGCGCGCGTGCTGGTCGGTCACTACGCTTCCTCTCCTTTCGCCGAGCGCCTGCGCGCGGAGCTAGCCTCGTTCCTGGGCGGCGCGCTGAGCCCGTCAGACATGGCCGAGCTCCTCGAGCGCCACGCCGTGGACTGGATCTTCCTCGGGCCCGCCGAGCGCGCGCGGATCCTGCCGCGGGAGAGCGCGCTCGGCCTCACGGTCGAGTTCGACGCCGGCGGGTATCGCATCCTGCGCGTGGGGCGGGAGCGCTGAGATGTCGCGCGTCGTGGTCCTGCAATCCGACTACCTGCCGTGGAAGGGCTACTTCGACCTGATCCACGATGCGGACGTGTTCGTGTTCTACGACGAAGTCCAGTACACCAAGAACGACTGGCGCAACCGCAACCGGATATGCTCACGCAATGGCGTGCACTGGATCACGATTCCGGTGGCCAGGGGCGCCGTGAAGCAGACGATCAGCGAGGTGGAGCTTCCGGCCAACGGCTGGGAGGAGCGGCACTACAAGACGCTGCACTTCACCTACAAGGGAGCGCCGCACTTCGCCCAGCTCGAGTCGCTCCTGGAGACGTTCTTCCGCGGACCGCGCTTCACCCACCTGTCCCGACTGAACCAGGCACTGATCCGGGAGCTCTGCGCGATGCTCGGCATTCGCACGCGCCTGCTCGACTCCAAGGGTCTGCGCCTCGAGGGCGACCGCGTGACACGACTCCTGGGGCTGCTCGAGCAACTGGGCACGACGACCTACGTCAGCGGACCCTCGGGCCGGGACTACCTCGAGCCGTTCCGCTCGGCGTTCGAGGCCCGGGGGATCCACATCACGTACAAGGACTATTCCGGATACCCCGAATACCCCCAGCTCTCGCAGCCGTTCACGCACGGCGTGTCCATCGTGGACCTGATCGCCAACCTCCCGCTGGCGGAGGTTCCGCGCCACATCTGGGGCTGGAGGAGGGGAGCGTGAGGGAGCCTCAGCGGAAGTAGCGATCGAACTCCGCTCCGCCGTAGCGCTGCCGCAGGGACTCGGGCCGCAGCACCCGCAGCGTGAACTCGTACAGCGGGCCGCCGGCGTCGATCTCCACGTGCCGAGACAATCGCCGTGCCGCCCAATCGAAGATCTCGGTCGGGTCCTGGTAGTGCAGCTCGGGCCGCCTGCGGTCCGGGTCGCCATAGCTGGTCAGGAAATTCGCGGCGATCCCCTTGCGACACATGACGAACATCGCGGCGAGCGTCGCGCGGACGAGCTTGCGCCATTCCGTCTCGGACCTGGTCAGCCGCACGTTGAACGTCCCGCTCAGGGTGACGTAGTCGTGGCGGTCCTCCGGGGTCCCGGCCGCGACGTCCCGCAGCACGAACGAGCCTGCGGGAAACTTGCGCCGGCAGTCGGCGACGAACTCGTCGACGACGTCGCTGCCCGAGTACACCGCAGCCGGAAACCGGTCGGTGAGAAACTCGCCGAAGTGGCCCAGTCCGCAACCGATCTCGTGGACCGTGAACGGCCCGGATTCTCCGTCGAACAGGCGGGCCAGGCGCGCGAAACGCTCGTGCTGCGTCGGGGTGTCGTTGTATCCCATCGAGCGTGGGCCATCGCCGTGAGCCTGGAACAGGGATCGGTAGTACGCCTGCTGCTCCGCGATGATCGATGCTCGCTTCTTGCGGGGCACGCCCCAGCCCTCGTCGTACCGGTACGAACGGCGGTCGACGTATGATGGGCCCCGGCCCAGGGGTCGTCAATCCGCGGAAGGGCCGTATAATCCGGTCCAGATGGTGGAGAATGCGGTGTCGGAGGAGCGCGGCGTCTCGGTCGTCGTCCCGGTGTTCAACTCCGCGCCGGGTATCCCGGCCCTGCTCGAGCGGCTCGAGGGCGTGTTGCGCGGCCTCGCCGAGCCGTTCGAGGTGATCCTGGTCGATGATGGCAGCCAGGACGACAGCTGGGACACCATCGTCCGCAGCGCCGACGGGCGACCGTGGCTGCGCGGCTTCCAGCTCATGCGCAACTACGGACAGCACAACGCTCTGCTGTGCGGGATCCGCGCCGCGGCCTACGCGACCTGCGTGACGCTCGACGACGACCTGCAGAACCCGCCGGAGGAGATTCCGAAGCTGCTGGCCCGGCTCGCCGAAGGCTACGATCTGGTCTACGGCACGCCGGTCGCGGTGCGCCATGCGCGCCGCCATCGGCTGGCCTCGGCGATGCTCCGGTTCGCCCTGGCCATGGCGTTGGGAGCGAAGACCGCGCGGATCGTCAGCCCGCTCCGCGCGTTCCGCACGCGGCTGCGCCGCGCCTTCGCCGACGTGCGTACGCCGTCCGTCGTCGTCGACATCCTGTTCACCTGGGCCACGGCCAGGATCGGGAGCGTTTCGGTGCGACACGACCGGCGCGCGCAGGGACGCACGACGTACACGTTCCGCCGGCGCTTCGTCCAGGCGCTCGATCTGATCACCGGGTTCAGCACGTTGCCGCTGAAGATCGCGAGCGTCGTGGGCTTCTTGTTCACGCTGTTCGGGCTGGGCGTGCTGGGCTACGTCCTCGTGATCCACCTGCTGTACGGAGGCGTCCCGGGCTTCCCGTTCCTGGCCTCGACGATCGCCATCTTCTCCGGCGCGCAGCTGTTCGCCCTCGGTGTCGTCGGCGAGTACCTGGCCCGCATGTACCAGCGGATCATGGACCGGCCGCCCTACGCGGTCGGGGAGACCACGGAAGGTCGGGTGGCGACGACGCCATGATCCCGGCGCGGTGAGGCGCAGCGGTTGCGCGATCGCGTGATAAGCTCGCCGCACCCAGTTCGAAAGGAGGTCCCGCCGTGTCGCCCTCCCGCCGGGACATGCTGAAGACGCTCGGCGCCGCGGCCGCGGCCGTGACGGTTGCGGACCTGCTGCGGGTGCCGTCCTGGGCCGGGCCGCCGCAGGCTGGGCCGCTGCTCGGGCTCGCCGAGCTCGAGCGGCTCGGCGCGATCGCGCTCGACCGGGCGCGCAAGCTCGGCTGCTCCTACGCCGACATCCGCATCAATCGCTACCGCAACCGCTCGGTTGGCCTGCGCACGAGCCCCGACCGCTCGGCCGGAGCGGGCAGCGCGAAGCACCACCACGTGCCGAGCGCGACCGAAAGCGAGACGTTCGGCTTCGGCGTGCGCGTGCTGCAGCAGGGGGTGTGGGGCTTTGCGGCGAGCCCGCGCGTCGAGCGCGACGAGATCGCCCGCGTGACCGGCGAGGCGGTCGCGATCGCGCGCGCCAACGCGGCGCTGCGGCGCCGGCCGGTCGAGCTGGCCCCGGTCCGGTCCTACCGCGAGCGCTACGCGACGCCGTTCGAGAGGAACCCGTTCGAGGTGCCGATCGGCGAGCAGCTGGCGCTGCTGCAGGAGATCCACGAGACGGCCAAGCAGGTCGCGGGCGTGATGAACGTCAGCTCCTCGCTGACGTTTCGCACCGAGGACAAGTACTTCGCCTCGACCGAGGGCTCGTCGATCCAGCAGCTGATCCTGCAGACCTATCCCGGATTCAGCGCCACGGCCGTCGATTTCGCGACGCGCAAGAGCAAGTCGCGCGCGTTCCAGGTCGTGCCCGTCACCGGCGGCTACGAGCACGTCGAGCGCTGCGGTATGCGCGAAGCGGCGCGACGCGTGGCCGAGGAGGCCGTCGAGCACCTCGCCGCGCCGTCGGTCGAGCCGGGGGTCAAGGATCTGGTGCTGCTGCCGTCGCACCTGGGGTTGACGATCCACGAGAGCATCGGTCACTCGACCGAGCTCGACCGGGCGCTGGGCTACGAGGCCAACTTCGCCGGCACGTCGTTCCTCGCGCCGCCCGAGAAGGTGATGGGCAAGCTGCGCGTCGGCTCGCCGCTCGTGAACGTGATCGGCGACCGCACGCTGCCCCGGGCGATGTCGACCGTGGGCTACGACGACGACGGCGTCAAGGCCACCTCCTGGCACATCCTGAAGGACGGCGTGTTCCAGGCCTACCAGACGACGCGGGACCAGGCGCACCTGGTCGGCGAGACCGCCTCGCGCGGCTGCTGCTACGCCGACAGCTTCGACAGCGTTCCGTTCCAGCGCATGCCCAACGTGTGGCTCGAGCCGGGCACCGACGGCAAGAGTCTCGACGACCTGATCGCGATGGTCGACGACGGCGTGCTGATCGACGGGCGCGGCTCGTACTCGATCGACCAGCAGCGCTACAACTTCCAGTTCGGCGGCGACGCGTTCTGGGAGATCAAGGGCGGCAAGCGCGGGCGCATGCTGGCCGACGTGGCCTACCAGAGCAAGACCACCGATTTCTGGGGCGCCTGCTCGGCGATCGCCGACAAGCGGTTCTGGGAGAATGTCGGCCTGGGGAGCGACGGCAAGGGGCAGCCGGGACAGACGAACGCGATGAGCCACGGCTGCTCGCCGACGCTGTTCCGCGGGGTCCGCGTGCTGCGGACGGAGTGAGCGCGATGTTGCCGACCGAGAAGGACTGCCGACGGATCGCGGAGCGCGCGCTGGGTTACGCCCGCGTCGACGACGCGAGCGTGTCGCTCGTCTTCGAGCGCGCGTCGAATACGCGCTTCGCCAACAACGAGATCACGACCTCGGGCGCAACCGATGCGGTCAGCGTTGTCGTGTCGGCCACGCAGGAGACACGAACCGGGCGCGTCTCGCTGAACGAGGTCGCGGACGCTGCGCTCGAGCGGGCGATGCGTCGGGCGGAGGAGCTGGCGTCGCTGCTCCCGCCCGACCCCGAATACGTCGGACCGCTGCCCAAGCAGGCGTATCTCACGATCCCGGCCTGGGACGAGGCCACCGCGCGCACGGGTGCCGCGTCACGCGTGCCGGGCGTCCGCGCGGTGATCGAGCCCGCCTCGCGCGACGGCCTGAGCAGCTCGGGCTTCTTCTCCAACGAGGCGACGGTGCGCTGCGTGGCCAACAAGGCCGGCAACTTCGGCTGGCACCGCGCGACCGAGGCGTCGTTCAGCGCGACGGTCCGGACGGCCGACGGCACGGGCTCGGGCTGGGCCGAGGATTCCTCGCATCGGGTGGCCGAGGTCGATGCGCCGGCGCTCGCCGCGCGCGCGCTCGGGAAGGCGCGCGATTCGGCGAGCCCGAAGACGCTCGAGCCCGGGGACTACACGGTGATCCTCGAGCCCGCGGCGGTCGCCGGTCTCCTCGGCTTCGGCGTGGCGTTCGCGTTCTCGGCGCGCGCAGCCGAGGAGGGTCGTTCGTACTTCTCGAAGAAGGGCGGCGGCACGCTCCTCGGTCAGAAGCTGTTCCACGAATCGGTCACGCTGCGCTCGGATCCGAACAACCCGCGCCGGCCCGGCATGCCGTGGGGTGGCGGTGGCGGAGGAGGCGGAGGTGGCGCAGGGGGCGGCGGCGAGCCGCTGGCCTCGGCGCCGCTGACCTGGATCGACAAGGGCGTGCTGGCCAACCTCTGGTACGACCGGTACTGGGCGCGCAAGAGCGACCGCGCACCGAGTCCGTTCCCGTCGAACCTCGTGCTCGAGGGCGGCCGTGAGACGATCGAATCGCTCGTCGCCTCGACCGAGCGCGGCCTGCTCGTGACGAACTTCTGGTACATCCGGTCGGTGAACCCGCAGACGCTCCAGTTGACCGGATTGACCCGGGACGGTGTCTGGCTCGTCGAGGACGGCAAGATCCGCCACCCGGTGATGAACTTCCGCTTCAACGAGAGCCCGGCCGTCGTCCTGCAGAACGTCGTCGGGATGACCCCCGCGGTGCGACAAGGCAACGCGGTGCTGCCCGCGATCAAGGCCACGAGCTTCACCTTCTCGAGCCTCAGCGACGCGGTGTGAGAGGGGTCAGGTCTCGAATCTTGAGGTCGCGGCAGCCGCGACCTCAAGATTCGAGACCTGATCCCATGTACGAGACGTTCGATCACACGGCGGACGTCGGGATCCGCGCGCGTGCGGCCGACCTGGCGAGCCTGTTCCGCGACGCCGCCCAGGGCCTGTTCGCGCTGATCGCCGAGCCGGTTGCCGCCGCGCCGTCGGCGCGGCGCGTCGAGCTCGAGGTGCGCGGCGAGCGCGCCGATCTGCTGCTCTTTGACTGGCTGAGCGAGCTGCTCTACCTGTCCGAGCGCGACCGGTCGATCCTGTGCGACTTCGCGGTCGAGCTGATCGAGGGTGGTCTGCGCGGCCGCGCTACGGCCGTGCCCATGGAGCAGGCGCGGGACGCCCTGCTGCGCGAGGTCAAGGCGATCACATACCATGGACTGCGCGTCGAGCGCGCGGGCGCGGAGTGGATCGCCGAGTTCATCGTCGACGTGTAGCGCCGGGGAGACGCTCGTGGGCAAGCAGGCGTACCAGGGTCCGCTCGAGCGCGTCGGCGAGTGCGTCTGGCGCATCCCCAAGAGCTACAAGCGCGGCATGCGCGTCGACGGCCTGATCTTCGCGAGCGAGCGGCTCATCGAGCAGATCCGGCACGATCAGGCGCCCGAGCAGGTGGCCAACGTCGCCTTCCTTCCCGGGATCCAGCGCGCGAGCCTGGCCATGCCCGACATCCACTGGGGCTACGGCTTCACGATCGGCGGGGTGTGCGCGACCGATCCCGAGCAAGGCGGAGTGATCTCGCCGGGTGGCGTGGGCTACGACATCAACTGCGGCGTGCGGCTCGTGCGCACGAACCTGTCGCGGGGCGAGGTCGCGCCGGTGCTGGAACGGCTGGTCGACGCGCTGTATCGCCGGGTGCCGGCCGGCGTCGGCCGCGGCGGAGCCTACCGCTTCGACGCCAAGGAGCTCAGGCGGCTGATGGCCGAGGGCGCGCGCTACCTCGTCGGCCGGGGTCTCGCGAGCGAGACCGACCTCGAGCACACCGAGGCGCGCGGCTGTCTGGCCGGCGCCGAGCCCGACCTGGTCAGCGAGCGGGCCGTCGCTCGCGGCGCCGAGCAGTGCGGGACGCTCGGCTCGGGCAACCACTTCCTCGAGATCCAGGTGGTCGACGAGGTGTGCGACGACACGGCCGCGCGCGCGCTCGGCCTGACCCGCGACCAGGTCTGCGTGATGATCCACTCGGGCTCGCGCGGCCTCGGCTACCAGGTGTGCGACGACGCGCTGCGCGATCTGCGCGGCGTGCCCGCGCGGCACGGCATCGAGCTGCCCGACGCGCAGCTGGCCTGCGCGCCGATCGAGAGCAAGGAGGGACGGCGCTATCTCGGAGCCATGGCTGCTGCCGGCAACTTCGCCTGGTGCAACCGCCAGCTGCTGATGACCCAGACCCGCGAGGTGTTCGCCGCGCTGTTCGGTCGCTCCGCATCCGACCTCGGCATGTCGCTGGTCTACGACGTCGCGCACAACATCGCGAAGAACGAGCCGCACACGATCGAGGGCCGTGAGCGACGCGTGTGGGTCCATCGCAAGGGGGCCACCCGCGCCTTCCCGCCCGGGCATCCCGAGATCCCGGCTGACTACAAAGCGGTCGGCCAGCCCGTGCTGATCCCGGGCGACATGGGGCGCGCCAGCTGGGTCCTCGTGGGCCAGCCCGGCAGCATGGAGCAGACGTTCGGCACGACCTGCCACGGGGCCGGGCGGGCGATGAGCCGGACCGCGGCGCTGCGCGCGTCCGCGGGCCGACGCATCGACGAGGAGCTGCGCGCGCTCGGCGTGGTGGCCCGCGCGCAGAGCTGGCGCGGCCTGGCCGAGGAGCAGCCGGCGGCCTACAAGGACGTCGACGAGGTGGTCGACGTCGTGCACCGCGCGGGTCTCTCGCGCAAGGTCGCGCGCATGCGCCCGATCGGCGTGATCAAGGGCTGAGCGGCCTCCGGCACCGCACTCGACTCGCCGTGGGCCAGAGCCTAGATTGGGCTAGCAGCCGCGAGTCGAGGTGCCCTTCGACATGGATCTGCGCGCCCGAGTGCTTTCCGCACTGCGCTGGAGCGCCGTCGGGCGCTTCGGGGTGCAGCTGATCTCCTGGTCCGTCACGATCCTCGTCATCCGTGTGCTCACCCCCGCCGATTACGGCTTGCTCGCCATGGCGACCGTGCTGACGTCGTTCCTGATCGCGCTCAACGACATCGGGCTCGACGCGGTGCTGGTGCAGAAGCGGGACCTGACCGAGTCGGATCGTCAGCACATCTTCGGCGTGATCCTCGCGATCAACGTGCTGATCTGCGGTCTGCTGCTGCTCGGCGCCCCGCGCATCGCCGGCTTCTACGGCGAGCCGCGCCTGACCCCGATCGTCCGCGTGCTGGCATTGCAGTTCCTGATCGTGATGTTCGACACGCTGCCGCAGGCGCGACTCGAGCGCGAGCTCGACTTCAAGGGGCGCACGGTGATCGACATGCTCGGCACGCTGAGCGGCAGCCTGGCCACCGCGCTCCTGGCGTTCCGCGGATTCGGCGTGTGGGCGCTGGTCTGGGGCATGCTGCTCACCAGTGCGACGCGCACGATCGGGCTGAACTGGATCGCGGGATGCGTGGTGCGGCCGAAGTGGTCGCTCGCGGCGGTCCGGCGCCACCTCGCCTTCGGCAGCTTCGTCAGCGGCTATCGGGCGTCGTTCGTCGTGTTCTCCGAGTCGGACAAGTTCATCGGCGGCAAGCTGCTGGGCAAGGAGACATTGGGGTACTACGCCGTGGCCGCGCACGTCGCCTCGCTGCCGATCCAGAAGCTCGCCGGAGTGCTGCAGGCCGTGGCGTTTCCCGCGTTCGCCCACGCGAGCGGCGAGCAAGCCGACGTGCGCGGCCACCTGCTGAAGGCCACCCGCGTGATGAGCATCGTGGCGTTCCCGATGTTCCTCGGGATCTCGGTCGTCGCGCCGGAGCTGGTCTTGCTGCTGCTCGGGCCGGCGTGGGACGTCGCGATCGTGCCGCTGCAGGTGCTCGCGCTGATCATGCCCTTGCGCATGCTGAGCGCCCTGCTCACGCCGCTCTTGATCGGGCTCGGCCGGCCCGGGGTCAACGCCACGAATCAGCTGCTCGCCGTCGTCGTCATGGCGCCGCTGTTCGTCGTCGGCGCGCAGCGTGGAGCGATCGGGCTCGCCGTGGCCTGGCTCGTCGGCTATCCCGCGCTGTTCGCGATCAGCGTGTGGCGCGCGTGCCGTGCGGTCGGCATCGCGCCCGCGCAGTACTTCGACGCGATGGGGCGGCCGCTGCTGCTCGGCCTGCTGATGTACTCGGCGATCTGGGTCCTGCGGCCCGTTCTCGTGGATTCGAGCGACGTGATCGCGAGCCTGGCGCTGCTGTTCGCCGCCGGCGTCGGCATCTACGCGGCGGGGCTCCTGACGCTGCACCGTGCGGGGCTCGCCGAGATGACCCGCTTGCTGCACTAGCTCACGGCGGGCCGACGATCGTCACCCGGCCTTGGCCGCGGACGATCTCGAAGTCGAAGCGCACGTCGTAGTAGACGCGGACCGGCCGTGACGATGCCTCGCCCTCACGGGTCTGCTGGATCGCTCCGGGGGTGAAGCGCCACCCACGAACGGCGTTGTCCACCGCTTGCCTGAAATCGACGGCGAAAGGTTCCCGGCGAGGAGGCCAGGAGCGGGCTGTCGAGAACCCGGGACACCGTCCCATCCTCGTCGATCACGATGCGAACCACGACCGTCGCCGACCCGAAGCCGGCATCGAGCGCAGACGCCGGGTAGGCCGGTGGCTCGAGGCGCCCCGCCGGTTGCGGGCGCTCGAGCACCTCGCCATCGCCGAGCCGGAAGGAGAGGGCCGCAGGGTCGAAGAGGAACTCGAACCGGGCGCGGCCCGTTGCCGGATCGACGGGCAACGCCTGAGGCGGGCGCCGCCGCGCGCAGCAGCCCGTCGAGCCGGCAGCCAGCGCCCCGAGCGCGAATGCGGCAAGCCAGCGCCCGCTCGCGACTCGTGTGGAATCTCAGCGACCACGTACAAAGCCCTTCGACGGGCGAACGGACATCGACGGTGCTCCTGGCCCACGAGCACTCAGTCCTTCCAGCCGGCGAGCGGGGCTGGGACCTCGTCGGCGACGATTGCACCGCCGAGGACCGAAGACGCAAGCAGCAGGATGGCGAGGGGACGGCGAGGCGCGATCGTCGGATCGCGTTCGTTCCACGCCTGAAGAGGAAGGGGACGGGCCGTAGATCACTTACGCGTTGGGCCGCGTTCCGACTTGACTCCCGAACGGCGGCCCGAGCGCCGAGGTGCCCTGCGATCCGCAACGGCGACCAAGACACGAAGGGCATCGTTGACCGACTTGGAGTCCGGAAAGCGCGCCGCGACATCAGGCTCGAGAATCACGATGTTCGTACCCGTTGCGAAACGCGCGGCGTACTTGCCCCGGACGCCAGATCGAAAGTCGTACTCCGCTCGTCCTTCAGGTTCCCGGACCTCAGTCTTCGCCTTCCGCATATGCTCTCTTCTCTCGGCCGCTGGCGCGGCGTGCGCTGATGATTCGGACCGTCTCGCCTCGTTCGGTGTGGGAGCGCTGCTCCCCGCGGCTGTGGGCGGGATCGACGATAGTAAGCGAGAGTGAATCGGAGAAGGCGCTCATCGCCCGGCCTTCTCGGTATCCCATTCGAACGTCAGCTTCACTTTCCTGTGCCTCGGCGCCCTCCATGATGCAGTTTCAGGCCCACGTGCAACAGACCAGACGGGCGCCTTTGGGTTGCGGCCCTGCTACACTCCGCCGGTGCTCTCCGTGCTGCGCCTGGCCGGGATCCTGCTCGCCGTCCTGGTCGGGCTGGTGGTCACGTTCCGGCTGTTCCAGCGCAGGCTGATCTACTTCCCCGTCGGCGTACCGCCGCCTATTGCCGAGGCAGCGCTCGCCGGGGCCGAGAACGTGGAGATCCTCACCGAAGACGGCCTCGCGCTCGGCGCGTGGTACGTGCCGGCTCGCGGCGCGGCGGCTCCCCGCGCGAGCGTGCTGCTGCTTCCGGGAAACGCGGGGCATCGTGGAGATCGCGCGGCGATCGCCGCCGGCCTGTCGCGCCGCGGATTCGCCGTGCTGCTCCTGGATTATCGCGGGTACGGCGGGAACCCCGGTCGACCGAGCGAGACCGGCCTGGCTGCCGATGCGCGCGCCGCGCGGCGCTACCTGCTCGGCCGGTCCGAGGTCGACCCGCAGCGGCTGATCTACTTCGGCGAGTCGCTCGGTGCGGCGGTCGCGGTCGGCCTCGCCGCCGAGGCCGAGCCGGCGGCACTGGTGCTGCGATCGCCCTTCTCCTCGCTGGCCGACGTGGCGCGCGTGCACTATCCGTTCCTGCCGGTGCGCCTGGTGCTGGTCGAGCACTACCCTTCGATCGAGCGCGTGCGCGCCCTGGGCTGCCCGTTGCTCGTGATAGCGGGAGATGGCGACCGTGTGGTTCCGATCGAGCAGAGCCGCGCGGTGGCGCGCGCCGCACCGTCGGGCGGCGCGCGGCTCGTGATCATCGCCGGCGCCGACCACGGGGACCCCGAGCTCGTGGCGGGAGAACGGCTCCTCGACGAGGTCGATCGTCTGTGGCGCGAGACTCGGGAGGCGCCGGGAGGACCCGCATCGTGATTCCCCTCGAGGACTTCTTCCGCAAGCCGCAGCGCGTGCAGCCGCGTCTCGCCCCCAGCGGGCGGCATCTCGCGTGGCTCGAGCCGTGGGAGCGGCGCCTCAACTTGGTCGTGCAGGATCTGGCGAGCGGTCGCACGACGCGGGTCACCGCGGCGACCGAGCGCGACCTGGCGGGCTACCTGTGGGCCAGCGACGAGCGCCTGGTCTACTTGATGGACCGCGGCGGGGACGAGAACTTCCGGCTCCACGCGGTGGGCCGCGACGGAGCGGACGCCGTCGACCTGACCCCGTTCGAGGGCGTGCAGTGCGGGCTCGTCGACGATCTCGAGGACGAGGACGACGCGATCCTGTTCCAGATGAACCGGCGGGATCCGCAGGTGTTCGACGTCTACCGCATCGACGTGCGGACGGGCGAGATGCGCCTGGCGGCCGAGAATCCGGGCAACGTCCAGAGCTGGCACACCGACCACGCAGGACGGCTTCGCGCCGCCGTCACGACCGACGGCGTGAACACGAGCATCCTGTACCGCGACACCGAGTCCGAGCCCTGGCGCAGCGTCGCCACCTATGACTTCAAGGAGTACGCGCGGCCGCTGCTGTTCGCCTTCGACCGCGAAGACGCGCTCGTCGTGTCGTCGAACGTCGGACGCGATACGGCGGCGATCTACGAGTACGACGCGCGGGCCGGGAGGACGACGCGATTGGTCTACGAGCACCCGCAGGTCGACGTCGGCCACGTCCTGTACTCCCGACGCAGGCGTTGCCTGACCGGCGCGGTGTACGAGAGCGAGCGCGTCGGCTACCACTTCCTGGATCCGACACGCGCCCAGATCCAGACGCTCCTCGACGAGCGGCTGCCCGGGCGCGAGAACACCGTCGTGTCCCAGTCGCGGGACGAATGCTGGTTCGTCGTCCACTCGGGCAGCGATCGGACGCTCGGCGGGTACTGGCTCCTCGACGCCTCACGCCGCGAGCTGACGCCGATCTGCGACCTCTCGCCCTGGCTTCCCGAGGACCGCATGGCGCCGATGGAGCCCGTGCGCTTCGCGGCGCGCGACGGCCTTCCGCTGCGCGGCTACCTCACGCTGCCCGCCACGGGCGAGCGGCGCGGGCTTCCGCTGGTGCTCCATCCCCACGGTGGACCGTGGGCGCGGGACTCCTGGGGCTTCCACCCCGAGGCCCAGTTCCTGGCCAGCCGCGGCCTGGCCGTGCTGCAGGTCAACTTCCGCGGCTCGGCCGGCTTCGGTCGGTCGTTCCTCGAGGCCGGGTTCAGGCAGTGGGGCCTGGCGATGCAGGACGACCTGACGGATGCGGTGCGCTGGGCCGTGGACCAGGGCATCGCCGATCCGCGGCGCGTGGCGATCTACGGCGGGAGCTACGGCGGATACGCCGCGCTCGCCGGCCTGGTCGGCACGCCCGAGCTCTACGCGTGCGGTGTGAGCTACGTCGGCGTGTCGAACCTGTTCACCTGGTTCGAGGCCATCCCGCCGTACTGGCGACCCTACCTCGAAATGCTGCACGAGATGGTGGGACACCCGGAGCGCGACGTCGAGCGCCTGCGCGCGACCTCGCCCTGCTTCCACGCCGAGCGGATCCGCGTCCCCCTGCTCGTGGCTCAGGGCGCCAACGACCCGCGTGTGCGCAAGCAGGAGAGCGACCAGATCGTCGAGGCGCTGCGCGGCCGCGGCCTACCCGTGGAGTACCTGGTCAAGGACGACGAGGGGCACGGGTTCCACAACGAGGAGAACCAGTTCGAGTTCTACCGCGCGCTCGAGCGCTTCCTGCTCAGGCACCTGGTCGCGTGAAGTGGTATACGAATAGAGACCGCCGAACCGCATGGACGCTGCGACCACCCTCGACACCTCGGAGCTCGTGCGGCTGATCCGCGCGGTGTTCGAGCCTCGCGCGGAAGACCGTAGGCTGGCCGTGCTCGTCGATCTACCCGACGACCGCACGCCGGACCGGCCGCCGTGGGCCGTCCGTCGCCGGATCGCGGCGGACTGGGCCGCGCGCCTGGCGGGCGCCGCCGCGCAGGCCGGCATCGCAGAAGCGAGCCTGGTGCTCTACCGGAACGTGGGTCGCAACAATGCCGACCTGCCGGCCACGGCCTGGGTGCACCGCGAGGGTCCGGTTCCGCGCCATGCCGACGAGCTATCGACCGACCCGCTCCCGATGGACGATGTGCTGTCGAGCCACCGCTTGCTGCTCGCGATGACCGAGCTCTCGGCCACGGCACCGCTCAAGATCGCCGCTCGCCGCCTGGGCTTCCGCGCGGCGACGATGCCGGGATTCGCCCCGGCGATGGTCCCGGCCCTGCGACTCGACTACGCGGAGATCGACCGGCGCTGCCGGGCGCTGAAGGCGCGGCTCGATCCGGCCGACGAGGCGCGGCTCGGCTTCGAAGTCGAGGGTCGAGCGTACGATCTCGCGATCGATCTGCGCGGCCGAGCCGCGGCGGTGTCGAGCGGGCTGGTCCGCGAGCCGGGCACCGCGGGGAACCTGCCTTCGGGCGAGACCTACGTGGTGCCGTACGAGGGTGGACTCCCGGGCAACCCGAGTCGCACCTCAGGCCACTTGCCACTCGAGCTCGGTCGCGAGCTGATCGTCTACCGGATCGAGGAGAACCGCGCGCTCGAGGTCGCGGGGCCCGGACCCGTGGCCGCGCGTGAGCGGGCGGAGCTGGCCGCGGAGCCGGCCTACGGCAACATCGCCGAGCTCGGCTTCGGCGTGCTCCACGCCTTCGGGATCCGCCCGATCGGCGAGATCCTGCTCGATGAGAAGCTGGGCCTGCACATCGCGTTCGGACGGAGCGATCACTTCGGCGGGCAGGTCGGGCCCGCGCAGTTCCGCTCGGCGGCTCGCGTGGTGCACGTCGATCGCGTCTATCTGCCCGAGCTCCAGCCGCGCGTACGTGTGCGCACGATCGACCTGGTCGTGGCGGGGGACACGCAGCCGCTGATGCGCGATGGTGCTTACGTCGGATTCCCGTGGTGAGTGCGGGCCGGGCGGCGATCCGCGTGCTCGCGCTGCTCGCAGCCGCCGGGCTCGCCGGCTGCCGCGGACCCGCCGAGCGCGCGGTTGCGCCTGCGAGCGGCTTCTTCGCCGAGGTCACGGCGGAGGTCGGCCTGCCGGTGGCGCCGACTCGACCGGCGCCGCCCGTGCACTTCATGCCGGACAGTCTCTCCGGCGGGGGCGCATTCCTGGACTACGACCAGGATGGCGATCTCGACCTCTGCGTGGCGCGCTCGGCCTACGTGCCGGAGCGTGGCTTCGTTCTGCCCGAGGGAGCGAATCGCCTGTACCGACAGGAATCAGACGGACGCTTCACCGACGTCAGCACGGCGTCGGGCGCGGACGACCCCGGCTACGGGATGGGCGTGGCCGTGGGGGACTTCGACAACGACGGATTCCCCGATCTGTTCGTCGCCAACTACGGTGCGGATACGCTGCTGCGGAACAACGGCGACGGCACGTTCGTGAACGTCACGCTCGCCGCGGGAGTCGGCGACCCGCGCTGGGGCTCGTCGGCGGGCTTCTTCGACTACGACGGCGACGGCTTTCTCGACCTCTATGTGGCGAACTACGTGGAGTTCGCGTCGAATCGCCGCACGGTCGACGTGGCCGGCCGGCCCGAGTACCCGGGGCCGGCGTGCTGCGACGGGGCGCCTGACTCGCTCTACCACAACGACGGCGACGGGACGTTCACCGACGTCAGCGGTCCCACCGGCATCGCGGCGCTCGCCGGGAAGGGGCTCGGCGTCGTGTTCCTGGACCTCGACGGGGACGGCCGGGTCGACATCTACGTGGCCAACGACCGCGAGCCGAACTTCGCCTGGATCCAGCAAGCCGACGGGACGTTCGTGAATCGCGCGGCCACGATGGGTCTCGCCGTGAACGGCTACGGCGACGCCGAGGCGAGCATGGGGATCGCCGTCGGAGACGCGGACGGCGACGGGCACACCGACCTGTTCTTGACCAATCTGTTCGGCGAGACGAACACCTGGTACGCCGGGACCGGGCGCGGGCAGTTCGAGGACCGGACGGTCGGCAGCGGACTCGGCCCACCGAGCTTCGATTTCACGGGTTTCGGCACCGCGTTCGTCGATCCCGACCTGGACGGGGACCTCGACCTGCTCGTGGCCAACGGTCGCGTGCTGCGGTCGCTCCCGCGTCCTGGCGCCGACCTCGGGCCGCACTGGACCGGCTACGCAGAGGAGAACCACCTGTACGAGAACCAGGGCCGCGGAACGTTCCGCCTGGCGCAGGAGCTGTGCGGCGCGCTGTGCGAAGCTCCCGGCGTGGGGCGTGGCCTCGCCCTGGGCGACGTCGACGACGACGGGGACCACGACGTGTTACTGACCACGGGCGACGGCCGCGCGCGCCTCTACCGCAACGTCCGGCCGCACGGCGAGGGCTGGATCGGCCTGCGCCTGCTCTCCGGGCGGCGGGACGCGCTCGGCGCGCGCGTCGTCGTCTCGGCTGGCGCGCGAACGCTCTCGGGCCAAGTCGCACCGGCGTCGAGCTATCTGGCGAGCCACGATCCGCGCGTCCTGATCGGTCTGGGCCACGAGACGCGCGTGGACGAGATCGTCGTGCACTGGCCCGATGGCAAAGCCGAGCGGTACGGATCGCTGGCCGTCGGCCGCTACCATGACCTCGTGCAAGGGAGAGGGCGATGACGCAACGGGGAATGCTCGCCGTGTGGCTCTGCGTGCTCGTGCTCGGCGGCTGCCGCCAGGACACCGAGCCGCCCGCTCCGCCGCTCGACTCTGCGGAGCCGCTCGTGGCCGAGCGGATCCGCGAGGCCACGGAGGCGGTCCGAGCGGATCGCTCGTCCGCCGCGACCTGGGGTCGGCTCGGCGAGATCTACGACATCCACCGCTTCGCCGAGCCGGCGCTGGCCTGCTACGCGGAGGCCGAGCGGCTCGATCCCGCCGACTGGCGCTGGCCCTACTTCAGCGGAATCGTGCTGCGCGAGAGCGACCGCGCGCGCTCGCTCGCGGCGTTCGAGCGTGCGCTGACGCTCCAGCCCGACTACCCCACGCTCCACGTGTACCTGGGTCTCGCCGCGCTCACGGCGGAGGATCACGAGCGAGCCAAGGCGAGCTTCGAGCGCGCCCTGGCGCTCGACCCGACCTCGGTCAACGCGCGGATCGGCCTGGCGCGCGTGGCCCTGGCGCGCGGCGACGCGGCTGCGGCGCGCGACGGGCTGCTCGAGGCGGTAGGCAACGCGCCCGACGAGGCCGCGCTGCACCACCACCTGTCCCAGGCCTACCGCGACCTGGGCGACGAGCGTCGCGCGGACCGCGAACGGCGCATCGCCGAGAGCGCGAGGATCCCGCTCCAGGCCGGCGCGCTGGCCACGCTCCCCGACCCGGTGCGCGAGGACGTGATCCTGGCCGAGGGCGCGAGCACATCGTGGCTCCTCGCCAACGCCCAGCGGCTGCTTGCGCGCGAGCGCCGCGACGAGGCCGCGGCGACGATCGAGCGCGTGCTGGCGAGCGCGCCCGAGTCGGTCGACGTGCTGCTGGCGAGCGCGAGGGTCTACGCCGAGCTCGGCCAGGCCGAGCGCGCGTTCGGTCTCGTCGAGCGCGCGGTGTCGCTGGCCCCCGATCAGGCCACGGGCTACGTCGAGCTGGGCCACCTGCTCGTCCGCGCGAAGCAGCCGGCGCGCGCGATCGAGGCCTTCGAGAAGGCCCTTGCGCTCGATCCGAAGCTGCCCGAGGTGCGCAGCAACCTGGCCACGCTGTACTTCCAGGCGGGTCGCACGGCCGAGGGGATCGAGCTGCTGCGCGTGGCGAGCCGCGAGCTGCCGGCCAGCCTCGACATCCAGTACAACCTCGCGGCGACGCTGGTCATGACCGGGGACACGGCCGGGGCGCGCAAGGTGCTCGCGGAGGCGCTCGACGTCGACCCGGGGCACATCCCGTCGCTCTACCTGCTCGGCGTGGCCCAGGCCACCGACGAGCACTATGCCGAGGCGGTGAAAGCGTTCGCCGCGGTGCTCGAGCGCGACCCGAACGACCTCAAGGCGCGACTCGACCTCGGCCGCGCGCTGTGGGAGCTCGGCCGCTACGCCGAGGCGATCGCCGCGTTTCGCGATGCGTCGCGCCAGGCGCCGAGCAATGTCGAGGCCGCACGCGAGATCGCCTGGTCGCTCGCGGTGTGCCCGGAGGACAAGCAGCGGAACGGCGCCGAGGCGCTCGCGCTGGCGCAGGCGCTGGCCGACCAGGGCGGCGCGCGGGACCCGCGCTTCCTCGACCTGCTCGCGGCGGCCCAGGCCGAGACGGGCGATTTCGGCGCCGCGGTCGAGACCGGCGATCGAGCGATCCGCATCGTCCAGCGCACGCTCGTCGCCCGCCGCGACCGCGCCACTCCGGATCAGATGATCATGATGCAGGACTTCCTGACCGAGCTCTCGGCCCGCGTCGAGGGCTATCGCCGCGGCAAGCCGCATCGGGACCGGGGCTGAGGTTGAACGAATGGGGGCCTGGGCGTACTCTCCCCGGCAGGTCACGGCAGAAGATCGGAGGTCGTCTTGGCGCCGCAGACGATGAAGCAACGCGTCCTGGAAGCGGTCGAGGCTCTTCCGGCCGACGCCACGATTGAAGATGCGATGGAGCGTCTCTATTTCCTGGCGAAGGTCCAACGCGGGCTGGAGCAGGCGGATGCTGGGGACACTTTGACGCATGAGGAAGCCAAAGAGCGTCTCCTCAAGTGACGCGGGTCATCTGGACCCGCCAAGCCGTGGAAGACGTCCAGGCCATCCAAGCCTATGTGGCTCGCGACTCCGAGCGCTACGCGAGCCTCTTGACCGAGCGGCTGGTCGCAGCCGTCGGCAGACTCGAGTCGTTCCCGCAGTCCGGTCGCATCGTGCCTGAGGTTGGCGATGTGTCCCTCCGCGAAGTGCTGTCGCCGGGGGCAGAACTGCCTCGGTGAGCCGCGCGTGGAGCTGCTCCGCGGAGGTTCCCGGATCTCCTTCTCTGCGTGGCTCCTCGCCTGGCGTGTCTTTCGAGGCCATCGGGCTCCGTTCGAACGCCGGGGTCGGCGCCGCTTGGCGGCATTATCCACGATTCCGCGAGTCCAGGGGGGCGGTCGACTGGATCGTCTCGCTCCTGGCGAGAAGGAGCGCGCCAGATGCGCAGCGAGGGGTCAAAGAGCGCGACCGCGGACCGTGGGCAGCAGACAAGACATCAAGTCCCGGGTTGCGACCACGGTGCCCGAGGAGGCGGGCAGGCTGTTTCAAGCTACACCCCTGTCCGCTTCCCCGGCAACCCCGCGGGTTCTCGCCCGGACTATTCCTGCTCGCGGGCACCCCGAACGGGCAGCTTGCTGGCGCCGACGAAGGCGTCTTGGATGCCGAAGTCATCGCTCGCGGCCAACTCCACGTTGCACGAACCGAGAGCTTCCTTGAAGCGGATGGCCAAGTTCAAGGTCACGGTCGGTCCGGTTGGCCCACTGCCGATCACACTGGACTCGGCGAGGTCGAGCTGCGCGAACTCCGTCTCCAGGATCGTGGGGCTGCCCGGCGCTTCACCTGCCGTGCAATGGACGTCCGAATCCTCCTCGCCGCTTCCATCGCACAGGCTGAAGGTATTGGCAGCCTCGTCCCACTGCACCCACAGCGGGGTCTCGTTGCCCTTTCGCAGACGGAAATCAATGGTCTTGAGGTCACGCCAGACCTCGCTCTCGGGTACCGTCCAGACCACGACATAGTTCACATTCTCGCCCGCTCGCACGGACGCACTGTCCGGGCTCAGGTCGAACCCGCCCGTAAACAAGACCGTGTCTCGAATGGTCCCTACACCGAACCTGTCGGCGATCGTGGCATTCACGGGGCTCGACAGGTCCACGGCGAAGGTCTCGGTCGGTTCGCTGAGCTTATCGGCCTTGATGGTCACAGGGATCGTAGCCGACAAGGTGTTCGCCGGGATCGTCAGCTTGCCCTCATTACTCAGGTAATCCAAGCCAGCCGTGGCCGTAACGGCGCGGGTGGCGAATCGGACCGTCGTAACGGCCGAGCTCAAACGGGACAGGCCGACGGTGAACGCGACGTCCCTGGTTCCCAAAGCGGGCTCGCTGGATGATACGTCGTTGATCGAAATCGCCGGATGGTGAGCGCCGGTGTCCTGCTCCGTCGCGGTGACATCGACGCTCTTCTGGCAGGCCAGCGAGCAGCGAATCGTCGTGACACCGTTCGTCGTGTCGCTGTCCTCCCTCGCCGCGAGCTTCACGGTCTGATAGGTGTTCCAGTTCGCCGACGTGAAGGCGAAGCTCGAGCCTCCGAGAACGTCGATGTCGATGTCACCCGACGCCCTGGCGACCGTCACGGTCTGGGGCGACGCCGGCAAGAAAGACAGCTTCACGCGGAACGACGCCGTCTCGCCTTCCCCGACGGTGACGTTCGTGGTGTCCACGACGATGTCCGGGGTGGCGATGAGGTTATAGTCGGCCACGAGAGAGAACTTCTGCGGGCCCAACGGAACGCTGGTGCCCTTCACGGTAACGCACCAGTCTCCTGCGGCGCCTGGATTGACGCTGACCTTCTCGACGTTGTTGAGGTGGTCTTCAACCGTCTGAACCGCGGTGGCCGACGGGTTGGCCGGATCCAGGGTCCATGGGTAGCGTCGCGTCCCGCCGGGGTCCGTGACGATCAGGTCGAGATCGTTCACGAGCGCGATCGCCGAGTTCTCTGCCGCCGGGTAATCGTCCCAGGCCAGCGTCACGTTGACGGGGGCGGGGAGCGGCACGTTGAGGCGATACGAACGCGTTTCCCCGGCATTGAGCTGTCGCTCGACGAAATGACCGGCTCGCATGGTCTGGATCGCGTCCTCGATCTGGATGAGGCCGTACCCCGACGCGTAGTCCGGCCCGACGTCGTACCAGGCCCCCGGTGACTGCAGATCGAGCGCGGTGTGGATGAGAAACGCCTTCACCGTCGCCGGACGCGGATCGACTCCGGCAAAGCGCCCGCGGTAATCGTCAATCAGAAGAGCGACGCAGCCGGATGCCTCCGCCGCCGCCGCCGAGGTCTCGATAAACCACGCGTAAACAAAATGATCGTCAGGATCGTCGGGGAAGTTCGGGGTGCGATAGCCCTGTTGATTCGGCGCACCTACCGGGATGCCGAAGGTGTTGTCGAGCACCGAAATCGAACCGACCGGCGTGCCGTTGTGCTGCCCCGAGCCGACGAGGTCCGGCTTGATGCGGCCGTCGGCGGTGGGTCCCCAGCTGCTGTATTCGGTCATCCGGTTGTTGAAGGAATCCACGGCGCCGACGACGATGATGTTCTTTGCCGCCTTCGGCTGATTGATGGTTCCGTAGTTCTCGAATGGAAGAGAGTCGTTGGCAATACAACTGCGGTCTGAACCGGCGCCGATGCCGCTTCGTTCGTTCCCCGCCGAGAACACCACCGTCGGCTGGCTACTGGACACGGCATTCGGGACGGCGTCCAGGAATGCGGCCAGACCGTCGTACGCGCCGTACGGGGTCCCGGAACAACCGGAGATCCCCCAGGAGTTGTTGGCGACATTCACGCCGTCCGTGAGGACGGCCTTCATGACGTCGAGGACGTAGTCGTTGAGGAACCCGCCTGCCGTCGCATCCTCGAACTTGTACGAGTAGATGGTGCTGGCCGGCGCCATTCCCCGGAACACCCGGCCCGAGCTTCCGGATCCATTGCCGCCGATGAGGCCGGCGGTCATCGTCGCGTGCTGCCTCGGGTCGAACGGATTCGAGTCCATGCGGGTGACACGTGGCAGGTCTCCGTGGGTCGTCGATACATGCCCGCCGTCGAACACCCCGACGATGACACCGAAGCTGTCCAGGCCCAGCGCCTGCGCCTGATCGGCCTGGACGTGCGTTCGCGCTCGATTCGATTCACCGTTCCCCGAAGACGGAGCCGCTTCAACCCACCGGATGCTGTCCTCGGCGGCCAAGGTGACAACAGCCTCCGCATCGAGCTCCACGACCAACATGCGCATCGCAGGCACCGACGCCACCAGAATCGCACCGTGCTCCTGCAGAGCCTCCCACGCCGCATCCTCCGGAACATCGGCGAAGTACTTCACGAGCAGATCAATCCTGCCCGTCGCCGTATTGGCCAAGCCCGGTAGTTTGTCCATCCCGATTCCATCCGACAGCTTGTCCGTCGGGAGGATCGGTTCGATCGCACGAATCGACATCGCCTGGAGCTGCTCGGACGAGAGCGCGCCCGTCAGCGAGGCGAACGCGGCGTTGTCCGGCACGTAGTCGAGAACCACCAACCCCGCCCGCGCAAATTCTTCCCGCGCCGCCGCATCGGGGAACCGATCGAATTGCACGAGCACATGATTGCCACGAACCACTCCACCCGAGGCGGCGATCTGCTGCCGTGCTGCAGGTTCGGCAGTCGGCGTGATGGCACGGGATCGCAACCTGATAACCGGTGGGACTACCGTCGATTCCTGCTCCGCGGCGTGGACGAATGCGATTCCGGACAGCGCCAGTAGGGACACGCCAAGCCAGGTTCTCTTCACCGTGCTCGTCCTTCCTTTCGACGGAAGTCGCCCCAACCAGGATTATTCACGAAGTACCACGGTGCCCGAGGAGGCGGACAAGGCTGGTTCAACCTACGGCCCTGTCCGCTTCCCCGGTAACCCTATTCCTGCTCGCGGACACCCCGAACGAGCAGCTTGCTGGCGCCGACGAAGTCGTCTTGGATGCCGAAGTCATCGCTCGCGGCCAACTCCACGTCGCACGAACCGAGAGCTTCCTTGAAGCTGATGGCCAAGTTCAAGGTCACGGTCGGTCCGGTTGGCCCACTGCCGATCACGCTGCACTCGGCGAGGTGGAGCTGCGCGAACTCCGTCTCCAGGATCGTCGGGCTGCCCGGCGCTTCACCTGCCGTGCAATGGACGCCGGAATCGCCTGTGCCGTCCCCATCGCACACGCTGAAGGCATTGGCAGCCTCGTCCCAATGCACCCACAGCGCGTTCTCGTTGCCCTTTCGCAGACGGAAATCAATGGTCTCGAGGTCGCGCCAGACCTCGTTTTCTGGCACGGTCCAGCTCAGCGCGTAGTTCACCGTATCACCAACGCGCACACGGTCCTCGGCGGTACGCAGGTCGAACACGCCGGTCGAAAGCACATTGGCAGGAAGAACGGTGCACAGACCGGTCCCATCGGCAATCGTGGTGCCGCGGGAAGGGGATGACAGGTCCACGAAGAAGGTCTCACTATTGGCGTCCAGGTCCCCGACGATTGTAACGGGAATGGTGGCAGATCCTGCTAGCCTGGGTATGAGAAGGGTACCCGACGTAGGGAGGTAATCACCGGTGCGCGTCAACGACCGACCCTTGGCCGTACCGTCTCGCGTGGTGTAGTGGACGGTCACATCCGTGAAGTTGGTGAGACTCAAGCTCACGTTGAAGAAGGCCGTCCGATCAAGCCCGGGGAGTGCCTTGGTTGAGATGTCGTTGATCGAAATACCCATGTCGTTGTCCGACTCCGTTGCCGTCACCGCCGCGCCGTTCAGGCTTGGGCCACTGCACAGAATGGTCGCCACACCCTTGGTCGTATCCGCATCCTGTGCCGCAGCGAGGGTTACTGGTTGGAAAGAGTCGAAGGGGTGAGAGCCGTCAAACGTCACGGGCGTGCCGGACTGCACGGTGATGTCCGCGTCCCCGGCGGTTCGCGCCACGTTCACCGTGGCAGAGCCCGAGGGCGGAGCCTTCGACAACTTGACCTGGAACGTCTTGGTGCCGCCTTCGGGCACGAACACCGAGCTCAGATCGGTGATGATCGCGGGGGTGTCATCGTCGAGGATCGTCCCGATGCCGGCACAGGTGTCGGATAAGCAATCGAATCCGGATACGTTGGAAAAAGCCACGAAGATCTGCTCAGCCGGTTCGATGCCCGTATCGCCGCAGATGGTAATGTTGACGCTGAGAGTCCCGTTCGGTGTGTTGGCCGGAATGCTGAAGGGGACGGTGAACTGCTCGAAGTCCACGCTGCCACCGCAGGTGGTGCCTCCGGTAGCCGGCGAACAGCTGCTGCATGTACGCGGGATCGCCGAGACCGTTCCCGTCACGACGTTGTTTGGCGAGGCTCCGGCGGTGAAACTTACCGGAAGCTTCAAGACGCTGGTGCCCGAATTGCCTTCAAGAATGCTCGCGTTGCCGATGAGAAGAGCGTCAGCTTGAGCCGTCGCCATCCCCGGATTCAGGGCCAGGACGACGAGAAGCAGCACGGGCACGGACCTGCGAAAGAGGCCGTCATACAGGCTGCCGGTTTCCCCCGTCGCCCCGAGCGGCGGGGCGGGGGGAATTCCGGATGACTCAAAGAGGCGTTTGCGGAATATGTTCATGGGCTGTCCTTTCGTTCGCGAGGACGAGAGCGGACGTCCTGGTTGGGGTTCCTTCAGAGAAGTGAAGTAACGACGCAACCCTCCTGTCTCCCTCACCCTCACTCCGGACACCTGAAAGACGCTCCGGCAACGAGCCGCCAATGGGCAGTCCTGGGCCCCCGAAAACGCGCTCGGCTACAGGCGAGAGATGCCAAGCACGTGGCCGATCTGTGGCGGACAGTGAGGTGAGGCTACGGCTCGCGACGGGTTGAGGGCGCCCGTCGCCCCTACCGCGACGCCGGCTGAGCCTTGCCCCCGAGCCGGATCCGCTCGAGCCGCACGACCTTCAGTTCCTGCGAGCCCTCGACCACGCGCACCAGCCGGTCGCGCGGGACCTGCTCGAACACCTGCGTGGTCCCGCTCGTCGGCCAGTACACCTCGAGGCGCCGGATCTTCGTGGCGTCGCCGAGGCCCACGTTCTGGCGCAGCGGGTTCGCGCCGAAGCTGGCCCCGCTCCCGATCCAGCGCCAGACGGTCCGCGGACGCCCGGCCTCGACGAAGTCGATACGGATCCGGGCGCCGATGCCCGACCGGTTCGAGCTTCGCCCCTCGAGCTCGACCACGATCCAGTGGTGGTTGAAGCCGGGGTTCTCGTAGAGCGAGTTCGCGTACTTGTCGCCGAGGAAGAACCCACCGACCTGCTCGAACACGTCCTGGTCGCCGTCGTTGTCCAGATCGGCGAAGGCCACGCCGTGCCCCTTCTGCAGGTTGCCGAACCCGCCGGCGTAGGTGACGTCGACGAAGCGCGTGCCCCGGTCGTTGCGGAACATGCGGTTGGGCACGAGCCCCTCGTAGTCCGGGAAGCCGGTGCCGAGATAGAAGTCGAGCCAGCCGTCGCCGTCGAGGTCGCCGAAGTTCGCGCCCATCGGCAGCATCGTCTCGGTCAGCCCGCGCGCGGCGGCGACGTCCTCGAACCCGCCGCGCCCGTCGCCCCGATACAGGCTCGGCCGGTCGACCGGGTCGGCGCGGCCGAGCGCGCTGCGCGCGACCGCCGCGATGCCGCCTTCGTTCCAGTTGTAGTTGCCGACGAACAGATCCAGGTGGCCGTCGTTGTCGAAGTCCCAGAACCACGGCACGAAGCTGCGTCGCGGCGCCGTGACCCCGAGATCCGGGGCGACGTCCTTGAACGTGCCGTCGCCCTCGTTCCGGTACAGTCGGTTGTCCTGCCCGAGGTTCGAGACGTAGAGATCGGGATCGCCGTCCTCGTCGTAGTCGCCCCAGGACACGCCCTTGGCGAAGCGGAAGTTCTGCACGCCCGCCTTCTCCGCCACCTCTTCGAACGTGCCGTCGCCGCGGTTGCGCCAGAGCTGGCACGGCGGCTCGTAGCCCAGCACCGCCTCGCTGCCCACGAACACGTCG